>Ga0209648_10000292_pt1 | contig 37264 bp, 46 predicted proteins | sample GraSoi2013_115cm_FD_185830 | JGI IMG/M metagenome (GOLD analysis project Ga0209648, IMG submission 185830) | Grasslands soil microbial communities from the Angelo Coastal Reserve, California, USA - Sample 9_17_2013_115cm (SPAdes) (version 2) | ecosystem: Environmental > Terrestrial > Soil >...
GGCTCCAACGCCTTCTTTTCGGCCGCGGCATGCAGGGCCCGACGAATACGCTCATCGAATTCTGATAATTCGCCGCTGTATTTGCCGGTGAATTATCAGAATTCGATGAGCGTATTCGTCGGGCCCTGCATGCCGCATACGCTCATCGAATTCTGATAATTCGCCGCTGTATTTGCCGGTGCGTGAACCAGACGACGCCGCCTGCACTTCCGGACTCAACGATTTCTCTTTCAACTTCTGGCTCATTTAGTTCTGGTACAGTTCGTATTTTTCGATATAACCAGCGACCTCGGCAGGCACGCTCGCCCGCAGTTGTTCCATCGCCCTTGATCGCGCCGCGGCGCGGATAGTCCTCGCTGCCACATCGATCATCGCTGCATCGGTTAGAAAAACTCGCGGACCGCTATCTGTGTTCAGCAGTTCCGAGATCTCCTCCCTGCGCAGGCCGCGGGTGTCAACAACGGCGGCGATCTCTGCCGGGATTGTCCGGTTCAAATCATAGCCGGGCCGCGTGACTACAATCAGGTCGCACATTTTCAAAAGCCTCTGCCACTCGTGCCAGCTCGTAATTTCGGCCCACGAATCCGCGCCAATCAGGAAAAACAACCGCCGGCTCGAACCGATTGCATTCTGCATTCGCTCCACCGTATCAACGGCGTAGGGCCGATCAGGCGCCTCCAGCTCAATAGTCGAAAGGCGCAGACGCGCATCATGCTGAGTCGCCAGCGCCAACATCGCAAAGCGATGAAACGCCGAGGTGATGCCCGCCCCTCGCTTATGCGGCGGCGCACACGCGGGCACAAAGATCACTTCATCAAGTTCAAACAACTCCAGAATCCGGCCCGCCACCGCGATGTGGCCGTTATGAACCGGATCGAACGTGCCACCGTAAATAGCTGCGCGCCGCAAAGCCATCACGTAACCAGGAACGTCGCGTACTTCGCTGACCGAAGTTTAGATTTCAAGCTTTAGCTTGCTACCTGCCGAGTCAGCAACCTGAAGGTTGAACTCTAAACCTCCTTCCGTTTGTGGCGCCGGCCGTTTCGGCGAGCGCTCTCGAATCTGCTCGACTTCGCGCGCGACCGATATCATGAGCTCGCGCACTCCTGCGCCGGTGACGGAAGAAATCGCAAAGAACTGTCTTTCATCGACGGCTGCGCGCTCGCGCAAACGCGCCAGCCGGTCAGGCTCGTCCAGGGCATCGATCTTTGTCGCCACCACGATTTGTGGACGCGATGCAAGTGCGGGATCATAAGCGGCCAACTCTCTATTGATGACCTCGTAATCGCTCACCGGGTCACGACCGGATACCGACGAAACATCGACCAGATGCAGCAGCAATTTGGTTCGTTCGACATGTCGCAGGAAACGATCTCCCAGCCCATGTCCTTCATGCGCGCCCTCGATCAGTCCGGGAATATCGGCCACGACAAAAGTGCGAAAGTCTCCCAGATCGACGACCCCCAGGTGCGGTTCCAGCGTGGTGAACGGATAGTCGGCCACTTTTGGCCGCGCGGCGGAAACCGTCGAGATAAAAGTTGACTTACCAGCGTTGGGATAGCCAACCAGGCCGACGTCCGCCAATAACTTGAGTTCGAGTTGTAATTCAAATTCTTCGCCTGGACTGCCTTCCTGGTGATAGCGCGGAGCGCGATTCGTCGAGGTGGCAAAGTGTGCGTTCCCAAATCCTCCGCGGCCGCCCCGGGCGGCCAGCCAGCGCCGGCCATCTTCATCACAGTCAATAAGCAATTCGCTTGTGTGCGGATCGAAGACCTGCGTTCCCACCGGCACCCGCACAATCGCGTCAGCGCCTTCCTTGCCGGAACAATTGCTGCCTTCGCCGTGCATGCCGCGGTGAGCCACATGCAAAGGGTTATAGCGGAGGTGCAAAAGCGTGTTCAGCGATCCATCGGCGACCAGCCAGACGTCGCCACCGCGACCGCCATCACCACCCGACGGCCCGCCGCGAGGGACGAATTTCTCGCGCCGAAAGGCGGTCACGCCGTTGCCGCCGTGGCCTCCCTGGATCCGAATCTTTACGCGATCGATGAACATCCTGAAAATAAGAATGCGCGCCCCGCTGAGCTGACATTCGGCGCGGGCGTCGCATTAAATTGAAAAACTCGAAAACAATTTTGCTTTCTAAGATGCCGCCGTAACGGCTGCTGCCTCTGGATACACGCTAATGAACTTTCCTGACCGCCCTTTGTCTTCAAATTTAACGACGCCATCAATCATCGCAAAGAGAGTATCATCTTTGCCGCGGCCGACGTTCTTGCCTGGTTTCCACTTTGTCCCGCGCTGACGCGCCAGGATGTTGCCGCCCAACACGTGCTGGCCGCCGAACTTCTTCAGGCCCAGCCGTTGTGAATTCGAATCCCGGCCATTACGCGATGAACCTACGCCCTTCTTATGTGCCATGACTCATTTCCGATTTTCGATTTCCGATTGGCGATTGAGAATTTGTTCAAATCGGCAACTGGAAATCGGCAATCGGCAATCCCTTCTATCCAATTGAATCAATTTTCAAAGTGGTGAATCCCTGCCGGTGACCTTTGGTGCGCTTGTAATGCTTGCGCCGCTTCTTCTTGAACACGATTATCTTTGCAGCGCGACCATGTTCGACGACGGTCGCGGTCACCTTGACTCCCTCGACCGCCGGAGCGCCCACGCTGGTTTTTTGATCGTCGGTTGTAGCCAGCACTTCGAGCTCTACCGCGGCGCCCACTTCCTGCTTCAGGGACGGAACGCGCACGGTGGCGCCCTGTTCGACGCGAAACTGTTTTCCACCTGCTCTAACGATTGCGAACGACATAATCTTTCTGCACCTGTTAGTAAGCCCAACTCACCACCGAAAAGTCGAGTATTATAAATTTACGCGGACGCTCCAGTCAACGCGGCAGAGGCCCCCGGTGTTTCAATCTCGGGTCTCCGTTTCGAGCCGTTTTCAGCCAGAAAATCTTCCATGAAACGGGTGGAGATGTTTCCGGCCCGGAAATCCGGGTTGTCCATTATCTTCAAGTGAAGCGGAATCGTCGTTTTGATTCCCTCGATAACCATCGCATCCAGCGCGCGCCGCATGCGGGCAATCGCCAGGTCACGCGTGCGCGCGTGCACAATCACTTTGGCGATCATCGAGTCATAAAACGGCGGCACACGATAACCAGGATAGACGTAGGTGTCTACCCGCACACCCGGTCCGCCGGGAAGATTGAAAGTCGTAATAGTGCCGGGCGACGGAATAAAAGTGTCCGGGCTCTCGGCATTGATGCGGCACTCAATCGCGTGCCCTACGATGATGACGTCGTCCTGGCTATAGCCCAGTGGCTCTCCTTCAGCAATACGAATCTGGTTCCGCACGATATCGGTCAAGGTCACCATCTCAGTTACCGGATGCTCGACCTGAATACGCGTATTCATCTCCATGAAGTAATAACGATTGTCCCCGTCAAGCAGGAACTCAATCGTGCCGGCGCTCGAATAGCCAATCGACTTGCAGGCCGCGACGGCCGCCTCGCCCATTTCCTGACGCAACTGCGGAGTCATCACCGGCGAGGGGGCTTCCTCAAGCAACTTCTGATGTCGCCGCTGGATCGAACACTCGCGCTCTCCCAGATGGACGCACTCGCCATACTCGTCGGCCAGTACCTGAATTTCGATGTGACGCGGGCGCTCGACGAAACGTTCGATATAAACATCGCCGTTCTTGAAAGCCGCGGCGGCTTCGGTCGAAGCCGTTTCCAGCGCCGGGCCTAATTCGCTCTCAGTGCGCACCACGCGCATGCCGCGACCGCCACCGCCGGCGGAAGCTTTGACGATTACCGGAAAACCAATTTCGCGGGCCAGCGTTAAAGCTTCCTCTTCTGAGTCCAGGGCCTTCGGACTCCCCGGCACAATTGGAATGCCCGCTGCCTGCATCGCTCGCCTGGCTTCGACTTTTTCGCCCATCAATTGAATTACGCCGGGCCGCGGGCCGATAAACTTGATGTTGCAGGCCTCGCAAATCTCAGCGAAGTACGCGGACTCAGCCAGAAAGCCATAACCCGGATGAATCGCGTCGACATTGAAGATTTCCGCGGCGCTGATGATGGCAGGAATGTTCAGGTAGCTTTGCGCGGAGGGTGCCGGACCGATGCAGGCCGACTCGTCAGCGAACCGTACGTGTAAAGAGTCGCGATCGACGTCACTGTGGACGGCCACCGTGCGAATGCCCATCTCTTTGCAGGTCCAGATGATTCTGCATGCGATCTCGCCGCGATTAGCGATCAGGATCTTGCGGAACCGTCGTGGACTGGTAGCCATAAGCTCATCAACAATTTGCTACTGCCGATTTTCAATTTCCGATTAGCGTCGCGGCGGGCGGTTGTTCAAATCGGCAATTAATTGTTTCAAATCTCAAATCTCAAATTTGAAATTACAAAATCACTGCTTGATTCCGAAAAGCGGCTGCCCGTATTCCACCGCCTGGCCGTTCTCGACATAAATCTTAGCGACCTCGCCGTTGGTCTCTGCCTTAATCTCGTTCATCAATTTCATCGCTTCGATAATACACACGACGGTGTCCGGGTCGACCTGACTGCCGATCCGCACAAAGCCTTCGGCGGTCGGAGACGGCGCGCGATAGAAGGTGCCGACGATTGGGGACGTGATGATGTGCAGACCTTCGTCTGCCGACGCCGCCTCTTCGGCATGGGCGCCAGGATGGGGCGGAACGGCTGAGGGCACACTTTGAACAGCTCCGCCCGTCTGCGCGGCCGCACCGGCAGTGATCTGCTTGTCCACCCCGGGAGACGCAGACGCCAGCGCGGGGGGTTCCTCGGCAGCAACCCCGCGACCAACTTTTACCCGGAAGCCTTCGCGCTCGAGCTCGAAATTCGTCAAGCCATTGTCGGTAATCAGACCGATAAGTTCCCGCAGCTCGGTCATATTGATCGAAGCTTCGAGGTGCTTTGGCGTATTTCGGGACCGGCGTCGAGCGCGATCACGAAGCCCGCCTTCGTCCGCCTGCTCTTCCGGCGCGGACGGGACCACCTCAGACTGATTGTGCTCTTTCTCGCTCATCGCTTTCTTGGCTCCGGTTCCCATAAGACGCTTCCGGTCAAGACTCCTTTCCGGCTGTGGCTGCCGCAGCCGGTTTTCGATTGCGCTATAAAGCAAGAGCTCCGGTGTCGACCATAATAGCCGACCGGAGCTGTCCTGCAAGCCTCAAAACTATTTCTCGCTGTCGCTCTCTTCTTCCTTCTTTGAGGCGGCGGCGCCGGCTTTCGTCTCTGCTCCCTTTTTCTTTGCTGGCCCCTTGGTTCGTTTGCGCGCGGCTTCCAATGCTTCCTTCTCGCGTGGGTTATCGACCAGCTCGATGATTGCCAGCTCCGCGCCGTCACCGCTGCGCCGGCCCATTTTGATTATCCTCGTGTATCCGCCGGGACGATCCTGGAAGCGCTTTCCTAATTCGTCAAACAGCCGCCGCAAGGCAGCGACTCCAGCCGTGCGTGGCGCCGGGGTTTGACCTCTTCGGGTAGTTAGCGCCCGCTGGTAGTTTCCGGCATGAAAGAAAGACGCGGCCTGGCGCCGCAGATGAACTCCGGCGGCCTCGGAACCATTTCCTTCCAGACTGGCCGCGCGACGGGACAGAGTGATCGCGCGCTCGACGAAAGGACGCAGCTCTTTCGCCTTCGGCAGCGTGGTAACGATGCGATCTTCGCGCGAATTGATCAGCGAAGTGGCCAGGTTACGCAACATCGAGATGCGATGCTCTGTGGTCCGACCCAATTTTCGATGAGCCTTAAGATGTCGCATGATCTGTTCGTCCTATTGCGCGACTACTGAACTGCGGCTTCGAATTCATCTTCGCCGCCTTCTTCAATCTCGCCGCCGCCGGTGCCGGGAATGGGATTGCCCTGCTCGTCAAACTGAACTCCGAAGTCGAGTCCCATGCCGCGGAGAATATCGCGGATTTCCCCCAGAGATTTCTTGCCAAAGTTCTTGGTGGCCAGCATCTCGCGCTCAGACCGTTGTACCAGATCGCGGATGGTCTTAATGCCGGCATTCTTCAGACAGTTATACGAACGCACGGAAAGTTCCAGTTCGTCCACCGACCGATCCAGTTGATCGTTCCGCGGCAGGGGCGGGCGCTCCGCTTGCTGATAGCTGTAATCCTCAGTGTCTTCTTCAAAGTTGATGAAGATCGCCATGTGGTCCTTGATCAACTTTGCCGCCAGGCCAATCGCGTCGTCCGGTTTGACTGAGCCGTCCGTCCAGACTTCGATCGAGAGCTTGTCGTACTCGGTGTTCTGACCCAGACGGGCGGCATCGACCGAGTAATTCACCTTCTTGACCGGCGTGTGCACTGAATCGATAGGGATGTAGCCGAGCGAAAGATCTTCATCAAAGTTTCGATCAGCTGATACGTATCCGCGCCCGCGTTTCAGTCGCATCTCGATATTGAGCGTGCCGCCGTCGCTGAGGGTGGCAATATGCAGGCCGGGATCGAGTACTTCGACATCGCCATCGCCCTGAATATCGCCGGCCGTGACTTCGACGGGGCCGACCTTTGAGATCGTCAGCGTCTTGGGCTCGTTGCCGTGCAGCTTGAAAGGCACCTGCTTGAGATTCAGGATGACGTCGGTAGCATCTTCGACGACTCCCTTGATCGAAGAGAATTCGTGTTCGACGCTTTCGATCTTCACCGCCGTGATCGCGGCGCCCTCAATCGAAGAAAGCAATGCTCGCCGCAGCGAATTGCCTATGGTCGTGCCAAAGCCGCGCTCAAATGGCTGGGCTGAGAAGCGTCCATAGCGTTCCGTCAACGTTTCGCCGTCGGCCGCCAGGCGGCGCGGCATTTGAAAACCTGTCCAGAGATTGTTTTGATCCATAACGTACCGTCAGAATTTTGAGGAGAAGTTGTGCAGTCCGGAAAGCGCACCTCGCGGTGGCGCATTCCGGGACGCGCCAATTATTATTTGCTATAAAGCTCCACAATTAGTTGCTCGTTAATTGAGCGATCGACATCTTCCCGAGTCGGTAGTCCCGTCACCGTCGCGCTCATTTCCGCACCTGCGGCCGCTGAGATCCATGCCGGCCGGCCGCGTCCGGCTGCCGTCTGCCAGGCGCCCTCGACGTGAACGTTCTTACGGCTCTCGTCTTTCACCGAAATCACGTCCGCCGGCTTTACCTGATACGAAGGTATATCCACCTTTCGATCGTTCACCAGCACGTGACCGTGATTGACGAGCTGGCGCGCCTGGCGGCGTGAAGTTGAGAAACCCGCACGATAGACGGCGTTATCCAGTCTTCGCTCCAGCAGGAATAAAAGGTTTTCGCCCGTGATCCCTTTCTGGCGTGCGGCTCGTTCGAAGTAATTTCGGAATTGTCCCTCGAGAATAAAGTAGATCCGTTTGACCTTCTGCTTTTCACGCAGTTGCTGCCCATAGCCGGCCAGCGCCTTGCCACGCCGCATGGAGTTACCGTGCTGTCCGGGCGGCTGAGTGCCGCGCTTTTCAATCGGACAGGAAGGTTTGTAGCAACGGTCCCCTTTGAGGAAAAGTTTTGCGCCTTCGCGGCGGCACAGCCGGCACACCGCATCTCTATACCTAGCCAATCGTTTTTGCCTCCAGTCTAACTACAGACGGAAAAGTTTACAGGCCGCGATCTTGAATCTAGAATTTGGAATCTGAGATTCAGATTCGGAGCCCTTCATCCTTTAGGTCAATACATTTTCAATTTCCAATGACTAAACTCTGCGTCGCTTCGGTGGCCGACATCCGTTATGCGGAATCGGCGTGATATCGCGGATTGTGGTCACGCGAATACCGGCATTATTAATTGCGCGGATGGCCGACTCGCGACCGCCACCCGGGCCCTTGACGCGCACTTCGCATTGCTGCATGCCCGCTTCCGTGGCCCGCTTAGCCGCCTCATAGGCCGCCTGCTGGGCAGCGAATGGCGTGCCCTTGCGAGAGCCGCGAAACCCGCGCGCGCCAGACGATGATTGCGCAATCAGGTTACCCTCAAGATCCGTGATCGAGATCATCGTGTTATTGAACGACGCTGCAATGTAAGCGATCCCGACGGGGATGTTCTTCTTCTCTTTCTTGCGAAAGACTTTTTTCTTGCCAGCCGTTGTTGCTTTAGCCATTTTTCTTAAGCTCTCAGCTATCAGTTGTCGCTAAGCTCTATTTCTTGCCCGGAGCTTTCTTCTTGGCGATCGTGGCGCGACGCGGTCCCTTGCGGGTGCGCGCGTTTGTGTGGGTGCGCTGTCCGCGCACCGGCAATCCGCGACGATGCCGTAACCCGCGATAGGCGCCGATGTCCATCAAGCGCTTGATGTCCATCTGCACGCGCTTGCGCAAGTCGCCTTCGATCTCGCCCTGTTCCTCGATCACCGCACGAATGCGCCCCAGGTCGTCCTCACTAAGGTCCTTAACGCGAGTATCGAGTCCCACCTGCGCTTCCTTGAGAATCGACGCAGATCGAGATCTGCCGATTCCGTAAATATAAGTAAGTCCGATCTCAGCGCGCTTGTGGGGCGGTAGATCGACACCTGCGACACGGGCCATTTAGTTCTTATCCTCCGAAACCATCAGCGACCGCGAACTCTGCAAACCCGCAATGGCGAATGGAAACCTTTTCATTTTTGTCTCTGCTTGTGTTTTGGGTTGGTGCAAATTACGCGCACCACGCCCTTGCGGTGAATCACTTTGCACTTATCACAAATCTTTTTGACGGACGAACGTACCTTCATTGGACACTCTCGATCTCATTTGTACCGGTAAGTTATGCGGCCGCGATTCAAATCGTAGGGCGACAACTCAACCAACACTCGATCCCCCGGAAGGATTCTGATGAAGTGCTTCCGCATCTTGCCAGAGATATGCGCCAGCACCTGATGCTGGTTCTCCTCGAGTTCAACCCGAAACATTGCGTTGGGCAGCGTCTCGAGGACTTTGGCCATGACCTCTATCGCCTCTTCCTTCGCCATACGCCACAGAGCGCTATCCTGCCTTTACTGGCAAACTTTGGATAGTAACATGCGCTAAAGCAATTGCCAAGCCACGTGAAAACCAGGTAGTGGGGTAAATGACCCACTACCGAAAACCAACTTTACGAGACTGTGACTGCCTGGCTCTCGGCCACGCTCTGGGCCCCCACCAGCGTCAGGACCTCCGGACCTGCTTCCGTGATCGCGATTGTATGCTCGGCGTGCGCGCTTGGCTGGTCATCCAGCGTGACCACGGTCCAGCCGTCTGGCAGCGTTTTTGTATATTGCGACCCAATATTTATCATGGGCTCAACCGCGAAAACGTAACCCCGCTTGATTTTTGGACCCTTGCCGGGTTTTCCATAGTTCGGGATTTGCGGATCTTCATGCATGCGGCGCCCGATTCCATGGCCAACATAGTCGCGCACGACCGAATATCCGTGGGCTTCGGCGTGCGCCTGCACTACCGCGCCTATGTCACCGACGTGGTTCCCAACCCGGCATTGCTCGATCGCCAACTGCAGACATTCTTCGGTAACCCGGATTAGCCTTAAGCGATCTTCACTGGCAGTGCCCACCGGGATCGTCGCGGCGGTGTCGCCTACGAACCCTTGGAGTGTCACTCCCACATCAATCGAGAAAATGTCGCCCTCCTGCAACTTGTAAGTTGAGGGAAAGCCATGCACCACCTGCTCGTTAACTGAAGCACAAATTGAATAAGGAAATCCGTTGTAGCCTTTGAAAGTTGGATAAGCACCGGCATCCCGGATCATCTTGTCAGCCGCGTCATTTACTTCCAGGGTGGTCATGCCCGGCTCGACCATTGCCCGAAGCGATTGTAATACACGCCCCACGAGCTGGCCCGCCGCCCGCATCTTGTCGATCTCTTTTTGTGACTTCCCAATAATCATGGCTCGCGCTGCAAACTTCCATCCGTGTTCACTATCCGCTCAATCTCACGGTAGATTTCTTCCGGCGATTTAGTTCCCTGTACTCGGTGCAGTCGTCCGGTGCGTTGATAAAAATCAAGCAGGGGCTCGGTCTCACGATTGTAGGTATCTAATCGCACTCGCACGTTCTCAGCCCTGTCGTCGGCTCGCTGCGTCAACTGGACTTCAGGATGAAAGTCGCACCGGCTATCAAACTTTGGTGGTCTGAAGTACAGGTTGTAAATCTCTCCACAGATGGGGCAACTACGCCGGCCAGTCATCCGCTTTTCCAGCAGTTCCAAAGGAACATCGATCAGTATTGCGCTCAGCTTCTTGTGCTGCCGGTCGGCGAGTTGCTCAAGCATCTCCGCCTGGGCCGCGGTGCGGGGAAACCCATCGAGAATATAGCCGTTCCGACAATCGTCTTGCGCGGTCCGATCCTCAACCACCCGAATCACCAACTCATCAGGGATCAACTCCCCTCTCTGTTGAATCGCGCGCACCTCTTCAGCGAGCGGACTTTGAGTTTTAGCCAGAGCGCGAAACATATCGCCGGTGGAAATCTGCGGCAAATGCAGACGCTCTTGCAGCAAACGCGCCTGCGTGCCCTTGCCGGCACCCGGCGCGCCCATCAACACAATAATTTTTGACATTGATCCATTTGTTCATTGATTCAATGGCCGAATGAATCAATGAATCAATGCTGTCAGGCCCGACGTCCGCGCAGTCTGCTGCCGGACCCAAGAAATCCCTCATAGTTGCGCATCACCAACTGGGCTTCGATCTGCGACACAGTATCCATCGCCACACCCACCAGGATCAGCAGCGAGGTGCCGCCGAAATAAAACTGATAACCCATGCCCGTGGGGATCCAGGACAAACCCGGAGTGGTGCTGACGAACGAATCCAACCACGTTCCCAGCAACGGTAACCGCGCCACTTTGAATCCGCTCAGCATAAATTGTGGAAAAAAGGCGACCATCGCCAGATAGATTGCGCCAACCGTGGTCAGGCCGAATCCCCGGCATAAACCCGCCGTGCTTACGCAGATTGTCGGCAACTTCTTCGACGTTGAAAACGATCGACACATAAAAGAACGTGAAGAAAATAATCAGCGACAGGAAGATTAGCTCGTAATAGGGATCGCCGGCGTGAAACAGTTGAAAAAAGGCAAAGATCTTCCCGTACCAGTTGCCCGGGTTCCTGGGCGGAAAAGCCGAGAACAAACTCTGCGGCATCGACAAAACCGACGAGGCAAAAATCACCGGGATCACACCGCCCATGTTCAGCTTTAGCGGCATGGTCGTTTGCTGTCCGCCCACCAACTGCCGTCCTACATGGCGCTTTGCATAACTGACCGGAATCTTACGTCGCGCGGCCTCGACAAATACAATGAACGCGATGATGGCCACCAACGCCACGACCATCGCAATCACGCCCAGAATCTCCAGCGTGTCGCCGCCGCTAACGCGGCCCATGACCTGCTGCACCCCACGCGGTAAACCGATCACTATGCCGGCGAAGATCAGCAGCGAAATCCCGTTGCCCACGCCGCGGTCGGTGATTTGTTCACCCAGCCACATCACGAACATGGTGCCCGTGGTTAACGTCAACACGGTGGTCAGGAAAAATCCCCAACCGGGCGCGCCCACGCCGTTGATCTGCAACCAGTGCGCGACAAAGGAAGTCTGCAGACCGGCGAGGCCGACAGTTAGATAACGCGTCCACTGATTGATCTTCTGCCGCCCCATCTCGCCTTCTTCCTGCAGTTTTTTCAACTGCGGCGAGACCACGGTCATCAGTTGCAGGATGATCGACGAAGTGATGTAGGGAGTGACTCCTAAAGCAAAAACCGAAATCAGTCGGAAGTTCCCGCCGGAAAACAGATCGAGCACGCCAAGCAACGTGCCACTGACGTCGTGCCAAACGCGGTCCAACTGGGCCTTGTTGATCCCGGGCGCCGAGATGTGCCCTCCCAGTCGATAGATGGCCAGAATGCCCAGGGTGAACAGGATCCGCCGGCGCAGATCAGGCACCTGAAACATGTTGCGAACCGCGGCTAGGAATTTTTCCATAAAAAGTGCGCTTTGAACTTTGTTCCTGGTACTTTGAAATCAAGTGCAAGCTGCGCGACACTTCAAAGCACTAAGAACAAAGTACAAAGTACGGACCGTGCGCTAGAGTCTATTCAATTACTGTAACGGCGCCGCCGGCCTTTTCGATTTTCTCGCGAGCGCTCCTGGTAAACCGATGGGCCGATACTTTCAGCGATTTGGAAACCTCGCCGTTGCCGAGTACGACAATGTCATGCTTCGCTTTCTTGATAATGCCACGACGATGGAGGACCTCCGGCGTAATTTCGTCGTCGGCGGCGAAATGTTTCTCCAGCGCCTCGAGGCTCACTTCGAGCCACTTCTTCTTGAAGATATTCGTAAACCCGCGTTTGGGCAGACGTCTGTGCAGAGGCATCTGGCCGCCTTCGAAACCAATCTTCGAAGAATATCCGGAACGGGATTTTTGACCCTTCTCGCCGCGACCCGAGGTTTTTCCCAGCCCCGAACCCGGGCCGCGCCCGACGCGCTTCTTCCTGTGCGTCGAACCTTTTGCCGGATGTAAATTGTTAAGACTCAGTGCCATTCGTTATCAAAAGCCATTTTCCATTTGTCATTTGAAATTATCATTTGTCATTGCCGAACAAGAACACGATGGTCAATGAAGAATGTCAAATGACAAATGGAAAATGATCTTCCCTCTCTTATTCAATAATCCTTATCAAGTGCGGCACCTTCTCGACTGCGCCGCGCATCGACGGCGTGTCGGGACGCTCGACGATCTGATTAAGCTTTCGCAGGCCCAGGCTGCGAACGATCTCTTTCTGCCTCTCAGGGCACGCAATCGTGCTCCGATAGTACTGAATGCGAATCGTCGCCGGGACCGCTTCCTTCGTTGTCTTTTTCTTCGCTGCCATACGATTAAAGTTCTTCGACTTGTTTGCCGCGCAGGCGGGCAACTTCAAATGGGTCCTTCATCTTCAACAGCCCGTCGAACGTCGCGCGTACGACGTTGTGCGGATTAGTCGAGCCCAGGACCTTGGTGCGCACGTCGTGCACCCCAGCCGCTCGCATCACCGCGCGCACAGCGCCGCCGGCAATCACGCCGGTACCCGGCGAAGCGGGCTTTAACAATACCCGGCCGGCTCCGAACCGCCCGATCAGCTCGTGGGGCAGAGTGTTTTCGATCAAAGGTACGCGAATGAGGTTTTTCTTGGCCGCCTCGACGCCTTTCTTGATCGCCAGGGGAACTTCGCGCGCCTTTCCGGTACCGAAACCGACGTGACCGGATTCGTCACCAACGACCACCAACGCCGCAAAGGACAGGTTCTTGCCACCCTTCACGACCTTGGTGACGCGATTAATCGAAATCACCTGATCCTTCAGGTCCAGTCCCTGCGCCAATATTCTTTGTTTTGGTTGTCTCATTACTTTTCTTTCGCGCTCGACCCTTCTTCCGCGCTCGGTTTTTTCTTAGGCTTTGCCTTGGAAGTTTTTTCGGACTTCGCTTCGACGGCAGTTTCTTCAGCAACGGGCTCCGCCGCGGCTTCAGCTTTCGCGGCTTCGCCTTTGTTAAGCCCCCCTGCGCGCGCCGCATCAGTCAAGGCTTTGACGCGGCCGTGGTAAAGATAGCCGCCGCGATCGAACACGACCTGCTCGACGCCGGCAGCCAGCGCACGTTCAGCGATTGCCTCTCCCACGCGTTTGGCGGCGTCAATATTGCCGCCGGTCTTTGCCCGCAAGGTCTTTTCAGTCGTCGAAGCAGACGCCAAAGTCCGGGACTTTTCATCGTCGATTATCTGGGCGTAGATATGGTTCAAGCTGCGGTAAACGGCCAGCCGCGGCCTTTCAGTCGTGCCGCGAACCTTGCGTCGAATGCGCCGGTGAACAGCAGTGCGAACTTCTGGTCTGTTTCTGTTAGCCATCTCTAATTCATTGCCAATTGCCAATTGCCGATTGCCGATTGCCGATTGCCGACTTGACCGGCGCCAAGAGACCAATCGGAAATCGGCAATCAAAAATCGCGAATGTTACTTTCCGGTCTTGCCCGGCTTCAACTTTAACGGCACGTCGGCATAGCGCACACCTTTGCCTTTGTATGCATCGGGCTTTCTGAGTTTATGCATTTCTGCGCATACCTGGCCGAGTTTCTGCTTATCGATACCGGAAACCGTCAAGGTCGTTTGATATTGCTGAATACTTCCCTTGGTAGTCAGACGCTCAGCCTTTGCTTCGACTCCCTCTGGCAAAGGAAACTCGATCGGATGCGAATACCCGAGAGCGAAAACGACCTTGCGGCCCTGTACGTCGGCCTTGTAACCAACGCCTACCACATCCATCTGTTTGGTAAAGCCCTGAGTGACTCCCTGAATCGCGTTGTTGGCCAGTGCGCGCGCCAGGCCATGGAGGGCCGCCTGCTGATCCGAAGCGCGCTCCGCAATCAACTCCTCGCCCTCCACTTTGAACGTGACCCCATCGGGAATCGGTGTCTTGAGCACGCCCTTCGCGCCCTTTACCTCCAACTCGCCGACATGGATCGCGACGGTCACCCCTTTGGGAATCGTAATAGATTTTTTACCAATGCGAGACATAATTTATTGATTCATTTGTTCATCGAGTCATTGATTCAATGAAGCAATAACTCAATGATTCAATTTCTTAGTAGACTTCCGCCAGCAATTCTCCGCCGACGTTTTCCCGCCGCGCGGTTTTCCCACTCATCAATCCTCGCGACGTAGAGACAATGTTTATCCCATAGCCGCCCAAGACGCGCGGGATCTGATGCGAGCCGACATACACGCGCCGTCCGGGGCGCGAAACGCGCGCCAGATAGGTAATCGAGGAAGTGCCGCGAGCGTCGTAACGCAGAAAGATGCGCACAATCTTCTTTACGCCTTCGCCCTTAACGACGAAGTTATTGATGTAGCCTTCCTCTTTGAGGATGCGCGCGATCTCCAGCTTTAGTTTTGACGCCGGGATATCGACGCGCGAGTGTTTGGCCGAAACCGCATTCCGGATTCGCGCCAACATGTCGGCAATAGGATCAGTCATTCCTTAACTCCAAATCAGGTGTCGGGGGCTAGGGTCTGGGGTCGGCAGAGGTTACTTACTGGCCCCCGACCTCTGACTCCTGGCCCCTGTTTTTCTACCAACTTGATTTCACCACGCCGGGAATTTGTCCCGCCAGCGCCAACTCACGAAAGCAAATCCGGCAAAGATGAAACTTGCGCAGATAAGCGCGCGGGCGGCCGCACCTCTTGCAACGCGTGTAACCGCGTGACGAAAACTTCGGCTTGCGATTCGCTTTCGCGATTAATGATTTCTTTGCCATATCAACCCAGATAACATCATTGCCTGAACGGCATGCCCAGCGCCTTTAATAGCGCGCGCGCCTGGTCGTCGTCGCGCGCCGTGGTAACTATTGAAATATTCATTCCCCGCGTCTTATCGACCTTATTGAAATCGACCTCGGGAAAGATCAACTGCTCGCGAATTCCGATGGTGTAGTTACCGCGACCGTCAAACGCTTTGGGCGAGACCCCGCGAAAGTCTCTGACGCGGGGCAGTGCTACGGAAATCAAACGATCGAAGAATTCATACATAAGCTCGCCGCGCAGCGTGACCATGACGCCAATCGGCATGCCCTGTCGCAACTTGAAACTGGCGATCGATTTCTTGGCTTTCGTGATCACCGGCTTCTGTCCCACGATAGCTTTCAACTCCTCCACCGCGGTGTCCAGGACCTTGGCGTTCGCAATCGCCTCGCCCATCCCCATATTGACGACAATCTTGTCCAGGCGCGGCACCGCCATCGGATTCTTGATGCCGAATTCCCTGGCGATTGCCGGGGCAACCTCTTTTTGATAACGCTCTTTTAGTCTGGCCATTGCTTTGTTCGACAAACTTCAGTTTGTCGTCGTCTCTCGTTCCACTTAGGTCTCAGCGACAAACTGAAGTTTGTCGGACCTTACTTCTCCAATAAATGTCCGCTGGCCGTAGCCACCCGCGTCTTACTTCCCTCGGCGTCGACTTTATAGCTTACGCGCGAAGGCTTGCCCGACTGAGGGTCGACGATCTGCACATTTGAGATGTCCACCCACGCTTCCTTCTCGATAATCCCGCCGCCGCGATTGCCGGCCGGCTTCTGGTGTCGCTTGATCATTCCAGAGCCCTCGACTTTAACTTTGCCCCGCGCCGGAGCAACTGCCAGGACCCGGCCCCGTTTTCCCTTGTCGCGGCCGGCCATCAGGACAACCTGGTCGTTCTTTCGAATCTTTGTTCGCTTCGTTGCTCTCAATTCCCTTTACCTCCGACGCAGGTTCACAACTTGCGCCACTTCAAATAACCTCCGGCGCCAGCGAAACAATCTTCATGTAATTCTTGTCGCGCAACTCGCGCGCAACCGGGCCGAAGACGCGCGTGCCGATGGGCGTCCCGTCTTCCTTAATCAGCACGGCGGCGTTCTGATCGAACCGAATATAGGTGCCGTCGCGACGCCGCACTTCTTTGCGCGTCCGCACGATGACCGCATCCTGCACAGTCCCCTTCTTGATAGCGCCGTCGGGTGAGGCCTCTTTGACGGTCACCTTGATCCGATCGCCGAGACTGGCAATCGCCCCGGTCGAGCCGCCGATGCCCATGATCATCTCGACGCGCCGCGCCCCTGAATTGTCAGCGACCTCCAGAGAGGTCTGCATTTGAATCATGACTTATCTCAATTTCCAATTGCCAATTGCCGATTTCCGATTGGCATTAAGCTCATATTGAGCGAAAGAATTGCCACTTCAAACATCGATTTCAATTGGCAATCGAAATTTGGCAATCGACAATGCTTTATTTCGCTGCCTTCTGCACAATCTCGACCACGCGCCAACGCTTGCGCGCGGACAGTGGCCGCGTTTCCACAATGCGGACGCGGTCGCCCGTCGTCGAACCCAAATCGTCGTGCGCCATGAATTTCGAAGTCCGCCTGACGTAACGCCGGTATTTCTGATGCAGCACCGTGCGGTCGACCCGCACCAGGACCGTTTTCTGCATCTTGTCCGAGGTCACGGTGCCAATTTTCTGAACGCGATTGCCACGCCCGCTCGTCGCGCGTTTCCCTGCGGTCTTAGCTGCGACGCCTTCGGAGCCCGTGGCCGCTTTAACAGCCGCAGATTCCCTGTCAGCCGCAGCGGCTTCGGCGCCAGCCTGACCTACCGGAAGGTCCGGCGATGGCGCCTCCGCAGATGTGCTCTCGGAAGCGACTTCAGTCGCCGGCTCAACGGCTTCTTCCTTCTTTTTCCGTCTAAACATTAGTTACTCACGTTTCTGATCTATTCCCGCAACCAACAGCCGGGCTATTTTCCAGCCTGAATCTCGCGCTCGCGTACCATCGTGCGAATCCGAGCGAGCGATCTTCTTTCCAGGCGCATTTTCTTGATCGCGTCGACTTCGCCCAGCGCCAACTTAAAGTTCAAGCGAAACAACGATTCCTTCAAACGCGCGACTTCAGCGTGCAGATCGTCGTCATGCATGTCCCGATATTTGTCGACTTCTTCTCGTCTCTTCATGGCTCTCTTCGTTCACCGGTTCAAGTTACAAGTTACAAGTTACAAGTTTCAGGTTAGGCTACTTGAAACCTTAAACCTGGAACCTGAAACTAAATCGCGCCCCCCTCCTGCTCGGCCCGGGTAACGAACTTTGTCTTAACCGGCAGTTTTTGTGACGCCAGCTTCATTGCTTCGCGGGCGGTCTTTTCGTCGACGCCTTCGATTTCGTAAAGGATCCTGCCCGGCTTGACCACGGCGACCCAGTACTCGGGCGCGCCCTTTCCCTTACCCATACGAGTTTCCGCGGGCTTCTTGGTCACCGGCTTATCGGGAAACATCCGAATCCAAATTTTTCCACCGCGTTTGATGTGACGCGTCATCGCAATACGCGCAGCTTCGATCTGCCGATCGGTAATCCAGGCCGCCTCCAGCGTCTTCAGACCGTACTCGCCAAAGCTAATCGCGCTGCCGCGAGTTGCGAGGCCCTTCATACGGCCGCGCATCTGCTTGCGATGCTTAACTTTTTTCGGCATCAACATAGCGTCTTATCTCTCCGGCCTCTCTGGTCTTTCTCTCCGCGCGCGTGCCGGACGTGCTCGGCCCTCGCGCTGACCCGGCCGCGTATCGTTAATCGGATCCGTGCCGGTGCCGCGGGCCATGGCTGCATTGGGATCCAGAATGATGCCACGATAGATCCAAACCTTGACCCCGATCACGCCGAACGTCGTATGCGCTTCGGCGAAACCGTAATCGACATCTGAACGCAGAGTATGCAAAGGCAACTGGCCCTGCAGATGCCACTCGCTGCGCGCAATTTCAGCGCCGTTAAGCCGGCCGCTGACTTTAACCTTGATGCCCTGCGCGCCAAAGCGCAGCGACTCTTCCACGGCTTTCCGCATGGCGCGGCGAAAAGCGATTCGCTTTTCGAGCTGGGCCGCAATCTTTTCCGCCTGCAATTGGGCATTCAATTCCGGTTTATGAATTTCCTGGATGGAAACCAAAACTTCGCGGCCGGTGCGCGAAGAGATATCACCTTTCAGCTTATCGATTTCGGATCCCTTGCGGCCGATGATGATGCCCGGTCGCGACGTATAGATGATGATCTTCAGACGATTCGCCGCACGCTCGACGTCGACGTGCGAAACACCGGCGCCGGTAAAGCGACGCTTCAGCTCGGCTTTCAGTTTCAGATCTTCGATCAGAAAGTCGCCAAACTGCTTCTTCGCAAACCAGTGCGAATGCCAGTCCTTGTTATAACCAAGGCGAAAACCGTATGGATGAACTTTTTGGCCCATTTATTCTCCAATTTCAGATCTCAAATTTGAAATCTGAAATGAAACTACTTGTCAGTCTTCTTCCGTCGCAACGCCTTACTCAACTTCGATCCCACCTTGCTTGTTTTCTTCTCGCCCCTGGCTTCTTTAGCCGCCCCGGATTTCGCTTCAGAACCTGCGGCAGCCTCGCTCTTTGAAGCGACCCGCTTGGCCCTGGGCGCCGCTGCGGCTCCGCCGCGTTTGGCCCGTTTACTCACCGCCGGCGTGGCCGACACAGACTGGCCGTCAGTTTTCGCTCCGTCACCCGGCAGATCGCTGGAAACCAGAACTGTCACGTGACAAAAGTGGCGTCGCTCGCGATACGCACGGCCTTGCGGCGCGGGCCGCATGCGCCGGCGATTCTTTGTCGGGCCGCGATCCACGTACGCGGCTTTCAGCCAAAGCTCGTCCGGATCGACGGCGATGTTCGCTTTCTCGGCCGCCTCGTTAGCGTTGGCGATCGCCGACTTAACGCACTTTTCAATGCCCAGCGCGGCGCGCTTATTCGAGTAGCGCAAAATGGCCAGCGCCTGGTTAACGTTCTTGCCGCGGATCATATCGATGACCAGTCGCGCCTTTTGCGCCGATCCGCGAAGATATTTTGCACTTGCTCTTGCGTCCATAAGTCTTATAGGTCTTACAGGTTCCTATATCTTTTCTTTAAGCTGCGGGAGCGGGAGCGGCCGGAGCCGAACTGCCGCCTGACGGCGCAAACTTCGCAGTCTTCTCTGACTTCTCAGCCTTCGTTCCCGAATGACCCTTGAACATTCGCGTAGGTGAAAACTCACCCAGCTTGTGGCCGACCATGTTCTCAGTAACGTAAATCGGGATGTGGCGCTTTCCGTTGTGCACGCCAAATGTTAAGCCCACCATCTCGGGCGTGATCGTAGAGCGGCGCGACCAGGTGCGAATCACCTGTGGCCGCTGCGAACCCGCACGGATTCGCTCGACAACTTTTTGAATCCCTTTATCGACCCAGGCGCCTTTTTTTACTGAACGTGGCATAGGCTTCTCATTTCGAATTTCGAAATTCGGATTTCGAAATTACTTGACTCTCCGATCTCTGACGATCATCTTCTTCGTACGCTTGTTCCGGCGCGTCTTGTATCCGCGCGTCGGCTGTCCCCAGGGCGTTACCGGATTGCGGCCACCGGAGGTCTTGCCTTCACCGCCGCCGTGCGGATGGTCCACGGGATTCATCGCCACACCGCGCACGTGCGGTCTGATACCACGCCAACGTGTGCGTCCCGCTTTGCCCAGCGAAACGTTCTCGTGCTCGACGTTGCCGACCTGGCCCACGGTCGCGCGACATTCAACCGGCACGCGTCGGATTTCGCCCGAAGGCATGCGCAACTGTGCGTAGAGACCTTCTTTGGACAGTAACTGCGCGAACGAACCGGCCGCGCGGGCCATCTGTCCGCCCTTGCCGGGCCGCAGTTCGATGTTGTGAATCTGGGTACCCAGCGGGATGTTCCGAATCGGCAGAGTATTACCGGGCAGAATGTCCGCTTCCTCGCCGCTGGTGATCGTTTTTCCGACTTCCAAACCAACCGGCGCGATAATGTAGCGCTTCTCTCCGTCGAGGTAGGTGACCAGAGCTATGTTCGAAGACCGATTCGGATCGTATTCGATCTGCGTCACGCGTCCCGGCACGCCGTCTTTGTTACGCTTGAAATCGATCACCCGATAGAAGCGCTTATGGCCACCGCCACGGCGGCGCACCGTGATCCGCCCGTCGTTGTTGCGTCCCGAAATTCGCTGCTTTGGTTCAAGCAGAGACTTTTCGGGTACCGCGCCCGGAGTCAACTCGTCGCGTGTCAGATAAGTCTGATAGCGACGAGCTGGCGATGTCGGTGTCAGTTTCTTTATGCCCATCTGATCATTTCCGATTTCCGATTTTACGATTGCCGATTGAAAAAGATCGTCTTCGCTTGGAAGTCAATCGAAAATCGGCAATTGGCAATCGGCAATGCTAAATCGCTTCTCCGTAATCAACCGGCTTCTCGCCCGGCTTCAGAGTCACATAAGCTTTTTTCCAAGAGGGTTTGCGCCCTTCATGACGTCCGCGCCGCGCCATCTTGCCGAGAAAATTTGCCGTGCGAACTTCGTCGACTTTCACCTGAAAAATCGTTTCGACCGCACTCTTGATTTCCGGCTTGGTCGCGTGACGATCGACCCGAAACGTCAACAACTGACGCCGGTCCTGGGTCTCTTCTTTGGCCACCAAAGCCTTCTCGGTAATTACCGGTGACTTGATAACGTCCCAAACAGTTCGCATGGTTTACGCCGACGCTCCTCTATCCCTCGGTATTCGTCGCGGTGGTCGCTCTCTTTCGCCCTCATTTGAGTGCGAGCGATAATGCTCTTCGTCGTCCTTCGCTCGCGGCTGCAAAATTCCGGTCAACTCTTCGACGGTCCTGGGCGTGAGCACCACCGTCTGGTGATTCACCAGATCGTAGATGTTCACTCCATAGCTATTGACCACCTTGGCCGTCTGCACATTGCGCGAAGCCAGCATAAGTTTCGTGTTCTTTAGCGAATCGACGATCAATGTCCTGCCGCTCAGTTTTAAGCTGCCGAGTGTGTTAATGAAGTCTCTGGTCTTTGGCTGATCGAACTTCCACTCGTCAACGATAATCAGGTTGCCTTCGCGCAAGCGCTCAGAGATGGCCGAGCACATCGCTCGCTTCCTCATCTTCTTGGGCAGGTTGTACGACCAGTCACGCGGCTGCGGTCCGTGAACATTGCCGCCGCCTTTCCACAATGGCGAACGCAAACTGGCGACTCGGGCTCGACCGGTGCCTTTCTGCTTCCACAATTTGCGGCCCGAGCCTGAGACGTCGCCGCGCGTTTTCGTAGCCGACGTACCTGCGCGCCGGTTCGCCATAAAGCTGCGCACCGCCTCATGAATCAATGGCTCGTTGAGGGCGACGCCGAAAACGGCGTCAACCAGCTCGATTTCGCCAACTTCTTTGCTTGTCAGATCCAGCACTTTGACTGTTGGCATAACGGAACCTCCGTTTCGAACAAGAGACCCCCCGGGGGTCTGTCTTAACCTACGCCTACTTCTTCTTGCCTTGTCTGGCTGCCTTCTTAACTACCAGGACGCTGCCATTGGGACCGGGCACTGCGCCGCGGATCATCAATAGATTATTCTCGGCGTCCACGCGGGCCACGGTCAGCCGCTTGATCGTTATCCGCACATCGCCCATGTGCCCGGAAGAGCGCATGCCTTTGACGACTCGCGACGGATAAGCCGAAGCGCCGATCGATCCAGGAGCGCGCACGTTCATCGAGCCATGCGATTCAGGACCGCGATTGAAATTATGACGTTTGATGGTGCCCGCAAACCCACGGCCTTTTGACTTACCAACAACGTCGACGATGTCGCCGTCGGCAAACTGATCCACCAGGATCTTGTCGCCGACATTCGTGCTGTCGTCCGAAGTTTCCAGGCGGAACTCTTTCAGCACGCGCGTCGGTGGAACACCTCCGCCGGTCTTTTCAAAGTGCCCGCGCATCGGCTTATTAACGTTCTTCAGCCTGACGGGGCGGTCTTCAACCAGGCCAACCTGGACGGCGTCGTAACCGTCGCGGCCGCCGGCAGTTTTCTTCTGGACTACGACGCAAGGTCCGGCCTTGATGACCGTTACCGGAGTAACCGTTCCATCCGGCGCAAACAGCTGCGTCATCCCAACCTTCTTGCCGATGATTCCGTTAATCATTTCAGTAATTGATTCATTAAAATCATTGACTCATTGGATCATTGGTTCATAGGCACGCCTTCAATGAATCAATGAAACAATCAGAAAATGAGCCAATCTCTTAGCTCTTTCCAAACGCCTTAATCTCAACGTCCACGCCCGCGGGCAGATCGAGCTTCATCAACGCATCGACTGTCTGCGGAGTCGGATCGAGAATATCCATCAGGCGCTTATGCGTTCTGATCTCAAACTGCTCGCGCGATTTCTTATCGACGTGCGGCGAGCGCAAAACCGTCCACTTGTTCTTGACGGTCGGTAGCGGAATCGGCCCGGCCACACGCGCGCCAGTGCGCTTCGCGGTCTCGACGATCTCAGTCGTCGACTGATCCAACACGCGATGATCATAGGCCTTGAGCCTGATTCTTATTTTTTCGTTCAGCATGGTCTCATTTCCGATTGCCAATTTTCGATTGCCGATTTAGACCCCGTTAAGTCAGCACCAATTGGAAATCGGCAATTGGCAATCGGCAATTACCCTATTCCACCACTTCGCTTACCGTCCCGGCGCCCACCGTTCTCCCGCCTTCCCGAATCGCGAAGCGCAAACCTTTCTCCATCGCAATCGGCGCGATCAGCTCGATGTTCATCTCCACGTTGTCGCCAGGCATCACCATCTCCACTCCGCTCGGCAGATTCGCCACCCCAGTCACATCCGTGGTTCTAAAGTAAAACTGCGGCCGATACCCCGTAAAGAACGGCGTGTGCCGCCCCCCTTCTTCCTTCGTCAGCACGTACGCTTCCGCCTTGAACTTCGTGTGCGGCGTAATCGATCCCGGCTTCGAGATTACCTGCCCGCGTTCAATGTCCTTCCGCTCCACTCCGCGCAGCAGCAGTCCGACGTTGTCCCCAGCCACGCCTTCATCCAAGAGCTTCTTGAACATCTCCACGCCCGTTACCACCGTCTTCAGCGTCGGCCGGATGCCTACCACTTCTACTGTCTCGTTGACCTTCACCTTGCCACGTTCGACTCTGCCCGTCGCCACCGTGCCGCGGCCCTGAATCGTAAAGATATCTTCGACCGGCATCAGGAAGGGTTTCTCAATGTCGCGCGCCGGTGTCGGAATGTAAGAGTCAACTGCATCCATCAACTCCAGCACCGTCTTCTCCCAGTTCTCGTCGCCCTCCAGTGCTTTCAAGGCCGATACCTTCACTACCGGAATATCATCACCCGGAAACTCGTATTGGCTTAACAGCTCTCTTACTTCCAGCTCCACCAGTTCCAGCAACTCCGGATCGTCCACCGCATCGACTTTATTCAGCGCTACCACCATTGCCGGCACGCCCACCTGCCGAGCCAGCAGAATATGTTCCCGGGTCTGCGGCATCGGACCGTCGGTAGCCGCCACCACCAGGATCGCCCCATCCATCTGCGCTGCCCCCGTGATCATGTTCTTCACGTAATCCGCGTGACCAGGACAATCCACGTGCGCGTAGTGACGATTCTTGGTCTCGTACTCCACGTGCGCCGTGGCGATCGTGATCCCGCGGGCCTTCTCTTCCGGCGCCTTGTCGATCTGATCGAAAGCCACAAACTGCACTTTCGGGTTGGTCTTGCCCAGAACCTTGGTGATTGCCGCCGTCAAGGTCGTCTTCCCGTGGTCCACGTGCCCTATCGTCCCGATGTTCACGTGCGGCTTGCTGCGATCAAATTTCTCTTTGCTCATCTTTGTCTCTTCCTCACAATAGAAGCGGGACACGCCCGCCATTGAAGAAAACTATTTTGCTACGCCCTGCACTTTTGCAATAACTTCTTCGGCAACGTGCTTGGGCGCCTGGTCATAGCGCTCAAAATGCATCGTCGAAGTAGCCCGGCCCTGCGTGGCTGAACGCAGGTCCGTCGTATACCCGAACATGTCCGACAATGGCACGTACGCAGTGATCACCTGGACGCCGCCAGGGCGCAGCTCGGTCTTTTCAAAGTGCCCGCGCCGCCTGCTAAGGTCTCCATTGACGGCGCCCACATACTCTTCAGGAGTCACTACTTCAACCCGCATGATCGGTTCGAGCAGAACCGGCTTCGCCTTTTTCACCGCCTCCTGAAATGCGAGCGAGCCGGCGATAATGAAAGCGCGCTCGTCCGAATCAACTTCGTGAAAGCCGCCATCGACCAGGCGCACCCTGACGTCCACCATGTCATAGCCCGCGAGATAGCCGCGCTCCATCGCGTCGTGAATGCCCTGTTCAGTTGGCTTAATGAACTCGCGCGGAATTGCTCCGCCCTTGATCTCGTTCTCGAAAACGAAACCTTCGCCCGGTGCGGGCTCGATCTCCAACTCAACATGCGCGTATTGGCCACGACCGCCAGTTTGCTTTTTGAAAATCTCTTTGCCCGCCGCCGGCTGCGTAATCGTCTCGCGATAAGCGACCTGCGGCTTGCCTACATTCGCTTCCACCCCGAACTCGCGCTTCATACGATCGACGATAATCTCCAGGTGCAGCTCGCCCATGCCCGCGATGATCGTCTGACCGGTTTCCTGGTCGGTCGAAACATTAAAAGAAGGATCTTCCTGCGCCAGACGTCCCAGGGCCACACCCAGCTTATCCTGATCGGCGCGCGTCTTTGGCTCGACGGCCACGCGGATAACGGGCGCGGGAAACTCAATCTTTTCCAGGATGATCGGCTTGTTGTCGTCGCAAATCGTGTCGCCGGTGGTTACCTGCTTCATGCCGCCGATAGCGATGATTTCGCCGGCGCTCGCCTCTTCGGTGTCTTCGCGCTTGTTCGCGTGCATGCGCATCAAGCGCCCGACGCGCTCGCGGGTATCCTTGCCTGTGTTGTAGGCGTAAGAACCTGACTTGATGGTCCCGCTATAAATGCGGACGAACGAAAGCTGGCCGAGATGTTTGTCGGCCATGATCTTGAATACCAAACCGCTGAACGGAGCGCTCGCGTCCGCTGGGCGCACTTCTTTTTGACCGTTTTTCGGATTGATTCCCTCGACTGGAGGAATATCGAGCGGCGAAGGCAGATAATCAACGACCGCGTCCAACAGCGTCTGCACTCCCTTATTCTTAAATGCCGAGCCGGTGACGACGGGCACGAGCCGCAACGCTAGCGTTCCCTTGCGAAGGGCTACGCGAATCTCGTCTTCAGTAATCTTTTCACCTTCGACGTACTTGTGCATCAGTTGATCGTCAACAGTTGCGACGGCTTCAACCAGTCTCTCGCGGGCCGCGGCTGCTTCCTCTTTCAACTCATCCGGAATCTCGGCCGTCACGTACTCCGCGCCTTTGCTCTCGTCGTTCCAGATCAGGCCCTTCATAGTGATGAGATCGACGACGCCTTTGAACTGATCTTCTATGCCGATTGGAATCTGAAGAGCGACGGGGTTTGCGCCAAGGCGGGTAATGATCGAATCAAACGAGCGTTGGAAGGATGCGCCCGCGCGGTCGAGTTTGTTAATAAAGCAAATTCTCGGAACGCCGTATTTGTCAGCCTGACGCCAGACGGTTTCTGACTGCGGCTCGACTCCGGCAACGCCGTCGAATACAGCTACTGCGCCGTCCAACACGCGCAGGCTGCGTTCGACTTCCATCGTAAAGTCGACGTGACCCGGCGTGTCGATAATATTGATACGGTGATCGACGCCGTTTCGCTCCCAGAAACAAGTGGTGGCCGCACTGGTGATGGTGATGCCACGTTCCTGTTCCTGCTCCATCCAGTCCATCGTCGCCGTGCCCTCGTGCACCTCGCCGATTTTGTGCGAGACGCCCGTGTAATAAAGGACACGTTCGGTCGTCGTGGTCTTACCAGCATCAATGTGCGCCATGATGCCGATATTCCTGAATGTGTTGAGGTCGTACTTAGCCATTACCACTTATAATGCGCGAACGCCTTATTAGCATCGGCCATGCGATGCGTATCTTCCTTTTTCTTGACTGCATTGCCGCGATTGTTCGCGGCGTCGAGCAACTCGCCCGCTAAACGATCGGTCATCGTTTTCTCACCGCGGCCGCGGGCATAGGCGACAATCCAACGAATTGCCAACGCCCCGCGTCGTTCCTGGTGAACTTCCACCGGCACCTGGTAGGTTGATCCGCCCACGCGCCGCGACTTAACTTCAACGGTCGGCCGAACGTTCTCGATCGCGCGCTTGAAAACCTTCAAAGGCTCATCGCCGGCCTTATCACCCACTTGCAGCAAGGCATCGTAGAAGGTTTTCTCGGCCTTCGAACGCTTGCCACCCCACATGATGCCGTTGATGAACTTGGTCACCAGGGCGCTGTTGTAAACCGGATCCGGCAGGACCGCGCGTCTCTCTGCAACTCTTCGTCTGGGCATTTACTTACTTCGCGCCTCCTTTCGGACGTTTGGCGCCGTACTTCGAGCGGCTCTTTTTACGATCAGCAACGCCGACTGAATCCAGCGTGCCGCGAATCACGTGATAACGAACGCCCGGAAGATCTTTCACGCGCCCTCCGCGAATCAAGACAATCGAGTGTTCCTGCAGGTTATGGCCGACGCCGGGAATATAGGTGGTCACTTCGATGCCGTTGGTCAGACGCACGCGGGCAACTTTGCGAAGTGCCGAGTTCGGCTTCTTAGGCGTCTGCGTGTAAACACGAGTGCACACTCCGCGTTTTTGCGGCGAGCTTTGTAGCGCCGGGCTGGCCGTCTTGTACTTAACGCGTTGGCGGCCTTTGCGGACCAGTTGATTAATTGTCGGCATCGTCTTCCTTTGACTGCGAACTGCGCGCCCTTTAATTAGCGGGCAAAGATCAGAGGGCAAGCGCACAAGGGCCGGCACCTGCCTCTTTCCGGAACAAGTCCGGCAGTCAGCGCAGGCAACTGCCCTGCTAGTAATTCTGGTTTAGGGACGTTCTGACTTCGCTTGGAGGCGGGCGCGGATCATGGCTTCCCAATTGCCAAATTTAGCCGAAGCTTTTCTGTGGCGTCGCACGGAGCGAGTGGTTTCGGCCTATGCGCGCTCACCCTGGACGACTTTCATCACCAGTGCGAGCCCTTACGCCACAATAATGTCAAACGGCAAAGCGTCGTAAGACGCAAGCCGGGCAACGCCTCCGCACCGACAGAACCAGTTGCAGCGTTGCACGTGGGGAAATCAGACCGAAGTCCGAAACGGGAAACTATAATTGCCAGTGCATACTTGTGTCAAGCGCGGTTCGCGCTTTTACCTTATGAACGACGCGACTCAGAACAGCCACTTCAGCAAGTACACCGCGCCGATAACGACACCGCCAATAATAAACAGTAAGAAAGCGGCAACCCCGACTACGGCCAGTTTGAACCTTCGATAGCGCTTTTCGTCGGGCGGCGATAACGAACTCTGCGGAAAATATGGTGGCGGTGTGGAGGTGGCCATTAATTATCTCCGAACGATGACGCTTGGGTTAATGTACTAGTAAAAAGAGTTTGTTGCTACTCACCAGGGCTTTGAAGGGTTGCGCTTCGGAGCAGGCTTCATATTCGAGTTGGCGTTTCCGTTAGCATTAGCATTTTCCTGCTGCTTCTTCAACATCTCTTCCGCGTGCTTCTTCCCTTCCTTGATCCGTTTGGCACCTTCCTGTGCGGTTTCGAGCGCGTCAGTGGCGCGGTAATCATCGGGATCCAGTTCGAACGCTTTCTGAAACGCTGCGACCGCTTCGGGATAATGAGCGAGCCGAGTCTCAGACATTCCCAATTGATAGAACGCTTCTTCATCATCGGGCTTCAGACGCGTTGCCTGGCGAAAGGCCCGCGTGGCTTCCTCGTCCTGATGCATCAGACTGTGTGCTAGTCCCAGATTAAAAAAGCCTTCAGCGTCCTTCGGATCGGACTGAACTCGCTTCCTATAAAGCTCAACCGCTTTCTTATACTCTTCTTCGGCTTCAGTTTTCTTGTCGAGCGCGGCATAAGCCATGCCGAGACGCAAATGAGCTTCAGCTAAATCTGGACTGAGTCGAATGGCCTCCTGAAAAGCCTGGGCCGCTTGATCGTCCTGATCGTTCTGGTAAAGCTCCTTACCCTGATCGACCAGAGCCTGCGCTTCACGCCTTGATTTATCGGCTGCGGACTCGCCGGCGGATGAGGACGCACTCGCATTGACGTTGGTGTTCCTGTTAGAACCTCGCCGACAAGCGCAGTTGCCTGCGACCAGAAACACAGCCACAGCCACGACGAGAAAGTTTCTCGTCCAGAATAGGATCGCGAAAGGCTCTGTCATCAAGCAGCCAACTATCTACGCCGAAATGCGATCCTGAGTCAAATTTACCAAGGGATTTTCGCGAGGAAAGGCTGGTTAGCGGGCTCCTGAAAAACCGAATGGGCGCTGCAACGTGGGGGTCGCAGCGCCCATCCATTTTCGTGGTTACTGTCCTCACCCCAGCAACCACTTGAGACGGAGGATCCACCAACCGTCTCTCTTGCCCCACAATATACATCGCAACCATTATGCCGCGCAATAGAGATTTTTTTGCAATCGGAATTTCAACAAAACACGCACTTTTGCTCGGCTTTCATACGATTCACACGGTTTGTGGTGCAACTATTTCACCGTGCCCACTGTAAGAATTTCTCGATCAGACCGCTACCGGACTCTTCCCGCCAAGCTGGGTGCGAGGTTTTCAGTCATCGGCTCCGAGCGCAGTCTTGATTGCTTCAGCGAGTGCGTTGGCCTGACCTTCGATCTGGCTCTGGCTCTCTCCTTCGATCATGACGCGCGCGAGCGATTCTGTGCCCGAATAGCGCAACAAGAGTCGGCCCCGGTCACCCAACTCCTGCTCAACCTTCTGCGCCAGATTCTGCACCGCGGGAAGGTCACCAAACGGCAGCTTTTCCCGCACGCGCACGTTCACCAGTAATTGCGGGTATCGTTTAAAGTCTTCGGTTAAGTCGGCGAGAGAGCTACCCTGGTCGCGCATTGCTCGCAGCAACCCGATGGTCGTGATCATTCCGTCGCCGGCCAAACTCAATTTCGGAAAGATTATGTGGCCCGACTGTTCCCCTCCCAGAGTTGCTCCGCTGCGAAGCAACTCGTCCAGGACATACTTATCGCCGACATCGGTGCGCGTAAGGGTGATCCCGCGCGAACGCAGGGCGACTTCCAGACCAATGTTGCTCATTACCGTCGCTACGACAGTGTCGTCAATCAACTCGCCGCGGCTTTTCAAATAATTGGCGAGCACCCACATCGTTGCATCGCCATCAATAAATCTGCCGCCCGAGTCGACGAACAGAGCCCGGTCAGCGTCGCCGTCAAAGGCAACTCCAAGATCGCCGCGCTCCTGTAAGACGCGGTGCTGCAGTCCTTCGATGTGTAATGACCCACAATCGCGGTTGATGTTGCGGCCGTCAGGCTGATTGTTGATTGCGACAACGCGGGCGCCCAGGCGTTCGAAGAGCTGCGGCGCGATTTCGCATGCGGCTCCGTTCGCACAGTCAACCACCATGGTGAGGCTTTCAAGCGACAGACCATGAACGACATCATGAGCCAGGTAAGCAAGATAAAGCCGGCGCAAGTCAGCCGGGCTTCGCTCACCTATATTGGCCTCAGGATTTTTTTTGGCGCTGCCGGCGGTTTCAGGCAAAGCGTCCAGGATGTCTTTTTCGATGTGCCGTTCAGTACCCTCATCGAGTTTGCGCCCTGAGGGCTCGAAGACCTTAATTCCGTTGTCCTGGTAGGGATTGTGAGAAGCGCTGATTACCACTCCGGCATCAGCCGGTAACGCACGCGCGAGGAATGCAACCCCCGGTGTAGTGATGATCCCAGCGGATTCAACCTCAGCGCCTTCGCCTCGCGCCCCGGCGACCAGATCTTGTTCGATCCAGACGCCTGATTCACGCGTGTCGCGGCCGATAACGATGCGCGGTGCTCGTCGCTCGATTCGTTCTGCAAGATGTCTGGTCAGTGAACTGCCGATGATGCGCACGGTTCGCGAATCGAGGGGAAATTTGCCGGATTCCCCGCGAATGCCATCCGTGCCGAAAAGTTTTCTGATGTTTTCCGGCTTCAATTCGTCTCTCGGGGCTTGGCCTTCGGATTTTCGATAGCGACGATAGTCACGTGAACGTTGACTGTATCACGCACTTCCACTTTGGGATCGGAAATCCTGATGAGCGTCTTATGCACATCAAAACTATCGTGGCGGCCTTCAATAGAAATCTTTTCGGTGATGGCCTTCTGCAGGGCATTCACGTGGCCTGCCGGTCCGGCGACCCGAACCGTGGCCGGCGTCGACACGACTTCTCTGACTTCGTACGTGGGCGCCGGCTTGCCTTCCAGCTGAGGTTCAACGACAAGCTCGCGCTCGATCTCGCGCCCGGATACCATAAACCAAAGCACCAGAGTGATCGCCAGCGCCAACAATTTTAGGCTCCAGTCTTCGATGAAGATCCGGCGCATCAGGCCCCCAGCAGTGCCGGGTGAGCGAGTGAATCTGCTGATTTCGCGGAAGGGCATAAACGGATAATTCACGCCGAAGCAATTTCTTCAGTTTCTCGTTCCGATTCATTAACGCGCGCCGCGGCCGGGGCTCCGTGGCCTTCGATAGTTTGAAAGATGGCCGCGCGCAGGCGCGTCGGATCCAGGGCCCGCTTGATTCGTCCAGCGCGGACAAACGAAATCAAGCCCGTCTCTTCAGAAACTACGATAGCCACGGCGTCGGAATCCTCCGTGACGCCCAGGGCCGCGCGGTGACGAGTGCCCAGGTCCTTCGACAACTGCGGGTTCAAAGACAGCGGTAAGAAGCACGAGGCGGCGGCAATACGATCCCCACGCACAATAATCGCGCCGTCGTGCAAGGGCGCCGCCGGATTGAAAATCGCCACGATCAAATCATAACTGAGCTCGGCGTCCAGTCCGACTCCGGCGTCCACGATTCCTTTCAATCCCACATTCCGCTCGATGACAATCAGCGCGCCGGTCTTTGTTGAAGCCAGTGTAGTAGCTGCCAGAACAATTTCGTCATAGATACTTTCGCCAAACTGGCCGCGATGGCGCCGTGTGAATGGCAGGCGGAAACGGTTACCGAATCTGATTAGCGCCTGGCGAATCTCAGATTGAAACAAAACAATGATTGCGACACCGATATAGAGGAGGGCGCCTCGCAAAATAAATTCCAACGTAGCCAGACCCTGATAAATTGCCAGCCAATAGAGTAATGCGAACGCCCCAATGCCGGCGGCCATGGCCGAGGCGCGGGTGCCACGCACCAGTTTCAAAACGCCGTATACGACCAGAAACACCAGTACGATATCCAGGATGGCGCGCGGCTCCGCCAATCTCAAAAGATAGTCACCCAGTGATGTGAGTAGTAATAACATGCGCCTTTTAGTAGTCGATTACCGTCCGATATCGGGGTACAAAACCGCGCTATCAGTCGTGCCTGGAAACCAAAATCAATTGCCCGAGGGGACCGCACAGACAGTCGCGCCCGGCCAGATTAACGGACGCTCCGCTGGGATTATCGCGGAAAAATGGGCGTGAGGCAATGGTGATTTGGGGGGGGCAATACCGACTGAACAGCGCGCTCAGTTCTTTCGTCTCTTCAATCGGCCGCGGCGCATGAATCCCACCAGTTCACCCGCTCCGTTGACAACCGCAACCGATCCGACGCCATTCCGCTCGATCATTTCATTGGCACTTTCAATCGTGGTGTCCTGCGAAACGAAAAGCGTCTTGTTCACTGCTCTCATAACATCGCGCACGCGACGATCGCGCCATCGCTCTCGGGGAATCTTCTTCAACTCTTCCAGCGAAAGAATCCCGAGCAGCCTGCGCTCATGAGCGACTGGAAAACTGACATGTCGATGAAGCGGAAGAATCTCGTCGACAAATCTGCTGATGAGCAGATCCGGTTCGATCGCGATCGGCGCCGACATGGCATCCGCGACAGTCGCCGGGTCGCGCGTACTCCGCACCACACTGGTAGCCGCTCCCAACAGAAAGACGCCCACCAAAACCGACCAGAGGCCCATGAAGTAAGCCCGGAAAGTTGGCGCAAATGCCATGTAAAGCCCGAATGAAATCAGCACCAGGGACATCAGTTGGCCGCAGAATCCGGCGATGCGCGTAGCATCGCGAATACTGCCGCTGCGTTTCCAGATGATCGCGCGCAATACGCGGCCGCCATCCAGCGGATATCCTGGGAACAAATTGAATACCGCCAACAGGAGATTTCCGGCGCCGACAAAAAAGAAGACGGCAACCCCGGAGTTAAACCCGGCCATCGCCGAAAGTTTGGCGCCGGCGAACCCGACCAGGGAAAAGAGGAAACTTGCGGCCGGACCAGCGACGGCGATGCGAAACTCGGCACGAGGGCTGTCAGGTTGCGTGCGCAATCTCGCCAAGCCACCAAACGGATGCAGAACGATCTCTTCAATTTCGATACCTTCGGCGCGCCCCACTAATGCGTGAGACAGCTCGTGGCCAAAGACCGAAAGAAAAAGGGCGAGCGTTGTCACCACTCCCAGGATCCACGCGCTCAACACATCGGTAGCTGGTAGCCGGTAAGTGACAAGTTGCAGGTGACTCTTATGAAGATTCGACGCTATCAGGAAGACGCTGAGAGCAAAGATCAGAAACCAACGATAGTCTATGCGTACGGGAATGCCGTAAACGCGGCCCACCAGGATCTGTCGTTTGAAAAAATCTTTGAAGCTCACGGGATAAGGCAACGGTAAAAAGTAAAAAGGCAAAAACTAGGACACCGCCTAACATCATACAGTTCCAAACCTGGCGCACCCACAAGAGCTTAATTCTATCGCCTGCAACCGGCCTTTTCCTTATTTACTTTTTACTTTTACCTTTTTATTCTTTCCTTGCCCTACGTTCCGGTCGCCTTTTGCCACTCAACTTCAAAGAGCGGCACGGGCTGCTCGCGGTTCTTGACGCTGATCGGAGGACGCGCAGTGAGTTGATAACGCGAGTGGGCCGCCTTGGCGGTGACTTCGCTTACCAGTATCTCGCCGCCTTTGGCATTTGATTCCAGGCGCGAAGCGGTGTTGACGCTGTCGCCGATCGCCGTGTACTCAGATCGACGTTCGGAGCCGATGTACCCGACGGTGACTTCACCGGTGTGCAAACCAATACCGATACCAATCTCGGCGAAGCCTTCCTCGATCAACTCGACGTTGATTCCGATCATGCGGCGCTGCATTGCTACGGCGGCGCTGAGCGCATTGGCCGCGTCCTTTGGTGTCGTCGTCGGCGCGCCAAACAAGGCCATCAGACCGTCGCCGAGATACTTATCGAGCGTGCCGCCGTGCGCGAAGATGATGTCAGTCATCGCCGAAAAATAACGATTGAGCAGTTGCACGATCTTTTCCGGCGGCGCGTGTTCAGAGATGCGAGTGAAACCGCGGATGTCGGCAAAAAGTATGGTAATCGTCTGGAGCACGCCGCCTAGTTTGAAAGACTCAGGGTTCTCCAACATCTGCTTCACCACATACTCAGGCAAAAACCGTCCATAGTTGGCTCGCGCAACCTCCTCTCGCGCCAGGCGTTCGTGGGCCCGCACGTTTTCCACCGCAATCGCAGTTTGCGCCGCTACGGCGCTAATCAACTCCAGATCATCGGGTTTGAAAGCTGAGAAGGGATCAAGCCTGTCGGCGTAGAGAGCGCCGTGCACGCCCGCTTCAGTGAACAGCGGCGCGCAGATCGTCGAGCGCACCCCCTGCGATACGATCGAATCCACCCCGGCAAATTGTTCGTCGGCCGCGGCGTCCTGCGACAGCAACGCGACTTTGTCCTTCATCACCTTGCGCGTGATCGTGCGGCCAATGGTCATCTTGCGCGCGTGGGCCTCCAGCTTTTCGTCGCGGGCTCGAGTGGCGATTGGGAACAACTTCGCTTCGTCGGCGTTCTGCTCTGTCACTATGCCTTCGGCCAGCAAAGCAATCACGCGATCCGCCGGCGTCGAACGGAAAATGATGTCCGTCGCTTTCTTGAAAATCTTGTCGAGGTCGAATCCCGAGCCCAGCGCTTTGCTCATCTCGTAGAGTTCGCTGAGAATGTTGGCCTTGCGCTGCAGGGATTCCAGCACCTTGTCGCGCGGCGCTCCGGCGGCGGTACCTGCTCCTGAATCGCTCTGACGTAGCACTGTCGTCAGCACGTCCTTCGCGGACATCAGCAGTTGCGTATGTCCGAGAGGCTTGTCGTCGTAACTGAGATCGGCGGTCCTCTCTTCCCTGGCTTGTTCGAATTTGAGCGTGCTGGCTCCGATCGTCACTCGGTCGCCGTCCTTCAAAGGATGCTCGAATTTCTGATCGCCGTTGACATAGACTTTGTTGGCGCTTCGCTTGATCTGTCCATTGACGTAGACGCCGTCGATCATCATGAACCCGCCGTCATCGGTGGCTTTAATATGCGCGTGATGGCGGGAGGCCCGTGGATCGTCGAGCACGACCTGATTGTCGGGCGCGCGCCCAATGGTGCAGGGCGCGCGTGAATTCAGTTGGTGTTGCGTCTGGTGGCCGCTGGCGTCGGTGACCTTTAAGAGAGCCATAGATCTTCTTGGAAAGCTGTTAACAAGTCTTCAGAGAATCTCCGAACTTGCCGGTTCGGCGGCTTGATTCTACAAGGTAAACGCCATTTCAGCCTAGTGACTTCGGAATCAAAGCGCGCAAAATAATTCGAGCGCCAGGGGCAGAAACCACATCCTTGCGGTCATGCCAAAGACGTTCCTTATATCTCTACCGAATTCCCCTTGCCCGCCGTCCCGGGACAGTGTGCGATGGTGACCTCAGAACCTGGCAGAACCTCGATCGTGAAGTGGAGGATCCCGTGCCCAGCCTGAAACGCCATCACCCATAAATGCGGTACACCCGTCGGTCGTCGATGAGCACTATCGCCAACGAGCGTATCCAGACTGACATCCATTTTTCTTCTCGAAACATCGAACTGCCTCGATTGAGAAACCCAAAGACATTTGCTGCCGTAAAAGTATTACCCTCCAATGGTCATTCTGTGACGTTGTAGTCTTTGTGGTAGATTTGTAATTCAATCGCAATTCGGTTTAGACGGGCTAATGCCCGCTGCTGATTTGCTTAGTCAAAAAGGGGCGCGTCGTAGCCCGCTCTGACAATAACGGGAGTTACCCTTGAAACGAACTTTTCTGATTCTCGCACTTACCTTTTCCATGGTCGCCACGCTGCTGGCGCGGCCGGCTGCTATGTCGCCGCGACTCTCGCAGGGAGCCGCAGCCGCTAAAGTCGCAACCACCAAGCCCACCTCGGACATTGCCAGTCGCGTGCTTTCGAACGGCCTCGAGATCGTTGTTTTTGAAGATCACTCAGTGCCAATCGTCACGGTTGAACTGGCCGTGCGCAATGGCTCGTTCACTGAACCGCCGGAGCTAAACGGGCTGTCCCACCTCTACGAGCACATGTTTTTCAAGGCCAACCGCGCGATCAAGAACCAGGAAGATTACCTGCAAAGAATTGGACAGCTCGGTATCGCCTACAACGGCGAGACTCGCGAAGAAGTCGTCGAATACTACTTTACGACGACCAGCCCGAACCTGCGCTCGGCCATGAATTTCATGCGCGACGCGACGCGCTATCCACTTTTTGACGAACGAGAATTCGAGCGCGAACGCCAGGTGGTAATCGGTGAGATCGATCGCAACGAATCAGAGCCGACTTATTATCTCAACAAAGAAATGACCGACCGCCTGTTCTACAAGTACCCGAGCCGCAAGAACGCGCTCGGCAATCGCCAGACAGTTTCCAGCGCCACGACTGAGATGATGCGCCTGATTCAGGGCCGGTATTATGTGCCGAACAATTCCGCGCTCGTCATCACCGGGGACGTGCGCGCGGATGAAATATATAAGCTGGCGCAGGAGTTCTTTGGTGACTGGGCGCGGCGGGAAAAAGATCCGTTTGCGGAGTTTCCGATGGTTGAGCATCCGCCGCTGGCAAAGAGCGAGGGGGCGATTATCAAGCAACCGGTAACCAACGTGTTGATTGAAATCGCCTGGCAGGGTCCGTCGGTGGGAAAGGATGACGCCGCTACTTACGCCGCGGATACTTTCTCGTTCATCATGCAACAGCCCAACTCGCGCTTTCAGCGCAACCTGGTTGATAGCGGACTGGTGAACGGCGTGGCGATTGGTTATTACACGCAACGTAACACCGGTCCCATCAATATCATCGCGCAGACCACACCCGACAAGGCGCAGGCAGCGTTGCGTGCCATCTATAACGAGATCGCTCATTTCAACGACAAGGATTACTACACCGACGAGCAACTCGAGAGCGCCAAGGCCTTGCTGGAGGCAGACGATCTCTATTCGCGCGAAAAGTTTGACGAGTACGCAAAGACGCTCGGCTTTTGGTGGTCTTCAACCGGTATCGATTACTTTCGCGGTTATCTCGGCAATTTGCGCCGCACCTCACGCGCGGATATCAGCCGCTACGTGACCACGTATATTCAGGGCAAGCCGCACGTCGGCCTGGCTTTGATCTCTGAACAGGCTCAGCAACAAGCAAAGTTGACGGCTGCGGATTTGATTGGACAGTAGGGTTTCACATTTTTGAATCTTGAATCTTGAATCTTGAATCTTGAATCTTGAATCGTGAATCTAGTTTGAGATTTCATGTTAACGGTTTTCGGGTTGTTCGGCTCTGATAATGAACGCAATGCGACAAAGAAAAGAAAACAAGTCAATCGGTGACAAGACTTCGCGGTCTGCCGCCTATCGCTTACTGCCGGTTACTCTCTGCTTACTGCTTGTTGCTCTGCTGGCGCCCGCAACTC
>Ga0209648_10000294_pt1 | contig 37196 bp, 39 predicted proteins | sample GraSoi2013_115cm_FD_185830 | JGI IMG/M metagenome (GOLD analysis project Ga0209648, IMG submission 185830) | Grasslands soil microbial communities from the Angelo Coastal Reserve, California, USA - Sample 9_17_2013_115cm (SPAdes) (version 2) | ecosystem: Environmental > Terrestrial > Soil >...
GCCCAATAGCTACCTGGTCTTGTCCCACGGGACCTACGACAACATTCCGCCGCGCGCGGTTCAGGCGAGCCTGGACACCTACGCCAGGAACACCGAGCCTGTATACCTGCGGCCGAAGGCCGAGGTAGAACGGTTCTTCGACGGGCTCGAGCTCGTGCCGCCCTATACGGACGCTGATCCCGGCGTCACCTACGCGGGCTTGTGGGGTGCCGAGGATCCGGTGGCCGCAGACAGCGACGGGTCGCGCGGGTTCTATTGCGGCGTCGCCCGGCGCCCCGCCCCGTCCGCCGGGTGATCGCCGGGAGGCACGATGACCGAGACCAAAGCCAGCCAGACACTGCCCGGCGTTGATCCGGCGGTGTCAACCCCGGTCAGGCGGCATGACGCCCGGCTGCACGGTGGCCACGACAGCTGCCCGGCGCCCGGCGAGTCCGCGGACCGCGCTGCGGGCAGGCTCCGGTGAGTGCCAAGCCCACCGCGGCTGGGCTCGGCATTGATCTCGACGCACAGGACTGGCGGCGCTCCAGCGACGGGGATGACGCCCTCGAGATCGCGTTCGTCGGCGGGGCGGGCCGCGGTACGGAAACGGAATGGGTGCTGATGCGCGTGGCGGGGGACCCGGAGGGCCAGGTCCTCGTCTACGACCGCCACGAGTGGGAGTGCTTTCTCGATGGTGTGCGGGGCGGCGAGTTCGACGACGCGGCCCGCTGAGCGTGCTAGCCCGGGGATCTCTGGCGCCGGAGTCGGCCGCGCCGGACCGTTGTCAGGGCCGTTCCCCTGCCGCTCCGGTCCCGTCTCGCAGTAGTCCCCCGCCTCTCCGGTCCCGTCTCGCAGTAGTCCCCCGCCTCTCAGGTCCCGTTTAACGGTGGTTCCCCCGCCGTTCGCGTCCGTTTCACGGCTGCTCGCCCGCCGTTCCCGGGCATTCCAGGTGGTGCCCCCGGCCGCTGAGGCATCCGATATCCAAACGATGCCGAACCGAGGCTCAGCTGATGACGCCAACGTTTGTGATTCACAACTTAAGTAGGGCTATGCTGAAAGTGACGTCCTGTCAAGGAGGCAATCGCGGATGAGCGACGATGCCTACGGGGCAACCGTCGCCAAGCGGCGGCTGGCCCGCCGCCTCACCGAGCTGAGAAGCGCGTCAGGGCACACCGCCAATCATGTCTGCGACCTGCTGGACTGGGGCCGGGGCAAGGTCGGGCGGTTCGAAGCCAACCACTGGAAGCGCCCCGAGATGAGCGACATCAGGGACCTGCTGCGGGTCTACGGGGTCGACGAGGGCGAGCGTGAGGAGCTCGAGGAGCTCGCCATGCGGGCGCGGGCCAGGCCCTGGTGGCGGGACTACTCGGACGTGTTCGAGAACGAGTTCCCCGGGTTTGAGAACGATGCCGTCCGGATCCGGGTCTTCATGCCGCTGGTATTGCCCGGGCTGCTGCAGACGAGGGACTACATGGAAGCGCTCTGGCGGGCTGGCTCAAGGCCACCCGCCTGGCAGCGGCAGGCCATGGAGGCGCGGCTGCGGCGGCAGCAGATCCTGGACCGCACGTACGGCACCGTGCCCAGGGTCACCGCAGTGATCACCGAGGCGTCGCTGATGTACCGGTGGGGCGCGAAGGCGGACCGCCTCCAGCAGATCGAGCATCTCATCGAGCTCGGCGATCGTCCCAACATCGAGTTGCGCATCCAGCGCTTCGGCGACGGCCCGCCCCGGGGCGTGCATTCCATGGTCAACATCCTCGACCTGCCGGACGAGGAGCCGAGCCTTGTCTACCTGGAGACCGACGTGACGATTCAGGAGGTGAGCAAGCCGGAGGAAGTGGCCAACTACGTTCATGATTTCGCTCGTGCCGCCGACGGGGCACTCGTGCCCGCCGACACCACGGCGTATCTCAAGCAACTAGCGGAACAACTGGAGTGAGCATGTCCGACCTGTCTCGAGCCGTCTGGCGGAAGGCCAGCAGCAGTTCACACAACGGAGGCTGCGTGGAGATCGCGGCGAACCTGCCCGGCGTGATCGCCGTCAGGGACAGCAAGCGGCCGGAGGATGGCGCCCGCGTGGTCGGCAGGGCGGCGTTTGCCGCGTTTCTCGCCGACGCGCGGGCGGGCCGGTATGACCTCGGTGGCCCCGGCGACAGCTGAACACGATCCAGCGCTGAGTGAAGAATCCCCCGGGCTCTCTCCCCGGGGGATTCTTCACGTGCTGAGCCTGTCTCGAGGCCCGGCGGCCCAGCCGTTACGGTCGGTCCCGCCGCGAGTGCGACGTTACCGGCCCGACCTGGGGCCTGACTACCGCGCGCCGTCCGTTCCTTCTTGCCTCAAGGTCATGCTTCCGTCACCACAGCCGCCATCGTTCCGTCACTAGGCGCGGCTAGCCACGCCGATGGAACCGGCCAATAGCTGGTAGTTTTTCTCCCGTTACCATTGCGTACGCTCGTACCCGACTCATAATCTGTGTTTCACAGATATCTGAGTCGGAAAGGCGGAGGAGCATGCTACCGTCGCCCGCCGAGAGCGGGCCGGACCGTCGCGGCGCAGGCGGCCATTCTGCCGCGGACAGCGGCCTGATGGCGGCTCCGGTAGTCGATGCATTCGATTCCGCGGGGTCCATCGCAGAGGCGAGCGTGCGGGCCGGCGGCTGCTTCGCCCGGGCGCTGCCGCTCGATCCGACCTGCGCGGGCGCGGCGAGAAGCTTCTTCCGCGAGGCGGTGGCCGGGATCGGGCTGCCGGGTGACCTGGTTCACGACGGCGTCACCATGGCCAGCGAACTGGCGGCCAACACGCTGCACGCGCAGGGCAACGTGGAGTTCAGCGGGGCCAGCCAGCGGCCGGTGAGCGGCTTCCCCGAGCTGTGGCTGTACGTGCGCGGCACCGGTTCCCGGTGCGAGTTGGTGTGCAAGGTCTTCGACTCGCAACCCGGATGGAAGACGGGCAGCCTGCCGGACGTCAAGGTGCGGTCCAAGGAGGGGGTGAACGGCCGAGGCCTGCAGGTCGTCGACGGGCTGTCAGCCGGCGAGTGGGGCGCCCACCTCACCCGCGGGCGGCTGGGCAGCTGGAAGGTCTCAGGCAAAGCCGTGTGGTTCGCGCTCCGGGTGCCGCCCGCCTGCGATGTCGCCCGTTTCGCCCGACCCGAATTCAGCCCGTGGCAGGCGGTCAGCGAACTGGAGACCATGCTGGGCGACCGTGGCCTCGGAGGCCGGCTGGTCCGGGCTGACGAGCCGAGCGTGGCCATGTCCGTGCTGTCCGTCAGCCGCGACCTGACCGTCTGGTGTCACTCCGGAATGGCCTCCTGGCGCGCCGCGGACGGAAGCTCCCAGCGGCTGGCGCTGACCGACCTCGTCGACGTGGCCGAGCACATCGTCTGGGTGCACGAGGAACTGCGCGACGCGGCGGCCGCCGGCGCGGAGGCCTGACTCGCCTGCCCTGGTAGGTCGGCTGCTCCTGGCGCAGGAACGCAAGCGTCGCCGCGCGTCTCCGCGGGGCCTGGGGCTGCGCCTCCTTCTCCACTGCTCCCCCTCAGATGGTCGGTAAGAGCGCCGATCTCGCCTCCACTTCCCAGTCTCGCCTGGCACTCGCCAGACAGCGAGGCATCGGCGGGAACGCTGATCGTTAGCACCGCGGGCCGGAACTCTGGATAATAGAGGTACTGATCGACATGGTTGTGGCTAGCCGGTCCCGCCGGGAACCGGAGAGGGTGCCGTAGGCCGCGCGAAGTCCCAGCGGCCCCCAGGCAGGAAAGGGGATGCCGGATGGCGGCGATGAAGCCGCGGACAGGTGACGGTCCGCTCGAGGTCACCAAGGAGGGTCGCGGCATCGTGATGCGCGTCCCGCTTGAGGGCGGCGGGCGGCTGGTGGTCGAGCTATCGCCAGACGAGGCCATTGCGCTAGGCGAAGCGCTGAAGACGGCCGTCAGCTGAGCCTTGCCGAAGGCCACCCAGGTGACCCTGCTGCCCGCGGTCGCCCCGCGCTTCCTCGGCTCCTGCCTATCCTCCCCCGTCGGCGGCACAGCTGAGCCTCCTGACCTCACCGCCGTGCCGGTCAGCGCCGAATCCGGGCGGAGCGCTCAGGCCGATCCCGACGGCCCCGGCCCCCCCGCTCCGCGTGTTGCCAGGTGCGCTACTCGGGCCGCTTGACCGCGGCGAGCAGGCCGTCCCCCACCGGCAGCAGCAGCGGCACGAGGCGCTCATCCACCCGGACCTGCTCGCAGAGTTCCCTGACAGCGACCGTGTCCGGGTCGCTGCGGGCCAGGTCGGCGACGCGGTCACCCGATAGCGCGTTGTCAAAGGTCACCACCCCGCCCGGCCGCAGCAGCCGGAGCGCCGCGACCAGGTACTCGGGGTACTCCTGCGGATCGGCATCGCAGAAGACGAGGTCGTAGGCGCCGTCGGCGAGCCGGGGGAGAACCTCGAGGGCCCGACCGCTGATCAGCCGGTAACGGCCGGCGGGGAAGCCAGCGGCAACGAACACGGCGCGCGCCAGCCGCTGATGTTCCGGCTCGACATCGACACTGGTCAGAACGGCTCCGGGGCGCATGCCGCGGAGTAGCCAGAGGCCTGACGTGCCGCAGCCGGTGCCGATCTCGACGACCGACCTGGCGCCGATAGCTGAGGCGACAAAGCGCAGGGCAGCGCCGGTGACCGGCCCGACCGGAGCAGCCCCACCGACCTCAGCGGCGTTCTGCCTGGCCGTGAGCAGGAGCTCATCTTCTCCCGCGAAGTCGTCGACGTAGGCCAGGGTGACCTCCGCGTTCACGATGTCTGCCTCCCCGGGCTGTGCTTCCCGCTCGCCTCCGGGGCGCTTTTGTGGAGCGCACCTCCGGCCCCTCGGCTGTCCGTGCGGAAGCCTAGTGCACCTGCTGTGACCCGGGAACCGGCCCGGCCGTCTCGGCCGTAGACTCCTGCGTCGGAGGCCAAGCCGTCGCGCGGCGAGATCCGGGAAGCCCGGGCGCGGTCATGGCGTTGCACAGTGTGGGAGCGGTGGAAGGGGGATGCCCGTGGACGAGGGCCAGCCGTCGCAGGCTGCCGCCGCCGAGTGGACGCCACCTAGCTGGGATGACGTGGTCCGGGATCACTCGGCTCGGGTCTACCGTCTTGCCTACCGGCTTACCGGAAACACCCACGACGCCGAGGACCTCACCCAGGAGGTCTTCGTACGGGTCTTCCGGTCGCTGTCCAGCTATACGCCAGGGACGTTCGAGGGCTGGCTGCACCGGATTACCACGAACCTGTTCCTGGACATGGCACGCCGCAGGCAGCGGATCCGGTTCGAGGGGCTCGGCGAGGAGACGGCAGCGCGACTCGGTGACGGCGGCCCGTCGCCCGCGCAGGCCTTCGACGATCGGCACCTCGACACCGACATCCAGGCCGCGCTCAAGGCCCTGGGGCCGGAGTACCGGGCCGCGGTCATCCTCTGCGACATCGAGGGCCTGTCCTACGAGGAGATAGCCGCCACGCTGGGGATCAAGCTGGGCACCGTTCGCAGCAGGATCCACCGCGGACGGGCGCAGCTGCGAGCGGCACTCGAGCATCGTCGCCCGAGGCATCCCGGTGAGGCACGCGTGCTGCAGCGGCGGGCCCCCGTGGGGGCCAGACTCGCACCCGGGAGGCAGCCATGACCCATCTCGGGCATCGCCTTTCCGCTCTGATCGACGGAGAGCTCGATGCCGTGGAACGCGATCGAGTGCTTGTGCATCTGGCCGGGTGCGAGCCGTGCCGGGGAGAGGCGATCGCGCTGCGGACGCTGAAGCGGCGGATGAACGCGCTGGGCGGGGCCGCCGCCGATGCGGCACTGACCCGTCGACTGATCGGGCTGGCCCAGCCGGGCAGCCCCTCGTCGCCGGACCAGGCCGGCCAGGAGCCCTGGCCCGGGATGGCGGCATCTGACCCCATCGGGCCGGGACGCGGCGGCCGGGAGGTCCGGCCTGCCTGGTATGTCGCCTGGGGCGCCACTGCCGTGGTCGTGGTCGGCGTGGGCACCGCGGCGTTCCTGGCTGGCGGTGGCACGGCTCAGCCGGGGCCCAGGGTCACGCCAGCGGTAGACACCAATGTCTTGCAGCACGACCTGATGGACGGCGTGGCCCCCGCGCCCTCCCTCCCCGGCCGACTGCGTACGAGCGAGAGCTTCACTTCGCACGCGCCGTGAGCTCGGATTCTGGCAGCGGATGGCCCGCGGCCTGCACCGGCTCGCCTCGTGGATCAACCCGCTGCGCTGATTAGGCCTATCACGTCCGGCTCAGGGGGATGTATGCGTGCAGCGGCGGCCGCAGCCCGTCCCTGACCCGCAGGCCGCCTCGGGGAGGCACACGATGTCCGATGGGTCCGTGCGCGGCAGCGCGCCCGATCCGCCCGGCCCGGATGATCCTCTGGAACCGTCCGCTGCCGCTGATCCCGCTCGTGCCGCTGATCCGTCTCGTGCCACTGAGCCGGCTGACGCCGCCCGGACGGCTCGTGCCGCCGATCCGGCTTGTGCCGCAGATCCGCCCTATCCGGCCGACGTGCCAGATTGGCAGGGCCTGACCGGCTCGTCGCATCTGTACGACCTTTCCGGCCCGGCCGGCCCGCCCGCCGAGGACCCGTTCGCCCCGCCCGGAGGACTCCGGCGGCCCGGCAGGCTGGCCAGATCCAGGCTCATGGTCGTGGCCGTGATCACGATGGTCATATCGGCGCTGGCCGGAGGCCTGATCGGCGGGTACATCAGCTCCTCGGCCGCCGGGACGCAGCCCAGCTACAGCCTGGGGACGGTTCCCCCCGCCCTGACCACCCGCCCGCCGGATTCGGTCGCCGGGATCGCGGCCCGGGTGCTGCCCAGCGTCGTCATGATCAAGGTGGACGGCGCCGAGGGCACTGGCTCCGGCTTCATCATCAGCGGCGGCTACATCGTCACCAACAACCACGTGGTCACCCTGGACGGCCAGCTGACGCACGCCACGCTGCAGGTTGTCTTTAACGGCGGCCAGACGGAGCCTGCCAGGCTGGTCGGCACCGACCCGTATTCGGACATCGCGGTGATCATGCCCCAGCAGGCTCCCCATGTTCCCGCGCTGACGCTCGGCAACTCCACCGGCGTTCAGGTCGGAGATCCGGTCGTGGCCTTCGGCTCGCCCCTTGGCCTGGCCGGCACGGTGACCAGCGGCATCGTCAGCGCGCTGAACCGGCCGCTGCAGACGGCCGCGGGCAGCACGGGCAGCGCTTCCCAGGTCTTCTACGACGCGATCCAGACCGATGCTCCGATCAACCCGGGTAACTCGGGCGGGCCGCTGGTGAATGGGCAGGCCCAGGTGATCGGCGTGACCTCGGCGATCGACACGCTGGGCGGCGACCCGGCGATCGGCGTCCAGGGCGGCAGCATCGGCCTCGGGTTCGCGATCCCGATTAACCAGGCGCGGCTCGTGGCCACTGAGCTCATCAGGACCGGCCAGGCCGCGCACGCCGTCCTGGGCGCGCTCATCAGCACCAGCTACCGAGGAACCGGCGCGCAGATCGCCCTGCTGCGCGTCGGCGGTGTCCCGCCGGTCAGCCCGGGCGGGCCCGCGGCCCGGGCGGGCCTGCGTCCTGGCGACGTGATCATCCGGTTCGCCGGACAGCAGATCGGCAACGCAACCGCGCTGCTCGACGCGGTCCGTTCCCGGCAGCCGGGCACTCGGGTACCCGTCACCTTCACGCGGCACGGCGTCAGCCACACGGCGACCCTCACCCTCGGGTCGGCCGAGTCATTACGCTTCTCAGGGGGGGCCCGCTCCGCGAGTCGACCTTGAAGAGGGTCGTCCCCGCTAGGCCTAGGGCCAGCACTGCCCGCGCGACCTGGGGATGAGGCCGGTGCCTGTCAGCGCCGGCCGGTCCCTGGCCGGTTCCGCCTGATCGGCTGGAGACTGCGGCCGGCGCCGGCCGCTTCTGCCGCTCAAGGCTCGCGGCTTCATGACAAGCGGCCCGACGGTCTACATTGGACTCAGCGGACCCAGTCGCGACGCATATGCCGCGACTCGCCGGAAGATGCCGGAGCCCCCTCGTGTTCGATCTGTCACTGCCCAAGCTCCTCATCCTCGCCGTGCTCGCGCTGATAATCTTCGGCCCCGATCAGCTGCCGAAGATCGCCAGCCAGGCCGGGCGGGCGCTGCGGGACCTGCGCCGGATCGCCGACAGCGCCAGGGCCGACCTCCAGGAGGGCCTGGGCCCGGAGTTCCGTGATTTCGACATCAATGACCTGAACCCGCGCGCTTTCGTTCGCAAGCACCTGCTGGACGACATCGACACAGACCACAACGGCAACGGCAACGGCAACGCAGGCCGGTACTCCGAGACGGAGCTTCCCGAGACACAGTTCTCCGAAACTCCGGGCGCGGCCACGCTGCCGCCCGGCGAGAGCCCGCCCTACGACTCTGAAGCCACCTGACGACTTCGTCCCATTTCATCGTCTTCGTCACGGTAAGCGGTTCGCCAGAGCGGATCATGACCGCCGTGAATGTGAGCTCAGTTCACTCCTGTGTGCAGCAAGGTCACGTTCACCGGCTTCTTGGCCGGGCCACCGGTCACACCGGGGTCAGGCCGAGCGGGCGCCCGGCGAGGCTACGGGACCGGCTGGCCAGCTGGTCGGCGATCGCCGTGAGCTGCCGGGCCGCGGGGGAGTCGGGATCGGACAAGACCAGCGGGGTGCCGCTGTCCCCGGCCTCGCGGAGCCGCATGTCGATCGGCACCTGGCCGAGAAGGGGGACCCGGGCACCGACCACGCGGGTGAGCGTGTCAGCCACGACCTCACCGCCGCCCGTCCCGAACACTTCCACGCGCTCGCCGCAGTGCGGGCATGGCAGGTATGACATGTTCTCAATCACCCCCACCACCCGCTGGTGCAGCTGCGCGGCGAGCGATCCCGCCCGCTCGGCCACCTCGGAGGAGGCGAGCTGCGGGGTGGTGACGACGATCAGCTCCGAGCCCGGGACCAGGTGGGCCGCCGAGATAGCGACATCGCCGGTACCCGGCGGCAGGTCCATCAGCAGCACGTCCAGGTCGCCCCACCAGACGTCGGCGAGGAACTGCTCGAGCAGCCGGTGCAGGATCGGGCCGCGCACCGGCAGCGGCTCGTTGCCGCGCTTCATCATGCCGGCCGAGATCGCGGCCACGCCGTGTGCCGAGGGCGGCATGATCATTTTCTCGACCTGGGTCGGCAGCCCGGTCACGCCCAGCATCCGCGGCACCGAGTGACCGTAGATGTCCGCGTCGAGCAGGCCGACCTTCAGCCCGGCGGCGGCCAGCGCCACGGCCAGGTTCACCGTGACGGACGACTTGCCGACGCCTCCCTTGCCGCTGGCCACCGCGTACACCTTGGTCAGCGAGTCCGGCTTGGCGAACGGGATCACCCGCTCCGGCCTGCCGCCGCGGAGGTTGCTCTGCAGGGAGCGCCGCTGTTCCTCGCTCATCACGTCAAGCTCGACCCGGACCCGGGACACGCCGTCGAGCAGGCTGACCGCCGCGGTCACTTCACGGGTGATGGTGTCGCGCAGCGGGCAGCCGGCCACGGTCAGCCAGACATCGACGCGCACGCTGCCATCGGCGGCGACGTCAATGTCCTTGACCATGCCGAGCTCGGTGATCGGACGGCGGATCTCGGGGTCGTTGACTCCGGCGAGCGCCTTTGTGACCTGATCGATCGTGGGCGGCGCGGACACGACGCGCGGGGTTGCCATGACCCAATGCTACGGAGCCGTCGGCGGCCCGTCGAAAGCAGCGTCCTAGGATCATCGGAACGGAAAGACCGTGGGGTGGGTGCGGCCGGGCCCGGCACGCCGGATGCGGGCGGGCCGGGCCCGCCGTCCGTCTGACCGGTGCGGCACGCGGGGCGGCGTGATTCGGATGCCGGCCGCTGACGGCGGTCCCCTCTCGGAGGTTCTGATGGCGGAACTGCAGCAGGTCGGCCTCCGGCATCCGGCCGCCGAGCTGGTCAGGGATATTCAGCGCAACCGCACCGGGATCCCGCGGCGCGCCTTCGTGGCCGAGGGCCTGTTCGAGAACAACATCGTGCTCGAGGCGGGCGTGGCCGTCGACACGTTCCTGTGGTGCCCGGAGGCCGCGTACTCCGACGAGGCCACCACGCGCAGCCTGCAGCTCGCCGCGCGGGCGCGCCGCGCCTACCGGATCTCGGCGAAGACGCTCCGGTACCTGGCCGAGCGGCCGAACCCGGACGGCCTGATCTCGATCGCCCGGCTGCCGGATACCGACCCCGAGGCGTTGGCGTTCGGGCAAAATGCCCTCATTCTGGCGATTGACGGGATCGAGATCCCGGGAAATCTCGGGACCGTGATCCGCACCGCGGACGCGTGCGCGGCGGACTGCCTGGTGCTGACCAACCGCCGGACCCGGCTGACGCACCCCAAGGTGCTGCGCAGCAGCCAGGGGATGAGCATCAGGGTCCCCGCGCTGGAGTTCGATGAGGTGGCGGACGCGATCTCGTGGCTGGACTCCCGCGGATTCACCGTCTACCTGGCCGACACCGAGAACAGCTCGAACTACCGCAGCTGCGACTTCGCCGGGCGGACGGCCCTGGTCGTGGGCAGCGAGCGTTATGGAATCTCTCCGCCCTGGCACGCGGCGGGCTTCCGCAGGATCGGGATCCCTATGCTGGGCTCCGCGGATTCGCTGAACGTCGCGGTCTCCGCGGCGGTGCTGCTGTACGAGGCGCGAGCGCAGATGAGCAAATGGTGAGCCGGGTGGCGCGGGCGACGGGGGGGCGGCCGCCGGCGGGGCGGGCGCCGGGTGGGGAAGGAGAGCCCATGACGCGGGGCAACCGGTCCAGGAGGTCGTGCCTGGCCGTCCCGGGCAGCAGCCCGCGGTTCCTGGAAAAGGCCCAGGGCCTGAACGCGGATCACGTCCTGCTCGACCTCGAAGACGCGGTCGCGCCGGAGGCCAAGCAGGACGCGCGGGGCCAGGTGGTCGCCGCGCTGCTGTCCGGCCACTGGGCGGGCAAGGTCACCACCGTGCGGGTCAACGGCGCCCTCACCGGGTGGGCCTACCGCGACGTGATCGACATCGTCGAGCAGGCCGGCCAGCACCTGGACGCGATCGTGCTGCCCAAGGTCAGCGGGCCGGACCAGGTCGCGTGGCTCGACCTGCTGCTCGGCCAGGTCGAGCAGGCGACCGGCCTGCAGGCCGGCCGGATCGGGATTGAGGCCCAGATCGAGGACGCGCGGGGGCTGGCTCAGGTGGACGCCATCGCGGGCGCGTCGCCGCGGCTCGAGGCGCTGGTCTTCGGGCCGGCCGACTTCATGGCCAGCCTCGGGATGCGGTCCCTCGAGATCGGCGCCCAGCCGCAGGGGTATGCGGGAGGCGACGCGTTCCACTATCCGCTCCTGCGGATGCTGGTCGCCGCCCGCGCGCACGGGCTGCAGGCCATCGACGGCCCGTACGCCGCGATCGGCGACGACGACGGGCTGCGCCGGGCGGCCGGGTCGGCGGCGGCGCTCGGCTACGACGGGAAATGGGTGATCCACCCGGGGCAGATCGAGATCGTGAACGCCGCGTTCTCGCCTGGCCAGGCCGAATACGACCGGGCTGAGGTGATCCTGGAGGCCTACGAGTACTACACGACAGTCGAGAACCGGGGGGCCGCCCGGCTGGACGGCGAGATGATCGACGAGGCCACCCGCAAGCTGGCCCAGGTCGCCGTGGCGCGGGGCCGCGCCGCCGGCCTAACCAGGACCTCCCGGTTCCGGCCCGCGCCTACCCCGCCGCCCGCGTAGCCCCCGGCCCGCCTCGCCTGACCCGCCCCGCCGGTGGGGTCAGGGCACGGACTCGATGAGGGGGTAGGTGTACGGGGCGCCGTTGCCGCGGGTGCCGCCGGTGCCACCAACCACCCAGCAGCGATTCCCGCAGGCCAGCGCGCTCAGGTAACCGTGGTGGTGGGGGGCGTGCACCGTGACCGGTGCCCAGCCGCCCCCCTGCCAGCGCAGGGCGAGGGGGCGGGACTTGTCGGTCATGCCCAGCAGCCAGCAGCCGTCGGCGCCCGAGCAGGTCAGGTCGACGGGGTAGGCCGGGAGGCTGGTGGCGGCCGGCGTCCAGTTGCGGCCGTTCCAGGTGTCGGTGACGGGGTGGGAGCCGGGGAAAGCCGCCAGGCACAGGGTCGGGCTGGCGCAGCCGAACAGCGACGGGACGAGCCCGGCGTCAAAGCCGGTGCTCGCGGGCGGCTGAAGGCTGCCGCCCGGGACCAGCGGCGGGGCCGGTGCGGGCATCGCCTTCCAGTGACCGCCGGAGTAGCTCGCGGCCGCCGGGGCGCCGCCGAGCAGGCCCAGGGCCAGGCAGCGCCCGGCGGCCGGGCAGGAGATCTGCTCGGGCTGCAGGCCGCCGCCGACCGTGGTCGCGACGCTCCACACCGATCCGTTCCACTGCTCGAGAATGTCCCTGGTCGTGCCCGTATGTGACTGCGCGCCTCCGATCGCCCAGCACGCACTCGCCGACGCGCAGCTAACGTCGTTGAGCTGGCCGCCGTCCAGGGCGGGCGAGGGCGCCAGCTGCCACGCGCCGCCGGTCCAGTGGTCGATGATCGCTGGCCCTCCGGCGGAGCTGCCGCCGACGGCCCAGCAGTCGCTGGCACCGGGGCAGGCGATGGCCTTGAGCGCGTCTTTCCGGGCGGGGAGACCCCGCACGGCCACCGTGCGCCAGTGCCCGGCCGTCTCCAGCCTCAGCAGCGGACCGCGGCTCTCCGACAGCGTGTTGCCGCCCGGAGCGCTGGCCACCTGCCCCACGGCCCAGCACTGCACCGCGTTCGGGCAGGCAATCGCGTTCAGGTAGTTGTCGGGGTACTGCCTGGTGGCTGCGTTGGCGCCGAAGTGATGGATGATCCATCCGTCGGTACCCGCCACCAGGAGGGCCGCGACGATCACGGCGAGGCCGATCACCTGCCGTCGTGACGGCTGGGATGAGCCAGTCATCAGGGCTCGCCGCCGCTGGCCATGCCGCTCATCGGGAAACCCGCCTCCGCTCGCCTGGCGCATCGCCCTGGAATGATATCGGCGAGTGCGGCTCGGCCACGCACGGTGGCTCTGGTTGAGTCACGCACCCCGGGCATGACTCATGTCGGGTAAACGCCCCGGGTGGCCAGGAACTCCGGGAGCCCCTTGGTGAGCGGCAGGAGGGACAGGTCCGCGGCCGTCACCCAGCGCACGTCGTCGGCGTCGTCGCCCGCGGCCAGCTTGCCCCCGGTGACGACCGCGAGGTAGTCCCTGATGTCGATCACCGCCCCGTCCCGGCCCGGCAGCTCCGCCGTCCCGACCAGGCGGCCGCACGCCACCAGCAGGCCGGTCTCCTCGAGAATCTCCCTGACCACCGCCTGCTGGTCGGTCTCGCCCGGCTCGATCCGGCCGCCGGGCAGTGACCACAGCCCGGCGCCGGGCTCGTGACCGCGCTTGATCAGCAGCAGTCGCCCGGCCCCGTCCTTGATCACCGCGCCCACGCACGGGACCCGCCTGGTCGCCATGCGTTCAGTATGTAGGCGTCCATTAAATTCGCGGGCCGGGCGGACGCGGTACTTGACGTCTGGCGGCCGACGCGTAACCGTCAGTTGTCATGAGGACAGCGCCTACCTGCCCGCGATGCGGCGGCCCGGTGCGCGAGCCCAATGCCTGGTCCAGCGCGTGGCAGTGTGACGTGCACGGCGAGGTGCACCCACTGCGGATGGCGTACAGCACGTCCGCCGAAGGGCTGGAGGGGCTGTTGCGCGGTGCGGCAGTCCCGGTGTGGCTGCCCTGGCCGCTGCCCACCGGCTGGCTGGTCACCGGCTTTGCTGGCGCGGGCGACGAGCGGAGCGGCACCCGCGGCTGCGCCGTCGCGCTGTCCGGCCCGAACCCGGTCGGCGGTCCGGGCGAGATGCTGCTGGTCTCCGAGGAGCTCGGGGTCGGCCTGGGGGCCAGGCTCGCCGGCCTGGCCGGGCCCGACCCGGGCAGCGACTTCGCGGCCCGGCCGCCGCACGCCGTCGTCCGGTTCGGTAACCACGAGTTCCCGCTCTGGCATGTGGACGCGCCCGAGCGGGCGGCGTTCGCCGGGGAGATGATGGGCAACTGGCTGTGGCTGATCCTCTGGCCGGACACCGCGGGCATGCTGCTGGTCGAGCCGCTGGAGCTGCGGGACCTGCGCGATCCCGGCCAGGACCTGGACCTCCCGTTCGGCGCGCCGTCGCCGATGCTGCCCAGCTAGAGTCGGGCAGCGTGCGCGCCGACCTGCACACCCACAGCACGGCCTCGGACGGCACCTGCCCGCCCGCCGAGGTGATGCGGCGAGCCCGCGCCGCCGGGCTCGACGTGATCGCGCTGACCGACCACGACACGGTGGCCGGGCACGACCAGGCACGGCGGGCGCTGCCGCGAGGGCTGACGCTGCTGCCGGGGATGGAGCTGTCCTGCCGCCTGGACGGCCACAGCGTGCACATGCTCGCGTACCTGTTTGACCCGGCCCACCCGGAGCTGGCGGCCGAGCTCGCCAAGATCAGGGAGAGCCGCGTGCGCCGCGCCCGGGCGATGGTCGCCCGGCTGGCCGAGCTCGGGGCGCCCGTCACCTGGGAGCAGGTCAGCGCGCTCGCCGGGGACGGCGTGGTGGGCAGGCCGCACATCGCGCGGGCGATGGCCGAGGCCGGAGTGATCGAGTCGCCGGAGCAGGCGTTCGGGCCGGACTGGATCGGCGCCGGCGGCCGGGCCCATGTCACCAGGTACGCGCTTGATCCGGCACGGGCCGTGGCGCTCATCCGGGACGCGGGCGGGGTTGCCGTTCTGGCTCATCCGCGGGTCCCGGAGCGCGGCTGGGCGGTGCCCGACGACGTGATCGCCGGCCTGGCGGCCACGGGACTGTCGGGAATCGAGGTACATCACCCAGATCAGGACCGCTCGCAGCGGATGGAGCTGCAGGCCCTGGCCGACCGCCTCGGCCTGGTCGCCAGCGGCGGCAGCGACGATCACGGGAAACTCACCGGCTACCGGATCGGGTCCGATACGATCACGCGCGATGCATATGAGCGGCTGGTATCGCAGGCGACGGGCGGCACCCCGGTGAGCGGGTGGTGAACTCGTTCTTCGATATCAAGTTCTTCTGGGAAGTCTTCGTCACCCTGCTGGTGATCACCGACCCTCCCGGCATCGTGCCGGTCTTCCTCGGCATGACTCGGGGCCGTCCCGCGACGGAGCGCAGTCGGCTCGCCTGGCAGGCTGCGGTGGTGGCGTTCGGGGTGATCGTGGCATTTGCCTTGTTCGGCCGGTCGATACTGAGCTACCTGGGCGTGGAGCTGCCCGCGCTGCAGACGGCGGGCGGGCTGCTGCTCCTGCTTGTGTCGCTGCAGCTGCTGACCGGGCAGGCGTCCGACCCGGCGGAGCTGGAGCGGTCCAAGGCCAATGTGGCGTTCGTGCCGCTCGGCACGCCGCTGCTGGCGGGACCGGGCGCGATCGTGGCCACGATGCTTTTCGTGCAGCGGACTAACGGCCGCGGGGACATTGTGGCGTTCGGGCTCGCTATTGTCACTGTGATCGTCGTGCTCTGGCTGGCGATGCGGTTCTCCGGCGCGATACTCCGGATACTGCGCGACAGCGGGGCGGAGCTGCTCACCAGGATCGCCGGATTGCTGCTGTCGGCCATTGCGGTGCAGCTGATTATCGGCGCGGTCCGTACGCTCGTTAGGCAGGGCTGAGGCATCGCGGCGGAGGCGCGCAGATGAGCAAGGAGGCAGGTCGTCATGGAGGCGCGGATCGAGCGGGCTGGAACCGCCGTCAACACCTGGATAATCGGCGACGCCGAGGAGGTCATCGTCGTCGACCCGGGCCGCGATGCCGCCCCGGTGCTCGCGGCGGGCGACCGCGAGGTGATGGCGGTGATCGGCACTCACGGACACGCGGGCCATGCCGCGGCCGCGGTCGAGGTGGCGGCCAGGGACGAGGCACCGGTGGCGGTGCATCCGAAGGACCGTGTCTACTGGCGCGAGGCGCATCCGGACGACGATCCGGAGATCGACATGGAGGACGGCGGCATTTTCGAGGTCGCCGACGTAGCGCTCGAGGTGATCCATGCGCCCGGGCACAGCCCCGGCTCGGTCTGCCTGTACAGCGAGGACCTCCAGGCCGTCTTCTCCGGAGACGTGCTGTCGGCCGCCGGTCCGGTCCCGCACGAGAACGAGTTCCCCGACTTCGCCCGGCAGCTCAGCTCGATCGGCGAGCAGGTGCTGACGTTGCCTGGGCAGACCCGGGTGCTGCCCGGGCACGGTGATGAGCTCACCGTGGCCGCGGCGGAGAAGCGCTTCGACTCCTGGGTAACCGCAGGCCCCGTCATCAGCAGCTCGGACTAGTGCACCTCTGCGTAAGCTCACCGCCAGCACCACTATGACGCCAAGGCCCGGCACCGGGCGGTCACCCGCCGCGCCCCGGCGCAGCGCGGGTCGCGGCGGTCGCGGCAGTTCCGGCGGCGGATTTGTCCGGTGATTGGCCTGAGTGGTTTTCCGGTGAGGCCAGGATAGAGAGGTGCAGCAGCTCGGCTTCGAAGGCATGCCGCGGCGTCTGTATACGTGCACGCCGACGAGGCTGACAACCTGGCTGGATTGTCCGCGCCGGTACCGGATGACGTACCTGGACCGGCCGCCGCCGGGCAAGGGCCCGCCGTGGGCGCACAACAGCCTCGGCGCGAGCGTCCACAATGCGCTGGCCGGGTGGTGGCGCCTGCCTGTCCGGGAGCGGACCGTGTCCGCCGCCGGGGAGCTGCTAGAACGCGGCTGGATCGAGGAGGGCTTTGCCGACTCCCTGCAGTCTTCCCGGTACCGGAGCTGGGCCAGGGGCATGGTGGAGGCGTACGTGACCGGACTGGATCCGGCCAGCGAGCCGGTCGGGGTGGAGCGCACGGTCGCGACCCGGACCGAGCTGATCGCGGTATCGGGCCGGATCGACCGGCTGGATGACCGGCGCGAGCCAGGCGGTTCCGGCGACCTCGTGGTGGTCGACTACAAAACGGGCAGGCATGTGCTGACCGTGGACGACGCTCGGACGTCACTGCCGCTGGCGCTGTACGCGCTCGCGGCGGGGCGGGTGATGCGGAGGCCTTGCCGGCGGGTCGAGCTGCATCATCTGCCGACCGGTCGGGTGCTCGCCTGGGAGCACACGGACGAAACGCTGGCCCGGCAGCTGCGCCGGGCCGAGGACATCGCAGCGGAGTGCGCCGCGGCGGACCAGCTATTCCGAGGCGGCCCGCCCGGCGGGGAGCCGGGGCCAGCGGCGGGGCCGGCGGGGCTGCCGGCGGCGGGGCCGGCCGGGCTGCCGGCGGGGCTGCCGGATGACCGGGTCGACGAGGTCTTTCCGCCCCGCCCCGGTTCCTGGTGCGGCTGGTGCGATTACCGGGCCCGCTGCCCGGAGGGAAGCGAGGCTTCCGAGCCGCGCCGGCCATGGGACGGGCTGGGCGCCGGGGATGCGGCCTCTCCGGACAGCCCCGCCGATGCCGCTCGGCCCGGGGCCTCAGGGCCCGGTGCCTCAGGGGCTGGTGCCTCTGGGCCTGGTGCCTCACTGCCCGGCGCCGCCGCCCGGCCTGGCATGGGCGCGGCGGCCCCGCCGGAATGACGGCTGCCGGCCGGGCGATTCGCGCTGCGCCGCCGGTAGCTGTCCTCGGCCGCACGCCAGAACGCGGTGAGCGTGCTTGCGGTGGTCTCGGGGGCCTCAACGGCGGGGGAGTGGCCAGCGCCCGGTATGCAGACTCGCTGCGCGCCGAGCCGCCGGGCCATTCGCTCCTGGACAGCCGGCGGCCAGGCATCGTCGTTCTCCCCGTAGAGGACCAGGATCGGCGGCCCGCCGAGGTTCGCGAGTTCTGCCGTGCGATCAGGGCAGGCCAGGAGGTACCTGGCCATGACGACCAGCCCGGTTGGGCTGTTGCTCATCATGCGCTTGTGCAGGAACGCGATGATCTGCTCAGGCACACCGTCGGCTCTGGCCTGCGGCTCCATGTGCTCATCCCAGAGCTTCCCGATGGCGGCGCGCAATTGATCGGCAGGGCCGCCGGCCGCCTCCAGCGCCGCTAGCATGCCGCGGAGCAGCCCGGCGCGCTGGCCGGAGAGGCTTCCGGGCCCGGAGCTGAGGAAGGTCAGCGACAGGATCGGCGTCTGCCGCGCCAGCGCGGCCTCTCGCGCGATGAGCCCGCCAAAGGAGTGCCCGAGCAGGTGCACGCCCTGGCCGTCGGGTGCGACAGCGTCGGCGATGGCGGCGATGTCGGCGGCAAGCTCGCTCGCCGCGTAGCCGGCCGAGTCCAGAGCACCCTCGCTCTGGTACTGGCCGCGCATGTCGATCGCGATTACTTGGCGGCTGGCCGACGCGAGCGGCTGGAGCACGGGGATGAAGTCTTCCTTGCTGCCGGTGAAGCCCGGCAGGAGCAGCGCCGGCCTTCGCTCGCACACGCCGATGGCGGGCTGCGCCCCGAGAGCCGCGAACGCACCCCGATGACTCTGAATCGTCACCGGGCGGACCTGGCCGGGCAGATCAAGGTACTTGGGCGTGCTCACAGAGTGGCAGCGTACCTATCGGGACTTGGCATCTATCTCCCGATTGCTGGAGACTCGGCTGAAGGCTGCCCAAGTGCCCGCCGGGCGCCCGCACCGACCTCGCGAATGTCCCGGTCATCCGGGCCTGTCCTGACCGTAACCGTGGGACGTTGCCGCCAAATGACGCGTAGGTGACGGCCTGGTTATTCGGCCGGCCGGGTTACGAGAGCCCGAGCTGCCACGGGCGGGAAACCCGGCCTGGCGGTCCGGCTTGCCTCTCGCCACGCCCCGAGTACCTTCGTCTTTGCCGGTCAGCCCTCCCCGGCCGGTCCCGAGGGGCTGGCCCCGGTGGCCTGGCCTGCCGCGCCACGCGCGCGACGCCGGGGCTTCCGCCGCCTGCTGGCAGGCTGGTGTCGCCCCTGGACGGCCTCGTCGGCCGCGGGATTGCGGGTCTCGGCCGTCACGGGCGGCTCGCGTCGCAGCTCGCCCCGGCTATCGCGGGCAGCCACGCCTGCCCGGGTCCGGTGGCGAACTCGCTGTCCGCGCTGGCCGGCCTCGCGGCCTCTGGCTGAGTCGCCGCGGCTGGCTGAGTCGCCACGGCCTGCCCTGGTGCGGGTTTCGCCGCGCACCGTATGTGTGCGGTTACGTCCCGTCTCCCCGATGTCCTCGAGATCCTCGGCCTCCAGGCCGAGTCGGCCGCGCATGGCGGCCGGCAGCGTTCCGGTGATACCCGGCGATATCCGTAGCGCGCTGTACAGGTGCTCGGATGTGGAGTACGTCTCGACGGGCTCGGGACGGCCGAGGCCCAGGGTGTCGTCGATGAGCTTCCAGCGTTGCAGGTCGCGCCAGTCCACGAAGGTCACGGCCACGCCGGTGCGCCCGGCCCGCCCGGTCCGGCCCGTCCGGTGCAGGTAGGCCTTGTCGTCCTCGGGACACTCATAGTTGACGACGTGCGTGACGTCATCAACGTCCAGCCCTCGGGCGGCCACATCGGTCGCCACCAGCACGTCCACCTTGCCGCTCCGGAAGGCTCGCATGGCGCGCTCCCGCTGACCCTGGCCGAGGTCGCCGTGAACGGCCGCGGCGGCGAAGCCACGCGTCGTCAGCGCGGTCGCTACCTGATCGCAGGCTCGTTTGGTCCGGCAGAACACGATCGTCAGGCCGCGGCCTTCCGCCTGCAGCACCCGGGCGAGGACTTCGATCTTGTCCATCTGGTGCGCACGGAACACATGCTGCTCGGTGCTCGGCACGAGCGCGGTCTCGTCGTGATCCTCGGCGCGCACGTGAGTCGGCCTCCGCAGGTGGCGCCGCGCCAGCGTGACCACCTCGCCGGGCATCGTGGCAGAGAACAGCATCGTCTGCCGCTGCACCGGAGTCAGCCGGAGGATCTTCTCGACGTCGGGCAGGAAACCGAGGTCAAGCATCTTGTCGGCCTCGTCGAGCACGAGGCCGTGTACGTCCGACAGGTCCAGGTGACCCTGTCTGATCAGGTCAAGCAGCCGGCCGGGAGTCCCGACGACGAGATCCGAGGTGGCCAGGGCCTCGATCTGCGGCTCGTAGGCGCGGCCACCGTAGACCGTGACCACGCTTGTACCCAGGCGCGAACCCGCGATCCGGAGATCATCGGCGACCTGGATAGCCAGTTCCCTGGTGGGCACGACGACTAGGGCCCGGGGCGCCGAGCGCCTGCCGCCGGGGCTTTCGTCGAGCTGTTGCAGGATCGGGATGCCGAACGCGAGCGTCTTGCCGGTTCCGGTCCTGGCCTGCCCGATGAGATCGTGTCCGTCGAGTGCGATCGGCAGGGCCAGCGCCTGGATCGGGAAGGCGGTGCTGATTCCCGCGGCCTCAAGGGCGGCGCAGATCGGCTCGGCTACCCGCAGGTCACGAAACGTGCGCTCCGTGCGGTCAGGCTGCTCTCGGTTGTCGTTCAGCGTGTCAGGCACGGCGCTCGCGTTCTCCGGCGCGTCCTGCATGCTCCATGTATCTGTGGTCAGGGCTTCCGCCTCCATCAGTGGCTCGCGGCCCGGCCGGGTGCGGTAGCGCCCTTGGCCGGCGTCGCGAGCGAGAAAATCGACCCCTCCGGCGGTGCCGTCATGCGAGGCATGAAGATACACGCTCGCGGAGAGGAGTCAGCGCGACGTTCCGGGACGATCACCGTACTCGGCAATCGCCGCGCCTCACGTCCTGTGTAACGACGAGTGGGGGCTACCGCATTCCTGACGCGGATTGCAGACAGTGTAGCAACACCGATCGCGCTGGCCGCAGCCAGGCGCGCCCGGGCCTCGCGGCGGATTGTTAGGCTGCCGTGGTGACGCACAACGGTTCCGACGGTGCTGTGCCGCCGCGTGCCGCTGGGGAGGGGGAGGTCGCCGCCAGGGCGCGGGTGGCGGAGCCGGGTGACCCTGCTGGACCTGGCGTGGTCGACCTGCTCGGCACCCTGGCCTACGCGTCTCTGGTGGCCTTCTTCCGGCTGACCGACGATGCAGCGCTCGCGGTCTCGCTGGCCGACAAGGCCGCCCTCGCCGAGATGGCCGTGGCGGAGTTCGGTCATTTCCAGCTGCTGCGCCACCGGATCCAGGAGCTAAATCTCGATCCCAGCGAGGTAATGCACCCGTTCGTGGCCGCCATAGACGAGTTTCATTCCAGAACGGCGCCGGCCGACTGGCTGGAGGGGCTGGTGAAGGCCTATGTCGGAGACGGCATAGCGGCCGATTTCTACCGTACCGTGGCGGAGTTGCTCGACCATCAGACGCGGGCACTCGTTCTTGAGGTACTGGCCGATACCGGGCATGCCGAATTCGCGGTGGCCCGGGTGCGCGAGGCCATCGAGGCCGATCCCAGGGTCGCGGGGAGGCTCGCGCTATGGGCGCGGCGGCTGGTCGGCGAGGGACTCGGGCAGGCACAGCGGGTCGCCGCGGAGCGAGAGTCGCTCGCCCGTCTGCTCGCAGGCGGGGACATCACCCAACTGGGCCAGATCGGCAGGATGTTCGCGCAGCTGACAGACGCTCACGCGCGCCGAATGGCAGCACTCGGCCTGGCCGACTAACCGCTCACGATGGGCACCGGACCAACTGGCTACCTGAGAACTGCGTACCCCGCCCGGCCAGGCGCGGGGCGGGCGCCGGCTTCAACCGAGGATTGATCAGCGGCCGCGGCTCAGCTTGCCGTTTAACCTGCCTGGCTGACGTTCTGGCTCTTTGCGGATCTTGTGCCGGCGTGCCCGTCTGCCGGAACCATGACCTTGCCGCCCTTGTCATCTGCCAGGATAAAGACGGTGCCATCGGCAACCGCGGCCGTGAGGGTGCGCTCTATCTCCTCGAAGGACGATTTGGTGTCCACGACGAGCTCTCGTGGCACGGACTGGATTCCGATCTTGACTTCCATGGCACTCCTCCCGCCCCCCGGCAAGAAAATTTGGTCCAGATACGCTGTGCCTGCAGCGTCCGTTGACCAGGTTTCGACGGGTCAGGCCAACAGGCGACAGAAGCGACCAGCCCTGTGCTGAGGCTAACCCGCAGCGGGTACCGGGCGGACCAGCAGGCCGGCCGTGCTGGACGGGTCTGGTCAGCCGGTGCGCGGCCAGCCGCTGATCCCTCGCCAGGCCAGCCTGGCGAGAAGCTGCTCGGCGGCGTCCTTGGGTATTGCGCGGTCGGTGCTGAGCCAGTACCGGGAGCTGACCTGAGCCATGCCGACCAGGGCCATGCCCAGCAGGTGTGCCTCGTCGTCAGACAGACCCGCGTCCTCGCGGATGAACTGGCTGATCATGTCGGCGCAGGCGTACATGGTGCGGTTCAAGCGCGCCCGCACCTCGGGCTCGTTGCTCAGGTCGGACTCGAACACCAGCCGGAACGCCTCGCCGGAGCTGCTCACGAAGTCGAAGAACGCCTGGAAGGTGGCGGGCACGCGCTGCTTGTTGTCGGTGGTCGAGGAGAGCGCCTCCTGCACGATGCCGACGAGCTCTTCCACGCTCTCGTCGAGCAGCGCGAGGTAGAGCTCCAGCTTGCCGGGGAAGTGCTGATAGAGCACGGGCTTGCTGACCCCGGCTCGCTCGGCGATCTCGTCCATGGCTGCCGCGTGGTAACCCTGGGCGACGAATACCTCTTGAGCCGCCCCGAGCAGCTGCCTGCGCCGTGCCGGGCGCGGCAGCCGCGTTCCGGCCGGACCGTGCGATCTGGCCTGCGGCGATGCGGTCACGAGAGTCTCCGGATGTAGTGCCGTCACCAACTGAACTAACACTCCCCGGCAATCTTACTCAGCGGTAGTCATCCTCATCGAGTTCGACGGCACGTTCCTGTTCTGCCGCGTCTGCCTCATCGGCCTCCAGCGGCACCTCGTAGGGCAGATTGTCCGCGTTTGGCCCTGCTTCGCCGGCGACGACGTCTTGGCTCTGCTCAACGGAGTCAGCCAGCGGCCACTCGAGGCCCATGTCACTCATGAGGTGTCTCCCGCTCGCCTTCGGGGCGCCTTTGCGGCGCCGCCTTCCCTCGTCGCTCGTGCTCTGTCTCCCGCTTGCCTCCAGGGCGCCCTAAGGCGCCGCCTTCCCTCGTCGCTCGTGCCTCGCTCCTCGGTCCAGGCGGTGCCGCGCCCTTCCGGCGTGCTCGTGCCTCGCTCCTCGGTCCAGGCGGTGCCGCGCCCTTCCGGCGTGCTCGTTACTCGCTCCTCGGTCCAGGCGGCGCCGCGCCCCTGCAGCTCGCGCGGCCCTCCTTGTCTGATCGGTAGATCGAACATATCGCCGAGAAGGAGCATCCAGGCAACGCTGGTGGTATCAGGACCCGGTCTGATGGGGTATGCAGGGTCCATGCGCAGCATGTGGAAGGGCGCGATTTCCTTCGGCCTGGTCATGATCCCCGTAAAACTCTACGCCGCGACGGAGCAAAAGGACATTGCGTTCCGCCAGGTTCACCGGACCGACGGCGGCCGGATCAGGTTTCGCCGGGTCTGCTCGGTCTGCGGCGAGGAGGTCCCTTACGAGGACGTGGCCAAGGGCTACGAGCTGCCCACCGGCGAGATGGTGGTGCTGACCGACGAGGACTTGGCCGAGCTTCCGCTGCCGACGGCGCGCAGCATCGAGGTCGTCCACTTCATGCCTGCTGAGCAGCTTGATCCGATCCTGCTCAACCGCAGCTACTTCGTAGAGCCGGAATCGGCAGGCGCGAGGGCATATGTCCTGCTGCGCGATTCGCTGGACCGCTCGGGGAAGGTGGCCCTGACCCTGGTGGCGCTGCGGCAGCGGGAGTCGCTGGCCACGCTGCGGACGCGGAACGGGGTGCTGGTGCTGGAGACGCTGCTCTGGCCCGATGAGATCCGCGTTCCGGACTTCCCGTTCCTGGACGACGACATCGAGGTGCGGTCGCAGGAGCTGAAGATGGCCGCGTCGCTGATCGAGTCGATGACCGAGGACTTCGATCCTGACGCCTACCACGACAATTACCGTGAGGCGCTCCAGGAGGTCGTGGACGCCAAGGTGGAGGGCCGCGAGGTGATCCAGCCGGAGGGCGTGAGCGCGGTCACTGAGCCGACGAGTCTCGCGGACGCCCTCAAGGCCAGCCTGGCTGCCGCACAACGGGCGCCGGCGCGGGCCGGGGAGATCGAGACTGAGGTCGAGGCGGCTCCGGGCCGGGCGATCGCGGGCGGCACGAGGACGCGCGCGACACCGGCCGGCCGGACCGGGGCCAGCGGGGCGAAGGACGGCAGGGCCAGGGCCAGCGGGGCGAAGGACGACGGGGCCAGGGCCAGCGGGGCGAAGGACGACGGGGCCAAGACGAGCAGAGCCAAGACCGGCGGGGCCAAGACCAGCGGGGCGAAGGACGGCGAGGCAGAGGACGGAACCTCGGGGACGCCCGCGGCCAAGAGCGCCCGGCAGCCGGCGGCGGAGCAGCCGGCCAAGGAAGCGGAGGCGGCTAGCACATCGACTCAGCCGCGGAGCCGGCGCCGAGCGAGCTAGCGATGAACGGAGAGTAAAGTCTCTGATCATGACGGATCCGATTCCCGCGTGGCCGGGAGAGCTCGTCCCGGTCGGCGCGGGCGAGGTAGACGGCGAGGTATTCGTGCGCAGCGCGCCGGCGCTCGAGGGCGCTGAGCCGGCACTCTTCGTGCACGGGCTGGGCGGCTCAGCGACGAACTGGACCGACCTGATAGACGTGCTGCGGAATCCTCCTGAGGACGGCCCGGACGGGCCGCCGCTGGCCTGCGAGGCCCTGGACCTTCCAGGCTTCGGCTACTCGCCGCTGCCCGCAGACAGCGATTACTCCCTCGACGCCCGCGCCGCATCCGTCAGCGGCCTGATCGAGAAGCGGGGGTACTGGCCGGTGCACCTCATCGGCAACTCGCTGGGCGGCGCGGTGTGCGTCAGGCTGGCCGCGCGGCGGCCGGACCTGGTGCGGACCCTCACCTTGATCTCGCCTGCCCTGCCCGACCTGCGGCCGCGCGTCCTCCCGATGCGGCTGAGCCTGCTGTGCGCGCCCGGGCTAGGCCCGTGGCTGCTAACCCGGGCGCATCGGATATCGCCTGAGGACCGGCTCTCGATCGTGATCAAGGACATCTACGCCGACCCGAGCGTGGTGCACGCGAGCCGCCGCGCCGAGGACGTCAAGGAACTCATCCGCCGGGACGAGCTCGGGTACGCCGACGACGTGCTGCTCGCTAGCGCGCGCGGGCTGGTCGCCGAGTACGTCCGTCGAGGTCCGGGCTCGCTGTGGCGCGACGCGGTCAGGGTCACCGCGCCGACCCTGGTCATGTACGGCAGCCATGACCGGCTGGTGAGGCCGGCGATGGCGGCACTCGCGGCGCGTGCCTTCCGCAACGCGCGCGTGGTAGTGCTGCCCCGGATCGGTCACGTCGCGATGATGGAGCGGCCCGGCCTGGTCGCGAAGGAGATGTGCGGGATGCTCGTCGCTACCCGGCGTCCGCTCCATGCGCGGCTGTGACCGACGTGACCGACGTGGCCGGCTGGGCCGGCTGACCAGCTATCGAGCTGGCGGGGTGACGGGGAGCCTCCGGTGCGCGCCGACGGCACCCTGGCCGGCTCGGCGCTGCGCAGGGACGCCGCCGTGGCCGATATGGTGGCGGCGGGGATCGGGCTGGCCGAAGCCGTCGCGGCCGCCAGCCGCGTTCCCGCTGACCTGATCGGCCGGCCCGACCTGGGCCGGATAACGCGCGGCGCGGCCGCCGGCCTGACCTGGCTTGATGATGACCTGCGGACAAGGGCGACCTGGATCGGCGGTGAGCTGGTGTATTCGCGGACCGGACAGGCCGGGGGATCGGCGACTGTGAGCCACGCAGGACCGTCGTGAGCGGCCCGCAGGTCACCCATATGCGGGCCGAGATCGCCGAGCAGCCCGCAGCGCTGCGGGCCACGATCGACGCGCTGCTGCCGCGGGCCGCTGACGCGGCCGCGCTCGCTGGCGACGCACGCCACGTTCTGTTCATCGCCCGCGGGACCTCGGACAACGCCGCGGTCTACGGCAGCTACCTGATCCAGGCGCACGCGGGCCGGCTGGCTACCCTGGCCTCGCCGTCGATCGCCACCGCCTACCGCAGCCGGATCGACCTGTCCGGTGTGCTGGCGGTGGCCCTGTCCCAGTCGGGCCAGACCGGGGAGATCGTCGAGACCATGGCCTGGGCGCGGGCCTGCGGCGCCCGCACGCTGGCGATCACCAACGGCGCCGCTTCCCCGCTCGCGGACACGGCTGAGGTCACCTTCCTCACCCAGGCCGGGACAGAACGCGCGGTCCCGGCGACGAAGACATTCACCACGCAACTCGCCGCCGTGGCGGTCCTGGCCGTCGGCCTCGGGGCCGACCTGGACGCCGGCGAGCTGCGGCACGTTCCGGACGAGATCGAGGCGATGCTGGCCGCCGGGCCGGCCGACCTGGACCTCCTGGTAAACGAGCTCGCCGAGGTCCGCGGGGTGGTGGTCTCGGCGCGCGGGATGGCCTATGCGGCCGCGCTCGAGCTGGCGCTGAAGCTCAAGGAGGCGTGCTACCTGCACGCGATGGGGCTCTCGTACGCGGACCTGCTGCACGGCCCGATCGCCGTGGTCGATGCGCAGACGCCCGCGATCCTCCTCGCCGCCGACTCGGGCCCGACCCTGGACGGCACGGTCGATCTGGCCCGCCGCGTCGTCGGCGCCGGAGCGCGCGCCTACGGGATCGGCGGCGGCGACCGCCTGGCCGCCGCGTGCACGCGCGCGCTGCCCGGGCCGCGGCTGCCGGAGTGGCTGGCGCCCATGGGACTGATCGTTCCCGGCCAGCTGCTGACCGAGGCGCTCGCGCGCAGGCTCGGTCTCGACCCGGACCGCCCGCGCGGCCTGAACAAGGTCACTCAGACCGCGTGAGCGAGCTTCAGGCCACCAAGGCGCCCCGCAGGCGAGCGGGAGGCACCGCATGAGTCATGCGAGACACCGCATGAGCCGCCGCGGGGATGGCCGCGCGGCTCCGGGCCGTCCAGGTGGAAAAATGCTGCTCAGGGCTCCCGGTGCACCTTGTGCTGGGCGGCCTGAGCGCGCGGGCGCATGACCATCAGGTCGATGTTGACGTGGGAGGGCCGGGTCACCGTCCAGGCGATGGCGTCGGCGATATCCTCGTCGGTCAGCGGCTCCGCGACTCCCGCGTAGACGGCCGCGGCCTTAGCCGCGTCGCCGTGGTAGCGGTTGAGGGCAAACTCGTCGGTCTTCACCATTCCCGGCGCGATCTCGATGACGCGAACCGGCTGGCCGCATAGCTCGAGGCGCAGGGTTGCGGCCAGCGCATGCTCCCCGTGCTTGGCGGCGACGTACCCGCCGCCGCCCTCGTAGGCAACGAATCCGGCGGTGGAGGAGAGCACCACGATCGTGCCGTCCCCGCTCGCGATCAGCTTGGGCAGCAGAGCCTGCGTCACGTGCAGCGTGCCTATGACGTTGACCTCGTACATCGTCAGCCAGTCCGCTGGAGCCGAGCCCTCAACGGTGTCGCCGCCCACCGCGCCGCCGGCGTTGTCGACGAGGACATCGCAGCGCTCCAGGGACTTGGCCAGCGCGTCGACGGCAGCCCGGTCGGTGACGTCGAGGCGATGGGCCTCGGCCTGGCCGCCGCGCTCTTTGATCCGCTCCGCGAGCGCCTCGATGCGGTCGCCGCGGCGCGCCGCGAGCACCACGTGGTAGCCGGCCTCGGCGAGCTTTACCGCCGTGGCTGCCCCAATCCCGCTGCTTGCTCCGGTGACCACGGCTGTTCGCTGCATGGCTGAGATTGTGCCAGCCGGGCGCGCTCAGCCGGCCGGGCGGCCCGTGATCATGCGGTTGGCGAGGCTCACGTTCGCGGTTTTCTGGAACAGGATGCCGATGAACGCCTCAAGTTCCTGCCGCTGCGCGGCCGACCTCGGCGCGCGCAGATTCGTGAACTCAGCCCAGACCAGGACGAGGTAGTGACCCTTGACCTCGGCGGCCTCGATGCCGGTTCCCTTGGTCAGCCTCTTCGTCGGCCCGGTGGCGGCCGGCAACTGCGCGATGAACTCGGCCGGGCCCGCCGCCTGCCCCGCCTTCTTCGCGGCGGCCGCCGTGCTGAGGTTCAGCACGCCGATGGTGCCCATCAGCTTGTTGCCGGAAGACAGGTAGCTGGCCCGCATGGCCTGGGTGCAGCCTGCCTGGCTCACGGCCGACGTCAGAGCGCTGCCGACCAGGGCCCCCGAGCAGTGCGCCCGAGCTTTCTTCTGGACGGTCCTGGTGTAGCTGGTGCCTCCGTCGGCGAACTGGGCCGGGAACAGCTCGGCGAGGGTGAGCGGCACCGGGTCGGAGGCCCGGGACGCGATGTGGCTCCAGGTGCCGAGCGACGGCGACGGGGTTGGTGACAGGCCCGTCGCAGACGGCCTCGGTGCCGCCCGGTGCAGCGTCGCGGCGGGGGCTGCGTGCTGATGGTGGTGGGCGAGCCAGAGATACCCGGCCGCGCCGGCCACGACCACCGCCAGCCCGACGGCAAGCAGAACGCGGCCGCGGCTGCTGCGCCCCCGGGGTCGCGCGCGCCCGCGGGAGCCGTGCCCGTGCGTGCTCTGCCGGCCGCCTGGTTCTTGCGCCGGCCTGGCCCCGGTGGCGGGGCCGGGGCCCGGGCCGCCGCGGGCGCGCCCGGCAGCGCCGCGGGCATCACGGGTCCGGGGCGTATCTTCCCGGCCGTCCGGCCGGGCCCGGCGCGGTGCGGCCTGGCCGGGTGCCGCGTCGCCGAATGCGGGCTGGCCGGGTGCCGCGTCGATGGGTGCGGCCAGGCCTGCTCCCGTCAGGCGGGCTCCTGCCTCGCCAGGTGCGGCCTGGCCGGGCGCTGCCAGGCTGGGATCGGCCTGGCCGGGTGCCGTCTGGCCGGGTGCCGTCTGGCGCGGTATGGCCTCACCGGGGGCGGCCAGGTCCGCACCGTACTCCGCGCCGGGCCGTACGCGGCCGGAGTAGGCGTCCGCGTACCGCTCGCGGTCGCCAGAGGAACTCGGTGCCGGCCAGCCGCTAGCGCCGGGGGCATCTTCGCCCACGACGTCCCACGTCTGGGTGGACGTAACGTCGGCCGCCGGATCACTCACCGCAAGCGCTGAATAGTGCGGGTCGCCATAGCCGCCGTCGCCATAGTCGGCGTGGGTGTTACCAGCGTCCGCGTAGTCAGTGTGGGGATAGCCCGGCTCTGCCGCCCCCGGTCCTGCCTGGCCGGGCCCGGCGGCCTCGGGTGCCCCATGATCCAGGGCCGTCCCGGCACCGCTATCCGGGCCCGTAGCGCCTGGGTCGGCGTAACCGTTGTCACCCGACCAGGAGGTCCGGTTCCAGGCAGAGAACTGGCCGGGCGGATAGAGCGGCGGAGGCTGTCCCGGCGCGGGCGGGAAGCCCCGGATCGGGCCCTTGCCTGCCGCGCTACCCGGCGCATACTGTCCGCCGGCGTACTGTCCGGCCCCGTAGTGTCCGCCACCGTGCTGCCCGCTGTCGGCCCAGGCGCCGCCGGCCCGGGAGGAGTCGCGGCGGGCGTCGCGGCGGGCCTCCCGCCCGCCGGAGTAGCCGGGAGCGAAGAGCGATGGCTCGCTGGCCGCCGGTCGGCCCGCGCCGGGCTCGCCCGGTCCAGTGTTGCCTGACACAGTGTTGCCTGGCACAGTGTTGCCCGGCCCAGCGTTGCCCGGCCCAGCGTTGCCCGGCGTAGCGTTGCCCGGCACGCGGCCCTGACGGGGCGAAGCGGCGCGCCCGGGCGGGCTACGCCGTCGGCCCGGCACTCGGCCGGTGGCGTTCTCACCCGGGTTGCGCATGCGGCGAGCGTATCGCCATCACGCCTGACTTAGCCGCGTCATGCGCTTTGTCAACCGACCGATGCCGCGATGGCCCAGGTGAGCGCGCCCTGGTCGCCCCTGCGGCATCGCTTTGACCGCCGTCGGTCGCGGCCGGTATCCTGCACAGGCGTCCGTGCGCACTGGCATGCCCGCACGGCCCGCCTCGCGGGCCCGTGGCGGCGGCTGATGCCCCGGATTCCCCCACCGGGAGGAATTACCCTAGGTGGGGCCCACGTTTTCAGTACTCACATGCGAAGGCCTACCATCGTGCGCACCTTCAGCCCGAAAGCCGCCGACATCGAGCGGCAATGGCACGTTATCGACGCCTCCGACGTCATACTTGGCCGTCTGGCGAGTCAGACGGCCATCCTGCTGCGCGGGAAGCACAAGCCGATCTTCGCGCCGCACCTGGATACCGGTGACTTCGTGATCGTCATCAATGCGGAGAAGGTCGCGCTGAGCGGCAACAAGCTGGCGGACAAGCGCGCGTACCGGCACTCGGGATATCCGGGCGGCCTGCGGTCCGTCGCCTACGGCGACCTGCTGGCCAGGCACCCGGAGAAGGCGGTCGAGAAGGCCGTCAAGGGCATGCTGCCGAAAAACTCCCTGGGTCGGCAGATGCTGCGCAAGCTCAAGGTGTACGCGGGCCCCGACCACCCGCACCGGGCGCAGCAGCCAGTTCCGTTCGAGATCACCCAGGTCGCCCAGCAGGTCGGCTCCGGCCGCACAGCGGCCAAGTAACCAAGGGCCCAGTAACTGCGGGCACAGTAACCGAGAAGGAAGCACGAGGCAGACATCGTGGCCGAGCCCACACACGTGCAGGATCCCGCTGCGGAAGCAGCCGCCGGCGAGGACGCATCCGAGCACCTGTCGGAGTACTCCACGCAGACCGGTGACACGTCGGCCGCCGCCCCGGGGCGGCCGACGGCGCGCAAGCCGGTGGTGACCGGGAACGCCCTGGGCACCGGCCGCCGCAAGGAGGCGATCGCCCGGGTCCGCATCGCGGCGGGCACCGGAAAGTGGGTGATCAACGACCGGTCGCTGGACGAGTACTTCCCGAACAAGGTGCACCAGCAGCTGATCAGCGAGCCGTTCGTGACCCTCGGCGCGGACGACGCCTTCGACGTGGTCGCGCGGATCACCGGCGGCGGCGTCACGGGGCAGGCGGGAGCGCTGCGGCTCGGGATCGCCCGTGCGCTGACGCTCGTGGACCCGGAGAATCGCCCGAGCCTGAAGCGGGCCGGCTTCCTGACCAGGGACGCCCGGGTGAAGGAGCGCAAGAAGGCCGGGCTGAAGAAGGCCCGGAAGGCGCCCCAGTACTCCAAGCGCTGATCTCCGGCCAGTGCTGTCTTCGGCCAGTGCTGTCTTCGGCCAGTGCTGTCTTCGGCCAGCGCCGTCTCCGGCCAGCGCCGTCCCAGCGGGAGCGTCATCGCAACGGAAGACCGGGAGCCGTTCCATGGGCCGTATGTTCGGTACTGACGGCGTTCGAGGTGTCGCAGGCCGTGACCTAACGGCACGGCTCGCAATGGACCTTGCCGTCGCGGGTGCCGGGGTGTTGTCCGGCACCGGCCCGTCAGCCACGGGCCCGTCAGCCACGGCGCCATCCGCCACGGCGCCATCCGCCACGGGGGCGTTCGCCGGCGGGCGGCGCCGCGGACGGCACCCGGTGGCCGTGGTCGGCCGCGACCCGAGAACGTCGGGTGAGTTCCTCGAGGCCGCGGTCGTGGCCGGCCTGGCCAGCTCGGGCGTGGACGTGCTCCGGCTCGGCGTCGTCCCCACCCCCGCGGTCGCATACCTGACGGCCGCGCTCGACGCCGAGTTCGGCGTGATGCTGTCGGCCAGTCACAACCCCGCCCCAGACAACGGGATCAAGTTCTTCGCGCGCGGTGGCCTCAAGCTGCCCGATGAGGTCGAGGACGAGATCGAGCGGCGGCTCGCGACCCAGACTCCTGGGGGAGGCGTGCCGGAGCTTGGCTTCGGCCGCGTGGCGGACGCGTCGGGAGAGCGTGAACGCTACGTCGACCACCTGCTGTCGACACTGCCGGAGTCAGGTGGCAGGGCGCCCCTGGCGGGGTGGCGGGTGGTGGTCGATTGCGCACACGGAGCCGCCTACGATATCGCGCCGCGGATGCTGCGCCGGGCCGGTGCCGAGGTGATCGCCATCGGCGCGGAGCCCGACGGGGACAACATCAACGCGGGCTGCGGCTCGACGAGCCTGGGCGCGCTCAAGGCCGCGGTGGCCCGGCACGGTGCTGATGTCGGCATCGCGCACGACGGGGACGCCGACCGGTGCCTGGCGGTCGACGCGGACGGCGAGGTCATCGACGGTGACCAGATCCTGGCCGTGCTCGCGCTGGCGCTGAAGGAGGCGGGACGCCTAGCCGACAACACCGTCGTGGTCTCCGTCATGTCCAACCTGGGTCTCCGGCTGGCCATGCGGGAAGCGGGAATCACGGTGGTGGAGACACCGGTCGGCGACCGTCACCTGGTCGCCGCGATGCGGAAAGGGCGGTTCGTGCTCGGCGGCGAGCAGTCGGGCCACATCATCCTGCTCGACCACGCCACGACCGGGGACGGGCTGCTGACCGCCCTGCACCTGCTGGCGACCGCGGCCAGCCGCGGGCAGCCGCTGGGCGAGCTGGCCAAGGCAATGACCAGGTATCCCCAGGTGCTCGTCAGCATCCCGGGGGTGGACAGATCCCTGGTGGCCACCTCGCGTGAGCTCACGGACGCCGTGCGGGCCGCTGAGGCGGAGCTGGGGGAGTCCGGGCGGGTGCTGGTGCGGCCGAGCGGCACGGAGCAGGTGGTCCGGGTCATGGTCGAGGCGGTGGACTCGGGCCAGGCGCACCGGGTGGCCGACACGCTGGCGGCCGTGGTGCGGAGCCTGGCCTGAACCATTCCGAACCGGTCACCATCTGGTGATCGCCGTGGCCTAATCAGTGGGTTGCCCCAGGTTGGGCCGACAGTGCCGGGGAGACGGCTCGGCGGGCCGCTGCGGGCACGCACTGATCATGCTCGGCCGCAGTGGGTAGATTTCCTCACCCTGATGACGGATGTTCCGGGCTAACGCAGATGGCAGAGTCGGTGTTCACGTGCCGCGTGCGCCTGATGCACCGCAACACCGCCAGAGGGACCGAATGCCCGACTGCCTGCCTGCGCGATCGGCGCGCTGATGAGGAGCGAGAAGCCCCGCGCCGATACTCCCGCGCCCGTGGTCGTGCTGAAGTTCGACCCGAACGTCATGCACCACGGCGGCCTCGGCGTCATCCGCAGCCTGGGACGCCGGGGCGTGCCGGTCTACGGGGTGCACGAGGGCCCGTGGGCGCCGGCGGCGAGTTCCCGTTACCTGCACGGCCGCTGCTTCTGGCAGCCGAGCCCGGACGACGCAGATCGGGTGCGCGCTGGGTTGCTACGGCTGTCCGAGCGGATCGGCCAGCCGGCCGTGCTGGTGCCGACCGACGACGCGGGCGCGATCTTCCTCGCCGAGCAGGGTGACGACCTGCGGCAGCGGTTCCTGTTCCCCGATCCGCCGAGAGACCTCCCGCGGCGGGTCGCCGGCAAGCACTCGCTGCTTGAGCTCTGCCGCGAGTTCGGCGTGCCAAGCCCGCGGGCCGCCGTGCCGGAGTCGCTCGAGGCGGCTCGCGAGTTCGCCGCCGACGCGGGCTTCCCGCTGATCGCCAAGCTGACCACGCCGTGGACCAACGGCCGCGGGAAGCTTCGCAGCACCTCGATCGTGACCGACCGGGAGCAGCTCGAGGACACGTACTCGGCCAGCGCCGCGGCAGGTGTCGGGCTCATGCTGCAGGAATACATCCCGGGCGGGCCCGGCCATGACTGGTTCTTCCACGGCTACTGCGACGGCAGCTCGACTTGCCGGCCGGCGTTCACCGGCGTGAAGGAACGGTCGTACCCGGCGCATGCCGGGCTGACCAGCCTCGGGCGGTCCACGGCGAACACCCGCCTCCGTGATGAGGTCACCGGGCTGCTCGCCCGGCTGGGGTACCGCGGGATCCTCGACCTCGACCTGCGCTGGGACGCCCGGGACGACCAGTACAAGCTGCTCGACTTCAACCCCAGGATCGGCGCGCAGTTCAGGCTCTTCCGCGACGCGGCGGGCACCGATGTGGTCACGGCTTGCTACCTCGACCTGACCGGACAGGCGGTTCCGGTGAGCGAGCAGGTGACCGGACGCGGCTTCATGGTGGAGAACTACGACCCGATCAGCGCGCTGCGCTACTGGCGGGGTGGCGAGCTCGGGCTGAGGTCGTGGCTGGCGTCGCTGCGCACGGTCGATGAGGCCGCCTGGTTCGCGCGTGACGACCTGCGGCCGTTCGGCGTTATGTGCCTGCGGATGGGCTGGCGCATGGCGACCAGGCGGCTGGCCCTGCCCCAGGGCCGGGCCCCCAGCGCCGACTTCCGTTACTCCGGTGGCCGTGCGGCTGCCCGGGCCAGTCAGCCCGCGCCGCGCTCGCAGCCGGTCACCCAGATACCGACCACGCGGCCACCGGAGCCGCGATTGCCCAGGGAGGGGACGACAGTTTGACATCCTCCTCCGCCCCGATCCTGACCGCCAGCGGCGTGGCTATCGCCGCCGACTCTTTCATTTCGGGCTACCACAGCACACTGACAAACGGAGGGAGGGAAGCGCGCTTCCTCCCCGGCCGCAGCGCCGGGGCCTGCGCGCAGCAATGTAGATGAGCGATGCCGTCGAGGTGGCGATTGTGGGGGCTGGCCCTTACGGGCTGTCGCTCGCCGCGCACCTGCGCAAGGCGGGCGTGAGCGTCCGTCAGTTCGGCCTGCCGATGCAGCTGTGGCGGGACTTCATGCCCGTGGGCATGTTCCTCAAGTCGCAGGGCTTCGCGTCCAACCTGTCCGACCCGGATCACACGCACACGCTTGAGGCCTTCTGCAAGGCGACCGGCCGGGCCTACGCCGGCTACGGCCTGCCGGTACCGCTGGACACGTTCGTCGCCTACGGCCAGTGGTTCCGCGCCGAGCTGGTCCCGGACGTGGAAGAGGTGCTGGTCGCCGACGTCGCTCGGGCCGGCGGCGGGTTCGAGGTCAGCCTGGCGAACTCCGAGCAGGTGCGGGCGAGCAAGGTGGTCGTCGCCATCGGCGTCGAGGCCTTCGCGCATGTTCCCGAGCCGCTGTCCGCGCTGCCCTCGTCGGTGTGCACGCACAGCTCCGCCCACACCAACCTGGGGGCCTTCAAGGGCCATAACGTCATCGTGGTCGGCGCCGGCCAGTCCGCGCTGGAGTCGGCCGCGCTGCTGCACGAGAAGGGCGCCAGCGTGCAGCTGGTCGCCAGGAAGGACAAGCTCGCCTGGAACGGCCCGCCGCTGCCGCTGGACCGGCCGCTGCCGCAGCGGCTCAGGGAGCCCGAGTCCGGGCTCGGTTCGGGCTGGGCCACCTGGTTCTACTCCAACCATCCTGGCCTGTTCCGGCGCCTGCCGCGGTCCACGCGGGTCTACCGGGCGCGGACGGCGCTCGGCCCGGCCGGGGCCACCTGGCTGCGCAGCCGGGTGGAAGGGCAGTTCCCGGTCCTGACCGGCTACTCGGTCACGTGGGCGAGAACGCAGGATGGCGGCGTGCGCCTCGGGCTGGCCGGCGCCGGCGGATCCTCCCGCGAGGTGGCCGCCGACCATGTCATCGCGGGCACGGGCTACCGGACCGACCTCACCAGGCTTTCGTTCCTCGGTGACCAGATGCTCTCTGGGCTGCGCACGGTGCCCGGCACCGGCAGCTCCGTCGTTGGCCGCGACTACCAGACCTCTATCCCCGGCCTGTACGTCATCGGTCCCGCCGTGGCCCCGACCATGGGCCCGGTCATGCGCTTCGTGTACGGCTCCGAGCACGCTGCCACCTCGGTGGCACGCCAGCTGGCGGGGAGCGCGGTCAGCCGGTCGCGGGCCGCCGTGGCAGCGGGACGCTAATGACGGGGAACTTCGGGCCGCGCAGCGCAGACACCGGCGGCTTCCGGGCTGTCCCCGCTGCGCGGCCCGCACACGGGGGACTTGGCCCGCCGCGATGGCGGGAGCGAGCGGCGCGGCGGGCCAGCCGGACCGCGCCGGTTCTCGCGATGCCACTGGCCGACGCGCTCGGGCTCGCCGCGGCGGCCGGCGTGGCCGGGCGGCCGGGCCTGCCGTCGGCGGCGTACGCGCTGGCCGTGCTGGCCATCCTCGCCGCCACCGGACAGCACCGGCTGCGGATCTGCCTTCGGGTGGCCGACCAGGCCGGGCGCATCCTGGCCGCGGTGGCGGTACCGCTGCCGATCCTGCTGCCGTGGGTGCCGGACGGCAGCGCGGCCTGGCAGGTGCTGTGGTCGGCCGGCCTGGTAGTCGCGTTCCGCATCGCGGTGTCGGCGGCGCTACGCGCCGCGCACCGCGCCGGCCTGCTCACCGAGCCGGCGCTGGTCATCGGCGCCGGGACGTTCGGCGCGCACATCGGCGAGCTGATGCTCGCGCACCCCGAGCTCGGGCTCCAGCCGCAGGGCTACCTCGACGAGGGCCCGCCCCGGCGTGACCTGGCGCTGCCGCAGCTCGGCGCGCCCGCCGACCTCGCGGATGTGGTAGCGCGCCATGGCATCCGCCGGGTCATCGTCTGCTACGCGGCCTGCAAGGACGAGGATCTGGTCACCGTGCTGCGCGCCAGCAGGCCGCTGCCGGCGGACATCTGCGTGGTGCCGCGGCTCTACGAGCTGGGGGCGGCGGTGCCGCGTTCCTGCCTGGACGAGCTGTGGGGCATCCCGCTCATCCCGCTGCGGCGCCTCGGCCACCTGGCGGCGGGCCTGCGGCTGAAGCGGATCTTCGACACCGCGGTGGCCGCCACCCTGCTGGTCGCGGCGGCCCCGGTCCTGCTCGTCCTGGCCGTCGCGATCCGACTGCAGTCCGGTCAGGCACCGGTGTTCCTCCAGGTCAGGGACACAGGCAACGGCCGGAGCGCGGGGATCCTGAAGCTGCGCACGCTCGGCGAGCACGGCGATCCTGACACCTTGTGGACCGGGTCTGCACACGAGTGCAGCGCGCTGGGCCGGTGGCTGCGCGTTACCCACCTCGATGAGCTGCCGCAGCTGCTGAACGTCCTGCGCGGGGACATGTCGCTGGTGGGGCCGAGGCCCGAGCGGCCGTACTTCGTCCAGCGATTCGGCCGCGAGATCCTGCGCTACAGCGACCGGGCCCGGATGCCGGCCGGTATTACCGGATGGGCCCAGGTCCACGGGCTGAACGGGGACACCTCGATTGTCGAGCGCGCCCGCTTCGACAACCAGTACATCGAGTACTGGTCGCCATGGCTGGACGTAGTCATCCTCGGGCGGACGCTCGCGGCCTCGATCCGCGGCCGGCCGGGGGGTGAGCAGTGAAGGGGGTAGGGGAGGCGGGCGGAGCCTCCAGCGTGACTCGCGCCGACTCCTGGGTGTCGGACGGTCGGGTCCGCCTGCGCGAGGTACCGATGATCCTGATGTACCACGGCGT
>Ga0209648_10000295_pt1 | contig 37194 bp, 29 predicted proteins | sample GraSoi2013_115cm_FD_185830 | JGI IMG/M metagenome (GOLD analysis project Ga0209648, IMG submission 185830) | Grasslands soil microbial communities from the Angelo Coastal Reserve, California, USA - Sample 9_17_2013_115cm (SPAdes) (version 2) | ecosystem: Environmental > Terrestrial > Soil >...
CTCTCATACACAGGCTGCTTGCTAGCTAAAGCGGCGGACCATCCCATTAGTTACTGCGGGCCAGAAGTCCCGATTCTAGGAAGTGTGATTCCGCTGAATGTTGCTCACACTTCGATCGATATGTTGATGGGCCCCACGTTTTTCTCTGTCATAAACGTGTAATACTAAATGTGATAAATCGCGGCAAAACGCATGCTTAAGGGTGATGAAAAAGGAGTAAGTAGTTTGTCACCGTTGATCACAAGTTGCTGATTTTTCCTCGCTTTACGCTCGCTCCGGCAAGTTCTGATTAAAGCGGTCAACAGCCTTCTAAGCAGTCTATCGAAGAAGGCTGCCCAACAACTCAGAGCCGCGTCAGGATGAAGAGTGTACGCGTCGATGGAATTTCGTACTCAGGTTGTAACTGACGATACCGGTTCGCGGTGTGCGACAAGGCCTTCGCCTGTGGACGGCATAGGAATGAGTTGACCCTTGTGCAGCCGGTATTCGAGGCCACGCCAGACAATTTTTTCAGAGAAGAATCCCACGAGCCAAACAACAAAACTAATCGCATCACGAACGGGAACGAGCCACATGATTCTGTAAAGTTCGCGATCTCCCAGTCCCCACCTTCCCGTCAGCCAGGTCATGGCGGCCCGAAGGAAGAGGTAGGCGAGTAGATAAAATGTCGCTATCAGGGGCGAACCGATTAAGAGACTAGCCGCCGCTCCGACCAGGGCCCACGGCAATCCATGTGTAAAGAGAAGCCCCCAATAACCTGATGGGCGGGCCCCCTGTAAAGCAATCGACCAGCGCAACTCGCGGTGGAAATACTCTGAAAAGTTCTCTTTGGAAAAGACCATGTAGACAGGTTTAGCCATCAAAACCACGCGGTGGCCGCAAAGTGCAATGCGCTTACCCAGTTCAAAATCCTCCGAGTGATGATTAACGATCGCTTCCCAACCGCCGATTTCCGCGAGGTGTTTCTTGGATGTGGCCATGGTCCAGCCGAAAGCGAAACCCAACCGGCCCTCAATTTTCTTGGCCACGAGGGCAGCCGGAGCTGAATCCATGTACATGCCCAGTGCGTCCAGATTCGAAGCCAGACTCCCAGAGGTCTGACTCTTGTAGAAGGCTGTGACCGCACCGACTTTCGGATCGGCAAAAGGAGCGGCGACCTGCTTGAGATAATCAGCTTCCACACGCACGTCACTGTCGCTCATGACAAGGAGATCGTATTTTGCGTTTTGAGCTAACTGGCAAAGGTTATTTACCTTGTCGCTCGCTCCCACGTGCGGAACGTTGGTAATCAAGCGGATGGAGACGGCGGGGAATTCCGAACGGAGTTTTTCGATAACTGGAATGACCGGATCACTCGCATCGGATACCGCAAACACGACCTCGTAAAGTGGATAATCCAGGCGACAGAAGCTGGCGAAATTCTCATAAGCTTCGTGATCCAGGCCGCGCACCGGCTTTACGATGCTGGCGGGGGGCATGAACGGCGTCTTTGCCGCGGGCACTTTGCGCATTCCGCGGAAATGGGAGATCACACAGTAAAGAGAAAGAACGTAGTAAGCGAACGGGAGAAGCGCCAACAGCAGTATGGAAACAGTTACAATCTGCAACTTGAAACCTCAAATTTGACTCAGAGTATTAACACATAAACTCAACTTATCATAGCCCAGTCCGGTTCGGAAGGAGGGCAGCAGGCGGTCATGAACTGATCGAGTAGCCGTAGGCGCGGATGGTTTCCACAGCCTCGCTTCGGCTGCTGGCGTCCACCTGTTTCAGGATGTTGTGGATGTGATTCCTCACGGTAAATTCAGAAAGGTTCAAGTGAGAGGCGATTTCTTTATTTGTGAGACCTTTGGCGACGAGGGTGACCAATTGTTGTTGACGCAAAGTAAGATCAGGTTTAGGAGGCGAGTCTGCGAGGGGCATTTCCATCGACATTTGAGCAACGCAACGGAAAAGCACGGAGCATAGCTGTGGAGGGCAGACAGCCTCGCCGCGGAAGACAGCACGAACCGCGGCAATGACGTCCGAAGCAGAGGCATCTTGCAGCAAATAGCCCGTCACCCCGGAGCGGACCGCGGCAATGAATTGCTCTTCGCCAAGCTCCATGCCAACGAGAATGATTTTACATCCGGCCCGCGCAACTTTGGAGGCAAAACCTGCCCGCAGGCGGCCGGCAAGGAAGGCATCGCCCACCAAGACGTTGCACTGAGTCTCAAGGACGCCAAGAAGCGTTTCGTCGGCGGGAGAAGTTTGGCCGACGACAATCAGATCGGGTCGCTTGCGGAAGAGCCGAGCTAAGGCTTCGCGCATGAGGCGATTCTCAATCAGCAGAAGCGTGCGTATTGACGAACTGGGGACACAGTCGGTCATAGGAAGTCTAACCTCAAAGCGAAACACCCCGGAAAAAAACGAAAGGAATAGCCAACGAAACGAAGACTTGGCCAAGAACCTTTGTTTGGTGAGTGAGAGTAAGCTTTGTCTTCCGTAGATGTCAATGATTAATAGTAGTAAATGGATACAACCACAAAAACGAGACGCGCCCGGTATCCACTCTCTGGCTACTGCCCACTTAACGAGCATAGATGCGATTCAAGCGACGAAAGGTTTGCCCCTCCGAGGCAAGAAAAGCAGCGATTTCGAGGTCATGTGTCGCCTTTAGATGACAGCTTTGAACCTGCCCTTCGCCCTCTCTTCGACCGGTCAATATTAGTACCTATCTGCAAAATAGCTAGTACAAACCAACTGATGGGACTAGCCACGCCCGTGGTTGCTTTTTGATTCTTACTTCAATTCGCATAAGGGCTGAGACTCGTGGCACACGGAGTGTGCCATGGAAAAATCAATTCGCGTCCTTGTGGCTAACCATCCTCGCCTCATGCGGGAAAGTGTGCTCACGACGTTTGCGGATCAGCCGGACATAGAAATTGTTGGTGAAGTCGCTGATGAGTCGGAGATTTGCGAAAGCGTAAAGAAGACCTTGCCGAATGTCGTGGTGATTGCGCTCGATCAGCCAGGCACGCGGCCGCACATCTGTGACGAACTGTTGCGCGAGCATCCAGAGGTGCGCGTAATCGCAGTGGCAGCGGATAAGAACTGCGTCGTTTACTACTGGGCTTCGTTCGAGATTTATTCAAACAATATCGAGGCGTCCGAAGAAGGAATGCTTGGCGCAATGCGAAGGAATCTTGTCGCAAAGAATGCGAATTAGAAAATTGCAGGCCCGGCCCCGGGGTGAAAAATATGTTTGACAAGAACGAAATGAAAAAAAGCATTTATTGTCTGACTTTAATGTTTCTACTTTGCGCGCCGGCTTTCGCCCAGCAGCAGAGTGATCGGCCGCGGAAGACAAATGAACAAGGCCGAAACGAGTATGGCGTTCAACAACCTCCTGATTTGACCCAGGAAAACCTGGGCCGGGTGGCGGCTTCTGCAATTCAGATTCGAAGCGTGTTGGTTAAGGATGAAGGGCTGATGGTGGAGTTGAAGCGCTGGGTAGCGAAGGAAGCTACCGATAACGGCCAGGTTGTCGAGGATTCGAATTTATCGGATCAGGCTATTTTCGAGCGGTTGGAGCAGGACATCGCGTTTCGATCCGTGGCCACTCGTCTCCTGCAACGCTACGGCTACCTAATGCCAATGCCGAATCCGGACTCGGACTTTGCAAAAGAAAAAGAATTGGTGCTCAAGGAGCGTGCCCGGCGGCTGGTCCAGATTGAGTCACAGGAAGATACAGAGTCGGTTCGCCCGCAGAAAAACGATCGTGATCTCGAGCGCACCGCTACGTGCGATCCGCGTCGCGACGAAGATTGTCCGCAGCAGCCGCCCGCAGAACGGCGACGAAATGTGCGAACGCCTGACGGGACGTCCTCACCTGAGACAACTCCTCAACCAATCCCAGAGCAACAGCCATCACAGAGCCCGTCGCGCATCTTGCGAGCGGACGGATTACCGCAGGCCACGGATCCGCTGGATGGCTTCAGTGGAACTAGTTCTGGGCCGAACTTCGAGTTAACTCCCACTTCGGCCAAGCGCGACATGGATCCTTTGGCTGGTTCTCAATCTTTGGGCCAGGGCGCGCTCGATGGTCTGCCGACCGGGCGGAACTTGCTGACCACTCCTTTTGAACCCAACACCACGGAAGTCTTCACAGGAAAAAACGGAAGGGAACTGCCTTCGCGAGCAGACTACCCGAGGAGAATGACCAGGGAGGAAGACGTGACGCCCGTGAGGATGGTACACCGCGCAAATCCCTACGCGGATATTCCATCGCTCTACGACATGTACGTGCAAGCGTCGGTGCGCCAGCGGCCAATTGAGCGTTTTGGCCTGGAGGTCTTCCGCAACACTTCGAATGATCCGCGAGCCATTCCCATGGATCTTCCCGTTGGCTCCGATTACGTCATTGGCCCCGGTGACGGCCTCGCGATCGATATCTGGGGCGGCGTCTCGCAGCGATTGGTGCGAGTCGTTGATCGGGAGGGCCGCGTATCCTTGCCTGAAGTCGGACCGCTTCTCGTCAGCGGACGGAGTCTGGGCGACGCGCAGCAAGCAGTACAACAGCTGCTGCGAACCCAGTACCGCGATATCTCAGCAGATGTGTCCGTTTCGAAACTGAGAACCGTTCGTGTGTATGTGGTTGGAGACGTAGCGGAGCCAGGCGCTTACGACATCAGCTCACTTTCGACTCCCTTGAACGCATTGTTTGCGGCGGGGGGTGTAACTCCTCGTGGCTCGCTGCGCGCACTGAAACATTATCGCGGCAAGCAGCTCGTGGAAGAGGTGGATGCCTACGACTTGTTGCTGCACGGAGTACGGTCCGACATGCGCCGGTTAGAGAACGGAGACACGCTGCTCGTTCCCTCTCTGGGGCCACAGGTGACGGTAGACGGAATGGTGCGTCGACCGGCGATTTACGAGCTGCATGGCGAGAGTTCTCTTGCGGACGTGCTGGAGCTGGCGGGAGGAATCTTGCCCACGGCGACGCTGCGGCACATTGAGGTTCAACGCATCGAAGCACACGAGAAACGCACCATGCTGACTCTCGATCTGGCGCCAGCTGGGGACGCAGATTCCGTTAAGAAGCAGCTGGAGGCGTTCAAGATTAACGACGGCGACGAAGTGCACATCTTTCCGATCGCTCCCTACAACGAAGACGCTATCTACATTCAGGGACACGTGCTGCGGCCCGGGCGGTATTCCTACAAACAAGGGATGAGCCTTTCTGACGTGATCGGGTCATATAAGGATCTGTTGCCTGAACCTGCGCCGCACTACGCAGAGATCGTCAGGTTAAATCCGCCGGACTTTCACCCCAGTGTTGAGAGTTTTGATCTAACGGCGGCGCTGGCAAATCCAGCCTCAGCGCCAAAGCTGCAGCCGCTTGATACTGTTCGCGTGTTCAGCCGCTACGACTTTGAGGCGGCACCGGAAGTCTGGATCGGCGGCGAAGTTCGGGAGCCCGGGAAGTACCGCACTTCGGGGCAAGCGCACTTGAGGGACGCGGTCTATCTGGCAGGCGGGGTCACGCAGGACGCTTCGCTGGACTCCGCGCAACTCTTCCGCACGCAGCCCGATGGCACGATGAAAATCCTGAGCGTCGATCTCAAGGAAGCTCTCGCGGGAAATCCCGTGGACAACGTGGTGATGCAGCCGCGTGACCGCTTACTGGTGCACCGCAATCCGAGCCGTGTTGATCCGCCAACGGTTTTCATTAAGGGAGAAGTAGCCAAGCCAGGGCGTTATCCACTCACGACAAACATGCACGTCGAAGATCTGGTTCGCGTGGCCGGCGGACTAAAGAGGAGCGCGTATACAGAGAGTGCCGACTTGGCGCGTTTCGAGATGAACGGTCCTCAAAAGGGGCCGGGTGACCGGCTTGAGGTAAACCTGGCAGCAGTAATGACCGGCGATCCGAAGACTGACGTGCCCCTGCGCGACGGAGACATCCTGACAATTCGACAGCTCCCGCGCTGGAATGACATCGGTGCGTCCATGACCGTGCGCGGTGAAGTTCTGCACGCGGGCACTTACGGCATCGAGCCGGGAGAACGGCTGAGTTCGGTTTTGGCGCGAAGCGGGGGGTTCGGTCCAGAAGCGTATCCGTATGGCGCCGTCTTGATTCGAAAAGAAGTTCGTGAGCGTGAAGTGAAATCACATGTGGAACTCGTCCTGCGAGTCAAGGCCGAACAGGACTATATAAAGTCCTTGCCAGAAACCGATACAGATCAGAAAAACGCGAAGCTAAGAGCAATTGCGCAGACGCAGTCGACCCTTGACCAGCTTGAGGCTGCTTCGCCGATTGGACGTGTTGTCATTCACATTCGATCGGATTTGCGCTCCTGGCGTAACACGTCCACAGACATCCCCATCCGGGATGGCGACCTACTGATCGTTCCCAAGAGCGCAAACTACGTCACGGTTACCGGCCAAGTGTTCAATCCAACTGCAGTCGCAAACGTTTCCGGCCACAGCGCCAGGTGGTACCTCAGCCAAGCCGGCGGGGTGACCCAACTTGCGGACAAAAAGGCCGTTTTTGTAATCCGAGCTGACGGTTCAGTGATCGCCGCGAAAAACAACAATTCTGGTTGGTGGGGCGGCGACCCGCTGAACGCAACCTTGCGCGCAGGAGACACGATCGTTGTGCCCGAAAAAGCGCCAAAAATCGCTGGGCGTAATTGGGCGACGATCATGCAATCAGCGCAACTGGCTTCGTCTGTAGCTTTGGCAGTGGCGTACATCCATCCATGACGAGGAATGCTCTTGATGCAGACGAGGGCCATCGTGCTGGCGTTTAGCTGTGCGGCGTCAAGTCTGACGCTGACGGCAGCGTCTTGTATGTGTGTACCTCAGCAGACACAAGAGCAACGCGAGGTGGATGCGAAAGAGAGCAGTTCTGGTGCAGAAGCAAATAAAATGTCGCCGACAAGAAAAATCGCGGGCGGTCCGGAAGTGGAACCTTTTGAGAGTTCAAAACCAGGCGTCACCGGATTGGGGAAGCGGTTTTTGGAGGACCAAAAGCAGATCTGGACGAGTCCGGCAAAGGTCCGATTCTCGGATGTTCAGTGGCTAGTGCCAGCCAGTGGCATAACGGCGGGGCTCTTCGTCACAGACAGTGATTTCAGCAGGCACCTTTCTAAAAATCCCACGACTATCAACCATTACAAGTCAATTTCGAATGCCGGTCTGGGGGCGCTCATTGGCGGAGCTGGTGGAATGTGGTTGTTGGGTCACGTGAGGCACAACGAACACTGGAGCGAGACAGGGTTCTTGGCCGGTGAGGCGGCACTGAACAGCTTGGTCGCGGTTGAAACATTCAAATACTCGCTGCGTCGCCAGCGGCCTTACCAAGGCGACGGAAGCGGGCCCTTTTTTCAGAATGGCGGAACCTCTTTTCCATCGGAACATGCAGCGGCGGCATGGTCGGTAGCGGGGGTAGTCGCCCATGAGTATCCGGGGCTGCCGATGAAAATCATGGCCTACGGTCTGGCATCGCTAGTGGACTACTCACGAATTCGCGCACACCAACATTTTCCATCTGACGTCTTCGTCGGCAGCATCGTTGGAAATCTCGTTGCGCAGAACATCTACAGCCGCCACCACGATCCAGGCCTCGGAGGTGAGGCTTGGAATTCCATCAGTCAAATGTTTCGCGGTGTCGGGAATCTCACTCCGGGCAATATGGGCTCTCCGTATGTTCCGATGGACAGTTGGGTGTATCCCGCATTCGACCGCCTTGCTGCCATTGGTTATGTGAAGAGCGGAATGTTTGGGATGCGCCCCTGGACTCGATTGGAATGCGCCCGGCTCCTCAACGAATCCGAAGATCACGGAACCGTGGATGACAGTTCTTCGGAAGCCGCAAGAATAAATTTGGAATTAGCGAAAGAGTTTAGCGGCGAGTTGCGAGAAATGTCCGGAGGCGAGAACACCGGCGCGAAGGTGGAATCGGTTTATGCACGCGTCACCGGAATCTCCGGGCAGCCCCTCACGGATGGGTTCCACTTTGGAGAAACCATCATCAATGATTACGGCAGGCCTTTCCAGGAAGGATTGAATTCTGCCGATGGTATCTCCGCGTGGGCGACTACAGGTCACTTGGTAGCTTACGTGCGCGCGGAATACCAGCATGCCCCGTCGGCACCGGCTTTCTCCGCAAGTGCTCGACAATTCATTTTTTCCACAAACACTCTTCCCTCTGTTCCTCCACCGACATCTTTCGGTGCCGTAAATCAGGCCCAACTTTTGGATGCCTACTTTGGTCTCAATTTCTCTAACTGGCAAATTACATTCGGACCTCAGACTTTGTGGTGGGGCCCCAGTTTGGGCGGGCCGTTAATGTTCAATGACAACGTAGTGCCTGTAAACATGCTTCGCGTCAACCGTGTCTCTCCGTTCAAGTTCCCGGGCATCTTGAGTTGGCTGGGACCGTGGCGCGTGGAATGGTTTCTCGGGCAACTGACAGGGCATGATTTCGTCTTCCAAACCAACACGGGACTTGTCGGTCAGTTTAACCAGCCTCTAGTTCGTCAGCCCTTTTTAGATGGGCTTAGATTCAGTTTTAAGCCTTTACCTGATTTTGAACTAGGTTTTTCTTTGACCACGGTATTTGCGGGTGGTCCTACTCCGTTGACAGCTCATACGTTTTTTCAAACCTATTCCGCTGGACAGGGTAATGGCCTCCCGGGTAACAGCGACCCAGGAGACCGCCGATCCGGACTCGACTTTACATTTCGAGTTCCAGGCGTGAAAGAGGGGTTAAGTTTTTACACGGAGGCATTTGTTGAAGACGAGTATTCACCCGTAGCCTATTGGCGGAATGCCGCGATTTGGTCTGGGATGTACCTGGCGCAAATCCCCAAACTCAATAAATTGGATTTTCGAGTCGAGGCCGGTTACACGGATCTTCCCGGCAACCTCCAGAATGGTACTTCTGAGGCCCACTACGCTCCTGGGATTTTCTATTCGAATGGCCGATACCCCAACGGATCCTATCTGAATGATGGCAATCTTCTCGGAAACTGGATGGGTAGACAAAGTCAGGGGGTCCAAGCCTGGAGCAACTACAGATTTAGTCCGCGGAGTTTTATTCAGGCCAGCTTCAGGCATCAAAAGGTTAGCCAGCAATATATGCCAGGTGGGGGCACGCTAACAGATGTGTCTCTGCGCGCTGACTGTTGGCTTCGCAATGACCTAAGCGTATCCGGCACTGTTCAGTACGAGCGTTGGCTATATCCGGTCATCACTCCTGGAGCCCAGTCCAACGTGACGACCTCGTTGCAGCTGGTTTTCTGGCCGCAGTCTTGGAAAAGATAGATTGAAATCATTAACCGAGGGGATGGAGTGAGAATTTAATGTTTCAAGTGCTGCTGGTGGAGTTGGGCGAAGCGAATTCACTCTTGTGGCGGACGAAGTGAGAGTGATCGAATTCGAATTACGTTTGGAAAACGGGGGACGTAGGAGAGAAGAGAAGTGACGCAGACAGCTGCCAAGCCACAGATTGAGACCGCCGTGCCGCCGGTCATCGAGGTACTTCCGTTGCAGGAGGTCTCTGTCGATGAGATTCGAGAGCGGCAGGCGAAACTCCTGCGATTATTGTGGGACGCCAGGCGATTACTCTTTCGATCTGCGGCGATCGGTGTACTCGCTTCAACTCTTATTGCTTTCTTGATTCCGAAATCCTACACCTCGATAACCCAGCTGATGCCTCCTGACACACAATCTTCGTCTGGGCTTGCGATGATGGCGGCGATGGCAGCGAAAGTAGGCGGTGGACTCGGATCTGTCGCAGGCGATTTGCTCGGCGTAAAAAGCTCAGGCGCTTTATTCATCGGAGTCTTGAGGAGCCAGACAGCAGAAGATCGCCTCATACAGCAGTTTGATCTAAGAAAAGTCTACGGCAAAAGACTCATCGCTGATGCACGTACCAAACTCGATGAAAATACCGCGATCTCGGAAGACCGCAAGAGCGGAATTATTACCATCAGCGTCACGGATCACGATCCGCAGCGCGCCGCGGCCCTGGCAAATGCCTATGTTGGTGCGCTGAACTCGCTCGTTTCCGAGCTTTCGACTTCTTCAGCTCACCGTGAACGCGTGTTCCTCGAAGAGCGCTTGAAGGTTGCGAAGCGAGATCTCGATGAAGCCGTGAACGCGCTTGCACAGTTTTCCAGCAAGAACAACACGCTCGACATTCAGCAGGAAGGCAAAGCCATGCTGGATGCCGCGGGAACAATCGCAGGCGAAATGATCGCGGCTCAGTCTCAACTGGAAGGACTGCGCCAGATCTATACCGACAATAACGCCCGCGTCCGTTCGTTGAACGCCCGCGTTGCCGAACTTCGCAAGCAACTCGAGAAGCTCGGCGGCACGCAGGCTAATGCAGTGAACGGCACCAGCGCTCCCCCGAGTCAGACTAACGATCCATCCGCTGATAAGGCCGGTGGTGGCCTGCCTTATCCCACCATTAAGAGTCTGCCGTTGCTGGGAGCAAAGTACGCTGATTATTACCGGCGGGCGAAGATTCAGGAAACCGTTTACGAACTACTCACCGAACAGTACGAGCTTGCAAAGGTACAAGAGGCAAAAGAGACGCCGAGCGTCAAGGTTTTGGATCCGGGCACAGTGCCCGAAAAAAAATCGTTTCCACCGCGGTTGCTAATCATATTGCTGGGAACATTATTGGCAGGTTCTTTGTGCGTGATGTGGGTGGTGGGCGCGGATCAATGGAATCAAGCCGATCCGAAGGACCCACGGAAAATGCTGGCGCAGGAAATGGCTGCGACGATCAAAGAGCGGGCGCCATGGGCGTCGCGCAACGGGGCCGGAGCGGAAGCGGATGAACAGGATTCTTCGAGCCAGGACAACGGCGGCACGCCGCGGGGCGGGGCGCTTAGGCCGTAGAAGTGGCTGTAAGTTAAAGAAACGTAAAGGGTTAAGTCGCATGATGCCCTGTAAGTGACGGGGCGAAGCTGTGTACGGAGCCTTGGATGGAGATTTCAAACCAACCGATAACGACTGGTCATATGCAGTGCGACTTTGGTCCCCTTACGGTCCCGGACTCGTTTTTTGAGCCGCGCTGGTATGCGGTATACACGCGCGCGAACCACGAACGACGGGTGGCGGGCCAGCTTGCGGAGCGCGAAGTGGAGCATTTTCTGCCGGAATATGAATCGGTGCGCCAGTGGAAAGACCGAAGGGTGAGGCTGCAGATGCCGCTCTTCCCGGGGTATGTATTTGTCCACGTGGCGCTGCGGGAGCGGCTGCGGGTTTTGCAGGTACCGGGCGTTGCGCGGCTGGTGGGTTTCCATGGGAGCCCCACGCCGATGCCGGAGGAAGACGTGAACCGGATCCGGGAGTTTCTGGGACAGAGATGGCGAGCGGAGCCGCACCCCTATCTGCAAGCGGGGAGAAGGGCGCGCGTGGTGCGCGGCCCACTAACGGGCCTTGAGGGAATTGTTGCGCGACGGAAGAATCGCAGCCGGCTCGTGCTCTCGTTCGAGGTGATCCAGCGGTCGATGGCAGTGGAGATGGACGAAGGGGACTTGGCGGCGATTTGAGGAGCCCCTTCCCCCCGGTTTTTTGTAAGTGTTGCATCTAAAGGGTTTAGCTAGGCCATTAAGTCCTTTGTTTGCAACACTTGCGAGGAGGTTCATAAGTGTTGCAGCTGAAGGGTTTAGCTGGGGCGAGAGATCCCTCGACTCCCGACAGTCGCTCGGGAGACGCACTCCTGGCCCGGTACGTTTTTTGAAACGATATGATTCCAAAGGGGTTAAGGGATGGGGGTCGGCAAAGGATGTGATTCGACGGTGTTTATTGGCGCGGGGCAGAAGAGTAGCGGCGGACAGTAGGAATTGCCGAGAGTTGCGGTTAAGAATCACAACTCATGTTAACACGTTGACAGGGTACTAGTCAATTAGAATTTTAACCGGTCTGAAATCAGGAAGATGAAGGGACCAGCGGGAACACGGTTTGATGGGCAACGCCAGGGGACGTGCTAAAGCACGTTCCTACAACGGCGGGAACAGAGAGCAGGGGTGGGTTTCGATAATGCAGGCGGAAAGGGAGAAAAAATGCGCGCTTTGATTACGGGCATTACAGGGCAGGATGGGTCGTACTTGGCTGAACTGCTGCTAGAGAAGGGGTACGAGGTTTTCGGACTGGTCCGGCGAAGCAGCGTCAAGAAGTACGACCGGATCGAGACGCTGGTGGACGATATCGAGCTGGTGGAAGGCGACCTGACCGACCAGACGTCGCTGGATCACATCGTTCAGTCGGTGCAGCCCGATGAAGTCTACAACATGGCCGCGCAAAGCTTTGTGCCGGTTTCCTGGAACCAGCCGGTACTCACGGGAGACGTGACGGGGCTCGGGGTGATCCGCATCCTGGAAGCCCTGCGCAAACACCGGCCGCAGGCAAAATTCCTGCAAGCTTCAAGTTCGGAGATGTTCGGAAAAGTGCGGGAGACGCCGCAGACGGAGAAGACCCCTTTTTATCCGCGCAGCCCGTATGGAGTTGCCAAAGTTTTCGGTTACTACATCACCGTGAACTACCGGGAGAGCTACGGCCTGTTTGCCTGCTCGGCAATCGGTTTCAATCACGAATCCCCGAGGCGTGGTGTGGAGTTTGTCACCCGAAAGGTGACGCATCAGGTGGCGAGGATCAAGTGCGGCCTGGCCAAGAAGCTGCTGATGGGAAATCTCGAAGCGGAGCGCGACTGGGGTTTCGCAAGGGATTACGTGCGCGGGATGTGGCTGATCCTGCAGCAACCTGAACCGGAGGATTTCGTGCTGGCGACGGGACAAACACACAGCATCCGTGAACTTCTCGAAGCAGCGTTTGGCGCGGTTGGCCTGGACTGGGAGAAACATGTGGAGATCGATCCCAAGCTGATTCGGCCGGCCGAAGTGGATGCGCTTTGTGGAGATGCAACGAAAGCTCGGGAGAAGCTTGGCTGGGAGCCGGAGGTTGGCTTCGAGGAATTGATCAAGATGATGGTGGAAGCGGATCTGGAACTGGTCCGGGCGGCCGCGAACGGCAACGGGTACGCAGTGGCGTCGTCGATCCGGAGAGATGCGGTCGGAGCCTGAATGAGCTGAAGGGTAACGGCTACCGAATTGAGGAGAATAATTTTATGACCATCGATCCATCTCTTGGGGTTGCATTCGCGGAAGCAAAGTCAAAATACAAAAGGGTTGAACGGTGCAGGATTTGCGGCAATGCGCGCCTGGAGTGTGTGCTGGATTTAGGCGAGCAGATGCTCACTGGCGTCTTCCCTCGCGAAAAGGATGCGAGAATTACCAAGGGACCGTTACGATTGGTGAAATGTACGGGTGGCGACGAAGTTTGCGGGCTGCTGCAACTGGAGCACTCTTATGATTTGGGCGAGATGTATGGCGAGAACTACGGTTATCGGTCGGGTCTCAATACCAGCATGGTGGCGCACCTGCACGGCAAGGTGAAGAAAATCCTCGGACAAGTCGATCTGAAGGCGGGTGACCTTGTAGTGGACATTGGCAGCAACGACAGCACTACATTGCAGGCTTACCCGGCTGGACCAACTCTAGTGGGCATTGACCCGACGGGGATCAAATTCAGCAGTTACTATCCCGCGCACATCCAACTGATCCCCGATTTCTTTTCTGCAGCGCTGCTGGGTGAGCGTTTTCCAGGGAAGAAGGCCAAGGTTATCACGTCTTTTTCCATGTTCTACGACCTAGAGAATCCGTTCTCCTTTATGCGCGAAGTTTACGAGGTACTCGTCGACGATGGCATTTGGGTATCTGAGCAGAGCTACATGCCGGCTATGGTCAAGAGGAACTCCTATGACACGGTCTGCCACGAACATCTCGAATTTTACGCGCTGCGTCAGATTGAGTGGATGGCCACCCGCGTGGGTTTCACGATTCTGGACGTTGAATTCAATGATGTGAACGGCGGCAGTTTTTCAGTTACGGCCTCGAAGGCGGGGAGCAGTTCGAGGGTTTCTCCTGCGGTACTGAAACTCCTGGATGAAGAGCGCAAACTGGGTTTCGAGACACTCGCACCTTACCAAGCCTTTGCGGAGAGGGCAGCTAAGTCGAAACGTGATTTGCTTGAATTCATCGAAGGCGTTCGACGCGCAGGGAAGACTGTGGCGGCGCTGGGGGCTTCCACCAAGGGTAACGTCCTGTTGCAATACTGCGGCCTGACGGTGAAAGATATTTCTTATATCGGCGAAGTGAATTCGGACAAGTTCGGATCCTATACTCCGGGAACCTGGATACCCATCATCCCCGAGGCGGAATTGCTCGCTATGAGGCCGGACTACTTAATAGTCCTTCCCTGGCATTTCAGGAAATTCTTTCAAGGAAATCAGAAGTATTCCAATTGCAAGCTAGTTTTTCCTCTGCCCGAACTTAGTTACTAACGTGGGTCCTCTGGAACAACGTAACGGCGCTAAGAACCAAGCCAGCGTACGTGTGTTCAAGAATTATTCGTTTCTTGCTTCCTCGTATGCCGCGAGCCGGCTGCTGACCTTTCTTTCGCTGGTTTACATTGCCCGCCGCGTGGGCGTTCAGTCCTTTGGCCAGGTGAGCTTCGCGTACGCCATTTTCATGTACTCCACTCTGTTGACGCACCTGGGGCTGACGACGTTCGGGACTCGCGAGGTAGCTCGGGATCCGGGTCGAATTCAGCATCAGGTCTCGCGAATCCTATCGCTCCGGATGGCCCTTACGCTGCTTTCGTTCCTGGCACTGCTCGTATTTACTTACCTGGTTCGTCTGGATCCACAACTCAAGGTCCTGATTGTGCTCTTTGGACTTTCCTTGTTCCCAACGGCCGCCCTGATGGACTGGCCGTTCAAGGGCGTTGAGCGGATGAATGTGGTAGGGATCATCGAGATTGTGCGGGCAGTCCCGTACCTTGCGCTGGTTGTATTTTGGGTCAAGACGCCGGTGCATGTACTGCGGGTGCCAGTTTTTTTCCTCTTCTCTACGGTACTAGCTGCTGCTCTGGGATTGGCTCTCTTCCTCCGCGATTACGGATCGCTGCAGCCGCAAGTGGAGTTCGACTTCTGGAAGCGTGCGATGCGGGAGTCCCTTCCGCTTGGATTTGGCTTCCTCCTGCTGCAGATCTACTACTTGACAGACACGGTGGTGCTGGGTTTTCTTCGCGGCGACGCCTTTGTGGGATGGTACAGCGCGGCCTACCGAATCGTCTCCTTCATCTTAGTGGCGGGTGGGCTTTTCTTTGAGAGCACTTTCCCGGTCATCTCCCGGTATTACCAGGATGCCCGAGAGCGGCTCCCGCGGCTTCTCAATTCCTCCTTTCAGATGACTGCTCTGCTGGTGATTCCGATGGCCGCAGGCGGAACGTTCCTAGCTAGACCCATGCTCACGAGTCTCTACGGCACGCAGTATGGCGCCGCGGCGGTTGCATTTCAGTTCTTGATCTGGGCTGTGGCCATCGAGCTCATGGGGATGAACTGGGGATATGCGCTGATGGCCTGCGACCAGGCGAAGGAATACATGAAGGCAGTAGGGCTTGGCGCGGTCCTGAGTGTGGTACTGAACCTGGTATTGATTCCGAAGTTTGGGCTCATGGGCGCAGGACTGACCCGCCTGGCGTGCTCGGCGATCATCTCGCTCTACTTTTGGCTCCAATTCCGCCGCGTTTCGCGACTCAGCTGGTCTCGGTATCTTTTCAAGCCAGCCTTGGCCAGCGCATTGATGGTGTCGGTGATGGTTCTCGTAGGCCATTCCTGGATTCTCCGGATGGCGCTGGGGACTTTGGTTTACGCCTGCACAATCCTCTTAATCGGCCCGACGGAGCGCACCCAAGTCTTGAGGATTGCAAATGCAATCTTTGCTCCGACCGAACCGATGGCTTCTTCACTTGCCAGCTCCTCGAATGAGAGATTTCGAGCCCCCGAAGAATTGCTTCCAACCGAGACGGTGGAGAGATGACTCGCGAAACAGTTTCGCAAAGCCCGTTCTTGCCGGTGTGGTTCTGGGTGGTCCCCCTCGCGGCCCTCTTCTTATTCTTTGAAGCCTTGCAGCCAGGTCCCGGTAATCCCACAGAAAGAATCGTGTGGTATTCGGTACTTGCTATTCTCGGGGCCACTGCCCTGACGCGAGCATGCCGGGTCCAAAAAGAATTCGATCTTTTCGAGCCCTTGCACCTGGTATTTGCGCTTTTCCTGATCTTCTATCCGGTTCGCGCCCTTTTCGCTGTCTGGCTGGACGAATCCTGGTTTGACCCCGCCAATGCGGCCGCATGGAGAGGACTTTCCGCTTCCGTGCTGGGTTTTGTCTGCTTTGCGATAGGCTATAAAATCGCCCCGGCAAGGTCCGGTGCCCGCCGAATGGTTTGGCTGGATGGGAGCTGGAACCTACAGCGGGCCAATGCTATAAGCCTTGCATTTTTGCTTGCCGGTTTGGCCGGTTTCCTGGCTGTGCGAATTCTCGGCGGATCTTTCCTTTACTTCATCTTGTTAGACCCCGACATCAAGGCTCCAGGAGAGATTAAGCCCTGGTTCTTCTATTTACTTTGGATTTGCCTGTTCATTCAAGTGGGCGCGCTAATCCAGTTTGGCGCCTGGCTTTCTACCGGCCGGCAGGCCTTGCGTACGGCCCTCTGTTGCTTTCTAGCCCTGTTGTCCACGTTTCTCTTGGCTCGATATTTTACAGTCCTCTTCTTGATGATGCTGGCGCTTGCTTGGCATTACCAGAAACGAAGAATCAGGGCCATGCAAGTCGCTTTCTTCTGTTTCTTGATGGTTGGTTACCTCGGTCTCGCTGGGCTGTATCGCGAATGGATTTCCCCGACGTACAACTTGGACGAGGTTGCGGGATTGGCTGAACTAGCAGGGCAGCAGAAGAAACTTGTTCTTCGTTACGTGGTGAGCAATTTGGAGCAGCTCTCGAACCTAACCGAAGTCATTTCCATGACACCCGCAAAACTTCCTTATCAATTCGGCTCGACTTTCACTCCTATTTTTCTCAAACCGGTTCCGCGTGTCTTGATGCCTACGAAGCCTCTTGGCGCTTCCGCGCTGTTTACACGAGAACTCGCCCCGGAGGCATACGACAGCGGGCTCGTGACTGGACTGGGAGCCTGGGGGGAATGGTATTTGAACTTCTCCTGGCTGGGACTCATTTTAGGAATGGCGCTCACAGGCGCACTGTGTTCTGCCGTGTATAAGACTACGCGGGAGACGACCGGATTCGGCCGCGTCCTGTTGTATTCAAGCCTTCTAGTCGTTCTGTTTTCCTGGCTGCGAAATGATTTCAACTCGGCCACAACCTACGGCCTTTATTACTTTATTCCTGCGATTATTGCACTAGCGTATATCACCAAAGCCAATCCGGAGACGCGGCAGCTCGGACTGAGATAATTGAGCCCTACCTCAGGCGAGGGCACTGGAGACGCGGATGTCGTTTGGCCAGTTACACAACCGCACAGACCTATTGAAAGGCTACTTTGCATCGGAGAAGGATTTTCCGATCGGGTTTGGGGAAACACTTACCAAAGGTGTGCTAAAGCTTCCATGCACGATGATTGGGCCGCGTTACGTTTCCCGCATCGAAGAAGCCGGCGAATATTTGCAGGTCTATCTTCGAGGGATTCATCGCCCATTGTCTTGGCCTAGGAAGCTGGGAACTTTTGATTTGTACAAGGCGGCAACCGATTGCCTATATGAAGAAGACTGGCACCACTACGAAGTACCTGAAACCAGGGTTCAACCGGACGACGTGGTGCTGGATTGCGGAGCCGCTGAGGGCATTTTTGCATTGAGTGTGCTCGACCGGGCCGGTCAAGTGGTGATCTTCGAGCCATCTCCGGACTTTGCCGACAGCCTCCGCCGGACGTTTGGCAATGCTCCCAACGCGACCGTCGTTCCCGCTGCGCTGGGCAGCTCCGAGGGTAAGGCCTTCCTGGCAGGGAATTCGCTGTACGGATTCGTCACGCTAGACGATGGGATACCGATAAACATAACAACAATAGACGCCTGGGTGGCCAGGACGACCACGCGCGTCAATTTCATTAAGGGAGACCTAGAGTCTCATGAATTTGAAGTACTGAAGGGCGCGAGGGCGACCATCGAAAGAGACCGGCCGAAGATTGCTTTTACCGTCTACCATCCCGGAAACAATTGGAGAGAGATGGTCGCTTTTCTGCGCGGACTTGTGCCTCAGTATCAGTTCCGGATCAAAGGTCTTTCCTACAACGCGAGACACCCGCGGCCAGTCATGCTTCACGCATGGACGTAACGTCGAACTCAGTCAAACAGAGGAACGGATGAAGATTCTTTACACGACGGCACGATTTCCCTATCCGCCACTGCGCGGCGACCAACTGGTGCCATATTCTCGAATCCAACACCTGGCGCGAAAACACGAGATTACGCTGCTCTCGTTTGTCGAAGGACCGGAGGAAATGGAATACGTCCGCCACTTGAAGCCGCACTGCGCGGAGGTGCATACGGTGCCTTTGCCGCGGTGGCGCTCCTATGCCAGTATGCCCTTGGGCGCTCTTAGTTCTCTCCCGTTGCAAGTCCTCTACTATTCGTCGCGCGAATACCAAAGGAAGCTGCAAGAAATCCTGGCGAAGCGCAAGTTCGATATTGTTCACACGGTGTTATCGCGCCCAGCGAATCACACGATCCACGTCGAAGGCGTGGTGAAGGTATGCGAGATGATTGACGCCGTCTCCCTCACCATGAAGCGGCGAGCAGATGCAGCTCGCGGACCGGCCCAATGGGTTTGGGGGATGGAAGCAGAGCGCATGCGCCGTTTTGAGCAACGCATCTGCAGGAGTTTCGATGGCGTGGTGGTCGTGTCCGAGGTTGACCGGCAGGAGCTGAATGCCCCGAACGTAACGGTGGTGCCCGTTGGAGCTGATGTTGACCTTCGGCCGAGACTAGCTCCCAATGGGCACAGAGTGGTGATCTTCACCGGCAATTTCGCTTATCACTCGAATCAAGATGCCGCCATTTTTTTGATCAACGAGATTTGGCCCCAACTGCGGCGAGCCATTCCGGGGGCGCGCCTCCGAATCGTTGGCAACAATCCCGGCGCAAACCTCCTGGGCGTGGCGCAGCAGTTCCCGGACGTCGAAGTGACAGGATTCGTGCCGGACCTTCGGCAGCACCTGCTCGAAGCGGACGTTGCTGTCGCACCCATGCGTCTCGGGGGTGCTGGCTTGCATTGCAAAGCACTTGAGGCCATGGCTTGCGGCACGCCGGTAGTGGTTTCGCCGATGGTGACCGGCCTGCAGGGATTGCCGGGTAAAGATTATCTCGTAGCCGGTAGCGTGTCAGAGTATCTCGAGGCAGTCGGCCGAGTGCTGGAGAGTCCAGAACTCGCCAGGTCGCTATCGGAGAACGGAAGGCGATTGGTCGTCGAGAAATACAGTTGGGAGAAAACCACCCAGAGGCTCGAATTGCTCTACGAGGAACTACTGCACCGCCAGCAGTCCACCAACCATGCGCATCGGAATTGACGCCCATTTCGCATCGTACGAGCTTCGCGGGATGGGTAAATATGTTTTGCAACTCGTCTCCGGACTCGTCCAGTCTGACGAATCTAACGAATACGTCATCTACGGGGATCCTCAAAAGTTCCCCCCATTGCGTGGCCGCACCAATGTCAAGTTTCGCGATCCCAAAGGCCTACCCTATCCCGCGTGGGAGCAGTTGGTGCTGCCGATCCGCGTGCGCCAAGACCAGCTCGACATTTTGCATTGCCCGGCCAATACGGCGCCCATCGCTCTTCCACGACGGCTGAAGCTGGTCATAACTGTCCATGATGTTATGTATCTCCTCCCGGCTTCCGTCCTATCGGCGTCAAAGATATTTCGCCAACGGCTGGGAAATTTCTACCGCAGAGTGGTTGTGCCTCGAGTGGCGCGCCGCGCGGACCGTCTCATTACGGTCTCGGAATTCTCGAAGCAAGAAATAGTTGAATACCTAAAGATTCTCCCGGATCACATTCGCGTTATCCATGAGGGAATTGACCCATACTTTGCGTCTCTCGCGGATGCCGTCGTGGCGCCTCCCAAGGAAATTGGCGGGAAGAGCCTCGATGCGCCTTTCATCCTGGCTCTCGGCGCCGGCGATCCAAGGAAGAACACGCTGACGGTGATTCGCGTGTATGGATCGCGGTGGCGCGACTTCCCGAATCAGGAAAAACTGGTCATCGTTGGACTGCGGGATTGGCAGGCTTCCGCAGCCTATCAGCTGGTTCGTGAACTGGGTTTAACCGACAGGGTGTTATTCGCGGGATATGTATCCGAGGAATTGTTGGCGTGGCTTTACACGTCATCGCGCTGCTTCCTGTACCCCACGCTTTACGAGGGGTTCGGTTTTCCACCCCTGGAGGCGATGGCGTGTGGAGTCCCTGTCATTACCTCTGACAGTACCTCGGTCTCGGAGATTGCCAGAGACGCCGCGATTCTCGTGGACCCGTCTTCTGAGGAAGCGATTGGCAACGCGCTGGTGCGGCTTCTGCGCGACGAGCCGCTGAGACGGCAATTGATTGAGCAAGGAAAAGCCCGTGTTCAGAAGTTTGCTTGGCGCGAAACAGCCCAAAAGACGCTGAGTGTTTACGAGGAATTGCGTGAATGCGCGATAGGCGAAGCTGTGCCTGTTCTTCGAGGTGAACACTCTTGATGAGAGATAAGCTGGCTTTGCTGGTGGGCGACGTCGCGCTGACGATTGCGACTCTGGTGATGGTCTCAGTGCTCTATCCGGAAGAGATGGGCAGCGTAGCCAAGAGTGTGCCCGCGCTAGTAATGTTTGTGCTGACATTCACGGCTAACCTCTACGTTTTCGAACTCTACGACTTCAGCGCGGGGAACGGCGTAAAGACGATTTACCGATTGGTTCTGGCATACGTCGTGTCGGCAGTCTTCCTCAGCATGTGGTTCTCCGTTTTCCCCTGGTTCGGCGGACACTGGAAGGCGTTTACGGTGGCCGGTCCGGCGTTATTGGTGAGCATTTATGCGTGGCGGCGTGTTTACGCACACGCCGTTCATTTGTTCGCGACGAGCGAGCGAATTTTGGTGATCGGGAGCCAAAGCGATGCGGAAACGGTGAGTCGAGCGCCGAATTTCAGCCAGTCGAAATACGATTTGGTGGGCTTTTTGCTGAAGGAAGAGGTGCTGACTCCGGGCGAGAATGGCTGGATGGCAAACGGGGAGAGCACGCAAAATCCTGGTGAAGCGGAGCGCCCCTGGGCCGTCGCATCCGCATCGGGCGGTTTTGCGGCCGGGACAGCGGTAGCGCCAGCGCTGGCCAAGCCGAAAGCGACGGCGCAAGCGGCGGCAGAGTCTTTGGGCGTTGTCAGCCTGGGCCTGGCCACTGCTAAAAGTCTTGAGGAGTTTGTAGCGGCGTACGGAGTGCGGTCGCTGGTGGTCAGAAGCGAGTCCATTGCGCCGGAACTGGCGTCGGCGCTGACGCGGCTGCGGTTTCAAGGGGTGCGGGTGTATCCGTTGCCGGAGTTCTACATGAAGCTGACAGGGGAGCTGCCGCTGGAAATGCTGAGCGACGCGTGGCTTTCGTTCGCCGAAGGATTTGACGTGCTGAACGCGAGATTGCTGCGGAGAGTGAAGAGACTGATGGATCTGCTGCTAGCGTCCGTCGGTTTGCTGCTCGCGCTTCCGATCCTGATAGTGGCAGCGATTGCCATCAAGATGGATTCTCGCGGGCCGATACTTCTGCGACAGGGGCGCGTTGGCTGGATGGGCAGACCATTTAGGCTGCTGAAGTTGCGTAGTATGCACACGGACGCCGAAAGCAACGGGATACCGCAGTGGGCAACCGTGGGCGACCCTCGAGTGACCAGAGTAGGCCGAAGCCTTCGCAAATTCCGGATTGATGAAATCCCTCAGCTGATTAATGTCCTTCGCGGAGAGATGAGTTTCGTTGGGCCTCGCCCAGAGCGGCCGGAATTCATGGAGGAGTTGACTTCGTGTATTCCCTTCTACCACCTGAGACACTACGTCGCTCCTGGGATTACCGGCTGGGCCCAAGTGATGTACCCGTATGGTGCCTGCGTTGAAGATGCTCGGCGCAAGCTTCAGTTCGACCTGTGCTATATCCGTAATGCATCGCCGTTTCTAGATTTGAGGATCGTGTTACGGACGGCAAGTGTAGTTTTGTTCGGTAATGGGAGCCGTTAGACTAGCGAGGACGGATGCTCGCTGGCCGTCCCCTCGGCCACTTCCACTTACATTGCCTCCTACCGCCTCGCTGTTGTTTGCCCATCGCAATCGGCGGATCTGTCCGTTTTTTGCAGTTTCAACCAGTTTTGAGAAGACCGCCCAGTGTTCTAGGCAAGGCCTGCCTTGGAAAGCGGCAATTCGCGGACACGCTTCCCGGTCGCGGAAAAAATCGCGTTGCACAGCGCGGGCGCAAACGGTGGAAGTGGAGGTTCACCAATTCCCGCCGGCGGCGCATCGCTCGGCACGATATAGGCGTTAGTTTCCCGCGGCGCGTTGTTCATGCGGGCCATCTGGAAAGAATCGAAATTGGATTGGTCGATTACGCCGTTGGTCGCGGTGATTTCTCCGTAAAACGACAGACTTATCCCCATGACCGCGGCGCCTTCAACCTGTTGCCGAATCATTTCCGGATTTACGATCGTGCCGGCGTCCAGAGCAGTATCCACGCGGTTGACGCGCACCTTGCCCGCATCATCCACCTGCACCTGCACCACAGTCGCGACATACGTCAGGAAACTTCTGTGCATCGCCACACCGATTCCGTACCCGTTGCCCGGCTTCTGTTTTCCCCACCCGGCTTTTTCTGCGGCCAGCGTCAGCACGCGTCGATGTCTCGAGGTGTCGATCGGATACTGCTCGTACTCTCCGCCGTAATTCGGGAATTCCTTCGGGAGCTCGGCTCTCGGCACGACGCGGTCCGGTCCGAGCAGTTGCAGCAAGTATTCCACGGGATCTCTTCCTGCCGCATGCGCCAGTTCATCCGCAAACGATTGAATTCCGAACGCATGATAGACATTGGCAACGGACCGGAACCAACCGATCCGCATGTGTGCCGCCGCCGGTCCATTTTCCGCGCGAAAGTTTGCCACGGCGAAAGGCGTATCCGTAAAGCCCAGCCCCAATTCCCCCGGATCGGAATAGTTTTCGCCTTCCTTAAACGTGGAACCAATCGGCGGAAAAACGGTTCTCTGCAGCCACGCCGTGGGCTTTCCATCGGCTCCGAGTGCCGCTTTCATGTACATCGCCGCCACGGAATGATAGACGTCAAACTTGATATCGTCTTCCCGGCTCCAGACCACCTTCACGGGCTTTCCCGTTTTTTTCGAGAGCACTGCTGCTTCCACCGCGAAGTCCGGAAACGACTTCCGGCCGAATCCGCCACCCAGCAGCGTCACGTTTACCGTGACATCTTCCTTCTTCAAGCCCACGGCTTGCGCGATCGCGTTCCGCGCTCCCTGTGGATCCTGTGACGGCACCCACGCTTCCACTTTTCCATCGCGAAACACCGCCAGCGCAGCCGGCGGCTCCATCGAAGCATGCGCCAGCAGCGGCGCGTAGTATTCCGCCTCAACAATTTTTCCGCCCTTTGCAAATGCCGCGTCCACATCACCATTCTCGCGGACAACTTTTCCCGGCTTGCGCGCCGCTCCCTGCAATTCCTTTTTGTAAGCGTCCGAGTTCCAAACGCTATGCGGGCTCTTTTCCCACTCGGTCTTCAGTTTTTTCCGTCCCTGCATCGCGGCCCAAGTGTTATCCGCCAGCACCGCCACGCCGCCGAGCGCCTGAAAACCGACCGGTGGTTTGAACGCATCAATTGTCGCCGTCTGCTTCACGCCCGCGACAGCGAGTGCCGCTTTGTCGTCGACCGACTTCACGCTACTGCCCAAGACCGGCGGGCGCGCCACGCTGGCGTACAGCATTCCTTCCATGCGCGTATCCTGCCCGTACGCCGCTTTCCCGGTGCACATGTCTTTCAGGTCGTAGCTCGTCGTGCCTTTTCCGATGTAGCGCCACTCACTTCGTGGCTTCAGTTTTACGTCTTCTTTTTTCGGCACGTCCAATTTCGCCGCCGCCGCCGCGAGCTCTCCGTAGCCCAGTTTTTTCCCGGAAGCTTTGTGCACCACAGTATGCAAGTTCGTGGAGCATTCTGTTGGCGGCACGCCCCACTGCCCGGCGGCTGCCCGCACCAGCATCAGTCTCGCGGTCGCGCCTGCCTCGCGCAAAGTGTCGAAGAAACTCCGCACCGAATGTGATCCGTCGGTATCCTGGTCACCGTATTTTTCGTCACCGATAGCCTGAACAATTTTGACCCGCGCCCAGTCTGCATCCAGTTCATCCGCGACGATGCGCGGCAGCGCGGTCCGGCTCCCGCTTCCCATCTCCGAGCGGTGTGCGATGATGTAGGCGGTTCCGTCCGTATCAATGGCGAGATAGACGTTTGGTTGAAGGGGCGCTTTGGCGAACGCATCCGCAGCAGTGGCGTTCGCCGTCGCTGCAAAGAGTTGCTCTGGCATCAAGCGAACACTCAGAATAAACGCGCCTGCGCCCAGCATGCCCTTGAGGAACCCACGCCGGCTGGTGAATAACTCCTGGTTGTGGTTGGAAATGTTGTCGATGTGAATCATGCGCCCTCGCTCCGCTACCTGACGAAAATGAATGCAAGCCTTGTAGTCCAAGGCACCATCCTACCGCCAATTCGAATACTTGCAAACCCGGCCGGCAATCTTGCCGCGCTGGCAGCTGGGAGTTAAATGATTCCGCGCAACGGAAAAATGCCGCGTTGCGAATTCGAAACGGACAGTACAATCTAAACTACGGAAGAAAGACAAATCATGTCCCCTGAATTTATGAGGCGCGCCATCGCGCTAGCGCTGGAAAATGTCCGCTCGGGCAGCGGCGGGCCGTTTGCCGCGTTAATCGTCAAAGAGGGCCGCATCATTGCCGAAGGCACGAACCGAGTGACGTCCACGAACGATCCAACCGCGCATGCAGAGGTTGTGGCCATTCGCGAGGCTTGCCGCGTCCTAAGTGATTTTCAACTCACTGGCTGCGATCTCTACACGACCTGCGAGCCTTGCCCCATGTGCCTCGGCGCGATTTACTGGGCGCGCCCCGCGAGAATTTTCTACGCGGCCACCGCGGCAGATGCCGCAGAGGCCGGTTTTGACGACGCTTTCATCTATGACGAGCTGAAAATCGCGCCGGCCAAGAAGCGCATTTCCATGACACAGCTTCTCCGAGATGATTCTCTTGCCGTGTTTTCAGCGTGGAAGCAGCAGGAAAACAAAACGCCCTACTGAGACAATCGCCGGAAATTCCCGCTCCACTCGCAATTTACCAAGTCTACGACTCCGGCCAAGCACCTAACGCACGCCGCAAGTCAACCAACTGACCGAGATGATATGAGTTGTGATCTGCCAGCACCAGCGCCTCGCGGAGAATGCTCTGGCCCTGTCCGTGCGGAATCGCCGAGTACAAATCGGTTTTCTGGTGTTTCACCAGCTTGATCATTTCCTGCAGATCGCGCTGGAATTCTTGCACACTCTTCGCCCACGCAGCTTCATCCTGTGGTCCAGGAGTCTTCGGCCAATAGCCCTCGGGAAAGCCCGGTGAGACGTGCTTCGCGTCGCGGCTAAATTCCAGTATGTCCCATTGCGCGATGCGGGCGTGCTCCAATAGCTGCCACCCCGTATGAGGCAAGCCTTCGACGAAGGCTCCACGCTTTGCTTCCGGAAAACCTTCAATCGCATCCATGAAGTGCACATGCGCCTCGCCGCCCTTCAAAAGAGCGATGAGGTGATCGCGCAACGCCTGATCGTGATTTACCGGCTTGCTTTTCTTCTTGCTGACACGTTTTGTTTTTTTCTTCACGAGGATTTCCTATTTCTCCGAAAGAAGCAGCCGCCGCGCCGAGTTTGGGGCCATCGATGGACTCTCCGGTCCCGGCGTTTAGAGGTCACAAATTATATACGCGAATTGCCTCAAAACGCTTCTTCCTGCGGCAAGTCGATTGCCCGCAAACTGTCAGGCTGGCATACTTTCTTCTCCCGCAACCGCCAAGAGGCAATCGATGAAACGAGAATATCACCGCTGGTACTCTCACCGGCTTGGTTTGGAACTAGGCGTAGTTGTCTTTGGACATTGGGGCCCGCCGCTGCTGGGCTTCCCGACCAGTGCGGGCGACGAAATGGAACTCGAAGGCCAGAGCATGGTCGGCGCGCTGGCCGATTTCATCGATGCCGGAAGAATCAAGTTCTTCACCGTGAATTCGATCAACGGGCAGAGCTTTTACAACAAGGCAGCACACCCGTTTCACCGCAGCTATGTGCAATCCGTGTTCGACTCTTATTTGCGCGAAGAGGTCGTGCCCTTCATCTGGAACAATTGCCAGACAGAGGGCATTGCCATCTCCACGATGGGCGCTTCCTTCGGCGCCTACCACGCCGCGAACAGCCTCTTCAAGCACCCGGACGTTATCAAGCGCTGCTTCGCGATGTCCGGCGTCTATGACCTGCGGAACTTCATGGGCGGCATGTACGATGACAATTTTTATTTCAACAATCCCGTCGATTATCTCTCGAACGCCAGCGATCCGTGGTTCTACCAGCGAATCGCTACTTGTGACATTCACATCTCGACGGGCACCGGTCCGTGGGAGAACAGCGGGCCTACCTACCGCCTCTCGGAAGTTCTTTCCAGCAAGGGGATACGCCATTCGCTGGACAACTGGGGCCCGCAGGGCGGGCACGATTGGCCGTACTGGAAACACCAGATGCGCGAATATGTCTCGCAACTTTTTTGAAGGCACGCCTTCCCGGAAGATGTACCTCGCCCCTCCGGGTACAATATGTGATATCATGATATCACATCGAGAGGTGAGCCCATGGCACAGCTGGTCGTCCGGAACATCGAAGAAACCGTCAAAGCCAAGCTCCAGCGACGCGCCAAGCGCCATGGCCGAAGCATGGAGGAAGAAGTGCGCGAGATCTTGCGCGACGCTGCAAAGAACGAGGGCAGCCGGCGTAAAGGCCTGGGAACGGAAATCGCCGAATTGTTTCGTGGTATTGGGTTGCGGCCTGGTGAAGAAATTCCGGAACTGCGCGGGTTCACCATCGAACCTCCGGATTTCGAGGAATGATCCTCCTGGACACCAATGTCCTTTCGGCAGTAATGGAAGTGGTGCCGGACGAAACCGTGGCGAGATGGATGGACCAGCAGCCACGCGATTCCATCTGGATAACCAGCGTTACCGTTATGGAGGTCCATTTCGGATTACACACGATGCGGGCTGGCCGCAAGCGAAGCGCGCTTACGGAAGCGCTCGCGACATTGTTGGACGAAAGAATACAAGGGCGAATCGCTTCGTTTGACGCTGCCGCTGCCGAGCAGACGGCGGAGCTGATGGCCTTGCGCAAGGCCAAGGGGCGGCCTGTGGATCTGCGTGACACCATGATTGCAGGTATTGCGTTGGCTTCTCGCGCGGCGCTGGCAACGCGAAACACTTCGCATTTCGAGGATCTGTTTATTCCAGTCATCAATCCTTGGAAATGATAATAGACACAACCATGAATCGCGCGAAGAAGACCTGGAGCTAGCTAGGGGCATCAACCCCATGTATTGGGGTGCTGTCCTAGAATGGTTAGAAATCAGGCTAAGCCGAGGTGAGCGAGCCGATAGTGGCCTCTCTCGATGACCTGGTCGTCGTCGATCCACACGTCGCACTTGCGTGTGAGCACGTCAACGTGAGTCTTGGATTTCCAGTTGGCGTGGGTCTGGCTGCCGTAAGGATCTCCGAACGCGATATGCACTCCGGGGAATTTCTCATCCTGGAGCAGAATGCCAATCATCTCGGATAGGCCGAGGTTGGTGCCGAAAGCGAGCTCGCCAACGCGGTCACTGTTTTCGTCAGTGTGGCAGTAGTCCCAGAATTCCTGCTCCAAATCCTTGCGTTCACAGTTGACGTCGACGAGCCGCGCGCCCTTGATCTCCAGCGTCAGCGGCGTGGCTTGCAGGTCTCCGTATTTTCCGTTGAAGTGATCGCCGGCAGTGGCATCGCATACAAAGGTCCCGTCCACTGTCGCAGGGGTAGTGAAAACTTCGCCGGCAGGGAGATTTGACCAGTAACGCGGGCTAATGAGCCCGCTGGTCTTCACCCAATCAAGGCCACGGTCGAAGTGCGCCGCAATTCTTGTTCCTGCTTCGGTTCTTACCGTGAGTGTTTCGGCGTGCAGCATGCGTTCACGAAGGCTGTCGCTTAGGCGATCCACCAGCTTGTAGTCTGCGCGCATGCCCTGCTGCATAATCTCCGGCGTGACACCGACCATGTGCGCGTAACGAATCTGCCGGCGCTCGACCACCTTCACGATGGCCATGCGCGCGCCCAGTTCGCCCGGCTGCGGCGTCATGCACATCACGCCGATGTCCGCAGTTTCGAGAGCGTTCAGCACAGCCGCGGGCGCGCCGGTCATTGGCCGCGGTCCAAAATCTTCCAGCAGCAATCCCGTGTAATGCGCGCGCCGGATGTCCAGAGCGGCGGCGATACTGGCCGCGACGGCGCGGCTGGCTTCATCGGCAATCAACGCTACGTGTTCGCCGGGACGCACGCCGAGACACGTTTCCACGGCGTTGCGCGCGCCGGGCATCAGTTCTGATTGTGGGGGGCCAAAGTTCATCTAATTAATTCTACTTGAAGTGAGCGGATTTTCTAGCGTAAGCGTTCCTGTGGGTCCTTTATTCAACTGGCCATTAGGCCGGTCGCGATTCTGCCTTGAAGGGCAAGAATATCTCACGCATTTTCAGGCAGAAACTTTTTCCGATTCAATGGCAGGAGAGGTTCGCGGCGAAACTCGAAACGCCGGCACCTGGCCGCCTCCGCTTGTTACGTTCGCTAGGCCGGTGGCGCTGAGGCGTGTAAGGAAGCCACAGAGCTTTCCGCGGAACAAATAAGGAGCGAAATCCACCAGCATGTCCCAGTAATCGACTTTGCCGACGTCCGCGATGTAGGGAAAAACTTCGCGCCGGATGGGGATGCGTTCCTGCACAATCCACACTCCATTCTTCGCCGAAAGCGCGCGCTCAATGGCCATGTCCCAGTCGGCTTCACTGGTTTCCCAGCCGAGGGTCACTCCGGAGCCGCCATATTCATCGCTGGGTTTGAGGACCAAGTTTTCCCGCTCCTTACGGATAAAGGCGAGCAATTCAATGTGCTGGCCATAGTGCGCCGTCGCGACGTCCGCGACAACGCGGGTCCACGGAATGTGCTCGCGAATCAGTTCGCGCTCGCCGTAAGAGAAAAGCGCGCCGTTTTGCTCGTCCGTCAGGACCGCGAAAAACGCCTTTACATGCGGAATCTTGCAACGGAAATTATTTGCCACACACACGGCACTGGCCGAGTAGGCTTTGACGAGGGCCGAACACTCGGCAGGTTTGGCCACGACGTCGTTGATGAGCACACGGCGGTAGACGAGATCGATTCTCTTGTCCTGCGCTACCAGGGATCTGCCATCCCACTCCAGCTCGCGGGGATCGGCGATGAGCGTTGGTACGCCCATTTTCTCGAAGCGTTCCCGCAGAATTTCGAATTCGCTCATCGTCGGCACGTCTTCCCAATCCACGATGGCGATCTGCGGCTTTCTGGACGATCCGCCCCAGTCCAGATAATTCAATATCAAAGCATCGAGGAGCTTGGCGCTGAGCGGATAACTGTGAACTTCATACATCTGCGCAAATTTGCCCATCACCGGGAGTTCGCGGAAAATTTCAGCGAGCGTTTCCGCGTAGCCCGCGCCCGCCGGCGATTCGCCGTTGTACTCGGCAAATTTCAGCGAATCCGGAAGCAAGAACGCATCCAGCCGCGAGGCGGTGCTCGCTCGTCCATATCCCGTGGGAATCCGCGCGAGACGTTCCTCTTCGTCCCGCAGGTGCAACTGCGCAAATAAATGTTTGTCGTCTAGGGCGGTGGCTGCTATTCGTTCGCCGAGATCGGCGATGGTTTCCGAGACCGTTCGCACGCGAGCTTCGTCTTCTGGAGATAGAAAAAACGGGCGCAGGAAAGGGCAGTGGACACGGTCGCCAAACGTGAGCTTGGCTCTGCGCATGCGTTTGAACAAATCTTCCGGCAGCGCAGGTACACGCAGCAGCGTGGACTTCAATATTGCGTGCCAGTCCTCTATTGGAGATGGAGGCAGAGCCGAGGCTGTTGGAGCGCTGGTCATTTCATCGCGATCCCTGCGCCGATCCGGCAGCCGGAGCGGCCGCTGATTTTTGTCCGGCAGCGGCGCTCTTTGGTGCTCCTGTAAATCCGGCGGCTGCGCCGACGCCAAGCATCTCCTCCCAGCGCGGCCAGGGACGCGAAGCCTTGCCGTTCAGCGCGCGGTCGATCACCAGCCGCGCCATCTTTTCCACGACGTGTTCGAAATAAAATTCCGTGATGCGGTCGCGCTCGAAATCCGGCGCGGGATTGAGGAAGTCGATGGCATAGGGCACGTCATCTTTTACGGCGAACTCGATGGTGTTCATTTCGTAGCCCAGCGCCTGGTTGATGGTCTGCGCATCTTTTACGATGCGCGCGCCGAGCTCTGGGGTCAGATATTCGTGGTCGACCAGGTATTTGCGTTCCTTGGGATCGTAGTGAACCGGGAGAATGTCCGTCTTGCCAAATGTGAAGCACCGCACGTACTGAGTGAAATCGATGAATTCCTGCAGCGTCATGCAGTAAGGGGAAGTCTTATCGTAGGCGGCGAGGAGTTCCTCCTTGTTGTTCACTTTGTAGACGTGCTTCCAGCCCCCGCCGGAAAAAGGTTTGAGGATCGCGGGCCGGCCCACGTAATCGAGCAGCCCGTCCCAGTCCACCGGATACTCCAGATTGTGAAGCGATTCAGAGGTGATATCCACGTCGCTCGGATAACCCTTCTGCGGGAGGAGCACCGTCTTGGGAATCGCAATTCCGAGCTTCGCGGCCACTGAGTAGTTGAAATATTTGTCGTCGGCGGTCCACCAGAAGGGATTATTGATGACGTAGGTTCCCTGAAGGACGGCGTGCTTCAGGTAGCCGCGGTAATACTCGACTTCATGCGAGATGCGATCGACGATGACGCTGTATCGCGCGCGTTCGCCCATTCGCGTGCCGCCCAGCTTCACGAATTCGGCTGCCACGCCGTCTTTCTTCCCAAGCTCGTTGACACGCACGATAAAAGCCGGAGGAAAGCTGTATTCCCGCCCGCAGAGAAGGCCAACTTTCTTCATGTTCGAGCTCCTGTCTGGGTTCTGTGGAACTGCTTCTCTTTGCGATGGCCGTCAATTCACAGCGTGTGCTGAAGAAGTCCTCGGTTGATTGACGCCTCCGCGCGTTTCGGCAACCAGGTGCCGGACCACTGCTTTCAGATCGCCAGTCTCCTGGTAGACGCGCAACTGGCGGTCCGCGCTGGTGCCTTCGTTCATGATGGTATGCACGTATTCGACGGCGCCGCGGCTGCCCAAGTCATCAACAACGTCATCCACCAATTCCAGCAATTCGGGAATCAGCTGACGCATGGGCACTTCGGCTTCCTTGCCGAAGTCGATCAGTTTTCCATCAATGCCGTAGCGCGCCGCACGCCATTTGTTCTCTTCGATGAGCGCGCGACGGTAGAGCCGCCAACTCACGTTGCTCTGATAGAGGCGGTGGAGTTTCACAATGATGGCCTGGGTGAGCGCGGCGATGGCAACGGCTTCCTCCACTCGTGTGGAGACGTCGAACATGCGGAATTCCAGCGTGCCAAACGTGGGATGCGGCCGGACATCCCACCAGATCTTTTTCCCGTTGTCGATACAATTTAGCTTCACGAGAAGGTTTACGAAATTTTCGTAAGCGCTCCAGGACTCGAATTGTTCGGGCACGCCGGTCCGCGGGAAGCGGCGAAACACTGTGGTGCGGAAAGATTTCAGTCCCGTATTTCTGCCCATCCAAAACGGCGAGCTGGTCGAAAGCGCCAGGAGGTGCGGCAAGAAGTAGCGCACACCGTTCATCATATCGATGGTGGTTTGTCTGTCAGGCATGGCCACGTGCACATGCATGCCAAAGATAAGCAGCGAGCGTGCGAGCTGGCCCATCTCCTCGATGATGTGTTGATAGCGCTCTCCCGGAGAGATGACCTGGTCGATCCAGCTCGAAAAAGGGTGCGTGCCTGCGGCGGCCACCTGGAGTCCGGCGCGTTCCGCGGCCGCGACCAGCTCGCCGCGCGTGCGGTGCATTTCGATCCGCAGCTCGCTGACATTTTCGCAGATACGCGTCCCGGTTTCGACGATGGATTGATGTAACTCGTGCTTCACCTGCTCGGCAATGTCCGGCGACGCCGCGGATACGATCTGGCTCACGTGCGAACGCAACTCGCACGTTGCGGGATCAATGATCTGGAATTCTTCTTCGACGCCGATGGTGAAGCGGTGAGCCATGTAGAGGTCTTCCGGATCTTTTGGCCTTGTTGGGGACTTTGAGTTACGTATCATACCCCGCCGAGTTGAAAATTACACTCACGCGGCGCACAGACGGCATGCGGTTCATTGGAAACAAGGCTAAAGCATAGACAGGAATGTCTATCCCACCGGAGACATGTTGGGTTGGGCCTTTCCTTAATTCACCTCTAAGCTTGAAATATATTGTGCTCTAAGCTGCGCCCATCGCCCTGCGCTGCTGGAAGCACTCCCGACAAAATACCGGCCGCCCTTGTGTGGGACGGAAAGGAACTGTGGTTTCCTTCCCGCACTGCGAGCAGTTTGTCTTCGTTTCCGAGCGCATCGGTGAGGCGTGACCTCCGCCGCCACCTCCGCCCTCGGCCCGTTTGGCCTTGCAACCTTTGCAGCGCTTCGGTTCGTTTTTGAAGCCCTTGTCGGCGAAAAACATCTGTTCGCCGGCGGTAAAAACGAATTCAGCGCCACATTCCGAACACTTCAGCACCTTGTCGTGGTATTCCATGAGCCGCTCTCCCCTGGTCCCGTTTGGGGCAGGAGATTGGGCGGACTTTGTACCTGAGAGCCTAGACGCTTGAGGAGACCAGTATCCGGGGACGCCGGGCGCGGATCCCTTGGGCTTGCGGGCACGAAGCTGCGACACGATCCCAAACATTCTGCCTTACGGGGGCCTGATTCTCGGAAGTGCGGCGCCGAGCCGCGACGAAAACGGAAGGGCGACTCCGACCGGGTCGGAGCCGCCCACGCCTCTAATCCGCTTCCCGCCGCTGCTTCTTGCGCAGTCGCTTCCGCGAAAGCGCTTCCTTGGCCCGGCGCTTCTCGCCGGGTTTCATATAGAAGCTATGCTTCTTGATTTCCTTGATGATGTCTTCCTGTTGCACCTTGCGCTTAAAACGCCGCAAAGCATTTTCCAGGGATTCACTCTCTTGGATGATGACTTCAGCCACTTTGTTAATTCACCCCCAATCCGGTTCGGATTGGTATCTTGCGGTGCTTCTCGCCGGCCAAGCTACGCATGGCCATGTCCCGCTGCGGGCACCGCCCCTGGTAATGATTATCGCATGTATTGTCCACTTCGCGGGTGCACCCTGAAAGGTCGCTGGCATCTTCTAATCAATTCCTGCCATACAAGTCAAGGAATCTTTGCATTTTCTGACCGTCTCTCGTGGTACTGAAACCACCTAATAACCACCCGGATACCCTATTGGCCGGAGAATTACCCTGAAAAGCCTCCCTGGATTTGGACCGGGGATGCGCCTCCACGACGAGCCCTCCTTCCTGCACGGATCAGCCCTTACGGGTTTCCTGGCGGGTTCACTTGTCTTTTTCCCCGCTTCTATTGTTAGATTGACCCGCTTCTTCCATGCCGCGGAGGGCAACCAATGTCCGATATGCGGGATGCTATCGTTGTACTCCTCGCGGGCGGCCAGGGCGAACGCCTCTGGCCTCTCACTCGCGACCGCGCCAAACCCGCCGTTCCCTTCGGCGCTCTCTACCGCATCATCGACATCACGCTCTCCAACTGCATCAATTCCAATCTCCGCCGCATCTTCATCCTCACCCAGTACAAGGCCCTCAGTTTGAACCGCCACATCCGCGCTGGCTGGTCGCCTCTCGCCGGCCTCGGCGATTACATCGAAGTGCTCCCGCCGCAGATGCGCGTCTCGCAGCAGTGGTATCAGGGCACCGCCGACGCCGTCTACCAGAATATCTACTCCATCGGCAGCGAACGCTCGAAATTCGTCTTTATCCTCTCCGGCGATCACATCTACAAAATGGATTACAGCCGCATGCTCAAGCAGCACTGCGACTCGGGCGCCGACGTGACCGTCGGCACTATCGAAATTCCCGCCCCTCAGGCCGCCAAGCAATTTGGTGTGATTGAGACTGACAAGGATTGGCGCATCATCGGCTTCGAGGAAAAGCCCGCCGTCCCGAAAGAGTCGCCGCATCACCCGGGCCACTGCAACGCCTCGATGGGCATCTACATTTTCAATACGCAATTGCTGATCCCCATTCTTCTTGCGGACTCCGAGGATCCCAAGTCGCACCACGATTTTGGCAAGGACATTCTTCCGCGCATCATTTCAAAGCACCGCGTCTTTGCTTACAACTTTGTCGATGAAAACGCCAAGGACGCTCTCTACTGGCGCGATGTCGGCACGCTCGACGCCTACTACGAAGCCAACATGGATCTCGTCAGCGTGTCGCCCGTTTTCAACCTCTACGACACTTCCTGGCCGCTGCGCACCTGGCAGCACCAGTATCCGCCTGCAAAATTTGTCTTTGCCGATCCGGAGCGCATGGGCGTCGCCCTCGATTCCATTGTGGCCGGCGGCTCGGTCATCTCCGGCGGACGCGTTCAAAAATCCGTGATTGGCAACAACGTCCGCGTCAACAGTTACAGCGAAGTCTCGGATTCCATCATCTACAACCACGTGAATATCGGCCGCCACTCGCGCATCCGCCGCGCCATCATCGACCGCCACGTCAGCCTGCCCGAGCGCACCGAGATCGGCTATGACCTTGAAGCTGACCGCCGCCGCTTCCACGTCAGCGATTCCGGCATCGTGGTCGTCGTCCGCCAGGAATCCCTGATCGAAGAGCCCGAATCGGCGTAGGATATTTCTTTGATGTGGGAGCGCTCAATGAAGAAGATCATGTTACTTGTCGTTTTGCTCTTTGCCCCTGCTGCGTGGGCCTGCTTCCAAATTGGCGATTCTCCCGTGACGTTGCATAACACGGATATCAAGGTTCATTTTGCTTACGCAGGTAAGGGGCCATGGCTGGCAATCCTGTTACTCTTGGGAGCCGAAAGAAAGGCACGATCGCAAGGGTAAGTACTGATCAGGACGGTTGGGGCATTTTTAAAGACGTTCCCGCGGGCGAATACAAAGTAATCCTGCAGAGTCCGTCCTACGAAACATTTGAAGTGAGGCTAGATTCGTTCGGAACGGTGAAGACATCGATGGCAGTCCATTTCGATACATCGGACTACTGCCGTACTGTTAGAATCACCGTACATTAGAGTCGGACGTATCTTCGACCCAACCCACTTAACTGTGCCTCAGTGGCCGATTCCTGTAAAATCATCGATTCGCACCTACTCAGGAGGACAAACTACCGTGTCCACGAAGATCACCAAAGTCCACGCGCGCCAGGTCATCGACTCGCGCGGCAATCCTACTGTCGAAGCCGACTTGATTCTCGACGGCGGGGCACTGGGCCGTGCCGCGGTCCCCTCCGGCGCTTCCACCGGCGAGCACGAAGCCCTCGAACTTCGAGACGGCGACAAATCGAAATATCTCGGCAAAGGGGTACTCAAAGCGGTCGCCAATGCCAACAACGAAATCGCCAAGTCTATCGCCGGTCTCGACGCCGCTGAGCAGCGTGCCCTCGACCACAAAATGATTTCTCTCGACGGCACGCCCACCAAGTCCCGCCTCGGCGCCAACGCCATTCTCGCGGTCTCCATGGCCGCCGCCCGTGCAACTGCTATCGCCGTTAAGCAGCCGCTCTACAAATATCTTTCGCGCTATTCCACCGATTCGTCCGCAAATCTGCTCCCTTGTCCGATGATGAACATTCTTAACGGCGGCGCGCATGCCGACAGTTCCGTGGACTTCCAGGAATTCATGGTTATGCCTGTCGGGGCGCCGAGCTTTTCGGAGGCGTTGCGCTGGGGCGTCGAAATCTTCCACGCTCTCAAGACCGCGCTGAAAAAGCACGGCTACTCCACCGCCGTCGGCGACGAAGGCGGCTTCGCGCCAAGCTGCAAATCGAATGAAGAGGCCATCCAGATCGTTCTGGAAGCCATCACCGCTGCCGGCTACAAGCCCGGCGACCAAGTAAGCATCGCGCTCGACCCCGCCTCGAGCGAGTTCTACGACAAAGCCGGCGGCAACTACGTTTTCAAGAAGTCTGATAAGTCCAAGCACAGTTCTGCTCAAATGGCCGCGTATTGGACGAAATGGGCGGAAAAATATCCCATCGTTTCCATCGAGGACGGCATGGCCGAGGACGATTGGGCCGGTTGGAAAACTCTCACGCAATCTATCGGAGGCCGTGCTTCGGCGGGGACTGCTGCCGCTTCCGGCTCCAAAGAAACCTACCAGGTGAGCGGCTATCCCAATGCTTACGTCATTCCCACTCCGAAGAAAGCATCAACAACGGCATCCGCCAAGCGCATCCAACTCGTCGGCGACGACCTCTTCGTCACCAATACCGAGCGACTCTCCCGCGGCATCAAGGAAGGCATCGCCAACGCCATTCTCATCAAGCTGAATCAAATCGGCACCGTTACCGAGACCATCGACGCCATCGAGCTGGCCCGCAAGGCCGGCTACAACTCCATTATTTCCCACCGCTCCGGCGAAACCGAGGACACCTTCATCGCCGATCTCGCCGTCGCCACTGCCGCAGGCCAGATCAAAACCGGCTCGGCCAGCCGCACCGACCGCATCGCCAAATACAATCAGCTTCTGCGCATCGAAGAAGAACTCGGCGCATCCGCCCGCTTTAACGGCAAGGCCGCACTGTCGTAGCGGCTGCTTTCAGGACAGCTGCGTTCATGCTTAGGAGGTGCATCTCGCATGAAAAGCTATCTGCGATTCCTGGGTACAGCCTTTTTGTTTTTTTCTTGCGCTGCACAGGCATCTGCGCAGGGCGACGACTTTCCTAACCTTGCGGGAACACCCCCCAAGCTGCTTCTCCTCGCCCATCAGGAGTTCAGATCCGGCAAAGCCGCTGAACGCCGCAAAATCG
>Ga0209648_10000296_pt1 | contig 37085 bp, 35 predicted proteins | sample GraSoi2013_115cm_FD_185830 | JGI IMG/M metagenome (GOLD analysis project Ga0209648, IMG submission 185830) | Grasslands soil microbial communities from the Angelo Coastal Reserve, California, USA - Sample 9_17_2013_115cm (SPAdes) (version 2) | ecosystem: Environmental > Terrestrial > Soil >...
GCTTCCCCTGTTCATTGAGAACCTGGATGACGTTCGCTAGCACCTCCTGCAAGCTGAAGCCAAAGCTTTTCAGCACTCCTGCCCCTATGCCTTGGCTCTCCCGGAGCAATCCCAGGAGGAGGTGTTCGGTGCCGAGATAGGAGTGGTGGAGGCGCCGCGCTTCATCGACGGCAAGCTCCACCACTTTCTTCGCTCGTGGGGTCAGGCGTATTTCGCCAGACACAAGGTGATCTCCACGATCAACAATGCCTTCGACGGCCTGACGCGCCTGGTCGAGATCAACCCCCATGCTCGTGAGCACCTTGCCGGCCACGCCTTCCCTCTCACGAAGCAAGCCAAGTAGGAGATGCTCGGTGCCGATGGAGTTGTGCTGGAGACGCTGCGCCTCTTCCTGGGCAAGCTGCATGACCCTGCGGGCCCGATCGGTGAAGCGATTGAAGTTCCCACTCTGTTTCGTGCGTGCTTCGGTTCCCTTCCCGCAGGAGCCGCCCCTGCGGTGACGTGTCAGCCATCTGCCGACCGGGCGAATGACTCGTTGCACTTTCATCTGCTGATCCTTTCTGTATCCTTGCTCCTCCTCACCCGACGAGCGTCAAGCGGTTCTCGCCTCTCCTCTACGCCTGTCCCACAGACGCGCTCAATGCGTTCATCGAGGGACGGTTCGCCCCATCGTCTGCCCCGGGGTGCCCGGTTGCGCTGAGCCAGGGCGAGCGGTGCTCCAACGAGGGGAAGGCGGTGCATCCAGCAGACGATGAGCGCAACCACTGCCAGCAGCCCTATGCCGATGAGCAGGAAGCGCGCCAGGCCAGCAGAAACGCTCCCTGGGTGATCTCTTCCGCCAGCGCGCAAACGCAGTGCTGCTGCCATCGCGGCGGCATGATGAGCCTCCCAGAGCTGCCGAAAGGCCTCCTGGTCTCCACAAGCGGCATGCCTGATGAGGTCAGCCTCGCAAGTCGTCACGCATATCCTCCTTCTGTAGTAATAGTACACCCGAAGGAGGGCAAAAGGTTCCCAATACCCTACACCACAAATCCTCTTGCGCACCAACACGGAGTGAGAGAGAGGGCGGGAGAAAACTGTGACAGCTCGACCCATCATCTTCCTCGGCGATGGCGGTGTCATGAACGACAACAATGTGCGTGCCTTGCTGTGGCAACGGTTTGTCGGCGAGTATTTCGTCCCGCTGCTCGGTGGCTCACCTGAAGCGTGGTCCCGTGCCAATCGGGTGGTCACTGATCGCCTGTTCGAGCCAGATGCCTGGCGAAGGCGAGTCCAGGCGGCTGCCGATTACCGCAGCTTTGATCGCGACTACCAGGTCGAGTGGTTGGGGGGCATGTGCGAGTTGGTGGGGTTTGAGACCCCACCCGATGAGGAATGCCTATACCTTGCTCGTCATGCCGCAGCCTTTATTACCCGCCGCGTCCAGGCGGCTTTTCCCGGTGTGGGAGACACCATCCGCGCGTTGCGCCGCCAGGGCTACATGCTCCATACGGCCTCTGGCGAGTCCTCACTCGATCTGGAGGGCTACCTGCAGGCCATGGGGGTGCGTGACTGCTTCGGTCGCCTGTATGGCCCGGATTTGATCGATACACTGAAAGTGGGGCCCGAGTACTACGAGCGCATCTTCGCTGATCTCGGGATCGCGGCCGCGGAGGCGCTGGTGGTCGATGACAGTCCTCGCGCCACCCGGTGGGCGACGCAGGTGGGCGCACGTGCAGCGCTGGTCGGGGACTCGCCACTCCCTCAGACGGGAACGACTGTACACATTGGGAGCCTTGTCGAACTACCTGCTACGCTTCAACGGCTGGACTGAAGATCAGGATGGGACCTGGTGGCATTGTCAGCAGGCGACGGTTCTCTCGAAGCTATCCCTGCCCTCAGTGGAAACAACAGCCCTGCCGACGATCGGGAGGAGGTGGACGGTTCTCTCACCGCCTCCACTGGAAACGCTTGCTGAGTGCTCGTGCCTCTGGTACCGTGACGATTAGAGCTACGGACGGATAGTGTACCGATCCCGGCGGTGGCGCTGACAGATGGCCTCTCATCACAGCAAGATATGGATATTCGAATGGTGATTGGTTCTTAGGCGAAGGAGACGTGGCAGTCTCGTAGCCGCTCAAAAGCGCGTAACTGCCTCGCAGCATACTCAGGTTCGCCAGGCAGACCATGAGCCACCAGTGCGAAATGACGGCGCAATTCCTGACGCAATCGCCACCGGATAAAGGGAATGAATGAGACCGGTGCTGAAAGAAGCAGACTTCTGCAAAACGGTCGTGTGCCAGATGTCGAGTTCAAGATCAATCAGTGAGTCGGGGTCTGGTGCAGGTGGAAGAGGCGGAGCGCCGATGAGAAGATGGCGTTGGAGACCCGCCGAGTCTGGCGCACGGTTCAACAGAGTGGCATGCAAACGTGCCAAAAACGTAGCTGCCTCCTGGCGAAGCTTGGGATTCTCATGGTCAAATGGTGCTCCTGCCACATAGGGAAAAAGAGCAACAGATCGGTCGTTGTAGCGAAAGAGCGTGCTCCCGTCGAACACTCGCAGTGCCCACGAGCGGGCGCAATGAGGTTGTTGGCGAGTTCATAGTGAAATGAACATGGCATGAGGAGTTCTCCAGAGGCGCAGCGAGGGGTAGAGAGACCTGTGTGCCGATGAGATGACTGGTGTCAGGAGGTGAGATGAGGGGCCATCAGGGGTTGGCCCAGCGGAGAAACTGCCAGGACTCATAGATATGCCCCCTGAACTCACAGCCTTGGAGATACAGCCCGGTCGGCTGCAAGCTCAGGCGTTGGCAGGTCTCTTCCTCAGGAAACAGCACGTTGAGGGGAAACAAGCTGTTCAAGACATCCAGGATGACGAAGCGGGATGGCCCATCGGTGGTGAGCTGACAGCCGCCAAAGGCGTTGGCGGTTGCCAGAGTAACCTGTGCGAAGGTATCAACCCCATGGAAATTGACATGTAGGGTAGCTGGCTGGCACTGCTGGTGAGCTTGGACGAGACAGCGTGCTGCTTGCTTTTGGACGGACAGTGGACTCTCTATCTCTACGTCGCCACTATCGAGGTTCCCGCAGGTGAGAGCCGAGAGGTGGGTGAGAGAAAAGGCCACAGGGTTCATCAGGCAAAGTGCCAGGTACATCAGCAGCAAGAGCAGACAGCCAACGCGGTGCCGGTTCGGCCAACTCACAAGAGCGTGGAGACGATGCATGAATTCCTCCAGATCTTCCAGCTCGTATCTTCCTCTGGCGAAATCAGAGCCAGGGCACACCCATCCATCACGGCCTGCTAAAGATTCTACGTCGAAAGGCGGGCTTCTCTCACCTTGTTGCGCATCCCGTGGGCATTGCAGCGATCACCTGAGGAAGCACAGCCTGAAGTGAGAGCATCAGACGATGTGTCCAAGCAAGTCGTTCGGGAGAGCGCCAGCATGGGCTCCTTCGCACAACAAGGGGACCCTGATGGGAAGGAACGCTCCAGACCAAGCACTCATCGCCACCGTCCAGCTGACGCGCCTGACCCAATGAGAGACCATAACGTTGGGCAATGATGGCCAGGAGTTCGTCAAGATCGTTCATGTCCCCAGTCCGTTATACTTTAGCAAGCTGAGTAGACCTCAGCACTTTTAACCGGAGTGCAATAGCGAGTTGTAGAGGCGCGCAGCAAGTCATGCGCCTCTACAACATGGGAGTTTGCATCAACAAAGAGCTTAGACGTCAGAAGGACCAGGAAGCCACCCCGTCTGTTGAGCCCATTCGTCAGCTTGAGCAATGACCTTCCAGATAAAGGGACTCTTCGCCTCCGTATAGGCAACTCGATCCTCGACCAGAGCATACTGCTGTGCCAGTCCGATTTTCAACTGCGCGTATTGGGAAGCAACATCCGGGTGCATCCGCACATAATCACGAAAAAGCAGCGCGAACTGTTCACTGAAACTCCCTGCTCGCCGAACATGGATATGCACGCGTCGCTGCCCAGGGGTCTCACGGAAATAGCGTTTTGTTCGCTCCGGATTGTCGGAGCGAAAGAGATAGCCAAGACGCTCTAATGGGAGTCGATAGGCGTCAAGCGGCTCAAAATCAGCGATCAGCGTGTCGTGTCCGTCGGTAAAGAGGTCGGCGAGCGCCACATCGGCCACGTCTACCGGGTCATTCTGGCCGAGATCGGGTGCCCCTTCGCGAAAAACATAGTCCGGGACGCGCCTCCCAGGTGGCAAAGCACGACGCATCTCCGCCACGCGCTCCACCTGGTCCTTCAGCGCGATCTCCGCGGCGAGCAGCTCTTCCCTGCGCCGCCGGTAATCATCGCTCTCACCCGCAAAAACAAAGCGCGACATGGGGGGTTCTCCTTTCTCAGACCGACCTCACCATCTTCATGATGGGTGGGGGAACTATTCAAAAACAACCTTCGTTGATCATAACACATTGCTTGCCTGTTTGGGCTTTTCGGTAATGGACACACGCACGTCCTGTTCCCAATAAGCGCATTGCCTTCAAAACATTGTATACTGATGCGCGATAGAATGCGCCCAATGGGGTCTTGTTGTGTTCCAGTGTGTGAAAGTGAGCGACGTATGCCCAAACCTGAGTACGAGTTTCACGCTCCCAACGCGCAATGGCTTCCCGCCGGTGGCAAGGTCACTGGTATCTGGCAACAGGTGCTTTCGAACGATCCTGCGACGAAATCGTACACCGGCTTAACCCGCTATGAACCTGGCACAGATACGTCCCCCAATGGCCCCGCCGTGCATGATTACTGGGAAGAGGTGTTCATCCTTGAGGGTGACCTGACCGACCTGCATCTCGGGCAAACCTTTCGACAGGGGATGTATGCCTGTCGCCCGCCTGGCATGGTGCACGGGCCGTGGCGTACTGAGACCGGCGTACTGATGCTCGAAATTCGTTACGCCTCGGTGCTGCCTGCACCGTAACTTTTTCAGCGAGTGATCGGGAGAGGAGCTTACCATGTTGGACGCTATGATCCCCACCCGTGCGCTTGGCCAACAGGGCCTGGTCGTCTCAGCCCTGGGTCTGGGGTGCATGGGGATGTCACAGTCGTATGGACCGGCAGATGAGCAGGAGTCCATCGCCACCATCTATCGGGCCATTGAGCTGGGTATGTGCTTCCTTGATACGGCTAACGTGTATGGCGATGGGCACAACGAACGCCTGGTTGGACGCGCCATCGCTACTCGGCGGGACAAGGTCATCCTCGCGACCAAATTCGGCTTGATGGCTGATGATGGGAGCCTGCGCACGAGTGGCCGCCCGGCCTACGTCAAAGCTTGTTGCGATGCGTCGCTTGTGCGCCTGGGCGTCGAGTACATCGACCTGTACTACCAGCACCGCGTCGACCCCGATGTCCCGATTGAAGACACCGTGGGGGCGATGGCAGAACTCGTCCAGGCCGGGAAGGTGCGCTACCTGGGGCTCTCCGAGGCCAGCGTCGATAGCCTGGAGCGGGCGGCGGCCACCCACCCGATCGCGGCGCTGCAAAGCGAATGGTCGTTGTGGACGCGCGACCTCGAAGATGCGGTGTTGCCCGCTGCGCGTCGGCTAGGAATTGGGATCGTGCCCTATAGCCCGTTGGGACGCGGGTTTCTCACGGGGCAGATTACCAGCCCTGACGATTTCGCCCCGGACGATTTCCGTCGCACCAACCCACGCTTCCAGGGAGAGCACTTCCAGCGCAATCTGGAGCTCGTGGCCGAGGTGCGCCGCCTGGCCGAAGAGAAGCACGTCACGGCAGGGCAGTTAGCCCTGGCCTGGCTGCTGGCGCAAGGGGAGGATGTCGTGCCCATTCCTGGCACGAAGCGGCGGGTGAACCTGGAGCAGAATGTCGCTGCCTGCGGGATCACCCTCTCCCCAGATGACTTGCAGCGGCTCGAGGCGCTCGCGCCCAGGGGGGCGTGGTCGGGCTCTCGCTACGCCGATGCCGACCGCGGCCCATCGGGCATCTACGGGACCAGCCGCACACGATCCTGATCCCGTGTTGGCTCCTGCGCACTTCTGGTCACAAAGTGGGCTGATGTTGCGCTGGCTTTTCGCGTGTGGCAATCCCAGACATGCTGTTAAACGAGCACGGATTTCGCGCTCCTACCTGGGTGCAGCGTACGCTACAGCGTACTCAAGTAATGCAATTCACTTGCACAAGCATTGTGCGAGTGAATTCTGGAGAGCAAAGCTGGGCGCTTCAGGAATGAAACGCTAGAATAAGGTATCCTGGTCCTTTTGTTGCTGACTCTGAATCTTCTGCCTGGCGCGGCGCTGTCGTTCAAGCTCCCCACGAATGGACTCGGCTGTAGGAAGGTCTTCTGGCATGGTCGCCCCCAATCGCTTGAGGGTGTCTCGAACCTCGCGGCCAACGCGATAATGCGCTTGCATGGCTGCATCCTCGCCGGCAATGTGTTCCCGGCGAAGCCGTCCTTCCGTCTGCGTGATCCTGAAGAGATTGGCCGCTAATTCTTCGCGGCCCATGTAGTCTAAAATCTCGCCCCTTTCGGGAATCCCCTTATAGAGGCGGATGTTTTCCGCGTCGAGGGTATACTACCCCAGGTAGCCCGCATCGTGGAAGACCCCAAACATCTAAGAGCGCACACCCGCCTCCGCCGCTGCCTCGCTCAACTGCTTATTCCCCTCGGCCACCTCCAGTCGGATCTGGATGCGGGCCTCGCGTTCCTGGCGCAGTTGGTGCATCTCATGAGCGCGGGTCGTCACGGCGAAGTAGTTCTGCGCGGCAGCGATTTCCGGCTTGCGCGAATCACCGTTCATGGCAATCAAATAGCAGGCCAGCCTGGAAAGATAGTAATCCTGGACGCCGCGTTTGGCCCGGCTGCCAATGATCGCGTTGGTGCGCAGAAGTATCATCATTACCGGAAGCGCTGGCGTGTCTCGAGCCAACTGGCCACTCGATATCAGCATGCACTGGCGCTCCAGCTCAGTGGTTTTTATGCTTCTGAGGTATCTTGCCTAGCAAGGAATAGTAGTCTAGTTCCTTGACAGCCCCAAATCTTTTAGACCAACCACCGAGGCCGTCTGGAAGTCCGTCGAAATCTGAGGGAGAAGGTGAAGCGGGGTGTCGTGCTGCCTGGACTGCAATGTATGCTTGCCCTATAGAGACGACTATGTTGGTCGGATCGGCGTTTATGGTGACCATCAGAAATGCCGTCCTGGAGAGTCGATAGTCGTCGATGCACCGTTTTGTTCTCTGTCCGCGTCCGGTGCGGCTCACTTTAAAGGAGGGTGCAAAGTGCCTAGTGGAGTCGGCTCCCTGTTTTTTCATCGCCACTTTTGCTCGTGAAAGTGCCTGGTTGAAGGCCTTCCAGGAGATATAGCCAAAGAAATCACAGGTCTCACGTGCGCTGTAGAATTCCTCGCCATGCTCATCCACCTGGCGGATAGAGGCCCCAAAGTATGTGGCATCTTCTTGCAGAAGCAGTATATCCTTAATCCTTTTTCGGCCATGAGCTATGTTAGCCAGGCCATCCAGAGAAGAAATCAGCGATGCTTCGTACTTCAGCGCTTCGATTTCATCATCAAAGAAGGCTAGCTTGACCTTGGTAACCTGTTGGCCACGGGCCCAAATCTCTCGGATGATCTCACACTTTTGTGACTGTACGCCAACTCGTGCTTCGGTCTCATGCACGCCAATGCGATCTCCCGTCCCTTTACCGACATAGAAGACCCGGCCGTCTGGGTAGGCGTACACATAGACATAGAACCTGGTGTTGCTCATGGTGCATCACGCGTCATTTACGTTATCTCGATCAAGCCTCGCATCCGCTTGCTACTTTATTCTCATCCGATTCAGGGAAATCGGAATGGTCGGTGACAATGTTACCGGTCGTCTCACAGGAGATCATCGCCTTTTTGATCACGTCGACAAAGTTCTGCCACTTGTTTCCGTAGCCGAGAAGCAGCATCAGCTCTCGCGCTTCCCAGTACTCCACATTGTAGGGATTGAGGTGTTTGATCGAATCAAAATCAGGTCCGGCCATTGCATACTCTCCTTCGTTTGCTCATTTCGCACTGAGTGCGTTAGTAGTCTACTTTTTGAGTTTGTGCTTCATGCAAGAAATACATCGCTGCCCCGCCCCTTAGTATATCTGTTCTTAGGCAGAACGTAAATGTGGATGGCTAGAACTTATTTCCTAGAAAACATTGCTAAAGATGAGGAGAGAAGGTATAGTGTATACAGCAGCGTGACCGCATTGCCTCACGAAAATCTGCTTTTGGACTCTTCACAAAACCACCTACGATCGAAGTATTTTCCAACTCTGCAATAAGATTGCCTCTTCGCTCATGTTCCTTTGCAAAACGAAGTGAAGTTGCTATCATGTGCCGACTTCGGCAGATTTTTCATGAGGCACCTGGCGGTGTTGCTGTCGCTTTGGTAGAACGGTTTCGCATCGGACTATTTTAGGGGAGGCAAACGTGGGAGCAGACGTGTATTGCTCAAGCAGCTCGCCCCGCAGTATCGCGAGGCATCGCCTGCCCAGAAACGCGTGCTGCTGGATGCCTTTGCCCAAGCAACAGGCTATCATCGCCGATATGGGATGTGGCTGCTCAACCATGCGGAGGACGTGCTGCACGCGCCTGTGTACACGCGTCCGAGCCATTACGGGCCAGAAGTCCAACACGCGCTGTTCCTGGCCTGGAATGCCGCCAATCGCATCTGCGCCAAATGCTTGATCCCGTTCTTGCTCACCCTGATCGACTCCTTAGAGCAACATGGGCATCTTCAGCTCACCAAGGAGATGCGGAGCCAACTGCTCTCGATGAGCGCCGCCACCGCCGATCGCCTGCTGCGCTCCGAACGCAAAACCAGCCGGCGTGGCCTCTCGACCACGAAAGCCGGGTCCCTGCTCAAACAGCAGATCCCCATCCATACCTTCCAGCAGTGAAATGAGACCCAATCTGGCTTTCTCGAAGCGGATCTGGTGGCTCATTGTGACACGGACAGAGAAGGAGGCTTTGTCTACACCTAACCTTCACAGATGTAGCGACTGGCTGGACAGAATGCCTTCCGCCCCTCTATCGCAGTCAGGAGACAGTTCTGGCAGCCATCCAACGTGCACGCACGCTCTTTCCTTTTCCGATCCTCGGGATTGATACCGACAATGGTGGGGAGCTCATCGATGAAATAGTCATCGCCTATTGTGAACAAGAACACATTGTCCTTCTTCTCGCGGTGTGGAAGCAGGCGAATGAGGAACGAGCTACGCGTTGCAAGTACATACGAGATGGCAACAACAACTCTTTTGAAACGTCCCTGGTGCTCCCTAACCTTTTGTTTTATAGAGTGATCATTTTATCCTATTTCCCCGAGAGCAACATGTTGATAATATTCAATTCCGGAGAGGTGAAGAGATATTTCTCGGTGAATGATCGCTGGCGTGTCTCTCCCAGTTGAAAACTGCGGAAGGCTACAAAAGGAAAGGTTTTATACGCGCGCCCAATGGGTAGGAATCCATCTGCTGGATAGAGAGCGCTGATGTATAAGCGGAGCAGTTCTCTAAAAGGGATAGGAGCCTGCTCTTCGGCTTCTGCCTCGGTCTCAAAGTAGGTTTGCAGGTGTTGATAGGAAAGAAAGGTGAACAGTGGGAAAGCGTAGTGCTGGTCCTCGTGCTGGCTTTCCTGTTCATAGGAAGCGCTTTTCGTATCAGAAAGCTTCTGGAGTTCTTTCACCAGGAGGATAGCGTCACTCAATGAAGCGCGAAGGCTCTCCGGGTAATTGGTATCGCGACTGATCAGTTCCATGCAGGTCAGCAAATCTGGCAAATCCTCTGGACGCGGGCGTTTCAACGCTTCTTCAATCGAAGCGCGATAAAGTTCCCGCATGGATTTGTGAATAATCGGGACGACCAGCAATCCTCCAGACAGATAAGCCGATTCCAGCAGCGGAAGCTTCAAGAGGTGATCGAAGCCCCGTTGCGCTGCTAGTGAGAAGTCAGTAGCGAAGGTTGGCAGCTGCTCCAGGTAGGAGCGAGGGGACTGGAGATACGGTCCCCGGTCATTGGTTGTTCTCACCAGTTGAATATGGCTTTGGGAGAGAATAAAACGCAGACTGTTGATCATAAAATTCAGGATTCTTTTGTTGGACCAGGTCTGATTGGCGAGGGTTTGTAGTTCTTTCAGCAAATCGCTCAGGCGTTTGGAGAAAGTTTCGCCTGCCGAGAGGACAGATTTGCCGCCAATGGGGATCATACGGAAACGCTGATTGAGGCCAAGCTGGCCACTGCCTTCGATGCGGGTCATGATGGCCGTTTTGAGAATGAGCATCACATTGAGCAGATGCAGCAAACTTTCTTTGAGGGCTAATTCACGATCGGCCTGCTCAGGGTAGGCGATGCGATCGGCCAAATAGAAGGTCAGCGTTTTCTCGTCCTGATCGAAATCGCCGCCGCGCCCCCGATAGATCACCTGGAGGATCTCCATCAAATTTTGTTCAATGGCAAAGTGGGGAATGTCGACCAGGATATGTTTCGCGCGTTTGAACGAGAGGCCGCGGCTGGCGGAAGCGGTCATGAAGATGACTTGGACGCGGTCTTGTGACTCCTGAATTTCCCGTTTGTGTTTTTCTGAGATGTTCGCATGAATTTCCTGGTAGTGTGTGCCGCGCACAAACTCGCCCCTGCGTTGGGTAATCGTAGTGATCAGTTCAGCCAGGCGCTGCTTATCCTGAATGTAGACCAGGATCTGACCTTCAGGCGAACGCTCCATCAACGCGGTAATATCCTCGACCAGCAGTTGTTGTTGCTTGTCTCGTACGATTTTGTAGCGCTCAAGGTAGCGCTCTTCTTCGTAGCGAAAGATATCTGTCAGAATCCGGTAGTTCACACGCAGGGAACTGGCAGGATAGGCATTGGCGTTAATGACGACGCTTTTGCAGCGTTTGAAGCGTATTTCATCACGGGTCAAGGGGAAGGTTGGTTGCTGCGAATCGACCCGGCGGAAGTAGATCTTGTTCGGTTCGTAGCCGGAGTGTTCCAGGTGCGACTTGATGACGTCAGTATCCACAATCGAGGCGTCGGCGACAATAATCTTGGTGTTGATGCCATAGGAGGCAAGCTGGTATTTATGGATGAACGTGTGAATTCCATCCAGGAATTCTGCACCACCCTCGTCGCCGGTCACTTCATCAATCATCACAAAGAAATGGCGAATACGCTGGCTGATTTGCCGCATGTTTGCTGGCAAAATCCTCCCATTGGCAGTAGCCGACTTGAAGATGCTGTCCAGGTGATGTAGGGTGTTCTTTCCGGTGGCGGTGCGCTTGAGCGATTGGATCGCTACGGTTGCCACGATGGAAAGTGGGCGCGGTTGCGCGTTAGAAAGGGTGCGGGCAGCAGGAAAGGTATCTGTGAGACTCGCGGCCAGCCCACTGCAGAGGCTTTTCAGTACACCACTCACCTGTTCGCCCTTATCAATGAGCAGGTTTTCCTGAATTTCTTCCAGTTGTCGCAGTGAATCTTTGAATCGTGTCGTTTCCACTTGCTCTGCAGGCAAAAAGGTAACCCCATTAGCCTGAAAGGTATCCTGGCAGAGGTCGGAGAAGTAATGGACGGTTGGACGAGGGTGGTTATTACGGATGGCTAAGGAGTTCGTCGTCAGACCAAAGAAGTTGAGGCAGCCTGGGGCTTCACGGAATTTCTCAAAGATATCAAGGTTCACCTGCTTACGTGGACTGATATAAAGAAAGAGAAAGCCTTCGCCCTGGCGCGCTCGCTCTTGCAGAAACCGGGCAATTGCGGTAGTTTTTCCGATGCCTGGATGGCCGGTGAGGAAGAGATAGAGATCGGGGCTGGCGAGTTCCTGGTAGACCAGGGCCCGATGAATATCGCGGATTGAAGCATCAGCGTGCGTATCAGCAGGTAGGTGTTCACGAATCGCGGACGAGAGCAGCGTTGGATCGAGTGGAGCAACCGTGTTCACGAAATGATCGAGTGTTTCGGTATGATCCAGCACGGACAGTTGATCGCCCTGCTCAGCCAGCTTGAGCAGGCTGGTTGCGAACTGTTGCTCTCCCACGCGCTGAAAACTTCGATTGGCGGCGCGCTCAATCGTACCGATCACCTCATGACGCGCCTCGTCAATTTCTTCGTCAGAATGGTGCTGCTGATAGATAGCAGCGCAGGTTTTCAGCAACGGCAATTGCGCGCGTTTGAGCGTCATAGCGTTCATGGCGCGATCAGTGTAGCCGACCACATGAAAGCTGAGAGGCGTATTGGATGCGAGGATCTGCTTCTGGAGCAAAAAATGGTAGAAACTAGAGGTATAGCTGGCGGCCTGGATAAATTTGGCGGTCTCTTTGTCACGGCGCTTAAAGGCAGTAAAATACTGCTTGAGTTGACGGGAAAGAAGTTCGTGCGCGGTCGCATCGTCATTCGTATCGATGCTCAGGTTGGTAAAGATGCTGCGTGAACGGAGATAGCGCATTTCACTGAGCAGCATACTCCTCAAGGAACTCACACGGCTCAAATCATGCGTATCGCTTAGCGTTCGCAGTCCAAAGACCGAGAGGTCAACGCAGAGCAAGCGCCAACCGTTGGGGTCTCGTAGGAGAAGGAGCGTATCAGCGTTCAGAAATTCCCCTTTTCCCTGGTAGTGTGCCAGTTCCTGGGCATTCAGGATGACCTCGTGCTGACTGGCATGCGTGAATTGGGCCATAAGCGCTTCGACGGTTTGGGCGATGCCAGGCGAAGGATGTATGCCAAGACTGTTTTTACCAGTCACGCTGCACTGTAAGTACACGATTTCTCCTTCCCAGTCTTTCCCCTGGCAGATGGTTTGCAGGAACTCCACCAGGAAACTGCTCCCCGCCAGGTAGCCTTTGAGCAGGAGAAAGTGGACCCATTGTTGCAGCATATCCCTGTCAAAGCTGCTGATTGGCCTGGTAAATCGCTGTGCAGCCTCGATCAGGGGAGGTAACTGCAGGTGACTGAGATCATTTTCATAGAGCGTACCAAAGTGGTGGGTCAGATCCGTGCGCTGTGCGATAGCGGTCAGGAGACCAGTGTTGAACCCAAGTTCAAAGAGACGCCCCATGATCTCGGCGAAAGAGAGATCTGGCTGGTCGGAGCGTGGCGGTGTTGGTGCAACCATGTCGGCTTTTCCCTTTCATAATGCTAACGTTGGGTTTGTAAAACCGAACGCACCAGGGTCAGAAAGGCCAGGGAGTTAAAGCGCGTCCTGCCGTTCACGTGGGGGAATATGGCGCATTTGCCGATCGAATCATTCCCAATAATGCGGCTATAAGGATCAAGCTTAAAACGGTCGGGCCTGTTTTTTTCATAGCGCATAAAGTGCAGCAGAGTCAGAAAGTCGAGGATGGTAGTTGAGAGTGAACCAGGCGCGCGCTCGCCCAGCAGGTCCTGCCAGATATACTGGTAATAGGTGGTATCTTCATACATATTCACCAGGGTTCCATAGGAGACGACTCCGTTGTAGATGCGCTGATCGATATCATCTTTCTTGCTAACGGTCAGGCCGTTGAAGACATTAAAGAAGATAATGCTGCGTTTATTTTTATCGATGGCCAGGGTACTCAGTTCACCGAGATCGTCGATATAAAGCGAATCCGGTTCTTGTCCTTGAGTGCCTTTTGGTGATCTGCGCTGTTTCACGACATAGTACTTATCGCAGAAGATCGGATAGACTTTCGTTCCTTCGCCGACCTGCCGCATGGCCTGGATCACGGACTCATTCATGAAGTAGAGTTCGGTACGAGCATCAGAGGAGGGAAGATGGAGCGTGCTCGTGTAAGGAGCCTGAGCTACGTAGAGGAAATGACGATAGCCTTGTTGATAAATGGAAAATGGTTTCTCCGTCTCGAAAGAAACAGACCGTCACCTTTTGTCTGATTGTATCGAGGAGATCGAGAGAGATATTGCTCAAAAGCGGGAGACGCATGAGATCAATATCATTGAGTGCGTGCTGCTGCTCTTCCATGCGTCCTCCTATGCGCTCTGCTTATTGACTCAACAATACAGATAGGTAAGCCATGTATGCCATAATAGATATACTGCGAGCGTTATTGGTATAACCTTCGTATACAATCTACCCTATAGACGGCTTCATCGCATAGTAACTACTTCACATTTTTTAGACGACTGTCATATGTCTCATGTAGATTGCAAAATTAACTGTGCCTGGCTGAAATCACCTTTCGCCAAATCTTGTGCGCGAATCCGGTAGAAAATCCGCCCTGTATCTCCCCAGTCTGTTTCTGGAACACCGTCGCTATCCATCTGAAAAAGGAGTTGCCAGTCTGCTGGAGCGCCTCCGAGATCACTGTGCATGTCCCATCGCACATCATCTGGATGTCCTACTGCTCCGTTCCTTAAATCCGTCTGCTATATAAACACCGCACGAAATTGCGTAAACCGCTGCTGGAGGCCGATCCGTTTTGTTATCGCATTTAAGGGACGGAGCACTAGGCAGTTCATGAGCCTTCAATACGTCACCAATTCCGCAGCAATTCCCCAGAAGCATTTAGACTCTTGCGTTATTTCCGCGTGGCTGTACTAGAAACTCATGATGAAGTTTACTCGTCGTCGTCATCATCGTCATCATCATCGTCATCATCATCGTCGTCATCGCCTGGTTCTGGCGGGGGCATGTCATCAGGGTTGAGCGGGGGTATCGAGTTGCTTACCACAGAGACGTTTCGTTTTCTGTTCATTGTGCGCTCCTTTTTCTGGGTAGACAGGCTGACAGCGGTGGCTTACTTGAACTCTACCCGAATTCCTCGCCTGATGTACGCATAACTATGCATCCTTTGCTTCTCCCTCAAAAGATAAGACAGAAGAATCCAGATTCGGATCGTAGGCCAGTTTTCTCAGCGGTTGTGGAGCTGAGAGAATCCCCAATTCCCGCAGATCAGGCAAATGTTCGATGGCGCATACGCCCACAGCAAGACGATCAAGGACCGTTTCGTCCTTGATCACTGCTTGTTCGATCACGCGCAGCCCATGCAAATGCACGGTATCCTGTAGATAGCAGACTCCCATCCGTTGCAGATCGGGAACGCCCCGGAACGTCCGAAGACAGGTGGAAAGGGCGTAGGCCCGCGCCTGTCTCTGCGCTTTCTGCCTGTTGGTATCAGGACGCCTGAGCAGGCGACTCAACAGGGAATACTGTTCGAAGAAGGTGAAGAGTGCGTGAAAGGTCTGTGGCGGGGTCACGATCCCACTGGCTAGCCCTGTCGCAAGCATGCCGTTGTACATCCCCGATTCGTTGAAGGGCTGCTCATAGAGCACCGCCAGCTGCCGTTCGTGATAGAGCGCCAGGCCCTCCTCCGTCGGCTGGGAGTTCTTCGTATGGATGCCCAACAGGCCGAGCACCGAGCGCTCCCCCGCTACGCACTGGCCGACATGTCCCAGCAGTTCGTGCGTGAGCAGATGCCGGATCTTCTCCAGTGCAAAGCGCTGCTCCGGGAGGAAGAAGCGGCGCAGACCCTGTTCCACGCGGGCATTGGTGGCGTTGGGATCGATCACCACCTGCCAACCCTCGAAGCCACCTGCTTGCAAGACCGCTGTAAAGAAGCGCCTGGCCGTATCGGCAGATACCATCCTGCGCGGTTGCCCTGAGGATGGCGCCATTGCTTGCTGTTCCCCTTGCATCGTATGTTCATGCGCCCAGGGTCCAAACGAGAGGCGAAGACGAGTGCGCAGGAACTCGTCCAACTGCTGGCTGACCTCTGCCGTTTCAGGGTGGTTGAATCCTTGCTGCACGGTGTGTACGACACGCGAGAACGCTTCCTGCATGTCCTCTGCAGTGGGAAGGGGAAACAGACGGAGGTTGCACGCCCAGAACTGTTCGGTGTTGCCCTCATACGTTGCCTCGATCAAGCGCAGGAAATCTCCCTCTTCCCCGATCGTCTCCTGGTAGAGGTGGCGCACAATCGCATTCGGCTCTCTCTGGTCGATCTCGGCTTTTAATGCCAGGAGCGCAGTAATGCGGCGGCGCACGTCAGCGATGTCGATGGCCGGATAGGAGAGTCGCGGTTCGCGTTGCAAAGCTCGAGCTGCCTCCAATTCGCGCTCCCGCGACCGCAGTAACAGGTTGCTTAACTGCTCCCTGGTGATCTCATCGAGTGGAGGGGAGAACAGGCGATCCCACTGCTGCTGCTCTTCTTCGGTAAAGGGACCAGCCCAGGTGAGCCACCAGTAACTGTCGTAGGCGGCCAGCTCGCGATAGCGCTCGACCCAGCGCCAATCCAGCTGGTACCGGGGTGAGGACGCCTGGCGACGCCATTGCTCGATCTCTTCCATTGCTTTTCTGGTCAGCGTGGCGCACATCCTTCTGCGCGTCTGGTGCAGGTGGGGAAGCGCCTCACGGAGCAACTGCTCGGCTTCATCGATGCTCCCCAGTAGCAGGGAAAGACGCCCACGACGCGCGCGGCAGAACCACACCTCCTCCTGCGACAGCGCGTATTCTCTTTCGGCGAGCCGCTCGGCCTCAGCCAGCGACTTGTCAGCGCATGACAACGCCTGCTGGAACCAACCCAATTGGGCGAGGATGTCTGCCTTTTCTCCATATGCCGGTGCCAGTGTGCCAAAGCGGAGATGTCCCTGCTCTTTCAAGGCGATACCGCGCTCGGCCATCTGGAGCGCTTCATCTAGCTCTCCATTTCTGGCAAGATAATAGGCCAGCTCGCTGTAGCACGAAGAAAGCCTGGTTTTGGAGAGATTTGCCCGCAGTGGGGGCGAATCTTGCTGGTCGATGTTCCCTGAGAGGAGCGCCACGCATTGCCGGTACAGGCTGATCGCCTGCCCGCGAAGGCGCTGTGCTGAGGACCCCTCCCCCTCCTCAGCAAGCGCGTCGCTCCAGATGCCCAGCACCCAGGCGCGCGCTTCCAGCAGATAGGTCTGGGCCGCGCTATTCGTTTGAGCGGGCTGAAGCGACGAGAGGCGAGCATAACACGCCTCTACCAAGGGCTGGATTTCCTTCAGCTGAGAGGTGTTGATGGCGCACTCCATGACAAAACCGAGCAGGTATCCCTCGACGGAGACCTTCAACCTGATCTCGCCAGATGCTGCGGCATCAACGATGCGTTGATAGGCCGCTGCCCGTTCTCGCTCGTCGATCACCTGGCCGAGAAACGGCGCAAGCGTGTAGTGGAGGAGGAGCCCCCCACATTCCGTTTTGGGTGTGGCCCGCCAATCGAAGCGCTGCATGATTGCTTGCGCGTAGCGTGCCAGGCGGTGCGCGTGCCCAAAGTTGGAGATGAGAGGATGATAGATGAGCAGCTGTTGCGCTGCGTCGAGCAGGCGGTGGTGCTTGAGTAAGAGCATGATGAGTTCTGCAATCACGCTCGCGGCTTCACTCCCAACGATGCCTCCCTTGTTCTTCCAGCCTTTGAGCGCACGGATCAGCTCTGCCTCCAGCGCGCCTTGCTGCTCGGCAGAGAGGCGGGAGCGGACCACTGACGCCACCATCGGGAGCAACTGTACACGGTGTGGAGAGGCGGCGAGCAGGGAGGTCGCGCTCAATTCTTTCAAGAGACGCGGGCGCGGGCAGATGAGCTGCAAGGCGGGCTTGCCCAGGGGAACATTGGCCAGCGCAAGCGTACATAACACCTGGTACGCCTCTGCGGAGAGGCGCTTGTCGATGATGCGCTCCAGGAGCGGGTTGAGTTTCGTGGCGATAGGACCGCCGAACAGTGAGGCGTCTTGCAGGAGACGCTGTAACCTCCTCGTCAGTATGTCTCCCTCGTCGCTTTCACCCGACTGCTCATCCAGGTTGTCGCTCTCCTCCCACGTGTCCAGCCACATCGGCTCCTGCACCAGCGAGGCCACCCACTCCAGGCAGAGCGGGATTCCACCTACCGCCTCGCTTGCCCGGCGCAAGCAGTCCAGGGAGATGGATGACAGGCCCAGGTGCTGCAGCAGGAGCGCGCCAGCGTCGGCGGAGAGCGGTGGAACGGTCCGCTCGGTGAGAAAGGCGCGCTCGCCCTCATACCAGCCGGGCCATTCTCGAGTGGCCAGCACCAGCGAGGCGCGATGCTGGCTGCGCAGGAATCTCCTCAAGAACTGCTCCCAGCACGGAGCCAGCTGGCCCCGCTCGTCCAGGAGCTGTTCGGCGTTGTCCACCAGGAGCAGGAGCGGGCGTGACGCCTTCTCCAGGCAGTGGAAGGCAAAGGCAAGACGCGCCTCGAGCGAGGTCATCTCCAGGAAGGCGTCAGATGGGCCGATCTCGGCGAGCAGCGTCCCAAGCAACAGATCAAGCGCGCTCTGCGGATCAGTACCCTGCTCCGCAGCAGGAAACTCACAGAGGATCACCTGGGGATGCGATGGCTCCGCAGACAGTACCTGCAGCGCGATGCGGTGCAGTTCGGACGATTTGCCGATGCCGACGGGACCTTGCAGCACCACGAGTTTCCTGGGGAGGATCTCTTGCAGTGAGGCGCTGATAGAAGCTAGCCAGTCCTCGCGCCCCACGAGATGCCGCGTTTCCACCAGCTTTGGACTGGATGTGACGTGCTGCTGGCGTGGGGCGAGCTGCCCATGCGCGTGCGCGTCCTGGTCTGTCCGGCTCAGCTTCAAGCGCAGCTCGTCCCATTCCTGGTCGGTGCGATGCTCCTGGTAGGTCTTCTTGGTTTCGATGCGTGTGCGCGCCAGTGTGAGAAACTGCTGGCGGTCCTGTGGCGTCCACTCCACACCGGCCAGGCGCAGAGCGGCGTAGATCGAAGCTAACTGATCGAAGGCGGGCGCGATCTCCCCCGTCTCGACGCGCGAATAGGTCGTCTGCGTCCAGCCGGCAAGGTGCGCCAGCACCTGTAATTGTCGCACGCCGTGACGGTGGCGCACCATTTTCAGGAACGCGCCGAAGTGAACGGCAGCAGTACTCCTCAATGTATCCGGCTGTAGCATAGGATGGATCTCTCTCCTCAGCGCACTGTATCAAAAGCGCAAGGTTTTTCGGGTCCCAAAGTCGCATACAGTATAGCATAAGCACGCAAGTTTATGCGTACTGTCTCCCCCGATCTTCTGCTATACTCAGAGAGAACTGCGGCGCTTACCTACTGCAGAATACAGCAGGACGGAGACGAGTGGCATGAGCCGAGTAATTGTGGTGATTGACGATTCACTGACCGTGCGCAAGATTCTAGAAACCTGCCTGCGTCGGGCAGGCTACGAGGTCAAGAGCTTCCCTGACGGCGTAGAGGTGCTCCGCTGGCTCACCAAACCGGAGGCATGCATCCCCGTGCTCGTCCTGGTCGATCTTGGCCTGCCGAAGCTGGATGGCTATGACCTCATCCGACTCCTCAAAGCCAAACCGGCCTTTGAGCGGACGGTGTTGGTGATTATCTCGCGGCGCGATGGGGTGCTTGACCGCATCAAGGGGCGATTGGCCGGTGCGCACGCCTACGTGACCAAGCCGTTTACCACCCAAACCATCATCGCGCTTGTGCAGGGGCATCTCGGAGTGGCTGCTGTGGGCGAAGCTGCTGCACAGAGTAGCACCAGCCTCTTAAAGGCGCACGAGCACGAGGAAGGTGAAACCAGCTTTCAGAGAGAGGAGCAATGTCGTGATCGAGCAGCAGGAGCAAGATGACCTGGAGTTTCAGCGCCTCCTCACCCAGGAGATCGGAGACCTCCTTCCCGCAGCTCTCACCCGGGAGTGTGATCTATCGCAGGCACATGCAGTGCTGGAAATCGGCTGTGGCCCCGGTTACTGGCTGTGTGAAATGGCGCGTGCCTATCCGCACCTGTCCTGCATTGGCCTGGATCAGGATGAGGGGCAGATCAGCTCGGCAAACGCCCTGGCGCAGCAACTCAGCCTCGCGCACACGACATTTCTGGCGCAGCGTTTGGACGACTTCTCCTCCACGTCGTTCCCTACCCAGATGTTTGATCTTGTCCATTTGAGCTTGTTGAGCCGGTATATCCTGACGGTGAACTATCCCGCGCTTGCGCAGGCCTGCGCTGCCCTCTGTCGTCCAGGCGGCATGCTGTGCTGGACGGAGGCCGAACTGCCGATCACCAACAGCCCTGTATTCGAGCGCCTGACCCCGCTGGTCCGCGAGGCCTTGCAGCGGGTTGGGCAGAGCTTTATCCCCGAACGGATGTGGGAATGGGCCGAGCATTTTGCTGCCCGCTCAGGGAAGACAGGGCTTGCTCGCTCCACGTATAAACGTCGTCATCTGGGAATCACGCCCATGTTAGGTCACTGGTTACGCGATGCGGGGTGTGGCGCGCAACGTGAAACGCTCATGTACAGCATCTGGGGGATCGACGAGCGTGTGATCCACGAAGCGGCGTATGCGATAGAGGTGTCAGCAGAGCAGCCAGCCCATGAGGGGTTCGTGGCTCAGGCGAGACGCTTTGGCCACCAGGTGAAGCCGTTCCTGCTGCGTACCGGGGTGATCGAGGACATGGAACACGCCGCAGTATGCGACCAGCTCGCAGGAGAGCTCGCCAGCCGTGAGTTCTGCGGACTGTCCTTCCTCCTGCGGGCCTGGGCACCGCGTCCGTGACCCATTTCGGCGTTTATTTCATCGAGCAGAGATCTTGCGGACGAAGAGGAATCGCTCCGTGTGAATGACATGCTCCGCCAGCCATCTCGCGTAGGGAGGAGAGGAAGGATGACTGAATTTCGCACACAGGAAAGAGGCTTTGGTGCATCGGCAGTGTTCCGCGTCGTTTCTGCCATGCCGACAACCACGCTTGCCAGCCACCTCCCGCGCCGTGAACGCTGGATACTCTTGCTCATAGATGGCAGGCGTTCTGTCGCCGACCTGGCACATCTGACACAGCGCAGCCAGCTTGATGTGGCCTTGGCGCTTGCCAGGTTTCTGCAATGGGGCTACATCGAGCCGGTACAGACGGCAGAATTCAGGACAAAGAGATACGAAAGTGGATAGTGCTCCATGAATTGGGAGAAAGAAGCCAGGAGAACCACGCGAAAAAGAACATGTGCCTCTAAACTGTGTCTGTGCAAAAACGACAGCAAAACCCTATTGAGCACCTACGGAGCGTAGCGATTGATTTGCTGCGCTCTTTTCCTATTTCTTCTGTTTTCGAAGAGCGAATGACTTTGGAATTACCCTCAATCTAGAGAAGCATTCCACGCGAGAGCAACTCTACGGTAGGAAAAGCTCACCATTTTCGTCAGGGCTTCTCTTTTACGCAGGATCACGTCCGAAGAGAGGCTCCACCATGGGACGCATGCGAATCTCTGCAATGCGCGAGCGACCTGGCTGTGTGGCCATGAGCAGCGCGGCTGCGGCGACATCCTCGGCCTCCAGCATGCCCGATTCTGACACTCCCTCCTCAGTCCGACCCGTTCCGATCGCGAATTCCGTCTTCACTCCGCCAGGACAGACGACACCGACTTTGATGCCATGGGGACGAAGCTCGCGATCCAGTGCCTGGGTGAAGCCTACCTGCGCGAACTTGGTCGCGCAGTAGACCGCTTCGCCCGCAAATCCCATCACGCCGGCCATGGATGCGATGGTAATGATGGTGCCCGCCCCACGCTCAAGCAAGACAGGGACCACATGGCGAGTAAACAAGAAGGTACTGCGCATATTGGTGTCCATCATTGCATCATAGTCGTCGACGCTTGTCCCGATGAGGTCTGCATACCTGCCAATCCCGGCATTATTGACCAGGATATCCAGGCGGCCCAGTTGTTGGATCGCGGTCTGCACGGCTCGTGCGGCTGTCTCCTCCTCACGTGTGTCGCCCGCGACGACCGCACATCGCCGGCCATGCTTCTGTGCCTCGTCAGCCAACGCCTGCAGCCTTTCCGACCGGCGCGCCACGACAACGAGATCTGTGCCCTCGTTGAGAAATGCGCGAGCTATCGCCAAACCGATGCCCGAACTAGCTCCTGTGATCAACGCCACCTGCCCCGCCAGCTTTCCTTCAGTCGTTATTGCCATGATCTCTCTCCTGTGTCCATGATGGCCCTACTGAAATTGGACAAAATTGGGGACATTGCTTCACCTTCATGGAATGAAAAAGGGTGCTCTCCACACCAACAAGGGTTGGCAGCTTCCTAATAGAAGACCAACGCATGCTTCTTCGTTCCTGCCAGGAAAAGTATACCATGCAACGCTCAAATTTTTCCTCTTGCGCAGCCCTAAACAGGTCGAGGGAACTACCTTCCCACTTTCTAGCCATGTACAACTGGCTATCCTGGTTGTGCTGCGTAAGCTTGTGGATAAAGTTGCTAAGCAGCAGTAGACTTGATACATCCAATTGAGGGCAGACTCTTAGCCGATGTCCTGACCGACGAGCTGCAAGACAGCCAGGGAGAACTGTTTAAGGGGTTCGCGCGCCAGATCCCGCGCATGCCGCCCAAAGCGTACCGCTGGGTGGGTGAGATGGAGGAGATCGCACGCACCTTCGCCGATCTGAGTCTGTCCTCTCAGATGGTGGAGGGAGCGGCGGCCCTCTACCGCCTGGTGGGACAGACAGAGTTGGGTGAGGAGACGCCGGCAGAGCGGCACCTGGGACAGACGCTCGAGGAAGTCACCGGCATCCTGGCCTCCGCTCTGAAGGAGGAAGCGGATCACCCGTAACGATTTCTTGCCGTTCACTCGCCATTGCGTTTTGATAAGAGGCTTCAACGTCCACTTCGCGTCTTTCATCTTACCAGAGTCCCACGTCACTCCCGTTCATACTCCTCTGGACTCAGAAGGAAGTAACGTGTCGAACAGCGGAAGCCCCAGATGCGTCGTCGCGTCAGCGATTGCCTGGAGTATTCACGCTTGGTCAAAGCGGGAGCGGTGCTCTTCAATGTGCACCGGATGGGCAGGAATGTTCTTGAGAGCTTTTTGGAAGAAGGGGGGATAGAGGGGAAAGGTCTCAAGCTGCGCGATGGGCAGCCAATCGAAGCGGAGGGAGTTGCCCACCTCATCCAGTCGCCTGAATGTCTCCAGGCTTTGTGTGAGAAGCGAATCGGCTGGAGCAGACAGCAGGAAATACAGTCCAAGCTCATGCCAGGCGCCGCTTGCATCCGTAAAAAAATTCTCGACGACGTAGAGCAAGCGCCCAATCTGGAGGACCTCACCCAGCTCCTCCTGCGTCTCTCGGAGCAGCGTGACCCGCGCGGACTCACCCACTTCCGCCCGTCCCCCAGGCAGAAACCAGAAGCCCTCTTCGCTCGCAGACTGGCACAGCACGTGTTCGTGCTGGATGAGAATCCCACCGACGCGATAGGTGAAGCGGATCTCGCCTGGTTTGAAGGTAATCAAGCTACGAGATGTGTCGTGCATCGAGTCCTTCTTTTTTTATCGGTCTCCTATAACTCTGCGTCTAGCTCTGGACGACAATATCAGGAATCTCATGGAATCAAGAGAGTATCATTCCTTCTCTATGGCTATTGTATCGAATCTAACGGATGCATAGCAACGCTAGCATACATTGCTGGTAACTTGGCGTCATTTCGCTTCGGCATCCTGCACTCGATTGCATTGCCGTTCCAGCTGCTCTCTGTAAGCAGAGCGATGATGAGGAGCCTTTTTCTCCATACCGGCACGATTGTTAGGCGATACAAGGCTGAGCAATACGCTCACTTCCCGAACAGCCGTTGGGTGAGTGTTGCAATAAAGGTCACTTCGATGAGCAGCCCGACAAAGGCTTCGAGAGCAGCCAGGATGGTCAGAGGATCGTCGAGTGCGATACCTCCGGGGAAGAAGCCCCGGCCGTGGAATGAGGTCATGCTGAACACCCACGCGCTGACTGGAGACAGGTGTGGTCCGACGATGTGACCGATGAGGTAGTACGCGATGGCGAAGAGGGTGATGACGATGAGGTAGGCGACAAAGCTACGCCACGGTTTATAGCCATACCCCGCAAGCACATCCAGAAACCCTGAGAAGAGCAACCGTCCCACTTTTCGTTGCTGCCGCAAGACGCCGCGCTGGAGTTTCTGGGCTCGGTAGGCAAAGCGGGCTGCCTCTTCATTCAATCCCTGCGCCTGCAGTGCGACAGCCAGCTGGCGATTGGCCCGCACGGCTGCCTAGTACTCTGTCAGCCGCCTGGCGCCCTCTCTCCGATCTTCATCTCTCCGCTCGTTGTTCCGCCGTACTCGCTGCTCATCGCCCAGGAGCTTGACCTGCGCCCAATTCAGCATGGTCAGGTCAACCCCACCCCAATGGATGCCCGCCAATAGGGCGCTCTCTCCTTGTGAGTTACTGATGGAAGTGCCATCCAGATTGGTGGCAAAATCCAAGAAGGCGCGCCGCAAGTCGGCCCCCTCCAAATGGGCTTCTCGCAGATGGGTTCCTTCCAGGTGCGCGCGGATAAGTACAGCATCTTCCAGATGGGCTTCGGGTAGGTCGGCGCTTTCCAGGTGCGCCCTGCTCAGGTCGGCCTCCTCCAGAAAGGCTCCCTGCAAGTCGGCATGTTCCAGATGCGCCCCGCGCAGGATAGCTCCTTCCAGGTGCGTCCCTCGTAGATCGGCTTTTTCAAGGCGTACCCCTACCTCATCCAACTGCTCTGAGGTATGGAAGTTCCGCCTGAACCAGGGGAGGCCTGCGTGCACGCGTGCCAACGGCAGACCGCGTAGGTCGGCCCGGCGCAAATCGGCGCCACACAGATTTATCCCAAAGCGCGCCCGCTGACTCCTCTCGCCCCAGTCTACTGGCCCGCGTCCGTCTTCATACGTTGCCAGGAGCCACTCAACATCAGCGCGAGACAATGGCATATCTTTGAAGGGAGAGGGATTCTGCTCACTACCTGGGAGGGCAGTCACGTGTGCCGTCAGAACCCGTTGGCGCTCGAGATCGATTTCCGGCTCGGTTCGCCAGGGTTGACCCTGTGCTCTCCAATAGCCTTGCCAAGCATCACGGTCATAGGTGTTTGGCCGTTGCATCGTCGATGTGTGTGCTTCATCGTGTCCACTCATGGCCCTGATCTCTTTTCAACTGTCTCTAGCACCATAGCCTGAGTTATTATATTCCATACCGGGCATACCGGCTACCAGATTTCGTAATGTACTCATCCCTCAAAGGCTAATCGAACGAGCCTCGAGACTGTGAATTTTATCGCCTCACGAACGCTCCTCATGGCTGAGTCGCCACCGGAGTTGGTCTACAGTGCGCATGAGCCGCTCCAGGATGTTGCGCCGCAGACGGTAAATCTCCTGCACATCGCTCCACTCCTGCGGGCAGAAGCGCACGATCTCTCTGGGCTTGAGTCCACAATGGTAGAGCAGATAGGCCAACCGCTGCTCACGCCGGTTGGAGAGCATCGTTTGGAGAATCTCCCACACTTCGAGGCTATCAGTCTGATCTTCCGCGCCAGGCTCGCCAGGCTCTCCCGGCTCCGGCAACGGGACTTCTTTTGGCCGCGAGTAGGCGCGCAGCGTATCCAGGATGGCCCCATGCAGGCTCGCACGTAAGTACTGCAAGGCGGCCGCGAGCGTTCTGAATGATATGTGCTGGGTCAGAGCGGTCGCCTGCCAGAAGCGCTCAAAGGTCAGCGCGACATAGTTCTCCTCGCTCTCCAGACGACAGGCAGTCGCTCTGCTGGGGTGGCGGCGTAGCCATCCCAGCACGATCTCGCCGAAGCAGCGTTGCACCCATTCCCACGCCTCTGGATCACGCTCGACGGTCGCACGGCGGAAGAGTTCAAGCCCATAGGCCTCGTCGCATGGCTCGCCCCGACGATAGGCCTCCAGTTCCAGGAGGCACTGTTCTGCAAGTGCCGCGTTGCTCAGCGTGTGGCTTGCCCTTTCTCTCCTTTTGATGGCAGGTTCGGCCTGTGCAGTAAAACGCTCCTGCATCCTCTGGCTTGCGCTAGTGGTCATACGTCACTTGCCTTTCACGGACTTCCAGTTGTTTCAAGCTGGAACCAAAATTGATCAAGAACCCTGCTATGTGTGCTACAAGGCGACGGGGCAATCTGTCGCGCTCCCGACGTAGCCCTGCCGCCAGCCTCTGCTGGGCCATTTCGCGGTGCCAGGAATGGCACCGCTCGAATATCAACTGCTCGTGGCTATGGATGTTGGGGATCACAGCCGTGCTCCTTTTCCTGCCTCTCTCAAGACACTACGGTGGTCTCACTCTTCAAATGAGCACCTCTGCTCAGAGTGTACGCGGCTCAAGCCCCTGGCGCATCGTGAGAAGAACGTGTCGTGATACGTATTTGTGCAGGGCCGTGAGGTGATGATCGTGAAGCCACCTACGTAGAATGACGTGGATGCGACACGCGGGTGCTAACAAGCAGGCATCTCATCCAGATACTGCTGAACACGTATGCAAGGGAAAGGAAGAAAAGACCGAGAGTGATCAGCTGGGCGCATTCCGGGAGATGATTACACCAGGTGATGCTCCATGGCATAGCGTGTGCCGGCGCTACGTGACGAGACGCCGATCTTACTATAGATCGAGGTGAGGTGAGTGTTGACAGTGCGCGGGCTGATGACGAGCTGCTCGGCCACCTGCTCATTCGTCATCCCCTGGGCCACCAGGCGCAGCACCTCCACCTCACGGGCGGTCAAACCATCAGGATAGAGAGGTGGCGACTTGGCCGAAGGAGTTGACGGGGGTTCTATCAGGGTCGCCGTGGGAATCGTCGCTTGATCCTGTGTGGTGATGGCACCCTCTAGCGTCATGGTACGTCCCCTGGCCCACGCTGCGGCAAAGGCCTTCACGCCGAGTTGGGCGCGGGCGGCAGCCAGCGAACGATCATAGTCAGCACGATAGACAGGCGGGATGGGTGTTCCCATTGCTTCGCGCAGGGCCTCTGCCGCCCCCCAGAGCCGTGCTGCCCACGCCGGGTCTCCCTGCACTGCGGCCACGGCCGCCAGTCCTTCCAGGTCAGAAACAATGTTTAGCTTGTCGCCTACTTTCCTGGCTAAAGCCAGACTCTGTTCGTAGAGTTTCTGCGCTGTTGCATAGTCACCCTCCAGGACGAATACCCTCCCCAAAACACCGAGCGCATTGGCAGTCCCATGCTGGTGTCCTATCTCTCGGTAGAGCGCCACACCCGTCTCGGCGAGCGAGCGTGCCGTGACAAGGTCTCCCTGGCTGAGCGCTAATTGCCCGGAGATGCAGTAATACGCCGCAATCCCCTCCTTGAAGCCCACCTCCCGCGAAAGCGCGAGACATTCCTCGAGCAGAGGGCTCACCCTCGCCCGGTCGCCCTGGGAGACAAGCAGTACCTGAGCCAATTGGGAAAGGGCGTGAGCGATGCCCCGCTTGTCCCCCGCTGCCCGGTGCACCGTCACGCTCTCCTCGTACAGGGCGCACGCCCTGCTGTACTCACCCAGGCTGCTGGACAACAGCCCTAAAATAAAGAGTGAGTTGGCAGCACGCTCTATATCGTTCACCTGCCTGGAGGTCGCCAGGGCTTCCTCCGTCAGCGTGCGTGCTGTAGCCATGTGGCCTTTCGTCCAGGCCACGCTTCCTAACATCGCGAGCGCAAACGCTATGCCGTGTTGGTCTTCGAGTTCCCGGTACAGCACCAGACTCTCCTGAAACAGCGGCTCTGCGCGGTCGTAGTCGCCCTGGATGAAGGCCAGGTACGCTGCGAAGATGAGCGCCTTAGCCTGCACGGATGCCTCGATTCCCTCGCGTACTGCCAGTGCTCGCTCCAGGAAAGTCCGCCCCTCACTGATGTGCCCATGGACTACCCAGAATCTTCCCAGCACTCCCCCCAAGCGCAAGGCTATCTCTCTCCCCTGTGCGGTCTCCTGCTGCCCTAACAACCACTGCATGGCTGCCCGCAGGTTGTCGTGCTCCCGCTCCAACCGCTCCAACCACATCGCTTGCCGTGGGCCTGCGAGTTCCGGCCACGCCTCCTCCGCCAGACTCAGATAGTAAGCAGCGTGAGCCTGCTGGATCGGCTCCATCTCCCCGCTTTCGGCGAGCATCTCCAGTCCAAACTCCCGGATCGTCTCCAGCATCACGAAGCGTGGCTCCTCTCCGTCTTGCTCGGTCTGGCGCAGCAAGCTCTGGTCAAGGAGGGAAGCCACTCCTTCGAACACCCGCCCCGCTTCGTCATCAAGCGTCGCACTGATCGCCTCTATGGCTTGCAGTGTGCAACCCCCGGCAAAGACCGCGAGTCGCCGGAAGAGCCGTTGCACCTCGGCATCTAAGAGCTGATAGCTCCAGGCGATGGTATGGCGTAAGGTTTGCTGTCGCCCTGGCACATCCCGGGCGCCGCTGGTCAAGATGGTCAAGCGGGGCGTCAGCCGGGCCAGGAGTGCCTGTGGCGGGAGCAGTTTGATGCGAGCGGCGGCCAGCTCGATCGCCAAGGGCAACCCATCCAGGTGCCGACAGATCTCGACGATCGCTCTTGCGTTCGCATTGGTCAGCTGGAACGCGGGCCTCGCCGCCTGGGCCCGCTGGATGAAAAGGGCCAGCGCCTCGTACTGCGCGAGGGCCATCACCTCGGGCAGATGCCTCAGATCGGGCAGGGAGAGTGATGGGACGGCAAACTCCTGTTCGGCCTGCACATGCAGCACCATGCGACTGGTCACCAGCACTTTGAGCTGTGGACAGGCCGCGAGGAGCGCTGCCACCTGGATGGCTGCGCTGATCACCTGCTCGAAGTTGTCCAGCAGCAGCAAGAGCCGCCTCTCGCGGAGGAACGCTTGCAGCAGGTCGAGCAGTGGTTGCTCGGCCATCTCTTTGACGTCAAACGCCTGGGCGATGGCCGGCACGACGAACCCGGGATCGCGAATGGGAGCCAGGTCCACGAAATACAGCCCATCGGGGAACACCTCACCGAGGTCGGCTGCCACCTGCAGCGCCAGCCGGGTTTTGCCAATGCCTCCAGGACCCGTCAGGGTGAGCAAGCGCACCTCTGCACGGCGCAGCAACTGCTCGCAAGCCTCCACTTCCTGCTCGCGCCCGATGAACGGCGTGGGCTGTATGGGCAAGTTGTTCGGGTGCGCGTCGAGGGTCAAGAGGGGTGGGAAATCAACAGGCAAACCCGCGATGACCAGCTGAAAGAGATGGCTCTTCTGCTGTAAGTCCTTGAGGCGGTGGGCTCCGAGATCACGCAGGCGCACCCCTTCCGGCAAGTCATGCTCCACCAGGTCCCGGGTCGTCTGCGAGAGCAGCACCTGCCCGCCGTGCCCAGCGTTCATGATGCGCGCGGCGCGATGCACATCCAGGCCCACATAGCCCTTAGCAGAAAGCTGCGGTTCGCCCGTATGTAACCCCATGCGCACCCGCACGGTGACCCCTTCGGGCCAGGCATGAGAGGCAAGGGCACGTTGGGCGTCTACCGCCGCAGAGAGCGCATCGGTCGCGCGAACGAAAGCCACGAGGAAGGCATCTTCTTGCGTATCTACTTCGTGGCCGTGCCAGCGGTCGAAGCTCGCCCGCAATAGGTGCTGGCACTCCGAGAGGACATCGGAGTAGCTCTGGCCCAACTGTTGCAGCAGGCGCGTCGATCCTTCGATGTCAGTGAAGAGTAGCGTGATGGTTCCCGTTGGTAGACCTGGCACCTGGCACCTCCTGACACAGGAGTTTCAAAACATCCCAAATACATGCGAGCCTCTGCTTTCTCTTCTGTCTCGATAGCTCAGCACCATTATACCGCATTTCTCCCGCAGACTGTCTCACGCGAACAACAACACTTCTCTCAAGAAACCTACAATACCTGTCTCTCCTTTTCATTCGGAATTCCACTACACTCAGATAGGTCGTGCACCTGGCAACAAGAAGGAGGGTAGCCAGCCATGTTTCCAGATCCTATCGTTCGCGAGAGTGATGTTGCCGATGAGAATCTTGCTCTCAGGCGAGAACGACGAATAACTCCATACCGCCACCTTTGCAGGTATCGGGTCTGTGCCCTACTGGTGTTGGCGCTCTTCGGATTGCATCTGCTCGCGGCTGGGTCAGGTGTGGGCAAAGGCGATCCTCTGACGGCACAGCAGGCTGCACCTGGTCATGCGTCAATCCAGACGGCTCAGGCGAGCGAACACAGGACTTCTTTGGCAGTTGGTATGGGAGCCGGAGCCTCCTCCAGCGAGAGGACAGGCGCAACCGCCCAGGCGGCGCTGTGCCTCAACCCGCTCGATGTCACCTGCTGGTTGCAGAACGCTGCCCAGTGGCTGGCCCAGCAAATCACGAGCGCCTTGCAGCCTGTGATCAACGCCATCCTGAAGAGCCCGCTCAATATCATCACCCAGACACCGCCTGCCGACACCTATCAGAACGGTACGGTGATAACCTGGTCGAATGCTTTCCTCACCGTGGTTGATCTCGCCCTGGCCAGCCTGATCGTTATCGGGGGCTACAACGTCATCGTGGGACGCGAGCTCGGCCTGCCCCACGCGGGGCTCGCGGAGTTCCTGCCACGTCTCTTGCTGGCCTTTGGCGCGGCGCACTTCAGCCTGTACTTCCTGGGCCTGTTCATCGACCTGGAGAATGCCCTCTGCGGCGTCGCGACTACCCTGGCGGGCACCTCGATGCTTACCAACCTCATTGCGGGGATCTTCCAGGGCAATCTTGCGGGCGAGGGACTCCTGGCGTGGGTGCTGGCCTTCGTGCTGGGGATCATGGCGATCCTGCTCGGCGCGCAGATGGTGGTGCGCCTGGCATTGCTGTGGATCCTGCTGGTGCTCTCCGGACCGGGACTGGCCTGCTTCGCGCTCCCGCAGACGATGGGCTTTGGCCGCATGTGGCTCTCGCTCACCGCCAGCACGGTGCTGGTGCAGTTCTTCCAGGTGGTGGCGCTGGCCCTGGGTGGGACGCTGCTCACCTCGCTTGGCGCGAGCAACCTCTTCGGCGTGGGCGGCACCTTGGCGACACTGCTGGTGTGTGTGGCCCTGCTCTACCTGGTTTTACGTATCCCTGGCATCGTACATCGCTTCGCCCTGCGTCCCATGATGGATGCCTCAAGGGCAGCTGCTGGAGTCGCTGGTGGAGCGGCAGGATTGGTGGCAGACGTCGCGCCGCGCCTGTTGGCCTTGTTGTAACCGGGTAGCCGGTATGGAGGGAGTCATATGAGCAGCTCGCGTAAGGTTTTGATGGCGGTAACCGGCGGTGTTGTCGTCATGAGCCTGCTGGCGTTTGTGGTGCTCACGGGCATGTCGGCCTCGTTCGCCTGGACAGAAGGCGGTAGGTACGGGAGCGGACCTGGCATCTGCCAGACCGCTACACCAGCGGCGATATCCGCTATGCCAGGCATACCTGGCGCTACACCCACCCCTGACGGAACTGTGCCCACTTGCGTACCGGTGAGCGCCATCGGCGCGCAGGTCGTGGCCTGGGCGCGGGCGATGGCCGACGCACTCTACGTGAACCCGGCCTGTGGCGGACACATCAGCTATCCAGCTTGCTACTATACCTGGTACAAAGCGCCCGAAAGCCTCTACCCACCGGGGGTGCCCACCTTCCCGCAGGCGGTGATCCAGTACGGTTTGCAGGTCTGCCCGGGCTGCTCGGCCTGGGCCAACGGCACTTACCAGTGCGTGAGCTTTGTGCGTGGAGCCTACTCGCAGGTCTATCCCATGACGCTCACAGCCAACGCCTTCGACCTGTGGGCGACCTATGCGGGGCAGCCGGGCTGGCAGGAGATTCCCGGGGCCTCCGCACCTCCCGGACAGCGCGGCATCCCGGCCCCAGGCGATATCGTGATCTTCAAGGACGCGGGCATTGGGCACGCGGGAATTGTGATGAGCGTCGCACTCCCGACCGCCACGATGGACGGCGTGATCACCTTCAGCAATTCAAATAGTGTGAGCCCGTACACCACCCTGCTGCTCTTGCCCGATCTCACCGTGGATACCTCAAGCTGGCCCGGGTATACCGTCTGGGGCTATATTCGTCCCGCTGGTGCGGCCTCAGCGCAGCTTATGACGCTATCCGGTCAGCCATCATCTTGAATGCCCGCATGGGAAGGAGACCTGTTAGTTATGAAAGCCTTGTTTGCCACAGCGCTGCTTCACCCGGCGCACTTCACGAATCTGGTGCAAGCCACCTGGAATGCGCTCGTGGTGCTGGGCAGCATTGCCGGCTTCTTCACCAACCTGTATAACGACCTGACGGTCTTCGCTCTGGCGATGGCGACCTTCTTCTTTGCCTGGGCGGCGCTCTTATACATGACGGCCAACCAGAATGAGAACCACCGCGTCCAGGCCAGAAGTGCCCTGTACGTGGCTCTGAGTGGGCTAGCGCTGGCCATTCTCGCCCAGACCATTGCCAGCCTGGTCAACGGCGCGGCGCAGGGGCAATAGCCGTGCCTGGCTATTTGCCGGTGGATGTATGCTTGACGGAAAAAAGGGGAGTAGCACCAGAAAGTGAGCATGTCCTATGACACAGTCCATGCATGGTACGATTACCATGCATATCCCGAGAAAGCATATCGTGCCAACGCATCTGAACCTGCCGGATCAGGTGCTGACGCTGTGGTCGTTCAGCCTCTCGGCTAGAGCGCTCCTGCGGCTGCTGGTCGGCGCAGGCATTGGAGGGACCGTCTGGCAGCACCTGGCCATGCTCGGTCATCATGCCGTTCCTGGAGAGATCCTGCGGCTGCTGCTGGCGCTCTTGCCCTTCCTGCTGGTGCTCGTCCTCGCCTGCTACCAGCATGCTGATCGGTACCTGGAGGTCTGGCTGATCGTCCTGATGCGCTACCACCTGCGCCCGAAACGCTACCTCTGGCGCAGCGTACGCCTCTGCGAGCAACACCTCTCTCCACTCTTTGCTAGCAGTGAGGATACCGACCTGGAAGAGGAGGTGGGACTGAACCCCTTGCCTCTCCTGGAGAGGGAGCAGCGATGAAACAGGCACATCCCCAGGCCAGCGTGCAGCGCGACATGCTGTACCTGCGCGAAACGAGCGGCGACATGCTCTGCCTCTACGCGCCCGGCTCACCCACCCGGCGCAGCTATCGCGCTGTGCTGGAAGTCGCACCCATCAACCTCGCGCTCAAAGCCGAGGATGAGCAGGAGGCCATCATCGAGCGCTTCGGGGCGCTCATCAGGTCGCTGTCCTTTCCCTTGCAGGTGCTGGTGCGCAACCAGCGCCTGGATCTCTTGCCCTACATCCGGCACCTGCTTCTAAGGCCGAGTGAAGAGAGACAGCATCCATCCGCCTGGTACGCCCTGGCGTCCAGCGTGGCCGAACTCGTGCAGCAGATTGCGGCGCAGCGCACCCTCATCGAACGGCACGTCTATGTCATCATCCCAGCCTCACAGGGAGCGAGACGACGTGGAGGAGTCGCACCCCTGTTCGGCAAAGGACGGGCGCACCACGTCGCCGAGACTCGGGAACAGGCCCGGCAGGAACTGGCACTGCGCGCAGAGGCGCTCACCCAGCACCTGGCCTCCTGCGGCCTCACCTGCCAGCGCCTGCACAACGACGAGCTGGCGCGGCTGTTTTACCGGTGCCTGACACCCGAACGTGCCATCGCACATCCTCTCTCCGATACGGTGTTGTCAGCTGTGGGACATCCCACGAGCGTGAAACGACGTTCAGGGAGCACGCCTCGCTCCCAGATGGTGCAAGTAGCCGGGAGCGAGCACCACAGGGAAGCCTCCTCTGTGATTGAGAAAGCCGAACGCCCGCTCCCGGTGCCTGATCTGCTGCACCTGGCTGATCTGCTGGCCCCAGAGTGCATCGAGGTCACTCCGGATGCGCTGCGCGTTGGGCAGGAATATGCCTGCGGCCTCGCAGTGACCGCCTGCCCGCGCGAGGTCTCCTTTGATGGTTGGCTGGCCCCGCTCATCCTGCACGACGAAGTGTTCGATCTCACCTTCCACTACCACCCGCAGGACACGGCGGCCATGAAACGGAGGCTTTCGCGCAACCGGGCCGGGCACGCCTCGGGCCGCCGCTTCAACCGGCGCGAGGGGCGCGCGGACGATCCCGACACGCTGGTGGCCGAGGAGGACATCACCCGCTTACTCGACGACCTGGCGCGCTCCAGAGAACGGGTGTTGGACCTGGGCTTCTATCTCCTGCTGCGGGCAGCGAGCCACCAGGCGCTGGCCGAGCGCGTCGAGCGGCTCTCCTCTGTGCTCGGCCTGTTCTCGCTGGATGCGGCGGCACACCCCACCACCTTTGAGCAGGCCGAGGCCTTCCAGTCCTGCCTGCCACAGGCGCGCGACGAGTTATTGCGCACCTTCACGCTCGATTCGACCACGCTCGCCACCATGTTCCCGTTCCTCTCCAATTCGCTCGTGATGCCAGGTGGGGTACTCATGGGCATCAGCGAGACGCATGAGCCAGTCCTGCTCAACCCTTGGGACAGCTCGCTGGAGAACCCGCACCTCTTCATCGGCGGCGTGACCGGCTCCGGCAAGAGCTACCTCGGCAAGCTGCTCGTCGAGCGCGACCTGCTGCTGAACTGGCGGCGGGGCGACCAGAGCTTTGTGATTGATCCCGACCTCGAGTACCGGCAGCTCGCCGAGGCGCTGGGCGGTACGGTGGTACGCCTGGCTCCAGGCTCAGTGCAGCGCCTCAATCCCTTTGACCTGCTGCCTCCCCGCTGTGACCTGAGCGTCTACCTGCGAGAAGCAAGCAGGGGAGACCGGCTGGCCGAGAAGATCCAGGATCTGCATGCCATGCTGGACATCCTGCTGGCGGAGGACGTGTCCCCCTCCTCGACAGGCCTCGGCATGCTGACCAAGCGGGAGAAAGGGCTCCTCGATCGGGGGCTGTACGAAACCTATCACCGGGCGGGCATCACGGGCGACCCACGCACACACCGCCGACGGCCGCCGCTCCTGCGCGACCTGTACGACATCCTGCAGAGCGGCCTCTGCGGGCCGGATGAAACCGATCTGTGCGGTCGGCTGTATCGCTACGTCTCCGGGAGCCTGTCCAGCCTGTTCTCGGACGAGACCTCGGTCGATCTCGCAAGCAGTCTCGTGGTGTGGGATATCCGCGACATGCGTGGTGAACTACGCACACTCTCGATTGCGCTCATCGCCGACCGCGTCTGGACGCAGGCGCTCTACGACAGCCGCACGCCGCGCGCGCTCTACATCGACGAGGCGGCCTCGCTGATTGAGCATCCTGCCGGTGGGCAGTTCCTGGCGACCCTCTCGCGCCGGGCGCGCAAGCGTTACCTGCGCCTGGTGACCATGACGCAAAACCCCGAGCAGTTCGTGCAGGATCCCTGGGGCAGCGTGGTGGCCTCCAATGCGGCCATCAAGGTGCTCAAAACGCAGGATGCGACCAGCGCGGCGGCGGTGGCCGAACGCTTCCACCTGACGAAGAGCGAACAGCAGCGGCTCATCACCTTCGGCAGCCACGAGGCGCTGGTCCTGGCCGGGGGAAAGCGCGTGATCATCACTATTCCCGCGAGCCAGCGCGAACACACGCTGATCACGACCAATCCGGTAGAGGGTGCCGAGCAGAGCAACATCGGGCATGAAGGTGCTGATTCCGCGGCACGAGTGGAGTCGGACCAGCTTGCGCTGAGCCAACAGAAGACGGTTCCTTTGCCTCAGCTCGAGGCGCCAGAGCACGCTGCTGATGCTAGCCACAACGGAACCTTCAAGCACGAGCAGCACGTGTAGGGACAACAACAGGAAGGAGACAGCGATTGAAGAGCATGAAACCATCCATCCGAGGAGGAGACAAGAGCAAGCAAACAAATGAAACGAGGCAACAAGTGGAAGAGGGAACGGTCAAGGCGCGTGTTCAGACCGAGAGTTACCTCGCGTCGGTGCTCGTGCCGCGCGCCGCCAGCACCAGGGACATCACGGTGCTGGAAACCGCCATGCAGGGGCTGGCGCTAGACGACCGGCATCCAGTGGCATTGGAACTGGCGGCAACCGCCTCTTCTCGTCAGTTCTTGCTACGGGCCACCTCAGCCATGACCCAAAGGCATCTCGCAGACCAGGTCCAGGCGCGCTATCCTCAGGCCATCATCCGACTGCTCATCCAGGAGGGTGATCCCCTCTCGTTGCGCGAGGGCGAGACCGTTTCGGTCGTGGAGTTGCGGGCAGGTGCGGAGGCGTACCTGCCTCTGCGCATCTTGCGCGAACGCGAACTCCTACAAGAGGGCGCCGATCCCCTGCTCGGCATCCTGGGCATGTTCAATCATCTCCCGCCCCATATGCGGGTGGTGACGCAGTTGGCGCTCATCCCGGTATCTCCAACGTGGTCGCAGCCCTATCGTCGCAAGTCCGTCGAGCATCCCCTCGAGCAGGAACGCCTGCGCGCGCGGCGGGAGGGAAGCGGCGCGCAGGCAAATGCTCCCGGTACACTCCAACTGATTGGCATGGGCGTGCTGGTCGCGCTGCTCCTCGTGTGGTGGCGGTTCCAGCGGCAACTTGACGCGCTCATTCCATCCTGGCTGGTGCAAGCAGGCCTCTCGCTGCTGCATGGCAAGATGCCACAACTCTCCCCCGCCCATCTGGTCGCGCTGGCTCTTGGAGGAATGGTGGTGCTGGGAGCGCTCTTCTGCCTCGCGTTCGTCGTCCTACAGATCAGGAGCCGTATGGCGGTGACTTCCATCTACGATATGCGCCTGGTGGAGGAAAAGACAGCTCGCCCAGCCTATCGCGTGCGCCTGCGCCTCTTCGTGTTTTCTTCCCAGGCGGGGAGAGTATCGACACACGATGTCTCTCCCTCGGGAAGGCTCTGGCAACACCTCATCCGGCAACCCTTTCCCTGGTCGTCGCTGATGGATGTCTACGGGGACTGGCGGGAAACCGCGTCCCAACACAAACGGTGCAGGCAGGAGCAAGAGGAAGTACTCGATCACCTGGTGGCTGCCTACCGGCAGTACCATACCGCCTCTGGGGGCTACTTCGTCCCCCGGTGCGTGCCGCAGCGAAAGGCCGGGCGCTTGCTCGTGAAACGGAAAGGATGGCTGCGCTCCCGCATGTCGGGCTGGGAGTATGACCTTGCACGATCGTCCCATTTGCTCAGTGTAGCCGACATCGCAGCCTTGTGGCACCTGCCGCAAGCGCAGGACCTGGCCGACCTGCCGTATGTGGAACGCGCTCGCACGGCGCTGGCACCCGCTGAACTGACCCTGGGCCAGGGCTGGAAGATCGGTACCTCCAGCCACGTCGGTCACACGGTGCCGGTCTACCTCCCCACCGAGTGCCTGGGTCACAACCTGCTGACCGTCGCCAGCACCGGCAAGGGCAAAAGCACGCTCTTCCAGCACCTGGCACAGGCGGTGTGTGCGGTGCGGGCCGGTAGAGGCGGGGCATCA
>Ga0209648_10000297_pt1 | contig 36960 bp, 35 predicted proteins | sample GraSoi2013_115cm_FD_185830 | JGI IMG/M metagenome (GOLD analysis project Ga0209648, IMG submission 185830) | Grasslands soil microbial communities from the Angelo Coastal Reserve, California, USA - Sample 9_17_2013_115cm (SPAdes) (version 2) | ecosystem: Environmental > Terrestrial > Soil >...
AAGGTGCTTGGTGGAGAAGGCGGCAGCTTGGCCTGTACGCACCCACGCTGGAGCGCGAAACGGATGGAAGGATTGTTGTGCTTCAGTGGCCTGCAGCAGAGGAACCGCGGGAGTAATTGCCTGCGCCGGGAAATAGCCCTACTGCGGGAATTGTTTGATCGAAGTGACGCGGTCGCCCATGAAACGGACGAAGACAGTCTTCGAGGGCGGCTGGCCATAAATCCAGTCTTCGATATCGTTGCCGTCGGAATCGCGCTCGCGCACTTTGTGGTCGGGCTTACCGATAGCGGCGACCAATTCCTCGCGGTCCATGCCGACCACGGGCCTGCGGTCTTGAATGGCCTTCTTCATTTCCGGCGGGAGCGTATCGAACCACTGCACGGCGGCGGAACGCTCTTTCGCAAAATTCAAAAAAGGCGAAAGGAGCTGCTTCAATTCGTCCGGGGTGAGGTCGGGAAGCGGCTTGTCGAATTCCAGGAAAATCGTGCTGCCCGTGCCAGGCTGCAACCCCGGCGGCCCCTGATCCTGCGCCGAGGCGGTGCGCTGCGTGGGATAACCGCCGCCCCCCAGTCCGATCTGGAGATGATCGCGCCAATGCCTCTTACCGCGGCCGCCGCCGTTCACGTCGACGATGATCTGATGGTCGCGGAACTCCAGCCTGGTGATCTGCACATTATCCCCGGTATTCACTGCTGAGCCATGCGTGGCCACGGCACGGTCGAGCAACTCCGTCTCCAGCGGCTTGCCCACGCGGACATGGAAACCTTCCTTGCCCGCAGGCAGCGGCTTGATGGCTTTGGCAAATTCACCGGAGACGTAGCGGATCAGAGCCAGCTTCGAATCTTCCTGGAGCGTGGCGTTCTTCGCGGAGGGTGTGGTTTTCGACTGGGATTGGCTCTGGGACTGAGCGCTGTCCGAGGATGATCCAGCTCGCGGGAAGAGGGGAATCTCGTCGACCGAAGGAAAATTGGGGGCCGCGTTTGCGGGCGGACGAAGGCTATTGACGCTCGGGACGTCCGCGTCGAGCAAGAGTAAGAGCGTCAGCGACAGAGCGAGCCAATTCGACATATGTATGCAGGACCCCGACCTAGTCGGGGCCGCCAACCCTATTCTACGATGCCTCGAAGCTGCTGAACAGGTGTCTCGTTGGGAGGTGGAGACTTCTCTTGCCGGTCCTCAATAGGAGTTGAATTGTGCTATCGGGCGAAGGTTCGCGGCATTTGTCTAGCGGGACACGACTTGTACGCCTTGGCGGTCGATGGTTATGGGCAGAACCTCGGCCCCAGCTTCGCGAACGGACGTTTCCACGCGTTCCCGGGCGTCTGGTTCGATTAAGAGTACCACGCAGCCGCCGCCACCGGCGCCGCAGACCTTGCCCCCCAGCGCACCGTTGCGGCGGGCGTTGTCGATGACCCGGTCGATGGTCCTCGTCGAGATAGTGGGCAAGTTTCTTTTACGAAAAGACCACTCTTCCCGCATAAGGCGGCCGGCTTCGTGCCAGTCCGGCTTTTCGAATGCCAGGCGCATCTTCTGCGCGACGCCGGAAATCCGCTCCAGACTGTTCTGCACGGCGCGCTTGCCGCCGATGTGCGCCTTGAACACTTCCCAGTTGTTGATGCCGTGCTGGCGCGGCTTACCGGTATAACAAACCATCGCGCGGCGTTCAAGCTCTTCCAGATTCACACGCAATTCGACGCGATGCTCACCGCCAGGCGGGAGTTCGATAGCCGCAGCGCCGCCGAAGGCCGGAGGGTAATGGTCCTGTGTTCCGGTAGGAACCTTGATGACGATGGCTTCGGCGTCGCGGCTGATGTGGATCCAGTCGACCTTGCTCTTCCCTGCTCCGGTGAATCGGTCGAGAGCGGCGCAAATGGCCACCGCCATGGCGCTGGAGCCGCCGATGCCTGCGCCCGCAGGAGCCTCCGAATCGGTGGTGAGCGTGAAGCCTCCCTGCGGCCGGAAGAACTTGGCGATTTCCGCGAGGAGCGGAAGTCGATAGCGCTGGGCCTTCCCGAGCGCGGCAAATGAGGCAAAGCTTTCTTCGCGTTGGATGTCGCGAGAAACGAGCTTGATGCGGTTGTCGCCAGGAGCGTGGGTCTCGATTCTGCACGAGGCGTAGAGCGAAATCGCGGCGTTCACGGTGACCGCGCCCGGATGAAATAGATAGAGTGGCCAGATGTCGAGCGTTCCCCCGGCGAAGTCCACACGGGTCGGGGCTTTGGATTCAATGATCATGGATGCGCGCTAGCTCGATTCAGGGGGATTTTCAGCCGAGTCAGTTTGACCGATTAAGAAAGCCATCTCAAGCTAGGACCGTGAAGGGTGTCCACGGAAAGGCAATGATATCTATGCTACAAGACGAGCCTGAAACTACGGTCAGGACAGAGGAAAGTGTCGTCTGCAGGCGGTGATAGTGATTCTATATAATTTGGAAATAGAGCGGCGGGCCGGTTCTACGGATACTTGGATAAAAATTGGCTGGAAACTGGCGCGGCTGAGAAAAACTCCGGAAGAACATTTTCAGAGAGCCCATCCGGGGCGGATGAGCAATGGAGCGGCCTATCGGAATCGAACCGACACCTGAACCTTGGCAAGTCTGCAGGGAACGGAGCGTCAACAACTTACGAGGCACTTTCAGTAGCACTCAGTAGTGTTTAGAGCGGTCAGAAACGCTTAATGGTCCTACAGTTGGTCCCACGCGGAAGGCGGGTTGGCACTCCTCATTCACGTGGTGAATCGTAATCCTGCCGATTGCTCCAGAAATACCATGTAGTTGATTCTACTAGCTCTTTTTTGCATCTTGCATAAGCGTTTTATCCGGCATTTGGGGCCTGCTGTTCCCTTCCTTTTCCCGAACATTTCGGAACACGGCAGGATATCCGCGGCAGCGAGATCGATCATCCACGCTTGGTAAGGAGTGCCGATTTCTTGGCCGCCAAATACTACTTGCCTACCATCGGTGTTGCACGTCCATGTGTCGAAAAGGAGCATTCCAACAAAATCACTCGAGTTGCGCACACTCGATGCTTGTTTGTCGGGCAGGGGATCTAAAAAGGTTACACAATGTGGGTCGCCTGGGTAACGCGATCCGAATTGAAGCCCATGCTGCCACGGAATCCGTGTCCGCGGCGTCTCGACACACAGGTCTGGTGTCAGAAGAATCAAATCCTCATCAACTTCGATGATCGCGACTGCCGTTGTAAGGCAGCCTTAGCAGCGCTGCCAGTTTGGTCCCCACCAATTCATTGACAAGGATGCGGTGGTGCCGGGACTTTTTTTGGAACTTAACTACGTAATAGTCTCCGTCCGAGCACCCCATGAGGTGCGACTGAGCCCCGCCACGCATGTGCCGGATGTGTTCAACAGCACGAAACGTTTGGGAAGGTGCAGCAGCAATAGAGAGAGGGATCTCAAAGCGAACAACACCTCGACCAAGCTGCTCTTTTCCTTCCGTTGCTTGGCTTGGCCAGACGTACCGAATGCAGCTTTGGCGATTCGAACGTCCGCCGCAGGAGGCTGATAGCTGGCCTCCATTGCGGCTGTGTTGTGAACCTTTCGCCATGTAGCAACTGCCTCCGCGCATCGCTTGCAACCCGTGCCCAGATGTTTCTTCATCGATTCCTGCTGTTTTGGAGAACTCACCTGGTTCACGAAATCGATCCATTCCTCAGTCGTAAAGTGCTTCATCTTCATTCCCCCGGCAGCCTTTCCCTGAATCTTCCGCTCCCCAGCGGATAAGAGCCTGTGTGGCTCTTTTGGAATATGGGGACTGGAGGAGGCAAATGATATAGGGAGGGAGGTTCAGGTAACTGCTTTATTTTCAGACAGTTTACCGATCAATACGAAGGGCGCCCAGAAGTAGGGGTGGGGGTTCTGTTCGCGGAGCTGCTTCATGCCGGATTGCAGGGCCCCGGGCATGTCGCCGGTTTGAATGTAGTTTTTGTAGAAAGCTTGCATGAGTGCGGACGTGCTTTCGTCGTGGACGTCCCAAAGCGAGAGGAGCAAAGACGTCGCGCCGGCACAAAAGAGGCCGCGCTGCAGGCCGAGGAGCTCGTCTCCAGCGGAAACGAAGTTCATGCCAGTGGCGCAACCACTCAGGGTCACGAGTTTGGCGGGCAAGCGAATCTGGTACAGATCGTACAAGTTCAAGTAGCCATCTCCCAGGCGGATGCCGGAAAACATCGGGTTGTCCTGACGATAGTTGCCGTGCGTTGCGATGTGAAGGAGGCTGCTTGCCGAACCGCGTTTGCGGAGGATCTCCGAGGTCGCTTGTGCGCCGAGAAAGACTTCGGGATGCGGCAAAAGCGTGGCGACGGATTGTACCTCATTCAGGATCTGCGGAGCTCGTTCGTCGGGGATTCCCATGACCAGGGAGTTGGGCATATCATTGCCAGTTTTTCCCTGGCAAAAGGCAAACACTGTCGCGCTGGGTGCGTAGGAAATCGTGTGGGCATCGCACAGGTATTCGTCTCCTGATCGCAAAGCATGGAAGGGAAGAAAGTGCAGGGCGCCGTGCGGCACAAAGATCAGATGTTTGGTTTTGAGATGTTCGCGGATGGGAGCAATGAGTTCCGAGTAAAGCGCTTCCAAATGGCCCTTAGTCGCTGAGAGCAACGGCTGCTCAAAGCGGTGAGCATAGGCGACTCCCATGCGAAATTTCGAAAGCTGAAAGCGAAGCAGGTGAAGAAAGTGGACAACCCGTGAGATCACGCTGACAGCGGTGATCTTAATCGTATCCCGTGTGACTACCGCAGCTATGAGCCGATCGCCAGTCGAATAATATTCGACCAGCGCTGCGTTTGAAGGCAGAGTGGATTGCACCCGAGCTAGCGAGAAGTCCGCAGGAGCTTCGAGAGTGGCGTATTCCCGTTCGTTCGCGGGTAGTTCCCGGAGCGACCGCAAGAGTTCGTTCTCGCGCGAGACTGCTTTTTCGTGTAATTGTTGCAAGCGTTTGGAAGAATTTTCTTCCGGGCGCAGTTGCTCCAGCTCGATGCGGTGGTAATACCAGTTTAGCTCTTCGCGCAAATTGCGAATTTGCCGCACCAGTTCGCTCTGTCCGGCATCACCCATCGGCAGGCTCTGGCCGCTCTGAAAAATCATTTCTGACATGCTGCGAGATTTTGCCGCCTCTACACATGCAAAAGCCTCAATAGCAGTGGCTTCGCTCGTCTCGCCGCTCAAGTGCAAATCAACCAGGGCCTCGTACACCTGAAGGCGATTTTTCACGAAAGAGATCTTCAGCTCTTCGGAGTGCAGCCGGCTTCGCAGAGTTTCCAACGCTTTTCGTGCCTCGGCATATGCCGCAAGAGCTGCAGGGCGGTCTCCGCGCCCGTGGGCAAGCTGACCACGAAGGAAGTGCGCTTGATAGGCGAGCACTGGAACCTGCAGGCGCTTAATCCTGGCAAGGGCAGCGTCTGTCTCCGATTCCGCAACGGCAGGCTCTCCGACCTGCATGGCGATGCGCGCCAAAAGAAGATGTGCGAGTACGGCTTTTCCAGAGAGAAGCGTTTGATCGAAGAATCCGGCTGCACCGGCACACAATCTCCATGCTTCAAAGTAGCGCCCCTCGTGAAAGAGCAGCAGCCCCTGATACAAATCCAAAAGCCAGGGCCACACCAGGTTTTTTTCTTTCGCGAACATGTCGCGGGCCTTGGCAAACCTTTCCAGCGCGTGAACTGTTTTTCCTTGCTGGCCGTAGGCGATCGCTTCGTTCGCCAGCGTTTTCGCGGCCTCGTAACCCATCCCCAGCTTTTCAAACCGCAGGAAACCTTCTTGGGCCATCTCGCGCGCTTCTTCGCTCAAGTTCAGCTCAAGGTAAATCTCTGAAAGGTCGAGATGGCAGAGGGCGAAATGATATGCATCGCCTGTTGCGTCGCAGGCGCGCCTGGTCGCAAATAGCATTTCGATTGCGCGGCTATATTCGCCGCGGAAGTAGTACAGATAGGCGATGTTGTAGTCAGCCTGATCGCGCAGCAGCGGCATTCCGTAGCGTTCACACAAATGCCGCGATTTCTGATAACAGTCCAGCGACCGTGGAAAATCGTTCAGGCTGATGAGGCACATCGCCATGTTATGAAGGGTGATGGCGACGCGTTCCCAATCCTGATATTCGGTAAGAGTTTTGTAGGCACTCTCGTAGTGTGCGATGGCCTCCTCGAATCGATCCTGGCGATGAAGAATGTTGCCTACGTTGTTCTCGAGGCTACCAATCCGGCGCGTCTCGCCGAGTCTAGTGAAGATTTCACGCGCGCGCTCGGAGGCTGCGAAGGCGCGGTCGTATTCCCCTAGCAAAATGAGCGGTTGGATCGAGCTGCTCAGCGTGCGGGCTGCCTCCTTCTGATCGCCCAGTGCTTCATAGATTTTGATGGCTTGTTCGTGATGCTGGACTGCGGCACGGTTTTGGCCCGAAGCGTATAGAGCGTTCGCCTTGCTGCGCAGTCCTACGGCCAGGCCTTCTTTTCGCCGCAGCTTTCGCGCAATCAGTAAAGCTGCGTCCGCCAGGTGCAATGCCTCGCGCGTATCCACTCGGATTTTCTCGAGCACCAACTCGGAAAGCTGCGTGACGACTTCTCGCCGGGCCAACGATCTGTTGCGCGAAAGGAACTTGCGGCGCGCAGGCTCACTCTCAATCTGTCCAAGTCGGGAAAAGAGATCTTCAGGCGATACCTTTTTGACGGTCGTAGGCATCAGTGGAATCCCAGTTCGTCCAAATTCCGCCGCAATCGTTCAATGCACTTCTGACGAGTGAACCCGATCGAAGCAAGGGCAAGACCCAGTTCGGCGGCAACCTCCGTGTAGGGCCGCGGCGGAGTTTCAAAGAAGAGCATTTCCACTAGCCTGTGGCATTGCGGAGTAAGACTCCTCATCGCTTCGCGCAGCATCTGCTCTTCCTGCGTCTGCTGCACCAAGGTTTCGGCAATGGCGGGAGTTTCCGGATCCGGCAGGTCTGGCTCAGCGTCTCGGCTGACCAATCGCTGTTGCTTGCGCTTCAGGCGGTAGCACTGGTGATGTGCCACCTGCATCAGCCATTTCGGAAGCGCCTTCGGCTCGCGCAATTCCGGTAGTCGGGTTAACAGTTCCATACAGGTCGACTGAAATACGTCGGCCGCTTCGTGTTGCGGCAAGTTGTACTTGACGGGGATGGAGTAGACAAGAGCTTTATACTTATCAATCAGCAGGGACCAGGCTTCATCGTTGCCCGCGAGGCACTTCTTGACCAGCCGCGTATCATCCCACGCGTTCCGAGGCTCCTTTTCAACTTTGGCGATCACGGGGCTCATCGATGCACGTTCTCTGACGCATTCCTAAAGTAGAGCTGCTCAACGTTCCAAAGGACGTAAGGTTCAAGAACGGAGGGATGAAAATTGCCGATGGAATTCTTCGCCCCAACCAGAATGTCCGGGCTTGCAAGAAAAATCATTGGCTGAATCTCGGCTAGAATCTGTTGTACGCGGTCGAACGCTTTTTTACGCTGCTCGTAACTGGGCGCAGCGAGTTGCTGGCGCATTAGGCTGTCGATTTCCGCTTCCCAGGCCGTTGCGGGATGCGATTAATCAAGCGTCGCGTGATCTCATGCTCCGGTTCGCACAAGACTCTATCCGCGGCGCCCAGTTCCACGACCCTTCCTCGCTCCATCACGGCAATTTCGTCGGCCAGATGTCCAGCCATGGCGAAATCGTGCGTGATGAAGAGATACGTCAAGCCCAGCGAAGACTGCAATTCAAGCAGCAGATTGGCGATTTGTGCTTGCACCGAACAATCGAGCGCGGAAAGCGCTTCATCCAGAATCAGCAACTTCGGCTCCAGCGCCAGGGCCCGTGCGATCGCCAGCCTTTGTCTCTGTCCACCGCTGAATTCCTCGGCTCGCTGCAAGGCTTTTTCTTGTGGCAGGCCCACCTGCGTAAGAAGCGCGCGCGCCCTCTCTTCTCTTTTCCGTTTGTTCAAGCGACCTTGCACTACCAGTGGCTCGCCCACAAGCTCTAAAGCGGAAAATCGTGGATTCAGCGATCGCGCTGGATCTTGAAATACGAGCTGAATCTGCGGACGCACCGAACGTTGTTGATTGTCATCGAGCGCGGTGATTTCTTCTCCCTGAAAGATGATTCTTCCCGACGTTGGCCGCTCCAGGCACGCGAGGCAGAAAGCCAGCGTGCTTTTTCCGGAACCCGATTCACCCACAAGAGCCAACGTCGACTTTGGACAAATTGAGAAAGAAACTCCCTGCAAAGCGAGCACTTCTTTCTTGGCCCCGAGCATACCTCGGCTCGCATAAAGCTTCTCGAGGTTTTCGACGATCAGAAGTCGCTCCGTGTTCTTGTGGCTCAATCCCATTCACTCTCCGTACTTGAAACACGAAACCGCATGTGATTCACTCACATCCACAGCCGCCGGTTCGCGCTTGGTGCACAGTTCCATACGATCCGCACATCTCGGTTCGAATCGACAACCTTTTGCGGGCACTTCAAGACTTGGGGTCTCTCCAGGTATGACTGCCAGCTTGGACTTATGATGGTTCGCATGCCCTTCAACTCGGCCTGGCATGCTTTGCAGTAAAGCGCGCGTGTATGGATGCTGAGGCGACGCGAGGACTTTCTCTGCCGGGCCGATTTCCGCGACTTTGCCTGCGTACATCACAAGGATGCGGTCCGCGAAGCCTGCCAACACGGCTGGGTTGTGAGTGATCAGAAGCAGGGACAAATGGAACTTTTCCCGCAGCTTTCGAAAGAGCGTAAGAATCTCCTGCTGCGTCGAGGGATCGAGAGAGGCAGTCGGTTCATCCGCAACGACCAAAGAAGGGCCGCATGCAATCGCCTGAGCAATTAGCACTCGCTGCTGCTGCCCGCCGCTCAATTGATGGGAATAGGACTCCGCTATGCGCGCCGTATCCGCAGGGAAAACGTCTGCGAGGAGACGCAACGTCTTCTGGCGCAGGGCCCTCCGGCTCAACGATTCGTGTGCGGCTAAGACATCTCTGATTTGTTCACCAATACGGATCGTCGGATGAAGCGCAAGCGATGGTTCTTGAAAAATCACCGCAATGCGTCCGCCGCGAAGGCGTTGGAGTGTTCTAGGTTCTGCTTGAAGAAGATCCTGCCCTTCAAATAGGGCGATACCCTTTTCAATTATCCCATTTCCGGGTAGAAGTCGCAGCAGCGCCGCTGCGAGGGTGCTCTTCCCGGAACCTGACTCACCGAGAACACCGAGAGTCTCCCCGGGCAGTACCTCGAAACTTAACCCCGCAAGAGCTGAGGATTTCTGCCCCGCGCGTGAAATGTAGGCGACATGGAGATCCTGAACCTGAAGAAGGGGCGTCATATCGGAGCGGGAGCAGTCCGTCTCCTGTCTCCTCACACATGTTCGGCGAAGAATATCCGGCTGACAAGGCTGACGTACTCCTCAGCGCTCGAATGGTAAAGAGACCAACTTCGTTGCAACATTCCTACCCACTATCTCTTCTGGTTCAGCTTCTGGCTCACAGGATGGTTTCAACGCCGATTGTGATTCGAAAAGCTAAATGTCATTTGCTCCAAACGATACCTGCTGCTCCCAGTACCACCCACGGAAGCGAAAATTGCAACTTGGCTACTACTTCTGCGGACTGTTTTGAGGTGGCAACGCAGAAAGTGCCATAACTAAATCCAGGCGCCCGTTTCCCATGTTGGCACCCACAAATTGAGCATGTGCCAATGCCGAGGCGGCCGAGGCTTCATTGACGTCGGGCCGCAAACTCTGCATCAGAGCGGCCCCACCTGAGACAAAGGGCGCGCTGAAAGAGGTTCCCCATCCTGCGGCGTAAGTGCTGAACGGGTAGGTCGTGATAATGGCCTCTCCCGGAGCAGCCACCCATACGATAGCGTTTCCATAGTTCGAAAACGTCGAACGCGTATCGAGGTCGCTCGTCGACGCGACCCCCATCACATCGATCTGCAGCGCCGCTGGATAGACGAAGTTTGGTGGGGCCGGGCTGCCGTCGTTCCCTGCGGAGGCCACGCAGATCACGTTAAGGTGGTTTGCGTAGTCGAGAGCGTTCTTTAGCTCCATCGATTTCGTCGTAGTGTCGAAGCTCATGTTGATCACGTTGGCATTGTTCTGCACCGCGTAATAAATCGCGCGCAGAATGTCGGAAAGGAATCCAGTGCCATCCGAACGAAATGCCTTTAATGGCAAGAGCTGCGCTTTGGGCGCAACCAAGTGGATAACGCCCATCACCATAGTCCCGTGGCCGAATGCGGCGTATTGCAAATTCCCGTCAAGAATCGCGGCTGAGGACTGATCCAGAATCGCTGCGCTCGACTGATTCACGATAGCCGGTTGACAATTGGGACAGGGCGGGGGCGCCGGCGAAGCAAAATCTGTCATTTCCGAACCACCCACCTGGTTGCGAGTGAAGTCGTAACCTGGCAGAAGTGCATTCATCAATGCGGGATGGCCGGGATCCACTCCCGTGTCAATATCCGCGACAATGCCTTTCCCCGCGACGTCGAACGTATTCTGCGCATCCTGAACATGCACAATTGCAGATGCCGGCTGGTTGGCGTAGCCGTTCCACACCTTAGTGCCGAATAAATTTACCAGGGCATTGTCGGTCAGTCCGGGTGGAGGGGTCGTAACAGTGTTCAGGCCGCCGACCAAACTGATTAATTCATCTAGTTCGGCATCCAAGATTCCCGGGGTGTTTTGGAGGACATTCAGAAATATCGTTGCATCAATTGTGCTCGGGGTGGTCAACAAGAAGACTTGGTTCAGCGTTCCTTCGAGGGCGCCTGCCACTGTGCAGCCCTGCAAAATGCAAAACTGCTCAAGCACGCCAGAGGTTAGAGAAGACCTGACAATAAAGCGGTTGTCCGCCATCGCTGGCGTTGTCCAAAAGAGGGCCAATAACACCGCCGCCAGCCACATTCTGCGTTTCATGATTCGGTCCTCCTTTTCACCTCGCGCGATTTCCGCAGCTCACATCGACTACTAGTCGCTCCCAATCAACAACTTCCGGACAACACCAGGCGGCAGCCAGCCAAATGGAAGAAAGCGCTGCAATGGCCCGTGGATCCTTCCGGTTAATTAGGGTGAAAATGGGGAGAAAAGAAAGAGGGGAAACAATGGAAATTTCACTAAGGTAAATACCTGGTTCCAGATGGCAAACGCCTGGCCAGCGAGTGCAATGGCAACCGTTATCATCCGCTTGAAAAACTTCCAGAAGATATGGATCGTCAATCCATCCTCGAACCTAAGACATAACTAGACATGGGTAGAGAACTTCCTCAGCACACGGAACAACGGCATGTGACGATACGCCACTACGCGTAATAGGAGGCCAGCATTGTTCCTCCCCTCACGGGGAAGGCTTCGCTGTATCTGCAGATGCGCGAGAATTTCAACACCACGGAAGCATCGAGCCAGCCGTTTTCGGCTTCACTGAAAAGAATGTGCAATGCTTCCTCGGGAAGGAGCGCTCCCCGGTACGGTCGGTCGGTGGTCAATGCATCGTAGATATCGGCAACTTGCAGAATTCTTGCTTTCAGCGGGATGGCTTCTCCGCGAAGACCATCCGGATACCCGCTACCGTCCATTTTTTCATGATGATGCCGTATCACTGGGAGAATGCGCCGAAGCGACTTGAGAGGTGCACAAATTCTCTCTCCAATAATCGGATGCTCTTGCATGATTTTTCTTTCTTCCACATCCAGAGGCCCGGGTTTAAGAAGAATGCTTTCTGGCACGTTAATTTTTCCTATGTCGCGGAGCCAACTGGCGATGCGGAGTTCGTGCAGGTCGCCGTCACCAAGACCCATGCTTTCTCCCAATAGCTCTGCGTATGCCACAAGACGCTCCGAGTGCCCATTACGCAAGTTTTGTTTCGAGTCGACGCTGCGCGCCAGCGCAAACACTGCGGACTTCGCCTGCTCATCCATGTATTTCTTGAGTCGTAACAGAGTCCGGATTCGCCCGAGCAAATCCCAGCTCGCCGCAGGGATAGGCCAGATATCCATTGCGCCAGCATCCCGTCCACGCTGGATGTCCCATAGATCCGGGGAAGGTCTCAGCAAAACGACTGGTGTGAGCTGGCTGAGAGGGTCTTTCTTGATCTGACGGCAAAGTTCGAAACTGTTGATGTCCGGCAAGCTATCGTATAGCAGAACCAAATCTGACTGCATCTCCAGGCAGAATCGGACCGCGGATTCGCCGTCTGCCGCTGCAGTTACATCGCACTTCTGGTTCTGCAAGAAAAATTTCAGTCCTTCGCGATTCGCCGAAGCAACATCCACGAGCATGATGGCCGGGTTCATGCTTCCCTCACTATTTGTCCGCGCAAGGATGGCTAAACACACCACTCCCCGCACGATACAATAAGATTTTGAAGGATTGGTCTTGCCTGCGATCTCCAATCCCAGTTTTCGGAGGACCCCTGCCTCCGCTTCCCGGGGACGAGAAAGAATGAAGTGGCTTGGCAGATTTAGCATATGCTCCTGAAATGCCAAAACGGCAACCAATATAAGTCACTGATAATTTGAGTCTTGCAGGGTGCGTGTCGGGGTTGGGACGGTACTCGCAGGAGGCAAAATTTTCATTGCCACTGCAGTGTTTACCTGATGCCGCGCACCCTCCTCCCTCCTTTCGCTCCGTTTCGCCGTCTCTAAAGAATTGACTCTTTCGGCGGAGGCTAGCCTCTGCGCCCTTGGGGTCGCGGACAGCCTGCAACCCACGATGCCAGCACGCCAAAACGCTCGTAGGCGTTCCATCCAGTGCTCCGGCAGTCAGCCTATAAAGTACTAAGGTCTTGACTCGATTGTTAAAGACCCGCACGAATGATATCCAAATGGAGGCGTGAGGTAGCTGATGACGTTGCCTAGCCGAATCAGAGCGTCACAACATCTCAGGTTTGCCCAAACAAGGTCCTGAGCAAAATGCCTTCGGACAACACGCTCAGTGGAAGAGTGGAAAGGCGGCTCCCTATCGTCGTCGTGGTACGCCTCGCACGGGCGGAACGTGTGGGCACCGATGGAGAAGAGCGTACGTACACTGATAACATCAGTCCGCGCGGCGCTCGCGTCTACTCGATTCGCCCATGGCAGCTTGGCGATGCGGTACAACTTACTCCGCGGAACGAAGATCCGGCCTACGGGAAGGTCGTCTACTGTCAGGCGCTGCCGGACGACCGCTATGTCATCGGAGTGAAATTTCAAGATGTCCCCATCCCCTGGTCCGCCGTGCGCAGATACGACGGCTTACAAAGCAGTCTCGCAGCCAAATCAAAGTCCAGATAAGGAGCATATCATCGGGACATTGCCCAAACTTATTATTGAAAGTGCAGTATAAGTTTCGTTCGATTCCAGCGTTCAGCCGCCCAGCCCGACTGACAGCACCGCGTACCCCCTCTGCAGAAGGAAACGCGATGACAACCGGGCCCAATCTACGTCGTACGGAAATCCGCACCTCCCTGAAGGTGCCTGTGGAACTGTGCAGCTTCGAGAATGTCACCTATGAACTCGCCTACACCGTCGACGTCAGTTCCCACGGTGCCCGCGTCCTAACGAAAAACCCGTGGCAATCGAACCAGCACCTTACCGTCAGATCAGTCCAAGGGAATCTGTATTCGCACGCGCGCATCGCTTACTGCCAATCCGTTGATGGTCGTTCCTTTGCCATCGGCGTGGAGTTGCGTCAACCAACAGCGGATTGGACAGAACCCCCAAGGCTCTCAGCGTAGCTCTCCTTTCGATCTCTCTTCGCCATCTCCAATTGAGTGGCACACCCTTCGTCAAAGCTCCTGGTTAGAAGTAGCCCGGACATAGTGGAGCTAGGGTCTTTACCTGAGGCCTGTTGCGGTAGTTTACTTGATTGAGAGAGCGAGTTCTTGATGGTATTGCCTAATTAGGTTTCTGCGTATCGAGGCGACGGATTGGTCCGGAAGCGGGCTATTCGCGCCGAGGAGAAAATTCTCATGGCCAAACGAGATGTTACTTCCATATCCCCCGAACCGAAGCGAGCCGAGGAATCCTCAGAGCTTCTTCGAGAACTTGTAGCGCACCTGCGGCAGAATCGAACGCAATTACGCGAGGAATGGGTGGTGCGCATCTCCGAGACGCGCCTGCTTACGGCGATGACCAAAGAAGAGATCTTCGCGGAAGCAACCTCGGTGTACGACAGTTACGTTGAGGCTCTCGAAACCGAAGCGTTCGAGGCGCTGCAAGCTTACGCGCGGAATCTTTCCGAACGCATCATTCCGCGCGGCGTCGAAACTCACGAAGTTGTCGGGATAGTGCTCCTCTTGCGCGACGTGCTGGCGCGTTCTCTGTTCGCAAAATACCAGAACGATTTTAAGAAACTGAATCGCATCTTAGACGCCTACGAGCCGGCTGCGAACCGCATCGCAAACACAGTGGCGGTCGGCTTCGTACAAGAGCGCGAGCGCGTTATTCGCCAGCAGCAGGAGGCGATCCGCGAACTCTCCACTCCAGTGCTGCAGGTTCGCGAGCGGTTATTGATTCTTCCCATTATCGGAGTCATTGACCCTCAGCGCGCCCGGCAATTGACGGAGCAACTTCTTCGTGGAATTCGTACCAACCGCGCCAAAGTCGTCGTAATCGATATCACCGGTGTGGCAGCCATGGACGTCACAGTAGCAAACCACCTAGTGCAAACAGTTGAGGCATCGCGTCTTCTCGGCGCAACGGTAATTGTTACGGGGCTTTCGCCTGAGATCGCGCAGACACTCGTGACTATCGGTGTCGACCTCGGCAAGATGAATACGGTGGGCGACTTGCAGGGCGGCATCGAGCAGGCAGAAAGACTATTGGGATACAAAGTTGCGACTTTAGCGGAGCAAAGTTTGGCATAGAGGGGAAAAGCTAAGTGGAAGTCCCGATTCTCAAGCAAGGCGCGGTCCTCATCGCGACTTTTCAGGCGGCATTATCGGACGCGGACCTCAACCATCTGCGCATGGGCTTGGTGCAGCAGGTTGTTAAGTTTCGCTCCCGTGCGGTTATCGTCGATGTTACCGCGATGGACGTGATGGACTCATTTGCATCACGGACGTTGCGCGAAATCGCTCACATGATTCGGCTGCGCGGCGCGGAGACGGTTATCGTGGGCATTCAACCCGAAGTCGCTTTTGCAATGGTGCAGCTAGGCTTAACCCTGGAAGGCGTTGCGACGGCCCTGGACCTGGAAGAAGGTCTGGCCTATTTAAACGAAAAGTTCAAGACTACGAACTGAGAGTGAGCCACAGTGTCGGCTGCGGAAATCCGGGTGGCAATCAACTCCGACCAGGATATCGTCTCCGCCCGCCAGAGAGGCAGGGCGATGGCGACTGAACTCGGGTTTTCCACGGGTGACGCCACACTGATTGCCACAGCAATCTCAGAACTCGCGCGAAACATCGTGTCCTATGCGCGTAAGGGCCAGATCACGCTAAAGATGGTAAATGGCTTGAGTCGTCAAGGCATTGCTGTCATCGCTAGCGATGACGGTCCAGGGATCACCGATATTCGCCAGGCTTTGCGCGACGGCTATTCCACTTCTGGAAGTTTGGGACTTGGCTTACCTGGGGTGCGCCGCCTGATGGACGAATTTGAGATCACTTCCCAACCCGGCCGGGGAACAATGGTAGCGGTGAAGAAATGGAAACAATAAGAGAACCGATGGTCGAATACGGTGTTGCCAAGTTCGCCCTTCCGGGTCAAGGAGAGTCAGGCGACCTACACCTGGTTTGCTGCAACCGAAGCGGAATTCTGGTGGCAGCCATTGACGGCATAGGACACGGCGAAGAAGCTGCCAATGCCTCTAAGACAGCAGCTGCGCTCCTCAGAAGCTGCCCCGACGAGCCGATTATCTCTCTCGTAGAACGATGCCACCAGAAACTCCGGTCAACTCGCGGGGTTGTAATGAGCCTTGCTTTCATTGACCCTGAACATGGGATGGTGACTTGGCTGGGTGTCGGCAATGTGCAAGGAGTGTTGATGCGCTCTGATGCGAAAAGGGGAAATGGGCAGGAGTCGCTTCTCCTGCGGGCTGGCGTGGTCGGTTCCCAGTTACCTGCGCTTCAGGCCACCGTGCTTCCGATCGTGCGGGGAGACACAATTTTCTTTGCAACAGACGGAGTCCGAAGCGATTTTTCCGTGAACCTCTCGGCCCGGGAGAATCCGCAAAGGGCGGCAGACAGGATTCTCGAACAGTATCGCAGCGGAACCGACGATGCGCTCGTTCTAGTCTCGCGGTTAACGGGAATCAATCCATGAAGATCGCGATTCGACGCAAGGCGAAGCCGCGCGCAGGTTTTGAAGACGAGTACCGCTCTTCCTTGTGCGAATATGCGGCCGGTGGAGGCGAAGCCGCATTGGGTCGGGCGTATGAACTCGGCCGGCGAGCGCTTAGCGAGCAAAAGAGCCTTGTGGAGATAGCTTCCCTGCATCATCAAGCGGTACTTGCTTTGGTTCGCGAGGCGGAAACTGAGAAACGCAGGGAGGAATTGCTCGGGTCGAGCGCCGCATTCCTTGCGGAGTGCTTGTCTCCGTATGAGATGGCCCACCGTGGCTTTCAGGATGCGGTGAAGGCCCTGCGTCAATTGAACGAAATGCTCGAGGAAGAAATCAAGCGCATTGCGTACGCTGTGCACGACGAGGCTGGACAACTACTCGTCGCCGTGCATCTCGCGCTTGCCGAAGTGGCCCTGGAACTGCCCGCGCCCCAGCAAGCACAGTTCGCGCAGATTAAAGAAATGTTGAACCAAGTTGAGAAACATTTGCGACGGTATTCCCATGAACTTCGGCCAACGATCTTAGATGATCTCGGCTGGATTCCCGCGATCCGTTTTCTAGCGGAAGGAATTTCGAAACGAGCCAATCTGCCGATTCACATCGATGCGGCCGTTTCCGGACGTCCGCCGAGCGCCATCGAGACGACGCTTTATCGTATCGTTCAAGAAGCACTAACCAATGCCGTCAAGCATGCGAAGGCGAGCAATGTCTGGATTCGTGCTTGGAGAGAGAATCTCGCGCTGTGTTGTTCGATCCGGGACGACGGCGCGGGGTTTAACACTCAGCAGAGCCAACGCGCTCCACTCCGGAAAGGGTTGGGACTAATCGCCATGCAGGAGCGCGTGAGTGCCATCGGCGGAACATTGCAAATCGAATCCCAGCCGGACCATGGAACAGAGCTTTCCATCCGACTTCCATTGGAGGGTAATCATGCCAATTCGAATCGTACTCGCCGATGACCATGTGCTGGTACGTCAGGGACTTAAGTCATTGCTGGAGCGGGAGAAATTTCAAGTTGTTGCGGAAGCCTCCGATGGGCAGGATGCCGTCCGCTTGACGGAAACGCACCATCCGGATATCGCCATCTTTGATATCAGCATGCCCACTCTCAATGGAATTGATGCTGCCCGTCAATTGGGCCGTTCCTGCCCGAAAACTAAAGCAATCCTTCTCACCCAGCATGAAGAGGAGCAGTACATCCGTGAAGCTCTCGAGGCCGGAGTCAAGGGTTACGTCTTAAAGAATCAGGTTGCAAGTGACCTCATCCATGCCATCCAACAAGTCTCCCGCGGTGAGTTCTATCTTAGCCCGGGAATTTCTCGCGCGGTGATGGAAGCCTACCGGACCAAAGCCGATAGGCCAGCGGATCCCTTGACGGTCCGCGAGCGTCAGGTGCTGCAGTTGATTGCCGAAGGAAAATCCACGAAAGATACTGCCTGCGTTCTGGGTATCAGTGTCAAAACGGCTGAATCTCATCGGATGCGGCTCATGCAAAAACTGGATATCCACGAGACCGCGAGTCTTGTGCGCTACGCAGTCCGTCGCGGACTGGTACAGCCTTGAATGGAAATGATGGTGGTTGCCGGCTCGCACCACGTTAGTGCACTGCAAGTGGAACTGTTTCAGCATGATGACACACGCTGTCAGCTCATCTTGTGCATCTGCCTCGCCACTGCTCCTACTCAGGTCTTCACCTCAGAAAAATAGAGGAAACTACCCGATTGCCTGGGTTGGAGGAATTTCTTAACCTGCGCGCGAACGATGCCCACACGTGTCCTGCTTGCAGACGATCATGCCCTGATCCGCCAGGGACTCAAGGCTTTGCTGGAAACGCAAGGATTTCAAGTAGTTTGCGAGGCCTCGGATGGACAAGAAGCGCTGCGCCTGGCAGCCAAGGACAAGCCGGATGTGGCCATCATCGACATCAGCATGCCGGTCATGAATGGCCTTGACGCCGCACGGGAAATGACGAAGTCATCTCCGAAAACAAAGGTCATACTTCTTACACAGCATGACGAAGACCAGTATGTCACCGAGGCTCTCCGTGCCGGAGTAAAAGGATACGTGCTCAAGAACCAGGCCGCGGACGATCTCGTGCATGCCATCCGAGAAGTCTGCCGGGGATCCGTTTATCTTAGCCCGAGGATCTCACGGACGGTTGTTGACGCTTATCTCTCCAAGACGTACGTCCCGGCCGACCCCCTTTCAGGGCGTGAGCGTCAAGTTCTTCAATTGGTTGGTGAAGGCAAGTCTACGAAAGATGTCGCTCTGCAACTGGGGATCAGCGTAAAGACTGCCGAATCACACAGAGCAAGACTCATGAAGAAGCTCGATATCCATGAGACGGCGAGTTTGGTTCGCTACGCCATTCGCCGCGGTTTGATCCAGGCTTGACACCCCCCAAAGGGTTTGCCTGTAGACCGTTCTCGGTCATTTCACTCAGTTGAAATGGGTGATTCACCGGATTGAATTCATTTGGCAACCGGCTATGCTGCTGCGAAAGGAGCGGCCCCCGCCTCAATCACCCCAACCACCGAACTGCACTGACACGGAGGCGGACCGAACTGATGTCAGTAAAGGTTCATGTAAATGGACAGAGGGTGCAACACCGGCATTTACAAGACGATGATCTTGGCTGTGGAAAAAGACGCCATGGCCATCGCGGCAGCATAGGGGGAAGTTATGAACAATCAAGTCCCGAAATATGTCACGCAGGCAAGAGCTTCCTTTCTGCTCGGCATACCGGAAGCGGAATTCCGGCGCATTTCGAAGGAATCGGGATTGGGCCGCGTGGAACGCGCCGGCAACGAGGAAGAGACCTACTTCACCTACGAGGAATTGCGGCGGATTTGCATGCTCGCGGCGCACCAGATGCAATCAGTCCACTAAATCACTGTCCGGAGCACTTTGGCGCGCAAGGCAAGGAAAACGAATGATGTTTCGTGACGCAGGTAAAGGTCAGTTGGAATGGCGAAATACGATCGCACCGTTGCTCGGTGACTGGGTCGTACTGCTCGCCATGGAGCACCAGCGCGCTCCGCTGCCCGTTTCGTCTGCGCTTTGGAAGGGTCTGCTGCGAAAAGGCTTTCCAAACGACCTGGATGAACTTGCAATTTTTGCGCGTCGCTACTTGTTCCTGGGAGACGCACGGCTGCTGCTAGCAAAACTGAGAATTCGGACCGCCACAACCCCACCCGTGCGAGAGACATTGTCAAAAGAGGACAAGATCGCTGCGGGGGACCGCCCGCAGATCAAGGATGCGCACACATGCAAATGAGCTCAAGCAAGTTCACTACCTGCTCGCGGAAACGACAGGCAAGCTTCAAATCCGTGAACAATCCGTCTGATGTCGCGATCCTGAGCATGACAGTTGATTCCCAACCATTATTTCGCCGAGGTGTCTCGCGCTTGCTACCTCGCAGAGAAAATGAGCGTATTGATGAGGTTTTCCAAGCTCTCCTTTCGGAAGCAAATCGAGAACTCGCCAGATTGTTGCGAGACGTACGCACGGAGTCTCACGGCACGTTGCCCGGTAACACTCAGAGTCAGCCGGTCAGTGAGCTTCTGATGCGCGCTGTCCGCTGCGCCGCGAAACAGTACATGTTGCAAGAAGAACTGGGCAATCTTGCACTCACGGACGAACTGACGGGCCTATATAACCGCCGCGGCTTCATGGCCATTGCCGAACGCCAAATGAAGCTCGGGCGGCGATCCGGCCGGGGGATGTTGCTCTTTTTGATGGACGTAGACCGCTTGAAGCAGATTAACGATTCGTTCGGCCATTTCGAAGGCGACCATGCGTTAAAGCGCACGGCCGAAGTCCTGGAAGAGACGTTTCGGGACTCAGATGTTGTCGCTCGCCTGGGAGGAGATGAGTTCGCTGTTCTTGCGATCGAGGCAGCCGGCCACAGCGAGGCCACAATCAAGACTCGACTTTTCGAGTGTTTGAAATCAATCAATGCCGAACAGTCTCGCTACGAAATTTCTCTTAGTGTGGGCCTTGCGCGTTTCGATCCGGGCAGTCGCGCGTCAATTGGAGAATTGATGTCGAAAGCCGACCAGGCCATGTACGAGCAGAAGCGGCGACGACCGAGGCCACCTCTCGAGACCGAGACCAGTACTCAGTCTCAATAGGCACTATGGACCTTAGAGAAGCGACGTCGCTTAACTTCTTGTTGGTTCCTGCAACTTTTTGGCACCGCCCAGCCCGGTGCAAGCTAATTGAACCCAGCTTGGAAGGTCATTTCACAAATGCCTCTACGGTTAGGACGCCTTGAGAAACGGACTCGGCTGGCTGTTCCGGTAGAGATATTCAGCCCTCAGAACCCGGCCGCGCCTGAGCGGACGACTACGGAAAACGTCAGCTCGCTCGGAATACGAGTCCTGACCCAACGAGCTAGAGATTTGAATGAACGACTGATGATCAGTTCGCTCGTGGGCGATCTGCGGACCATCGCTCGCGTTGTTTATTGCCAGCGGCTCTCCGATGGGCGTTTTGGTGTCGGATTACAGTTCCAAGGACAGGCCGTCAACTGGTCAAAAGGCTCGTTGGCTGGCGCCGCCGGTTGAATGGCCGGCACGGGGAAATCTTGGCGCGTTCCATGGGGCGAGCTTCGCGGAAAGAACGAACATTTATGTTTACTACTGTGACCGCATTGCGGGAGTTCATCCAGCCATCGTACAGGGGCGGTGGGAATGAATCGCAGTCCGGCACGTCCTGCTCAATTCTATGATCAGCGGACAAGGATCCAAGTGAAGTAGTTCACTGGCGCCTCCCCAATGTGGAGGGACAAGCACTGCTGCCGGTATCTTTAATATTGGCTTCGCCGTTTCCAACCTCGATTTCGCCGCACCTCACAGCAGCATCCGTTTACCGAAGGGTTCGAACAATGTGACCAATGCCGTTGAGATCTCTGCCAGTGCAGCCGTTTGTTTCGCCGGATCGAGAATTAAGGTCATAAGCTGGGTCCCATCAAATCAATTGCGCTGAAATTGAAAACGGACGAATTTTACTCATCGTTTGCACACCCTTTGGCCACCTTAATGCACCGGCACAGCTTCCGAACTAAGAGGTTCGTGCCTTTAACATGCTCTAACTCCGTGCCGTGGTCGATGTAATCCATCTGGGTCAGAATCCCAATCCAGAGTCGTCGCTGCCGCAGGCGGTAATCTCATCCGGCGGTACGCTGGGCCCCGTGGTCGAAGGGTTTGGTTTGTGCAGCTGGATGTTGCCACCCGCCAATAAACGCGTTGAAACAATGACGGCGCTGGCACCGCCCTTGGCGACCTTTAGTCCGAACTTGTCTACTCCGATGCCTGGCTCACCGTTGTCCTTGGTTCTGGCGCGAAACTTGACACCAGTGTCATAGGGGGGAGGCAGGTTGGTATTGGCTGTGCCACAGATATCGCGGTACCCGGATGGCGGGGGTCCCGGCGCAGGCTCGAAGTACCCGTCAATGCTGGTACTGCTGAGGTGAAATCCGGCGAAGAATCCCGTCGTGTCATGGTCCACAAAGTTTACATGTCCGAAGAACCCGCCGTTCTTACATCCCCCGACGAGGCCGAAGTTCGCGTGGTTACCACCGTCGGTAATCGTCTTATCCGTGATAACGAATCCGCCGCCGGTCGTAAAGTCGCACGGGCTCGGAACTACGTGGGCTATTGCAGGGGTGCTTCGGAACGTCAGAAGGCCCATCAACAGTCCACATGCCAAGAGTCCGGATGCCACCAAACCTATCTTTCTTTCTCTCTTGCTCATTTCTCTTTCTCCCTCTATCTCAAGATCGCTCGCTGGCGGGTTAAGAAATGCCTGCGGTCGCAGACGCGATTACAACATCGGCAACACCAGTGACAGCAACATGGATGGCATTCACGACGGCTGTGCCAGTTGACGAAACCGTCTGCTCGTTGATAATGACCTGACCGCCGGGAATCCAAATCGCTTGGTTCGGGGCCCCGGTTACGGCGACCGGAGTTCCATTAATCGAAAGATTGCTGAAGATTGAGCTGCCGGTGCCTGCAGCGCCCAACACCTGGGACGCCTGCGCCACTACTGAATCGGCGGTAATGCCGACCCCGGCCACGGTCATATTCAAGTTCGCAAGTGAGGCCTCGGAGTCAACCTGATCGACCCAACTGATCGTGGCTGCGCTCAGGGTTTCCGCGCTAAGCGTTGAGGGGACGCTCCCTGTAACCATGGAAGCATCCCTGGTGTCGTTGACACCGCTGAGAGTCCCGGTATCGGCGAGCGCTGTTGTCGTTGCCGTTCCGAGAATTCCGAGAACGGATACTCGTGCCGCGCTCGCCTGCCCCACAACCGTTGACGTCGTGGTGGTCGGCGGAAGTGGCAGCAGGCCGCCCAGCTGTGCATCGCTAACCGCGGGCCATGCCAGCACAGCCATCGCCAGCGCGACCGCGATTGAACGGCTTCTGAGAGATCTTGTCTGACGCATGCAAACCTCCCTAAATTGGAATCTGAGACATACTTCTAGTAATGAACGGAAGGAAGCGCACACCGTAGAATCACTCACTCACTTCAGGACTGGGGGCGCGTTTTCCAGCTCATCGTCGGAAGGCTAATTGCGGTGCTGTTGGATTACAATCCTGTCAACTACGTAATTCAGTGAAGAAAATTCCCTATATTGAGGGGGCGCAACCCCCCTATTCAAGCCCAATTGAGGATACTTGTCTCGCTCGAGCGGCTCAGGCTCAACTAGGAGGGAAAGGTTGGAGGGGGTTGAAGACTATTGCTCGAAGATCAAGACTGCGGGATTCGCATCGTTCATTGTAATCACTACAAATTTCGATGTGGACACAATGTACATGATATAGCTCCCGTTTTGGATGGAGCCTCTTCCATTGGTTGGCACTGACGATACGGAATATGGGACGCTGACCGGAACACCCAAACTGGGTCCGCTCGGGGCGCCAATATCCTTCGCGCCTGTGATGGTGCCGGTCGGGCTGACACCGTCTGCCGTGAACTCGCCCGAAAAGATCACCGTGCCAAGCGAGGCGGCGTAGCTCGTGTAACCCGCATACCTGCCCAATACCGAGGCATTGGTAAACGTCCTCGCTGCTTGAGGATCCGCAAACCCGAAGAACTCAGAACTGACCCAGAAGGCTTGGTTGGAGTCGACCAGGTAAGCATTCGCGGCAAACCCCCCGATATACATGGTCACCCGTCCATTGCCGTTCACGATGTACGTCCCAGACAGGCCGGTGAGGGTTGTGTCCAGCCCGCCGCAGTTTTCGTCGTAGTCTAGAGAAAGAGCGCCATTGCCGTCGCCAGTGAATAAGCCTACGAGCACGTTCGGCGCAACTCCAGTGGAACACACACGCTGGCCTGTAAGGTAAATGACCATGCCGCCGTTTAGCGAGGCGTTGGAGAAACCTCCTATGGGCATTTTCTGCTGCACGACCGAGCCGTTTAGCAGTGGTGTGACGCTCGTGACCGCGTCAATCTCCATCGCGAACAGCTTTCCCGCGTTAACAACGTAAAAGATGAAATCGAGGTTCTGGGCCAGTCCCGCGACTAACGGGGGCAGACTCATTACGCCCCGGCCAGTCGTGGTGTCGGTTACGGCGTAACTCCCCGCGGCAAACTGCGCCCCTGCAAAAATACCTGACCGGCTGCTGTCGGCGGTTCCGTCGGTCAAGGCTCCCAGTCCGTTCGCAGTAAAACGGCCCGCAAGCATGGTGCGATCGTTAAAGCCGTCCAAGCCGGTGAAACCAAACGCATAGTTACCGGCTATTTTGTTCGTGTTGTATGCGGTGGTGTCCGCCCTTTCCATGGTCCCGGAGCCGACCTCTCCGGTTCCGCCAGAAGCATCGATCTCGACGAACTGAGCGTTGCCGTTGGCCATCATGGCAAACGCAAGCCTTCCGCCGCCGGGGATGTTCAAGTCCATCACGCCCCTGTGGTCCGCACCGATTGTATACGTCCCGGTGAACGCAAGACCGTGTGCCCTTTGTTGGGCTTGTGCGCTGTTGGTGTCAAGCTCGCCGTTCGTCAGATTGCCGGCGCCGTCCGCGGTGAATCTTCCCACAGCGGCGAAAACAGTCGAGCCGCCGCCTCCTCCGGTGGTCATCCCGTTGAAGGTAAACGCGTAGTCGCCCATCAACTCGGCGTTGTTCCCTCCGGGAGTGTTCTGGGCACGGACCGTCGAAGCAAGAACCAACACGAAACACATGATCAGCAGAACTTTCAGTTTCCTCATTCTTCCTCTCCTTGTTGGCTGGGCGGTTGGATGGGACCGTTTTCGTCGTGAACCAGCGATCATGATCGCTCCTTGTGGCAAGACACCCACGTCTTAACCTAAACTGTGCTTACCGTCGGGACGAAGGCCCTCTCGATTAACTCATCCGCCTTTTCCTGCTCCTGACCACATTCGAGATGGCTCACCACCCTTGTACCTATGCTTTAGTAGCGACCGGAAGGCAATCGGGTGGATACCGGAAAACTGCGATAGGGAAATGCCTAAAACGTAGGTAGATACCGACCGGAGCAATAGAAATAAATCTGGTGCTGGAGGTCACAGCTGAAGTGACGCCACCAAGAGAACGCTCTACGAACCGGTGGGCAGCATGCCAACGCGCCAGAAATCAAAAGTGTGCTGGGTAAATTGGACCCCGATCATGCTACGACCGAAGTATTGCTCGCCTATGAACGCTACGCGGCACCGCTGATCTTCCTCCGTGGCCGGATTTATCAGAATGAGTTGTTGGCCGGGCGCCACTTTTGTCGCAAGTGTGATGAGTCCGCCGCGGAAGTTCAACCGACGGACCTTGGTTTCCTCCTGAAAAGGCTCATCGTCATCCCCACGTCCGTAAACCAAAACCGGCAAATCCTGTACCAGGTCAGGGATCGCCTTCGCACCGTGCAGGACCGAAACTCTTCTTTGGAGAGCGAGGCCGTAAAAGCGATTACCGCAGCTTTCGCACCTAAAGGGGCGAGTGAGCAACAAAGGTAAGACCGCGGACTCGAACAAGCTCTTTCTGGTCGACGGGCGCACCTCAACGTGATGGCACGAGGGACAGCGCCTTTCCATTAACAGGCCATGAAGTAACTGGGATGCGAAGCAAAGCATAGCTTTCGCGCGTTCAGGGAATCAAGACCGACTACCCAGTTGGAGTAGTCAGACCAATGCCCAATTTCTGTTCCTTGGGCAAACAAGCCAATGCCCGAATTCTGTCCGCCAGGCCAGTTGTTATTTCGCGGTAGCTGACTCACACTTCCATTGGATCGTTAGTTCTAGTACCTCTAGTACTTTGATTGTTGCTCTCGGGCCAGCTTCTTCCCTCCCGCTCGAACACGCCAGGCGCCTGGGGCAAGAAAACAGAAATCTGGAGGACGGGATCGTGCATCGTCGCTCAGGCGTTTTTTTATTCGCTTTGCTAGTTGCCAGTTTCGGTTTTGTCGGTTGTTCAGGCCTCGTTGCCGGGAACAATGGGAATCCGCCCCCGCCGTCGACGCTGGTCATTTCGAACGTACAAAGCGGATCGGTCACAACCACTACCTCTCAGGTCGTTTGGACAACAAACGTCCCCGCCGACTCCTCGGTCGATTACGGAACCACCACCGCCTATGGAAATAGTACACCGGTGGATTCAGCGATGGTCACGAGCCACCAGATGACGCTTTCCGGTCTGGCCGCTGGCACGACCTACTATTACCAAGTCAATTCGACCGACTCCAAGGGTAACCACGGGCACGGGGGCAGCAAGTTCAATACAGCTGGTTTCAACCTTTCCGGCACGATCAATCCTGCAACGGGAGGGAGCGGGGCAACTGTGACGTTGAGCGGAGCTGCGAGCGCCACGACAACTGCCAACAGCTCGGGAGCGTACACGTTCACTGGATTGGCGAGCGGGTCTTACACCATAACCCCGAGCAACACCGGTTACACCTTCACTCCTGCGAGCCAGAATGTGACTGTGAGCACGGTCAATGTTACAGGTGTGAACTTCACGGCGAATGCCGCGCCTGTGGCGCCGACGATCACGACGCAGCCCGCCAGCCAAACGGTCACGGCAGGCCAGACGGCCTCCTTCAGCATGGCCGCCACAGGCACCGCCCCGCTGAGCTATCAGTGGAACCGGAACGGTACGGCTATTTTTGGAGCGACGTCCTCTAGCTACACCACTGCGGCGACAACAAGTTCTGACAACGGAGCGCAGTTCACCGTGCTGGTCAGCAACACGGCCGGAAGTGTGACCAGCAACGCCGCCAGTCTCACAGTCAGTGCGGCTCCGGTGGCGCCTTCGATTACGACGCAGCCAGCTAGCCAGACGGTCTCGACGGGTCAGACGGCCTCCTTCAGCGTGGCCGCCACGGGCACGGTCCCGCTAAGTTATCAATGGCAGAAGAACGGCGCGAACATCGTGGGGGCAACTTCTGCGAGCTACACGACTGCGGCGACAACGACGGCGGATAGCGGATCGACGTTACGAGTGGTCGTGAGTAACACAGCAGGAACGGTAACGAGCGCGGCAGCGACACTTACGGTGAACCCGGCTCCGTCGCCGGGTATTCAAGTGAGTCCTACCTCTATCAACTTTGGAAACGCCGTGGTCGGGAGTACCTCGTCTCAACCCTTAATCATCGCCAATACCGGCACGGCCACACTGAGCATTACCCAAGTGACTGAAACTGGCTCGGCTTTCTTCAATGTCAGTGGATTTTCGCTGCCCTTGAACTTGAGTGTGGGGCAGCAAGCCACAATCACGGTGGCTTTCCTGCCAACTTCAGTTGGCGCCGCGTCCGGCAACATCTCAATTGTGAGCAACGCACCTGGTTCTCCGCTGGCCATTTCCTTAAGCGGAACGGGCCTGACCCAGACTTTTCTGCTTGGGGCGAATCCGACGAGTCTGAGCTTTGGAAATGTGAACCTGGGCAGTACCAGCTCTCTAGCTACAACGTTGACGAACAGCGGAAACTCGAGTGTCACGATCTCTAGTGTGACGGCCACGGGCACGGGATTCAGCACTAGCGGCATCACGTCCGGCACCATTTTGGCGCCCAACCAATCGGCTACGCTGACTGTTGCGTTCGCTCCAACGGTAGCTCAAAACTTCACCGGCAGCGTCACTGTGGCTAGCAATGCTACCAACTCGCCGGCTGCGGTCACTTTTGCCGGCGTCGGACTCCCACCGACAACGGCACCGTTTCCTGTTTGGGTGCAATCCGGTCTGCTCAGGGTGGGGCAGACCGACGCCCCCGGCACGGCTTCTTCCATCAGTTTCTCCGGCGCACGCGGGGAAACTGTGGACACGCAGGTCATCGTGAGCGCCCCGGCTGGGGGATTGACGAACGTCAACCTGAGCGCCTCGGCGCTCGCTGGGCCTAGCGGTGCGACCATCTCGGCCTCGAACTTTGTCTTCTACCGCGAGTACTATGTGACCGTTCAAGGTAGTTACAACGTAGGAGGAAGCAACCAGCCGTTGGGGGCAGGAACCTATCCCGAGCCGTTGATCCCCTTCGTTGACCCTGAAACGGGTGCAGCGCTGAGCGGGAGCCTTCGAGCTGTTCCGGCCACTGTAGCCGCGAGCCAGAACCAGCCATTTTGGATTGATCTCAATATCCCGAGGGGCAAGACGATTTATCCCCCCGGAGCTTATACCGGAACGATCACGGTTACCAGCAGCCAAGGAAACGTGACCGTTCCCATGACTCTTACGCTGTGGGATTTCCAGCTGCCGTTGCAGCCGTCGGAACTGACTCATTTCATAATTTCGGTGAACTCCGGTAATCCCAGCAATGCGCAGCAACTGGCCTTGACACGTAACCGCATTTTCAGCATGAACTGGTCGGCAGCACAAGCAGCATCCTTTCAAGCTTCGGACGGATTGAACCGTTCCTCTCTTGGGGAAACATTCGGCTGGAACTTCGTCAATTGCAACGGTTCGTTGATCAATCCCATACCTTCTCAATCCGCGATCGCCGCCGCCGCCGTGACGTATCCTGCCGGCATGCCACTAGACCTATACGCGTCCGATGAGTGTATCGGAAGCTCGGCGGTGTATCCCAATATTAAATTACTCGCCAACAATGCTCATGCTGCAGGCGTGAAGATACTGGATACCGTTCCCCCCGATACCAATCTTTACAATTACGTGGACTATTGGGTCATGCTTACGGTCAATTGGCCCGCTAGTCTTGCTGGGATTCCGGGAAGTTTCTGGTCCTACGCTTCCTGCAATGTGGGAAATGGAAGCAATCCGAGATGGGACATAGATTTTGCTCCGATAAACGAACGCCTTCAGGCTGGGTTTCTCAACCAAACTCAGGGGGCCACGGGCCTTCTCTACTATACGGTTGACGGATGGTCTTCCGGAAATGCCATTGGATCGTACCAGAATCTTAATACCTCAGCTTGCGGTGTTCCAGGTTCAGCCGATGGCATGTTCATTTATCCCCCGGGTCCCATCGCCTCTTCCGAGTCAGCTCCAGGGATACGTCTGAAGGCCGTACGTGACGGCATCCAGGATTTCGAATACGTGCAGATTCTTAAGAACCTGGGGCAAGCTGCCTTCGTGAACCCAATTATCCAGCCGATTGCCGCGAGCTGGAGCAACTGGAGTCACAACCCGAACGCCCTGGAAGGTGCACGGCTGCAATTGGGGCAACAGCTCCATCAGCTTGCTCCGTAGGTGAATAGTTTCCCAGCGGTCCATTCCTCATTCTCATCTGTTTAACAGTTAATTTCGTTTGGAATTCGCTGGCAAGCCGCCCTATGGTCAAGCATCTCAAGTCTCCGTTGCGCACGAGGGTGCCAAGTTCCTCCAGAAAACAGGCGACAACGTTTTCAAGTCGCGGCCACTCTGCATAAAGATTCTCTGGGTGGAACCAGATGTGGAAAACTCCACCGCTTCGACGCACTCGTTCCAATCCTTTTCTCAGCCGCCGCAAACGGCTCGCATTGGGGATGTATTTGCGCCAGCCGGCCGCGTAGCGGATCAGTAGCGACCCTGGAATGGAAACCATTCCTTCTTTGAGGGAAGGCTCGACCATGCATGGTGATAGTCCGGCAAAATCTGCTAATACCATGCCGATGGACGTAAGCTTGCTGCTTGCAAAGCGAAATGGTAGTTCATCAACGTCGCGAAAACATGTAAACCCTGCATCTCGAAGGTCGGCGAGGTAAGCAACTGAATTCCGCGGGTAAACGAAACACGTTGTTGGGATTCCAAGTTCTCGCGCAGTCTGCGCACAATAATGATACTCAGCGATTGCACGTTCCCGCGTCATGCCGGGCCATCCAAAGGGGACATGCGAAAACGAATGAAATCCGACCTCTTGCTTCGGTTTTGCGCTCTTGATCATTTCTACCAGGGATGCTCCGAACCACTCGGGATGAGTCGATTCATCGCCGTCTGTGGGAACGTAACCGAACCACGGCTTCGAAAAGTGAGGGTAATGGACTTCTGGCAACCCGGACACGTCGGGCAGCGAGGGACGCATCATCGCGCCAACCACGGCCCAAGTTGCCGATAGGCCGTTACGCGTGAGGTGGTCCAGCAAGTTGGGTGCACCGATGTCGTGGGTCCACCGGGCCATCTTGAGTAGATCGTCATCAAATGAAAGATCGAAACTGCCCCAACTGAGTTCCAAATCCAAGCTGATTACAACCGTTGGTTGGGTCATTTACTCTCCAGTTTTGGTTGTGTCGCTCGAATGGACAATGTGCGAATTGGATTTCCTGAGGAGTATTGCGCATGGCAGGAACAGCCACGCACGGCTGCCTGTAGCCGGCGGCGTGCTTTGTATATCGAATCGGGCCCGAACCGCCGTTCAACCCTTCAACTTTTAGTGGGACATCCTTTCGCAGATGGGACACCGTTTCGCAGACCCGCGTATCCGTTACAAAAGTGCTTGTAGGCAAACAGGGGCAGGTCCAGCAGTCCAGGCAGAGGATCGTCTGCGGCCATCAGGGCGAACTCGACTGGGCTGCGCAAAGAGCGCAAGTACGCACCCAGGCTTAGGCGACCGCGAAGCATTTCGTGAATAGCGGCCGGAACATCCGTACTCACGCGGACCCAGCGAACGGCGGTGCGCCCAGTCCGCTTCGGCACCGCCTCGCCCATCATCATTTGCCAGAGGAGATAGGGAAAGTCTACACCGGCACGGGCGCCCAGTGTTGACCAGGTCCAAAGTCGCGGATTGATATCTAGAAGCTTGTAGCGTCCATTTCGGGCGTCAAACTTGAACTCAACTTCAACAAGGCCGGTATACCGTATCGCGGCAAGCAGACGCCGGGAAGGGGCCACGATCTCGGGGAGGTCGAGCGTTTCGACAAAGGAGCTTGAGTAGCCAAAGTCAATCGGGTATTGCCGTGTGCGGCGCGCGGTGAGAGAGGCAATCGGTTGCCCGTCGCAGCATAGCGCCGCGTACGAGAACTGGGAGTCGCCGCCGCCAGGGATCAGCTCCTGAAGAAGAATCAGATCTGGAGGAATCAGTTCGCGAGCCTCACGGTACCGCGCAAGAAGCTCTTCGCGATTGGCCGCAGGCCAAGCTTTGTCCGACGTAAACCGATTCATGGTGGCGTGTGTTGCAGGCTTCAGGATGGCGGGAAAGTCAAGGTCGGCGGCTGTAAGGTCGGCTTCCGTGGCGGGATAAATTGTTGAGGGATAGTCAACTTGTTGCTCAGCCGCCAGCCGGTAGGTGAGCCGCTTATCGTAAGCCCAGCGCAGGATGTCCCAGGTAGGGGTCGACACGCGGAAGCGGCGCGAGAGTACCGTGTGAAACTTCGACAGCAAAGCGGCGGACTCGTCGCTGGTGGGGAACAACACCCATTGATCAAGCCCGTAGTGTTCGGCGATCTCCAAAAGGTACGCGGCTTGGCCCTCGTCTTCCAGGTTTGGCCACGACAAGGTGCGTCGCGTGTAGCGCGAAAAAGTCGCCAGCTTTATGTTTGGCGGGGTGGTCACCCAGACGGGCACGCCATGGCGGCCCAGGCTCCTCGCTATGGAAAGGCCGTTGAGGTTGCCGCCGATAACCAGTGCGCCAATCGTTTCAGTCATGGGAAGAGGCTGTGCATCCTTGATGGCCGCGTGCGCTTCGCTGTGTTTCATCGGAGGACAGAATTATCCGAGCCCCGCGACGAGGGGTTCGCGGACCATAACCCGATCGCTCGTAGCTTTCCCGGCGATGCAGCGCCGCAACGCGCGAGCAGCGTAGTGCGTTCCGACGACAAATTGCATCAAGGCGCCGAAACTCCAAACGGCCGGCGCCCCGAGGATGTGCAAGTTCGGGACGGAGGTTTCAAAACCTTCGCGGAGCCGAGGGTACCCTTGGAAGCAGCTTATGGACTGCGCCAGCTCTGGGGCGAAGAAATCATATTTGGAGACGTCCACGCGGTATCCGGTTCCGAGAAAAACATGGTCGACGGTTCTGTCGGTCCCATTATCCAGCTTGACTCTGATCCGCTGGCCAGCGGGAGCAGCGGAAACAATGGAACGTCCCAGGCTCATAGGCACATTCTGTAACCGCGCTACGAGCCATCGAGCGCCCGCGGGCCGGATGGATCGTTTGCGGAACCAGTCCTGCATCGGGCGGGGGAAGCGCCTGACCAAGTCTGGACGGGCCACAATCTGGCAGATGCCGGCGGGGCCAACATCCGTCGGCGCGTAAAGCAGCTTGGAAATCGTGGGACCCAAACTGGAATGAATCGTTCTGGAGACTAGTCCGCCAAGCCAGCGAATCTGATGCGCGCGAGCTACGATCTCGACTTGGGCGCCGCTCTCGTGCAGCAGCGCGGCCGACTCCAACGCGCTCTGACCACTTCCGACTACAAGCACTTGTTTGCCCTCAAAGTTTCGGAATTCGCGATGTTCCGAGGTGTGCGACGCCAGCGAGTTCGGGAGACCTGCAAATTCCGGCGGTCGCCAAGCAAACGAGCTGATACCTGCGGCGACCACGACGCGGCGAGCAATAATGGTTTCCCCTTTTTCGAGGACCAAGTGGAAACGCTTTCCGTGTTCCTCCACACGGACGATCTTGCGTCGATCGAGGTCAGGCACCATGCGACTCTGATACCACAATCCATAGTCGACGAAACGTTCGAGCGGCACCGGGCTGGAAAACGGTTTCCCACTTGCCGCTTGGAAGGCCTCTAAGGTCAATGACCGGTTCGGATCGGCAATGTGCGTGGCGGCCCATCCGGAGCGGAGCAACATGCCGACGGGCATATTGCGCTGCCAAAAGCACATGGGGTCGCCGAACGCGTGCACGTCCAGGCTCTTGATCGTGCGGAGGTGAGCAGCCGCGGATAGTCCGTAGGGGCCAGCGCCGATGATTGCTACGTCACACCTGGTCATTTCTTGCTCCTGTAAAATGAGGTCTTTGGTTTTTCCGATCCTGATGGCGGTTTTGCACGAGAGATTTCGACGTCAACTGGCGACTGTTTTTTTGGAAGAAGCCATACGCTTATTGCGGAGAAAGTTGCTGGAGCTTTTGCCCCAATTGCTGCCGCGCATTTTCAAGCGCGGTGGGGTTGTGAGTCCAGTTCGTCCAGCTCGTGGCAATGGGCACGATGATGGAGTTCAGGAACGGCACTTGCCCCAGATTGTTGAGAATCTGGGTGTATTCGTAATCTTGAATGCCGTCGCGGATGGCCTTCAGCCGTATGCCAGGCGCCGATTCCGTTGACCCGATCGGTGCTGGTGGATAGAGCATCATGCCGTCTGCAGATCCGGGAACACCACAGGCAGAGGTATTCAGGCTGTCCCAGGAACCCTGCGTATTTCCAGAGCTCCAGCGGTCCACCGCGTAGTAGAGCAAGCCGGTGGCTCCTTGGGTCTGATTCAGAAAGCCCGCTTGTAGGCGTTCGTTAATGGGAGCGAAATCGATATCCCATCGTGGGTTGCTGCCAGTGCCGACATTACAGGAGGTGTAGGACCAAAACGTCCCTGGAACGCCGGCGAGGCTACCGGGCCAGTTGACCGGAAGGATGACCCAATAGTCCACATAGTTGTAGAGATTGCTGTCTGGGGGAACGGTATCGAGGATCTTTACACCAGCTCCATGGGCATTGTTGGCAATGGTTCGGATGTTCGGCCAGGCCGCGGAGCAACCAATGGTTTCGTCAGAAACATAGAGGTCCAGGGGCATGCCAGCCGGATATGCAGCGGCAGCGTTTGCGATCGCGGCCTGCGAAGGGATGGGGTCATTTAACGACCCATTGCAACTGACGAAGTTCCAGCCGAATGTTCCCCCAAGAGAGGAGCGGTTCAATCCGTCCGAAGTTTGAAAGGATGCTGCTTGAGCCGCAGACCAGTTCATGCCGATTATACGGTTGCGAGTCAAAGACTGTTGCTGGACGTTGGTGGGACCGCCAGAGTTCAGCCAAAATGCGAAATGAGTCAGCTCCGAGGGTTTCAATGGTAGCTCAAAGTTCCACAGCGTAAGAGTCACAGGAACGGTGACGCTTCCCTGGTTGCTGGTGACCGTGATGGTACCGGTATACGTTCCGGGAGGAACATTGGTGGCGCCCCTGGGCATATTCAGATCAATCCAAAAGGGCTGGTTTTGGTTGGCGGCCACCGATGCATTGCATGCTTGGAGAGGTGCTCCGTTGCCGCAGAGGGCTGCACCCGTTTCCGGGTCAACGAAGGGGATCAACGGCTCGGGATAAGTACCTGGGCCTAAGGGCGGGTTGTTTCCACCAGCGTTGAAACTGCCCTGAACGGCCACATAATATTCGCGGTACAAGACCAAGTTGGAGGCCGGGATGGTCGCACCGCCAGGACCCGTGAGCGCCGAGGCACTCAGGTTGACGTTGGTCAAGCCACCAGCCGGGGCCTGCAAGATGACTTGGGTGTCCAAGGTTTCGCCGCGAGCGCCGGACACAGTGATGCTGGAAGCCGTGCCGGCGGCGTCGGTCGGCCCCACCCTAACCAGACTCGGCGATACCCAAACAGTAAATGGAGAACCTGATGTTTGACTGGCCTGCTGGCTGCCGGCTGGAAGAGAGGCGAGGACTGTCCTCGCTTGGATGTGCAGCACCCACGTATTGAATAGAATGAAACTGATCAAAACGGCGAGCATTGCTGCAGCCAACATCAGGCCCTTAAAGTGCCGAAACGCCCTGTGCGCTTCCCCGTTTTGGCTGCTTGATTTGTTATAGATGTTCATGGCGTTCTGTCCTCTCAGCAGTTAAATTATTCGGTTGGTCTGAGAATAAGAAAGCAGGGATTCGATTCCGTAAAGGTTGGCACAGCGGCAAGCTGATTTTCCAAACGCTAATTTCAACTTTAAATTTGTGCGCGGCGCCATTTGTAGCGCGGGATCACTCGTTGGAACCGCCCGCCAAAGTGCTACTCCTGTCGGCGTAAGGCATCAAGGAGGAGAGCGGCCGTTCCTTCGTCTGCAAAAGTCCGAGATACTCTCGATGGAGCGCTTCCCAGATCTGCTCTTGTCGAAATTTGTGCCTAACTTGTTCTAGGCCGCCGAGTCCCAGTTTGCCTGCCAAACCTTTGTCGGAGATAAGTCTTGTCATCGCTTCGGCAAGCCGAGGTACATCACCGACGGGAACAAGAAGGCCGGTTTCACCATCCACGATGACGTCTACGATTCCGGTAGCCGACGCGCCGATCACGGGTTTGCCCGCGGCCTGCGCCTCGAGCACCACGAGCGGCAGGCCCTCCCGGTGGCTTGGCAGGAGCAGAAAATCGGCGAGCGCGTAGTACGGAGCGGTGTCCTGTACCGCGCCCGCGAAAATCACACGCGGATGCGTCTCCAGCAATTTGCGAATATCGACGGGGAGAGGATCTCCATCCTCGAAGCATCCCACCAGGAGCAAACGAAACTCAGGGAATTGATTACTGATCTGCGAGAAGGCTTTCATCAGCTCGGGAATACCCTTGTCACGAGTAAGACGGCCAACAAATAGCGCAACGGGCGCTTGCGCGGGGATCCCCAGCCGACGTCGCAGCCTGACCGCTCGCTCCATTGTGTCCGGCGTGGGTGCGAACCGCGAAGCGTCCACACCGTTGCAACTGCCGGATGCGAGAAGCACGCCTCGTTCCCGACTTGTGAGTCCACAAGCAATGGCCTTCTCGCGAACGCTTTGGCTGACACAGACGACGCGGTGGGCAAAGCGGCAAGCCAGGCGCTCGGCATAAATGAGTAGCCGCCGTCGGAGCCCGTTTGTGGTCTCGAATCGCAAACCGTGAAGGGTGTAGAACCGACATGGGACGCGGTTCAGCCACGCCGCCAGCCCCCCCAACAAACCCGCCTTGGGAGTTCCCACATTGGTCACGGTGGGGCGAAGTGCGCGGATAATGCGCCACAACCGCCAAAGAGATTGAAGGTCCCGCCAGGGAGCGATCTCGCGCTTGAGGGGCACTTCTAGGATCGAGACGCCCGTCGGGCGTGCCACTTCCCATTCGTCCTTCCGACGTTCCGGACAGAGAACCGTCACGTCAAAGCCGTTGTTTTGGAAGTACTGCAGTTGGCCTTGCACGAAGCCAAGAGCGATCGACGAGTTCACGGCAATGACCAAGCGGGGTCTCTGTGAATTGAGGTTCACGATTGTCTAGTCGATGTTTACCGGCAGGACTCGAACAACGCTCTCAGAGACTACTGGGCGCATTGCGAGAGGCTCTGAGCAGGCAGTCCTTGTCGTGTTTCGGTGGCGAGCTGCGCGTAAATTGCCTGGTACCGTTCCACGATGACGGGCAGCGCGAAATGCTTCTGCACGCGATCCCTGGCGGCCATGCCAAGGCAGCGCCTTACTTTAGGACCAGCGTCAACCAGCTTCCGCCATGCCTCGGCTAACGCCACCGGATTTTCGGGACGCACGACAATACCAGTTTGATCCACGATCATTGCGGAATCCCCCACATCGGTTACGACGCAGGGCGTGCCGCAGGCCATTGCTTCCCCGATCACAACCGGAAAGGCTTCACTGCAAGAAGACGTAGTGGCGATATCCATCCCAGCAAAGAGGTGAGATACGTCTTGGCGTACTCCCAAAAGATGGCAGCAGTTGCGTAGACCCGCTGCGTCGATCCATTCCACCAATTGCGAGTTTTGCCAGGTGATGTCCAGGCCGCACAGCAGGAAGTGAACTGCGGGTAATTCTTTGTGCAGGCGCGCGGCGGCCTGGATAAAGTTGCGATGATCTTTATGGGGATGAAAACGAGCTGCTATTCCAATCAGAAGCGTGTCTGCCGGGATACCTAGCTCTTCACGCAGCGAGGCGTGGGCAGCGGGATCGGGTTTGACTTGCTGCAGGTCGAAGCCGTTGGGGATAACCTCCAGCTTTTCGGCGGCGTAGCTGAGTTTCTCGTGAACTTGCAGCGATGCCTCGGAGCAACATACAACCCGGGCCGCGTATTTTCGCGATAAGAAAGCACAGGCGCGATTGACGAGCACGGTGCGACGGCTGTCCATACTAGAGTGAAGTCCGCTGTGGTGGATGCCCCAAACCACAGGGACACTTCCAGCTAGCCGCGCGGCAAGGGCACCGACCAAGTTGGCGTGGTACATCCAGGTGTGAATAACGTCGGGCCTTGAGTCGCGGATCCATTGGGCAAGACGCACTACCAGCCAAGGGTTAGGCACACTCGTCTTCATGCCTAACGTACGTACACGCACACCGATTGCCTGCAATCGATCAGCGAGGTCCAATATGCCGGTAAGGGAAACCACCTCGTTTTCAAACCGCAAGGCATCCATGCCAGAGGCAAGCCGGCAGAGCATGGT
>Ga0209648_10000298_pt1 | contig 36960 bp, 31 predicted proteins | sample GraSoi2013_115cm_FD_185830 | JGI IMG/M metagenome (GOLD analysis project Ga0209648, IMG submission 185830) | Grasslands soil microbial communities from the Angelo Coastal Reserve, California, USA - Sample 9_17_2013_115cm (SPAdes) (version 2) | ecosystem: Environmental > Terrestrial > Soil >...
CGTTCAGGCCGCGGCGCGCGGACTCCCCCGCCGCGTCCGAGTCGGCCCATCCGAACTTGTAACGCTCCAGCCCCTCAAGCTCGGGGCGTGCGATGGTCGTCATGCGGAGATTCCTCCGGACTGTGTGGTTGTGGTGCTGCCGGTTGTGGTGGTGCGGGTGTGTACGAGCGATGGCGCGGTGACGTGCGTGGTGCAGATCCCGTCGCCGCGGGAGATCGTGGCCAGGCGCTGCACCGGAGTGCCCAGCAGGCGGCCGAACGCCTCCGTCTCCGCCTCGCAGAGCTGCGGGAACTCCTCGGCCACGTGGGCCACCGGGCAGTGGTGCTGGCAGAGCTGCTCTCCCCCGTCAGCTGCGGGGGAAACACTTGCCGATGCGGCGTAGCCGTCGGCGGAGAGCGCCTCGGCCAGCGCCTGCACCCGCTCACCGCCCGGCGCGGCCTCGACCACCGGCCGGTACCTGCTCTCCAGGTCGGCGATCTTCCGGCGGGCGAACTCGGCGACCGCACCGGGCCCCGCGGTCTCGGCCAGGAAGCGCAGCGCACTGGTGGCCAGGTCGTCGTAGGCCTGCTCGAACGCGCTGCGGCCCGAGTCGGTGATCGCGAACAGCCGCGCCGGGCGGCCGCGGCCCCGGCTGCCGTAGCAGCGTGCCTCCCTGGCCTCGATCATGCCGTCGGCCAGCAGGTTGTCCAGGTGGCGGCGGACCGCGGCCGGGGTCAGGCCGAGCCTGGCGCTCAGGCCGGCCGCCGTGGCCGGGCCCTGCTCCAGGATCAGGCGCGCGATCCGGGCGCGGGTGCCGCGCTCGGTGCCCGGATGCCCGGTCGTAGGCTGGGCTGGTGCAGCACTGAACGCGGCACCAGCTGAGGTGCCCGCCCGCATGCCGTCCAGTCCCATGTTTTTCACAACATCATTGTGCCGTAAATACTTCCGCGCCCGCAACCGACCAGCCGAATGACCCCGGTCACACTGCGGCGCGGCGCGCCCGGGCCCACTACCGGGCCCTTGCCGAACGGCCCCGGTAGTGATATGTCCTGATCCTGTGGTGACACCCAGGGATGATGCGGCTCGTGCGGCGCGGCGGATGTGGACCCTGTTCGAGCCGGTGCACGTGGTGACCTACTTCTCGGCCGAGGCCCTCTCGGCGTTCACGGACGCGGGCCTGCGCGGATTCTGGCGCGGCTACTTCGCCGGGCGGGCGGCGCCGCTGGGCGCCGTCGGCGCTGCGCCGGTGACCGCGTCGTTCTTCAACTTCGCTCCCCCGATGGTCGCCCGGGCGCTGCCGGGCGTCTGGGAGCTGATCACTCCGGAGGAGGCGCTGGCCGTGCGCTCGGCGGGAGCGGTGGCGGCCCTGCGGCGCCTGCTCGGCGACCGCCAGGCGGATGTAACGGCCGCCGCCGACATGCTGCTGCGCGCCGCCGACGGCCTCGACTGCGCAGGCCGGGTGCTGGCCGCGGCGAACGCGGCGCGGCTGGCTCCCGACGAGCCAACGGCGCGGCTCTGGCACGCCGCGACCCTGCTGCGCGAGCACCGCGGCGACGGGCACTTCGCGGCCCTGGTCGCGGCGGACATCGACGGCTGTGAGGCGCTGGTGCTGCGGACCGGATCCGGCGTGGACCCGCCGCGCGAGCAGCTGCAGCCGGTGCGCGGCTGGACTGACGAGGACTGGGAGCGGGCCGCGGCCCGGCTGGCCGACCGGGGCTGGGTGGACTCCGCCGGCGGGGTCACGCCGGACGGCGCGGCCGCTCGGCAGGCCGTGGAGGACGCGACGGACCTGGCGGCCGCGCGGCCCTGGGCCCGCCTGGGAGCCGAGGCCACCGAGGAGCTGGCGGGCCTGCTGGCCCCGATCGCCCAGGCGTGCGCGGCCGAGCTGCCCTTCCCCAACCCGGTCGGCGTGCCCGCGCCGGCCGTCGGCGCGCAGCTGTCCTGACCGCACTCACCCGCGAGCGACAACGACGGAGGCACCGGATGACCACGGCGCAGCGGCCGGCGCTGACCGAGCTGGCCGACCCGGCGGTGCTCCCCGACCCGTATCCCGTCCTGGCTGGGCTGCGCGAGGCGTCTCCGTTCGCCGAGGCCGGCGGCGCGCTGGTGGTGGTCGGCCGTCACGAGGACTGCTCCCAGATCCTGCGCGACCCGCGGGCCAGCAGCGAGCGGAACAGGTCCCTGCTATCGCCGCCGGAGATGCGGGCGCAGCGAGCCCCGTCGTTCCTGTCGCTGGACCCGCCGGATCACACCCGGCTGCGCCGGCTGGTCTCCAAGGCGTTCGCGCCGCGCGTCATCGCCGGGCTCGCGCCCAGGATCCGGGAGCTGTCCGACGACCTGCTCACCGCGGCAGTAAGGGCGGAGGGGGAGGCGGGCGGGGGCCGAGGGCAGCTTGAGGTCGTGAGCCAGCTGGCCTACCCGCTGCCGGTCCGGATCATCTCCGAGCTGCTCGGCGTTCCGGCGGGGGATCACTCCCGGTTTGCCGGCTGGTCGGCCAGCCTGGCCCACGCGCTGCAGCCGCAATTCGTGGCGGCCGACGCCACGTCGGCTGCCGCGGCGCAGCAGGCTCGGCTCGAGTTCGCCGACTACTTCCGAGAGCTGATCGCCACCCGCCGGGCCTGCCCGGCCGACGACCTGCTGTCCGAGCTCATCCGCGCCGAGGACGATGGTCAGCGCCTCAGCGAGGCGGAGCTGATCGCCACCTGCGTGCTGCTGCTGGTCGCCGGGCACGAGACCACGGTGGGCCTGATCTCCAATGCGATCCTCGCCCTGCTGCGCCACCCGGATCAGCTTGCCTTGCTGCGCGCCGACCCGGGCCTGGCCGCGAGCGCGGTCGAGGAAACGCTGCGCTACGACGCGCCGGTCCAGCTCACCGGCCGTGTCGCGCGCGGGGTCATGCAGGTGGGCAACGTCAGCGCGCCTGACGGCGCCGTATTGCTGCTGCTGCTTGCCGCGACCGGCCGCGATCCGGAGGTCTTCGCCGACCCGGACCGGTTCGACATCCGCCGGGCGGCGGGCAGTCATCTGGCGTTCGCCGCCGGTCCGCACTTCTGCCTCGGCGCGCCGCTGGCCCGGCTGGAGGCGACGATCGCGCTGCAGGCCTTCGCCGCCCGGGTCGCCGAGCCCGAGCTCGACCCGGCAGGTCTCGCCTACAAGCCGAACCTCAACCTGCGCGGGCCAGAGCGGCTGGTCGTAAGCTTCCGCAGCATCCAGCCCCAATAGCACCAGCCGCGCTAGGGTGCCGCCGCGCGATCGTGCACGGCGGGCGGCTCGCTGAGGCTCAGCGGGTGATGGCAGGCGGCCAGGTGGCCCTGGCTGCCGTGCATGACGAGCGGCGGCTCCTGCTGCGAGCAGATCTCGGTGGCGTACCGGCAGCGCGGGTGGAAGCGGCACCCCGACGGCGGCGCCACCGGGCTCGGCACGTCCCCTTCCAGCACGATCTGCTCCCGCCGGGCGGACAGGTCGGGGTCGGGGACGGGGACCGCCGACAGCAGGGCCTCGGTGTAGGGGTGGACCGGCTGCCGGTACAGCTCCTCGGCGGGCGAGATCTCGACGATCTTTCCCAGGTACATGACCGCGATCCGGTCCGAGACGTGACGTACCACGCCCAGGTCGTGGGCGATGAACACGTACGTGAGGGCGAGATCGTCCTGCAGGTCGTCCAGCAGGTTGATGACCTGCGCGCGGATCGAGACGTCCAGGGCGGACACCGGCTCGTCGGCGATGATCAGCTTGGGATGCAGTGCGACCGCCCGGGCGACCCCGATCCGCTGCCGCTGGCCGCCGGAGAACTCGTGCGGATAGCGGTTGACGTGCTCGGGCGAGAGGCCGACCAGTTCCAGCAGCTCCCGTACTCGGTTCTTGATCTTCGCGCGGTCTCCGTAGTGGTGGATGCGCAGCGGGTCGGCGAGGATTGTTCCCACCCGCTTGCGCGGGTTGAGCGAGGCGTACGGGTCCTGGAACACCATCTGCATCTCGCGCCGCACCGGCCGCAGCTGACGTCGCGACAGGGGGGAAATGTCGCGGCCCTCGAACGTGACCGAGCCGCTGGTCAGGTCGTACAGCCGGGCGATGCACCGGGCCAGCGTGGACTTACCGCACCCGGACTCGCCGACCAGCCCGAGCGTCTCCCCGGTGCGCACCTCGAGGCTGACGTCGTCCACGGCGTGTACCCGAGCCACTTCGCGCGCCAGGATCCCCTTCCTGACCGGGAAGTACTTCTTGACGTGCTCCGCCCGGACGAGCACCTCGCCATCCCACGTCGCGCTCACTGTTCTGCCCCCTCGGGGCTCAGGTCCTGCGGGACGGCTAGGTCCTGCCGGGCGGTCAGGTCCGGGCGGATGGCGCGGTCACGGCGCTCCTTCTTCTGCTCCGGATCGAGGTGGCAGGCATCCAGGTGGCCGTCGCCGAGCTTGTCGGTCAGCAGCGGGACCTCCGCGCACCGGTCGAACCGGTACGGGCAGCGGGGTCCGAACGCGCAGCCCTCGGGCAGCCTGATCAGCGACGGGGGCAGTCCCCTGATCGCCGTGAGCCGCCGCGGCCTCGGCCGGTCCAGCCGGGCGATGGACCCGAGGAGGCCCCAGGTGTACGGATGCTGGGCATCGTAGAAGAGGCCGCGCAGGCTGCCCTGCTCCACCACCCGGCCGGCGTACATCACGGCGACCCGGTCGGCGATGTCGGCTACCACGCCCATGTCGTGGCTGATCAGGATCACGGCCGTGCCGAAGTCGTCCCTGAGCTTCTTGATCAGCGCGAGGATCTGCGCCTGGATGGTCACGTCCAGCGCGGTCGTCGGCTCGTCGGCAATCAGCAGGTCGGGGCTGCAGGACACGGCCATTGCGATCATGACCCGCTGGCGCATGCCGCCGGAGAACTGGTGCTGGTAGTCGTCCACCCGCTGCGCCGGGTGCGGTATGCCGACGGCCCCGAGCAGCTCGATGGCCCGGGCGCGTGCGGCCTGCTTCGATACCTTCTCGTGCGCTCGGATCTGCTCCTCGATCTGCCATCCCACCCGGTAAACCGGGTTGAGCGAGGTCATCGGGTCCTGGAAGATCATGGCGATCCCGGAGCCGCGGATATCGCGTATCTGGTCCTGGCTCAGCGTCATCAGGTCGCGGCCCTTGTAGATCACTTCGCCCTCGAAGCTCGCGTTGGGGTCGTTGATCAGCCGCATCACCGACATCATGGTCACGCTCTTGCCGGAGCCGGACTCCCCGACGATGCCGAGCGTCTCGCCCGGCGCGACCTCTAGGGAGACGCCGTCGACGGCATTGACGGTCCCGTCCTCCGTGCGGAACGACACCTTGAGGTCGCGCACCTCCAGCAGCGGCTCCGCCATCACGCGGGCCGGACCCTCGGGTCGAGCCAGGCGTAACCGAGGTCGACGAGCGCGCTGGCCAGCACGATGAAGAACGCCCCGAACACCACGGTGGCGATGATCGTGGGCAGGTCGAGGTTGGTCAGGGCCTGGTAGGTGAGGAAGCCGACCCCGTGGATGTTGAACACGACCTCGGTCAGGATGGCCCCGCCGCCGACCAGCGCGCCGAAGTCGAGCCCGAACAGGCTGACGAACGTGACCATGGAGTTGCGCAGCGTGTGGCGGAGCAGGACGCGCCGCTCGCGCAGTCCCTTGGCGCGGGCGGTGCGCACGTAGTCCTCGTTCTGGATCTCCAGCAGGTTCGCGCGCAGCACCCGGGCGTAGAAGCCGATGTACAGGATCGACAGCGTGATCCACGGTATGACCAGCCCCTTGAACCACAGGACCGGGCTCTGCGTGAACGACGTGTACCCCAGCGCCGGCACCCAGCTGAACAGGGGCGTGCTGTGCAGGCCGCCCTGGGAGATCAGGTTCGCTACCTGGCCCACCCAGAACACCGGCGCCGAGATGCCGATGAGCGCCAGGATCATCAGCAGCGGGTCGAGCAGCGTGCCCCGGAACTTCGCCGCGGCGACCCCCATGGCGATCGCCACGACCACCCAGATCACCGCGGCACCGAACACCAGCGACAGGGTGGCAGGCGCGGCCGCGCCAATCTCGGGCACTACGAGCACGCCCTGGTTCGAGTACGAGACCAGGTTACGGCTGATGAACAGGCTCTTCATCATCAGCGCGTACTGGACGGGCAGGGGCCGGTTGAGCCCGAACTGGGCCCGGATCTCGGCCAGGATCTGCGGGCTGGAGTTGCGGCCGGCGATCGCGCGGGCCGGGTCCACGCCCGGGGTCTTGAAGAAGATGATGAAGACCAGCACCGTGATCACGAAGAGGACCAGCACGGTCCCCAGCGACCGGCGAACGATGAACGTCAGCATGGGCGTCGCCCGGCCCGGCTGACCGCCACTACCCCTCCACCCGGAGCTTCGCCCGCGGATCGAGGGCGTCCCTGACGCCGTCACCGAGCACGTTCAGCGCCAGCACGGTGAGCACGATCATGATCCCGGCCGACATCGACACCCACGGTCGGCTGTACAGCAGGTCCTGGCCGTCGCTGATGATCGTGCCCCAGCTCACGTTGGGCGGCTGCACCCCGATGGACAGGAACGACAGCGAGGACTCGAGGATGATGTTGGTGGCGATCATCAGCGGCAGGAACACGATCACCGTGGACACCACGTTAGGCAGGATCTCCGAGAAGATCAGCCGCAGGTTGGACGCCCCCTGGGCGATCGCGGCCTCCACGAACTCCTTATTGACCACCGAGAGCACCTGGCCGCGGATGGGACGGTACACGTACGGCAGGTAGATGAACGCGATGATCGCCGTGGGCAGCCAGAGGCTCGCCGCGTTGACGTGCACCGGACCGACCTGGATACCGCCGGAGCGGGCGGTGAGCAGCTCGGTCGAGATCGAGATCGCCAGCAGGAAGACCGGGAACGCCCAGATGATGTCCATGATCCGGGACAGCACCGTGTCGACCAGCCCGCCGAAGAAGCCGGCGACCAGCGCGACCAGCGTGGCGACCGCGCAGCAGATCACTGCCGAGCTGATTCCGATCTGCAGCGAGCTGCGCCCGCCGTACAGCAGCAGGGCGGCCACGTCGCGGCCGACTAGGTCGGCGCCGAGGAAGTAGTGGTGCAGGTCCCCGGTGGGGCCGATCGGCGTCTCGCCCAGGTGCAGGCTGCCGCCGCCCTGCTGCATCACCGGCACGACCTTGCCGCCCACGACCGTGGTGCCGTTCAGGTTCGGCACCAGCGGGTTCACGTGCGCCACGTCGCGGGCGTACCACGGCGCCAGCAGGCTCAGCACCACGATCAGCAGGAACAGCCCGAGCGCGGCCAGCGCCATGCGGTTGCGCCGCAGCCGCCGGCCGGCCAGGGCCCACGGGTTGCGGCCGGCGATCGCCGGCCGCAACTCCGCGGAGAGCTCGACCTGCTCAAGCAGCGTGGCCATCGGCCACCCCTCGCTGCACGCCGCCTACTTCGATAGCCACAGCTGGTCGATGAGGATGTACCACTGCGGGCTCCACGAGTACCCGTGGACGTTGCTGGACAGGAAGTCGATCTGCTTGGGGTTGTACATGTTGACCCAGGGCGCGGCGTTCGTGTCCGCGTGGTCGATCTGCGTCCACAGCGCGGCGGCCGCGGCCGGGTTCGTGGCCTCCTCCGACTCGGCCTGGTTGATCTGCGCCTGTGTGGACTGGTTGCAGTACGCGGCGATGTTCGGGCTGGCGTCGCTGTTCGGGTGGATGGTGGTGCATCCGAGCAGCACGTTCAGGAAGTCCGACTGCGCCGGGTAGTCCTGGTACCAGGCCGACCAGGCGACGTTCCACTTGCTGGAGTTCACCGAGTTCTGCGACCACGGGTACTGGACGGACATCGCGAGCAGCAGCGTGCTTGCCTTGTACCCGATGGCGTTGAGGTCCGACACCATCTGCTCGGCCAGGGCCTTGCCGACCTGGTCGGTGGTGCCGTTGACGACCACCTTCATCCCGGCCGTTCCCGACGCCTTCACCAGCGCCCTGGCCTTGGCCAGGTTGGGCCCCGACCACGTCGTGGTGCTCGACCCCGCGGTGTACGGGCAGTACGACACGTACGACGGATAGTTCGGCGGCAGGATCTGGCAGCTCGGGACCGCAAGCGACGGACCGCCGGCGATCTTGACGTACGCCGACCGGTTGGCCGCGTAGTTGATCGCCTGCCGGGCCTGGAGGTTGTTGAACGGCGCCCGCCTGGTGTTGAGAGCCCAGTACCAGTCGGCGGTGAGCGTGTTCACGTGCACCTGGCTGGCGTATTTCGGGCTGTTGAGCTGGCCAAGCTGGTCGGACGGTATCGAGTCGCCGTCGAACACCTCGTTGGCCTGGCCGTTCTCCACCGCGGTCACCTCGTCCGAGACTTGCGCCCCGTACTTCTCGATGATCTCGTTCGGGTTGCCGGCGGGCTGGGCGACCGCGCTCCACTGCTTGAAGTACGGGTTGCGGACGAGCACGGCCTGGGTGTTGGGGTTGTACGACTTCCACATGTACGGCCCCGTGCCGGGCGGCACGTTGTTGCCGGTCAGCTTCAGCGGCGTGCTGGCCGGCACCGCGAACGCGAACGGCAGCGAGAGCTGGTCAAGGAACTCCGGGTCGGGCGCCGTCAGGTTGAAGGTCAGCGTGTAAGCGGAGTCGTCGGCGACCACGCCCTGGCTGAGGTCGCAGCCCTTGGTAGAGCAATTGCTCGCGCCGACGATCTTGGAGTAGAAGGTGGTGGGCCCGGGCACCGTGAACTGGCGCTCGAAGGTCCTGACGAAGTCACTCGGCTTGAGCACCTGGCCGTTGGAGAACTTGATCCCGTGACGGATGTTGAACAGGTACGTCTTGCCGCCATTGGTGGGCAAGGGGATCGAGGTGGCCAGGTCGGGCACGATCTTGGCTCCGGCAAGGCCGCCCACGTGCGCGAACCCGACCAGGCCGTCGTGCGTGTTGATCAGCAGCTGCCATTCCTCCAGCGTGTAATTCTGTGCCGGGTCTGCGACGCCGAAGGCGGAGTTGGCCAGGATCATGTAGACGCCCCCGGCGTGCCTCGTTACCGTCGGGGTGGAGCTGGAGGACGAGCTGCCGCCGCAGCTCGCCAGGGCCAGGGCGAGGGCGGCCAGCGCGGCGACGCCGGACCACCGGTACGGACGGCGCCCTCTACGGCGCGCAGGGTCTGTGTGAACCGGGCTGACAGGATTCATCGACGCCTCCTCGGTGCTCCAGCCGATGCCCCACTTGCCGGGGATCTTATTCGCGGCGGCCGGAGCGTTCGAGGAGTAGACAGGTAACGCTTTGGGATCAAAAATTATGCGCAGCAGGATTATTTCGGTTTCAAGTCCGACTCCGCCGGTATTCTTTGCGCAGCCAGGCCGAGGCCAGGCGGTGATCAGGTCAGGAAGGCGCGGAGCAGGGCCGCCCCACCGTAACTGGGATCCTTGCCGCCAGCCTCGCGCTAGGCAGCGGGGGCGGTGTTCTCCGGGAAGTGGCAGGCTACCTGGTGGCCGGAGACCAGCTCGGCGAGCGGCGGTTCCTCGGTACGGCAGATGTCCTGCGCCTTCCAGCACCGGGTGTGGAAGCGGCAGGCGCGCGGCGGGTTGAGCGGGCTGGGCACGTCGCCGCTGAGCCTGATCCGCTGCCGGCGCGCTCGCGCCCCGGTCTCGTCGCGCACCGGCTCGGGCACCGGAACCGCGGACATGAGCGCGACGGTGTACGGGTGCCGGGGCCGCGCGTACAGCTGGTCCCTGGGGGCCATCTCGACCAGCTTGCCGAGGTACATCACGGCGACCTGGTCGGCGATGTGCCGTACGACCGACAGGTCGTGCGCGATGACCACGTAGGTCAGGCCGAGCTCGCGCTGCAGGTCCTCGAGCAGGTTGACGACCTGCGCCTGGATGGAGACGTCGAGCGCGGATACCGGCTCGTCGGCGATGATCAGCTTCGGCTTGAGCGTCAGCGTCCGCGCGATGCCGATCCGCTGCCGCTGGCCGCCGGAGAACTCATGCGGGTAGCGGTTGTAGTGCTCGGGGTTGAGGCCGACCATTTCCAGGAGCTCCTGGACGGTCGCCTTGACCCCTTTCTCGGTCGGCACCTTCTGCAGGCGGAGCGGGGCGCCGACGATGGCGCCCACGGTGTGGCGGGGATTCAGCGACGAGTACGGATCCTGGAAGATCATCTGCACGTCGCGGCGGACCGGGCGCATCCGGGCCGCAGACAGGTGGGTGATGTCGCGCCCGTCGAAGATGATCTGCCCGCTGGTGGGCTCCAGCAGCCGGTTCAGCAGCCGCCCGGTCGTGGTCTTGCCGCAGCCCGACTCGCCGACCAGGCCGAGGGTCTCCCCAGGGGCGACGGAGAAGCTGACCCCGTCGACAGCCTGGACGGCGCCGACCTTCTGCCGGAAGATGATGCCCCGGGTGACCGGGAAATGCTTCGTCAGCCCGGTCACCCGCAGCAGCGCATCATCGGGGGCTCCTCCGCTGCCGGCGGTCGCGGCTTCGGTCAGTGAGCTGCTCACGCTTCCTCCCGGGTGATCCCGGCCCGGCGGGTCACGGTCTCACCTTGATGTCGTCTCCGCGGATCTCCAGGCGCTGGTCCGCCGTCAGATGACAGGCGACGAGATGGCCGGGATCCAGCTCGCGCAGCCGCGGCACCTCGGTTGTGCTGCGCCCGCCGGTGCGGTCGGCGTAGGCGCACCGCGGATGGAACGCGCAGCCCGGCGGCACGTTGATCAGGCTGGGCGGCGTGCCCTTGATGGGGGTCAGCCTTTCCGCCCGCTCCCGGTCCAGCCGTGGCATGGAACTCAGCAGGCCCCAGGTGTAGGGGTGGCCGGCCCGGTCGAAGACGTCCTCGGCACTGCCATACTCCGCCGCCTTTCCGGCGTACATGACCAGGATGTCGTCGGAGAGCTCGGCGACCACGCCCAGGTCGTGGGTGATGATGATGACCGCTGAGTGGTACTCCTGCTGCAGGTCCGAGATCAGGTCCAGGATCTGCGCCTGCACGGTCACGTCGAGGGCGGTCGTCGGCTCGTCCGCGATCAGAAGCTCAGGATCGCAGCTCAGCGCCATGGCGATCATGGCGCGCTGGCGCATCCCGCCGGAGAACTGATGCGGGTAATCATCCACCCGGGTGGCCGCCTGCGGGATGCCCACCCGGTTGAGCATCTCGATCGCGTGCTCGCGCGCCGCCTTCCTGCCGACCTGGTTGTGGACCAGGTACGCCTCGATGATCTGCGCGCCCACCGTGTAGTAGGGATGCAGCGACGACAGCGGATCCTGGAAGATCATCGCCATCTTGCTGCCGCGCAGCTGCCGGACCCGGCCGGGGTCGGCGTTGACGAGCTCCTCGCCATCCAGCCAGATCCGGCCGTCGATGTCCGCGCCGGTCCCGTGGTGCAGCCCCATGATGGCCAGGCTGGTCACGCTCTTGCCCGACCCGGACTCCCCCACGATGCCCAGCGTCCTGCCGCGCTCCAGCGAGAACGAGATCCCGTCCACGGACTTGACCAGCCCGTCGTCGGTCGCGAAGTGCACCCGCAGATCCTGGACCTCGAGCATGGACCGGGAGCCGGGAAGGCTCATGCCATCGGCGCCGGCCGGGGCCGACGCGGGCCGCCCGCCGCCGCGCCATGCGCCGGCCAGCCGACGGCCACGGCCCCCTTGCACCTCATCGCCCCCGATGCCGCGCTCCCCGGTAGCGCCCGAGGCGGGCATCAATGCCTCACCCGGGGATCGACGACCGAGTACAGGATATCCACGATCATGTTGGCGATCACGATGAAGAAGGCGGCCAGCATCACCACGCCCATGATCTCCGGGAAGTCCTGGTTCTGAATCGCCTCGATCGTGAACAGGCCGAGCCCGTGCAGGGAGAAGGTGACCTCGGTAATAATCGCGCCGCCCAGCAGCAAGCCGAGGTCCAGACCGAAGATCGTGAGGATCGGAGTCAGGGCGGCGCGCAGGCCGTGCTTGATGATCACGGTCCGCTCGGGCAGGCCTTTCGCGCGCGCCGTTCTGATGTAATCCTCGCTCATCGTCTCCAGCATGCCCGCCCGCGTCAGCCGGGCGTAGAGCGCGGCGTACAGGAACGCCAGGCAGATCCAGGGCAGCACCAGGTTCTTCGCCCACAGCAGCGGGTTCGCGGTGATCGCTACGTACTGCACGTTCGGGAAGATCGGCCACTTGTAGCTGAACAGCTCCAGCGACACCAGCCCGGTGAAGAAGATGGGCAGCGACACCCCGGCCAGCGCCGCGCCCATCGAGGCCCGGTCGAAGATCGTGCCGCGCCTCAGCGCCGAGATCACCCCGATCGTGATACCGGCCGCCAGCCAGAGAACGGCCGCGCCGAGGGCGAGCGACGCCGTCACCGGGATGTCGCTGACCATTTGCGGCCAGACCGGCTGCTGGCTCTTGAACGAGTAGCCGAAGCACGGCGGCGGGCAGTACACGCTCTGCGCGCCGGCGTTGTAGTGCTCGCCGGCCACGATCGCGCTCAGGTAGTGCCAGTACTGCACGTAAATCGGGTTGTTCAGGCCGAGCTGCTGCTCGATCTGAAGGACGGCGGACCGGGTCGGGTTGCGTCCCACGTACTGGGTGGCCAGCCCGTAGGTGGTCTGCCCGCCCAGTTTCGGCAGCAGGAAGAAGATTGCGAAGGTGACCATGCTGACGATGATCAGCAGGAAAACCGTGGCGATCAGGCGCCTGATGATGAATACGATCACTGCGTGCGGCGCTGGCGCCCGGCCGACGGCCGGGCGCCAGCGCCATCACCTACCTTCTCTATGTGCGCCTCCGACGCTGAACTGGCTGCTACTTCGTTCCAAGCACGCCGTAGTTGTACATCCCGTAGTACGAATTGACGTTGACGTTCGTCAGCCCCGAGGGGCGGTAGAGCAGCGCCTTGGAGTAGACCGCCGGCAGCATGACCGCGTCCTTCATGACCTGCATGTCGATCTGGTTGGTGAAGGTGTTCCGCTGGGCCTGGCTGCTGGCCGCCTCCAGGGCGGTGAACCAGTTGTCGACCAGCGGGTCGTGCAGCTCCCCGATGTTGGTGTTCCCGGCCGACACGATCGAGGCGGAGTCGAACAGAGCCCAGCCCCAGCCGTACCCACCCGGCCAGTCGGGGCCCCAGCCGCCCGCCAGGATCCCGAGGTCGTGGCTGTGCACGTAGGTGGGCACCCCGGCGAAGTTGCCGAAGTAGGTCGCGGAGGTGGAGCTCTTCAGCCCCGCCTTGATGCCCACCGCCGACAGCGCTGCCTGCAGCGCTGTCGACGAGGAGACCTCGCGCGGCCGGTCGCTGCGGTAGGCGATGTTGGTGGTGAACCCGTTCGGGTGGCCGCACAGCGTGAGCTCCTGCTTGGCCGCGGCGATGTCCCCGCCTGGCGTGGACAGCGCGTGGTAGAGGTCGAAGCTCTGGTAGCCCAGGATCGTCGGAGGCATCGCGGTGGACGCGATATTGCCGCCGTAGGGGCCGCCGTAGGCGGTCTGCAGGTTGGTCTTGTTGGCCGCGTACTCCACTGCCTTCCGGCAGTGGACGTTGTTGAGCGGCGGCACCTTGGTGTTGAGGTAGTAGAACCACATGAACCCGTTGACCGGGTCATCCGACTGCGCCTTCAGCGAGGGCGAGGACAGGATCCTGGCCCGCGCGGCTGCCTGCACGCCGCTGCCCGGAAAGTCCACCTGGATGTCGCCCGCCAGCAGCCGGTTGTCGATGTCAGGGGCGTTGACGTTGAGGTTGACGATGATCTTGCTGGGCAGCTGCTTGACCTGCGGATCCCACGAGGGGTTCCACTGCGGGTTGGGCACCAGCGTGTACTGCTTGTTCAGCTGGTAGCTCTGGAACATGTACGGCCCGGTGGAGATCGGGTGATTCTGGTAGTTGGCGCCGGTGTCCTTGGCCGGCGGCACCGGGGCGGTCTGCGGGAACGCCACCACGAAGTCGAAGTCCCCGAACGGCTGCTTGAGCTGGAAGACGACCGTGCTTGGGTCCGGCGTGGTCACCGAAGTTAGGTTCCCGGTCTTGTCCTTGAACGGGCCCTTGTAGCTGGCCGCGTTTCCGGCCAGCAGCGAGGCGAAGTAGCTCGGCCCGTTGGACAGCACGGCGCGGTCGAACGTGCGCTCGACCGCGTACTTCACGTCCGCCGAGGTGACCGGCGTGCCGTCCTCGAACTTCACCCCGGACTTGAGGTGATAGGTCCAGGTACGGTTGCCGTCGCTCGCCACGCCGAGCGAGGTGGCGAGCGCCGGGACGACCTGCTCGCCGCAGGTCCCCGGGCATGAGGCGTAGGTCGTCAGCGGCGTGGCGTACAGCCTGGTGAAGTTCAGGTTGGACGCGTAGTAGGTGTTGCCCGCGTCGGTGGAGTCCGGGGCGCTGCTGTGGTCGAAGATGATCGTCCCGCCCTTGTGGCTGGACGGGTTGAACACGGAATTGACCGCCGCGCCGAACGACGGGCTTGTGCCGCCGCCGCCGGTGCTGCTGCTGCTGCTGCCGCCGCCGCCGCAGGCGGCCAGAACAAGTGCACCGGCCGCGCCGAACGCGGCCAGCCCCATGATCTTGCGCCGTTTCATCGGGTTACTGCCTCCTCTGTCGTGTGTCTGCACTGGACGGGCTAGCGGCTTCTCGGGTCGAGCGCGTCGCGCAGCCCGTCGCCGAAGAGGTTGAAGGCCATGATCGTGATGAAGATCGCGACCCCCGGGACGATCATGTACATCGGGTCCACCGAGAAGAAACCCTGGGCCACCGCGTTGGACAGCATCTGGCCCCAGCTCGGCGTCGGCGGGATCAGCCCCACCCCCAGGAAGTCGAGTGCCGCCTCGAACAGGATGTTGGTCGGGATCAGCAGCGTGGCGTAGACCAGGATCGGGCCGACCAGGTTCGGCAAGAGCTCGCGGAACAGGATGTACGAGACCCGGGCGCCCATGCTCCGGGCCGCGTCCACGAACTCCCGCTCGCGCAGCGAGATCGCCTGGCCGCGGATGATCCGGCCCATGTAGGGCCCGGAGGCGAGCCCGATCACGACCACAAGAAGGGCGACGCGCAGCGAATTTCCCGACAGCCCGAACGCCGAATCAGGGATGACGTCGACCAGCGCGATCGCGAACACCAGCAGCGGGAAGGCGAGGAAGACGTCCATGCCGCGCGCGATCAGCGAGTCCACCCAGCCGCCGGAGTAGCCGGCGACGATGCCCAGCAGCACGCCCACGACCACCGCGAGCACGGTCGCCAGAAACCCGATCATGAGCGAGTACCTCGCGCCGACCACGATCCGCGCGAGCATGTCGCGGCCCGTGACCGGCTCGACGCCCAAGGGGTGCGCCAGGCTGATCCCGCCGAACGGCCCGTTCGGCCGGCTGAACGTCGGATTGATCAGGTTCGCGTTGTAGGTGTCCGGGTTCTGCACCAGGTACGGGCCGAAGATGGCTACCAGCACCAGCAGCAGCACGATGACCCCGCCGGCGATCGCCACCTTGTCACGGCGGAGGCGCATCCACGCGATCTGGCCGAGGGAGCGTCCCTCGATAGCCTTGCCGCCGACGCTCGCGAGCACCGCGTCAGGAACCGCGTCGGCCGCGGTCGGCGAGACCTCGATCGGGGCAGTCATCGAGCTACTTTCTGGAAGGCTCACCGCATCCCTGCGGCAGCCAGCCAGGCTGACCCCCGAGGCACGCGGAATCGGGCATAACCGGACTCCTAACGCGAGGATCCATCAGGTGGCCTGGTCAGCACCACAAAAAGAGCCCGTCGTGGCTCGATTGTGACCGAATGAAGATCGTTTCGCGATGGGCCCGATACGCAAGGGCGCCGGCCGCCGGTTTCCGGTAACGCTCCGTCACCCGGCGGCGATGCAGCAGTCATCACGCCGTGGCGCGTATCCCTCGCCGCGCGCCCGCGCCCGCACCTGGCGCCGGCGCCGGCGCCAGGTGGCCCCAGCGGCGATCAGGCCAGGAAGCCACGGAGCAGGGCCGCGGTTCCTTCCAGGTGCTCGGCCACCGCGCGCCGGGCCCGGTCGGCGTCGCCAGCCAGGATGGCGTTCGCGATGGCCGTATGCTGGCCAGCCGTATGATCGATGTTGCGCTGCAGCACGGGGATCGCGTTCAGCAGGTCGTTCAGCCGCATCCGTGCGTCGGCGCAGGCGGCCACGAGCAGGCTGGATCCGGTGAGCTCGGCGATGGACAGGTGGAAAAGCGTGTCCAGCCGCCGGTAGTCCTGCGGGCAGGCGCCGTTCACGTCGGCGAGCCTGGCCAGCAGAACCTGCCGCGCGCCCTGCCCGCCGGGCGGGGCTCTCCGGTCCGCGCGGGACGACCGGGCCGAGGACCGGGCCATGCCCAGGGCGAGGGCCTCCGCCGCGCCGGTCTCGATGGCCAGCCGGAACGTCAGCGCGTCCGAGAGCTTGTCCCCGTCCTCCCGGGCTAGGCGGCGCAACTCGCCCCGGTCGGGCGCGGGCGGCGTGCCGGTCACGAATGTGCCGCCGGATCTGCCGCGGCGCGACTCCACGTAGCCCGCCTGCTGCAGTTCCCTGATCGCCTCGCGCAGGGTCGGGCGGCTGATGCCGAGCTGGGCGGCGAGCTCCCGCTCGGCGGGGAACCGCTCCCCCGGCCCGACCATGCCGAGCTTGATCACCGTCAGTAGCCGCTCGACTGTCTCCTCGAACGCGTTGCCCTCGCGCACCGGCCGGAGCAGGCCGGTCAGGTCAAGCCCGCCGCTCGCCACGATCGCCCTCCGCGGGACCGGTCCCCGTCGTCTGCCAGCACTCTCGGGCCAGCATTGCTGGACCAGCGCTGCCGGACCGGTCCCTTCCGGGCCAGCACTGTCGCGCCGACTCTACGGCCCGCGCGACACCGGCACGCGAGTCCCCCCCACCCGCGTGCCGGTGCCTGCGGGGCGCAAGTGGTGAATCTGAACCCCCGGGGTCTTGAACAATCACCACGACCCGTCCATCATTGGTTTGATATTAAACCATTAAGCGGCGGCTGGCCATCAGTCCAGCGCAGCACCCGTGGTATCCGAAGAGCCCGTTCCAGGGAGGAGCACGCCGTGGCGATCAACGAGCAAGCGGCATCAGCCCCGCTAAGCAGCGACGAAGAGACCCTGCACCGGATGGGTTACGCCCAGGAGCTGCGGCGGCGGATGTCGGGGTTCTCCAACTTCGCCGTGTCGTTCACGATCATCTCGATCCTGTCCGGCTGCCTGACCCTGTACGGGTACGGCATGAACACCGGCGGCCCCGCCATCATCACCTGGGGCTGGCCGATCGTGGGCATCATGACGCTGTTCGTCGGCCTGGCCATGGCCGAAGTCTGCTCCAGCTTCCCGACCGCGGGCGGTCTCTACTACTGGTCGGCCAAGCTCGCCCGGCGCAACGGAGCCGCCTGGTCCTGGTTTACCGGCTGGTTCAACTTCCTGGGCCAGGTCGCGGTCACCGCGGGCATCGACTTCGGCGCGGCATTCTTCATCAACGCCTTCGGCAGCCTGGAGTGGGGCTGGAGCACGGCCCACTGGGTCACGATCTTGATCTTTGCAGGCGTCCTGGCGCTGCACGGCCTGCTGAACCAGTTCGGCATCCGCCTGGTCGCGCTGCTCAACGACGTCAGTGTGTGGTGGCACATCCTGGGCGTGCTGACCATCGTGGGCGTTCTCGCCTTCGTGCCCGCGCATCACCAGTCGGCCAAGTTCGTGTTCACCTCGACGTTCAACGGCACCGGCTGGCACAGCACCTTCTACGTGCTGCTGCTCGGCCTGCTGCTCGCGCAGTACACCTTCACCGGTTACGACGCCTCTGCGCACATGACCGAGGAAACCCACGATGCCGCCCGCAGCGGCCCGCGCGGCATCGTGAGTTCGATCCTCGTCTCGCTGATCGCCGGCTGGGTCCTGCTGATCGGGATCACGTTCGCGATCCAGCATTACAGCGGTGAGCTGAGTTCGGCCACCGGAGTCCCGCCGGCGCAGATCTTCATCGACGCCGTGGGGTCCACCGGCGGGAAGCTGCTCCTGCTGATCGCGATCGGCGCCCAGCTGTTCTGCGGCATGTCCTCGGTCACCGCGAACTCCCGAATGATCTACGCGTTCTCGCGGGACGGGGCGCTGCCCGGCGCGGCGTTCTGGCACCGGGTGAACCACCGGACCAGGACTCCAACCAACGCGATCTGGCTGGCCGCGGCGGGCGCGCTCATCCTGGGCCTGCCCTACCTGTGGAACAGCGCCGCGTATGCCGCCGTCACCTCGATCGCCGTGATCGGCCTCTACATCGCCTACGTGCTGCCCACTTTCCTGCGGTTGCGGCAGGGCGCCTCCTTCCAGCGCGGACCCTGGCACCTGGGCCGGTGGAGCAGGCCGATCGGCATCATCGCGGTCGCGTGGGTGGTGGTCATCACGATTCTGTTCATGCTGCCGACCGCCAGCCCCATCCACTGGGCGAACTTCAACTACACCGTCGTCGCCGTGGTGGTCGTGCTCGGGTTCGCCGGCATCTGGTGGGCCGTGTCCGCCAGGAACTGGTTTACCGGCCCTCGGGTGCAGGGCACAGCCGAGGAACTGGCCGCGATCGAGCAGGAGCTTGGATCCTGACCGGCGGCCTGGGGTCGCGGGCGCGCCTACCCTGGAGTGACATCCGGGCGATCGGAGGCTCATGCCGAAATACCGGGGCCATGGCCCGTATGCCCGGCAGCGCGGCATGCTGACCCTGGAGCAGCTGCGGGTCGAGGTCGCGGACGACGAGATCGACACCGTCGTGCTGGCCTTCACCGACATGCAGGGCCGCCTGCAGGGCAAGCGGCTGTCGGCGGAGTTCTTCCTCGACGAGGTGGCCGAGCACTACTCCGAGGGCTGCAACTACCTGCTCGCGGTGGACGTGGAGATGAACACCGTGGACGGGTACGCGATGTCGTCCTGGGACCGCGGTTACGGCGACTTCGTGCTCGTCCCGGACATGGCCACGCTGCGCCGCGTCCCCTGGCAGGAGGGCACGGCCCTGGTCATCGCCGACCTGACCTGGCTGGACGGCGCCCCGGTGCTGGCCTCGCCCCGGCAGATACTCAAGGCCCAGACGCAGCGGCTGGCGGAGCGCGGCTGGGCCGCGATGGTGGGCACCGAGCTCGAGTTCGTTGTCTACCGGGACTCCTACGAGCAGGCCGCGGCCAAGAACTACCGCGATCTCGTCCCGGCCAACCAGTACAACGTGGACTACTCGATCCTTGGCACCTCGCGCATCGAGCCGCTGCTGCGCCGGATCCGCAACGAGATGGCCGGGGCCGGCATGTACGTCGAATCGGCCAAGGGCGAGTGCAACCTCGGCCAGCACGAGATCGCGTTCCGCTACGCCGAAGCCGTCACCAGCTGCGACAACCACTCGGTTTATAAGACCGGCTCCAAGGAGATCGCGGCCCAGGACTCCAGCAGCATCACGTTCATGGCCAAGCCGAACGCCCGCGAGGGCAACTCCTGTCACATCCACCTCTCGCTGCGCGGCCAGGGCGAGGGCGGCACCCCGGTTCTGGCCGGCGACGGCCCATACGGGCTCTCGAAGCTGGGCGAGCACTTCCTGGCCGGTCAGCTGCACGCGATGCGGGAGCTCACGCTCTGCTACGCCCCCAACGTCAACTCCTACAAGCGCTACGTGCCGGGCAGCTTCGCGCCCACCTCCGTGCGCTGGGGTCCCGACAACCGGACCTGCGCGCTGCGCCTGGTCGGGCACGGCTCGTCGCTCCGGGTGGAGAACCGGACCCCCGGAGGCGACGTGAACCCCTATCTGGCCGTGGCCGCGATGATCGCAGCGGGCCTGCACGGGATCGATCACGAGCTGCCGCTGGAGCCCGCGGTCGAGGGCAACGCCTACGCCGATACCAGCGCCAGGGTCCCGCACAACCTGCGTGACGCGCTCGAGCTGTGGCAGAAGAGCGACCTGGCCCGCCAGGCGTTCGGCGCCGAGGTGGTGGAGCACTATGCCAACTACGCCCGCGTCGAGCTGGCCGCCTACGACGCCGCCGTCACCGACTGGGAGCTGAGGCGCTGCTTCGAGCGTCTCTAGGGCCGCGGTGCCGGACCCGGCCACGGCCCATCGAACCATCAGGGGAAACGACCATGTCTGAGTTCACGGTGCTGAATCCCGCCACCGAAGAGGCCGTCGCCACGGTGGCCCAGGCCTCCGCCGAGGAGGCCGATGCCGCGATCGGCCGGGCCGCGGCGGCCCAGGAACGCTGGCGCGCGGTGTCACCCGGGGACCGGGCCGGCCTGCTGCGCCGGTTCGCGGCCGCCGTGGACGCCCACGTCGAAGAGCTGGCGGGCCTGGAGGTGGCGGGGTCGGGCCATCCCGTCGGGCAGGCGCGATGGGAGGCCGGGCACGTCCGCGACGTTCTGCTTTATTACTCCGCCGCGCCGGAGCGCCTGATCGGGAAGCAGATCCCGGTACCCGGCGGGCTCAACGTGACCTTCCACGAGCCGGTCGGCGTGGTCGGCCTGATCGTCCCGTGGAACTTCCCCATGCCGATCCTGGCCTGGGGGATGGCGCCCGCCCTGGCCGCGGGGAACACGGTGGTCGCCAAGCCGGCCGAGATGACGCCGCTGACCGCGATCAGGATCGGCGAGCTCGCCGCCGAGGCCGGCCTGCCGGACGGCGTGTTCCAGGTGCTGCCGGGCCAGGGCAGCGTGGTCGGCCAGCGGCTGGTCGACCACCCCGCGGTGCGGAAGATCGTCTTCACCGGCTCCACCGAGGTCGGGCGCCAGATCATGGCCGGGTGCGCCCGGCAGGTCAAGCGGCTCACCCTGGAGCTCGGCGGCAAGAGCGCCAACATCGTGCTCGCCGACGCCGACCTGGAACGGGCAGCCGCGACCGCGCCGTATGCGGTGTTCGACAACGCCGGGCAGGACTGCTGCGCCCGGTCCCGGATCCTGGTGCAGCGCTCGGTCCTGGACCGGTTCATGGAGCTGCTCGAGCCCGCGGTCAAGAACGTGGCGGTCGGCGACCCGGCCTCGCCCGGCACCGAGATGGGCCCGCTGATCTCGGCGGCCCACCGGCAGCATGTAGCGTCCTACGTGCCCGAGGGCGCCGCGGTGGCGTTCCGCGGCAGCGCGCCGGACGGCCCGGGCTTCTGGTTCCCGCCGACCGTGCTCGCGCCGGTCCGCGCCGATGACCGGGCCTACACCGAGGAGGTCTTCGGGCCGGTGGTCACCGTGACGCCGTTCGAGGACGAGGCCGACGCGGTCTCGATCGCCAACGACACGCCGTACGGCCTGTCCGGGTCGATCTGGACCAGGGACGTAGGCCGCGCGATCCGGGTGGCGCGGGCGGTCGAGAGCGGCAACCTGTCGGTGAACTCGCACTCGTCCGTCCGCTACTGGACCCCGTTCGGTGGTTTCAAGCAGTCTGGCCTGGGCCGCGAGCTCGGGCCCGACGCGCCGGACGCGTTCACCGAGATCAAGAATGTCTTCATCGCCACCGAGTGAACAGCCCGGTGATACTCACGCGGGCGAGTCGAGCAACGAAGGGAGCCCTGCCCATGCAGCGTGGCATGCAGCGGTTGCAGGACCGGGTCGCGGTCATCACCGGGGCCGGCAGCGGCATCGGCCTGGCCAGCGCGCGCAGGCTCGCGGCCGAGGGCGCCACGGTGGTGGCGGTCGACATCGACGAGGCCGCGGGCAAGGCCGCCGCGGAGCAGGTCGGCGGCACGTTCATCGCGGCCGACGTGTCCAGCGAGGACGACGTGCAGCGGATGTACGAGTCGGTGGCGGCCCGGTACGGACGCATCGACGTTGCGTTCCATAACGCGGGTATCTCGCCCCCGGAGGACGATTCCATCCTGTCGACGGGGCTGGAGGCCTGGCGCCGGGTCCAGGAGGTCAACCTGACCTCGGTGTACCTGTGCTGCAAGCACGTGATCCCGCACATGCAGCGGCAGGGCCGGGGGTCGATCATCAACACCGCGTCGTTCGTGGCGGTGATGGGCTCGGCGACCTCGCAGGTCTCCTACACCGCGTCGAAGGGCGGTGTGCTGGCCATGAGCCGCGAGCTCGGCGTGCAGTTCGCCCGGCAGGGCATCAGGGTCAATGCCCTGTGCCCCGGGCCGGTGAACACGCCGCTGCTGCGCGAGCTGTTCGCCCAGGATCCTGAGCGCGCGGCCCGGCGGCTCGTGCACGTCCCGCTGGGCCGCTTCGCCGAGCCGGAGGAGATCGCCGCCGCGGTGGCGTTCCTGGCCAGCGACGATGCATCGTTCATCACGGCCTCGCAGTTCCTGGTGGACGGCGGGATCTCCGGTGCCTATGTGACACCGTTGTGAGGAGGAGGTCCAACCGGATGGCCGACGGCAGTGTTTCCCACTCGCCCCCGGCGCGCCAAAAGGCCCTTCGGCCCGCTCCCGCGAGCGCGCCGCTGATCGGGATCAGCGCCTACTGCGAGCAGGCCCGCTGGGGCGTCTGGGAACGGCAGGCCGTGGTGCTGCCGCGCCGCTACGCCGACAGCGTCGCCGCGGCCGGCGGGATCCCGGTGCTGCTGCCGCCGGCGCCGGGCATCGAGGACGCGCTGGCCCGGCTGGACGGGCTCATCCTCTCCGGGGGCGGGGACATCGACCCGGCCCGCTACGGCGCGGAGCCCGCGCCGCAGCTCACGAGCGTGCGCGAGGAGCGCGACGCCGCCGAGCTCGCGCTGCTGGACGCCGCCATGTCGCTGCAGCTTCCGGTCCTCGGCATCTGCCGGGGCATGCAGGTCATCAACGTGGCCCGGGGCGGCAGCCTGCACCAGCATCTGCCCGACGTGGTCGGCCACGACGGGCACGCCCCGGTACCGGGAGCGTTCGGGGCGCACCAGGTGCGGGTGGCGCCGGGCAGCCGGCTGAGCGGGATCCTGGGCCGCGACGCCGAGCTCGCCATCAGCGCGCCCACCCACCATCATCAGGCGGTCGACCGCCTCGGCCAGGGGCTCACCGCCACCGCGTGGGCAGCGGACGGCACCATCGAGGCCTTCGAGACCGACGACGGCGACTCGTTCCTGGTGGCCGTCCAGTGGCACCCCGAGGCCGGGGATGACCCGAGCCTGTTCCGCGCCCTCGTCGCCGCGGCGCGGTGCCGCCCCCTCGCCCCGCCTGACCGGCTCAGGGTTTAGAGCAGGGTCCGGAGGAGCGCAGGGAGGCCAGGAGGGAAGAAGAATGCTATCGCCCGTGACCACGCGGCCGGGCCGGCGCGCGATCGCGACTGGGCCGTAGACTCGCGAGCGTGTTGTCCGCTCCGGCCGTCGAGATCACCGGCCTGGTCAAGCATTACGGACGTACGGTCGCGGTGGCGGGGCTGTCGCTGCGGGCCGAGCGCTCGCAGGTGACCGCGATCCTGGGTCCGAACGGGGCCGGGAAGACCACTACGGTCGAGATCTGCGAGGGCTACCGGCGGCCGGACGAGGGCGCCGTCCGCGTGCTCGGCCTGGACCCCCTCCGGGACGCCCGGGCGCTGCGGCCGAAGGTGGGCGTCATGCTGCAGTCCGGCGGGGTCCCGACCGCGGCCCGGGCCGGAGAGTACCTGCGGGTGATGGCCAGCTTCCATGCCCGCCCGATCGCCCCCGCGCTGCTGCTGGACCGGCTCGGCCTGACCGGCTGCGCGCGCACCCCGTTCCGGCGGCTGTCCGGCGGCCAGCAGCAGCGGCTGTCGCTCGCTGCAGCCGTGATCGGCCGCCCGGAACTGGTGTTTCTCGACGAGCCCACGGCGGGGCTCGACCCGCAGGCCAGGCACGCGACGTGGAATCTGATTACCGGGCTGCGCGCGGCCGGCACCGGAGTCATCCTGACCACGCATTACATGGAAGAGGCCGAACGCCTCGCCGACCGGGTGGCCGTCGTCGACCACGGGAGCCTCGTCGCCTCCGGAACCCCGGCGGAACTCACCGGCACCGCTGGCCAGCTCAGGTTCCGGGCCGAGCCCGGCCTGGATACCGACAGCCTGCTCGCCGCGCTTCCGCCCGGCAGCGCGGCCAAGGAGTCCCCGGCCGGCTACTACGTGGTCGAGGTGCACGACCGGGTCGATCCCCAGCTGGTCGCGGCGGTCACCGCCTGGTGCGCCGAGCACGGCGTGCTCGCGCAGAGCCTGCAGATCGAGAGCCGGACCCTCGAGGATGTCTTCCTCGAGCTGACCGGGCGGGAGCTGCGCTCGTGACCGCGACGACGCAGGAGTGGCCCCCCCCGGCGCCCGGCGCGGCGCCGCTGCCGCGGATGATCGGCGCGCAGGCCGCGCTGGAGCTGCGGACGCTGCTGCGCAACGGGGAGCAGCTGGTGCTGACCCTGATCATCCCGGTGCTGCTGCTCGCCGCGTTCAGCCAGGAGAACCTGGTCAGCTACCCGGGACGCAGCCGGATCGACTTCCTCGCCCCGGGCATCCTGGCGCTGGCCGTGATGTCCACCGCCTTCACCAGCCAGGCGATCGCCACCGGGTTCGAGCGCCGGTACGGGGTGCTCAAGCGGCTGGGCGCCACCCCGCTGTCGCGCCGCGGCCTGATCGCGGCCAAGACGCTCACCGTGCTGGTCGTCGAGGTGCTGCAGGCCATCGTGATCGTCGTGGTGGCCCTGCCGCTCGGCTGGCATCCGCACGGCGGCCCGGCGGCGTTCGCGTGGGCGCTGCTGCTGATGGTCGCGGGCACGGCGGCGTTCAGCGGCCTGGCCCTGCTGATGGCCGGAACGCTGCGGGCCGAGGCCACCCTGGCCGCGGCGAACCTGGTGTACCTGGTGATGCTCGGGATCGGCGGCATCGTGTTCCCGCTGACCAAGTTCCCGGCCGGCGCGCAGGGGGCGCTGAAGCTGCTGCCGGCCGGCGCGCTCTCCGACGGGCTGCGGTCCGTGCTGCAGTACGGCGGCGGGCTGCCCGCCCGCGACCTGCTCGTCCTCACGGTCTGGGCGGCCGCCGGGATCGCCCTCGCGGTGCGCACGTTCCGCTGGGAATAGCCGGGAATGGCTGCGAGCCGGAGGGGCGCGGCGCCGCCTGGATTGAGGAGCGAGCGACGAGCGACGCGGGAAGGCGGGGCCAGCGAAGGGGGCATGGGGAGGCGGGTGGGGCCCCGCAGGCGAGCAGGGAACACCGTGCCGCCCTCGGCGCTCGTGCTCACCGGCATCCTCTCGGTCCAGGTCGGCGCCGGCCTGGCCGCGCGGATGTTCAGCCAGGTGACGCCCGCCCAGATGACCGGGCTGCGGCTCTGGTCCAGCGCGCTGCTCGTGGCGGCGCTCGGCGGCCGGGAGCTGGCGCGTTCGCTGCGCGACCTGGTGCGCGAGCGGGCCTGGCGGGACGCCGCGGTCGCGGTGGCGTTCGGCGTGACGCTCGGGATCATGAACTACTCGATCTACCAGTCGTTCGCCCGGATACCGCTCGGCATCGCGGTGACCATCGAGTTCCTCGGGCCGCTGGCCGTGGCCGTGGCATCCTCCCGGCGGCTGATCGACCTGGTCTGGGTGGGCCTGGCCGGAGCGGGCGTGGCGCTGCTCAGCAGCGGCTGGGCCAGTCTGGCCCACGGCGGGCGAGGCGGAGCCGGGACGGCCGGGCTGGCCGTGTCGGGCGTGGCCTTCGCGCTGGTCGCCGCCACCTGCTGGGCCGCCTACATACTGCTGAGCGCGTCGACCGGGCGGCGCTTCCGGGGGTCGTCCGGGCTGACGATCGCTATGGCGGTCGCCGCGGTCGTGGTCACGCCCGCCGCGGCCGTGCCGGGGTCAGCCGGGTACGGCGGCCTGCTGCGGCCCGGCGTCCTCGCCACCGGCGTCGCGGTCGGGCTGCTGTCTTCAGTCATCCCCTACCGGCTCGAACTGGAGGTGCTGCGCCAAATCCCGGCACGAATATTCGGAATCTGGATGAGCATCGAGCCGGCCGCCGCCGCGCTCGCCGGGCTCGTGCTGCTCGGCGAGGCACTCGCGCTGAGGGAATGGGCAGCGATCGTGTGCGTGATGCTGGCCTGCGCGGGCGCCGCCCGCGGCGCTCCCGCCGCCGGGCCGGACTCACCTGCTGAGCAAGCAGCAGCGCTGCCTCCCCCGCCGGCTCCGTAACGGCCGCAGCCAGCGCCGGCCGGCCTTTGGGCTGGCCCGGGCGCGACCGGATGCGGGAGGATCTTACGATGAGATCCGTGCCTGGCTACCTCACCGCCCTGGGCGGTGCCGCCCGTGACCGCGCCGGGTCTTCCCGGCCGGGCCCGCGCGGCCGGGCCTGGCGCCTGGCGAACGCGGTGCTGACGCCGTCGCCGGAGTCGATGCGCCGGATCGCGCTGGCCGGCGTCCTGGCCTCCGCCGGGATCATCATGACCGGCGCCGGGGTACGGCTGAGCCAGTCCGGCCTCGGCTGCCCGGACTGGCCGAGGTGCACCGCCACCAGCATCGTCGCGAACGGAGCCACGGGCGACCCGCTCATCCACCGCTGGGTGGAGTTCGGCAACCGGCTGGTCACCGTCGCGATCTTCGCGATCGCCGTGGTGGTCTTCGTCGCGGCCTGGCGGTATCGCCCCGACGGCCGCCGCCGTCGTGACCTGGTCTGGCTCGCCTCGGCGCAGCCGGCGGGGATCCTGGGGCAGGCCGTTCTCGGCGGGATCGTCGTGCTGACCAATCTCGACCCGGTCTGGGTCTCGATCCACTTCGTGTTCTCCATGGCTCTCGTGGCCGCCGCGGTAGCGCTGTACGTGCGGTGCGCGGAAGGGCGAGGCCCGGCGCGGCTCCTGGTCGCGCGCCAGGTGCGGCTGTTCGCGTTCGGCGCCGTGGCTGTGCTCGGCCTCATGATCACGGCCGGTACCGTGGTGACCGGCACCGGGCCGCTCGCCGGGGGCAGGCTCGCCAACGGCAAGCTGGTCCCCCGGTTCCATCTGCCGCTCAGCGGCGTCACCCAGCTGCACGCCGACATCGGCTGGCTGCTCGCCGGGCTGGCGATCGCGCTGGCCGTGGGCCTGCCGCTGGCCGGAGCGCCCCGCCGCGCGGTCAGGCTGAGCTGGGTGCTGCTGGCGCTGATCGGCGCCCAGGGCGTCATCGGCTACGCGCAGTATTTCAGCGGACTGCCCGCGGGTCTGGTCTGGGTCCATGTGTCCGACTCTGTGCTGATCTGGATCACCGCTGTCCGGCTGTCGTTCGCGCTCCGCGACCGAGGCACAGCCGTGGCTGTTCGGGCGGTCGACGGGGCCCGGCCGGACGCGGCGCAAATCACGGACGTCGCGCCCGGGTCACCGGCCGCCGGGTCGCCCGCGCCCGTCCCGCACGGCGAGGCGCTGTCCCCGGATGCGCGGCGGCGGTAGCCTCGGCCAGGCGGCGGCGCGGCGGGTGATCAGCGCGGCGGCCGGGTGGCGGGCCGCGCACGACGGGGACGTGCTCGTCGTCGCCATCGACGGGCACGGCGCGGCGGGAAAGTCCACGATCGCCGCTGCCGTGGCCGAGGCGACCGGGGCCGCGCTCGTCCATACCGACGATTTCTTCGACGCCGGGCCTGAGCCCGCCGGACCGGACCGCTCCTGGCTGGGCGTGCCGACGGTGCCCGTACCGCCGGACGAGCAGGACCTGAGTGGCTACTACGACTGGCGCCGGCTGCGGGCCGAGGCGCTCGAGCCGCTCCGGGCCGGGCGCGCCGCGGAGTTCCGCAGGTTCGACTGGGAGCGCGGCAGCGGGCTCGACGGCGCCGTTTCCGTAACGCCCCACCCGCTGATCGTGCTGGAGGGCGTGTTCTCCGCCGCACCCGAGCTGTCCGACCTGGTGGACCGGTCGGTGTTCGTCGACACCCCGGAGCCGGAGCGGCTGCGGCGGCTGCGCGGCCAGACCACGCCCTCGGAATGGGACGATGACTGGCTCGCCGCCGAGCGGGCCTACTTCGGCCTGACCCGCCCGCCGCCGTCGTTCGACCTCATCGTGCCTGGGACGATCCGGCATGAGCGCGCGGACAGGTAGCCGGGCGGCTAACATGTAGGGCACAACAACACGGGAGCTCGGGCGGACCGGGCTGAGAGGGTGGCTGGCCGCATGGCCTGCGCGCCACCGACCGTTTGAACCTGACCGGGTAATGCCGGCGTAGGGAGGAAGCCGTCATGACCTTAGGCGCATCAGCGGATAGCCGATCCCGCGGCCAGCGCGCAGCTCCCAGGCTGCTCCCGGCGCTCGCGCTCGCCGTGGCAGCGGCCGTCATCCTGGCCGCCTGCGCCTCGCCCGCCGGGGGCGGCAGCAGCTCCGGCGGCACGCCGGTCCGGGGCGGCACCGCGTACTTCGCCGAGCAGCCGCTGACCCCGCCGACCTATATCTTCCCGCTGGTGTCCGGCCAGTACTTCACCGTGACCAACACCAGCGACCTGCAGACCCTGCTCTACCGGCCGCTCTACTGGTACGGCGACCGGGGGAAGACCTCGGTCGACTACCCGCTCTCCATCGGCGATTCTCCCGTCTACAGTGACGGCGGCCGGGTGGTCACGATCACGCTCAAGCACTACGCCTGGTCCGACGGCGAGACCGTGAGCGCCCGCGACGTCGGGTTCTGGATCAACCTGGTCAAGGCCAACAAGGCCGACTGGGCGAACTACGTCCCCGGCGGGTTCCCCGACAACGTCGTCTCGTGGACGGCGCTCGCCCCTGGCACCGTGCAGCTCCGCCTCAACGCCGGCTACAACCCGTTCTGGTTCACCTACAACGAGCTGTCCCAGATCACCCCGCTGCCCATCGCCTGGGACCGGACGTCACTGACCGCGCCGGCCCCGTCGCCGACGGCGGCGAACCTGCCGGACACCACCGCCGCGGGCGCGCGGGCCGTGTACAGCTTCCTGAACGCGCAGGCGAGGCGGGTAGCCGGATATGGGTCCAGCCCGGTCTGGTCGGTGGTGGACGGCCCGTGGAAGCTGACCAGCCTGACCAGTGACGGCACCGCCACCTTCGCGCCCAACCCGAGCTACTCCGGCCCGGACAAGCCGCGCCTGGCGAGGTTCGTCGAGCTGCCGTTCACGTCCGCGGCCGCCGAGTTCTCGGTGCTGAGGGCCGGCCAGTCGAGCGGCGGGCCCGGCACCTCCGGCCAGCAGATCTCGGTCGGCTACGTGCCAGACAATGACCTGCCGCAGCAGCCGGCCCTGCGGGCACAGGGCTACCAGCTGGTCAAGGACTTCCCGTTCGGCTTCGACTATTTCGAGCCGAACTTCAACAACCCGAAGGTCGGGCCCATCTTCCGCCAGCTCTACTTCCGCCAGGCCTTCCAGCATCTCGTCGACCAGAGCGGGTGGATCCACGCCTATTACGGCGGCCTCGGCGTGCCCACCTACAGCCCGGTGCCTGCCAGCCCGGCGAATCCGTTCGCGGACGCCAGGGCGTCGGCTGATCCCTACCCCTTCAGCGTGCCGGCCGCGAGGGACCTGCTCGCCGCGCACGGGTGGAGAATCGTCCCGGGCGGGGTCAGCGTCTGCTCCAGGCCGGGCAGCGCGGCGAACGAGTGCGGCGCGGGCGTCAAGGCCGGCCAGCCGCTCAACTTCAGCCTCATGTACCCGAGCGGCCTCCCCTACACCGACGGCTCCATGGTCGACCTGCAGTCGGTCGCGAGGCAGGTCGGCATCCAGATCTCGCTGGACGAGGTGACGTCGGCCACCGTCACCTCGACGATCTTGTCCTGCGCCACGTCGTCGGCCGCCTGCAGCTGGGAGATCGGCCAGTACGGCAGCGCCTGGCTCTTCGCGCCCGACCACTACCCGAGCGGCGACGAGATGTTCCAGACCGGCGCTCTCGGTAACGTCAACAACTACTCGGACCCGGCCATCGACAAGCTGATCATCGCTACGACGCGGACCCCGGCGAGCGGCGCCCAGGCGGCGCTCGACGCGTACGCCGACCAGGTCCGGCTGCAGCTGCCGGACTTCTGGCAGCCGAGCCCCGGCACCCTGATCACCGTCCAGTCGAACCTGCGCGGCTTCACGGCGAACGCCTACGGCTTCATCAGCCCCGAGCAGTGGTACTTCACGAGCGGCCACCGATGACGTGGCCGGATACCTGATCCGGCGGAGCGCCCAGGCCGTGATCGTCGTGCTCGGGGTCACCGCGGTGACCTTCATCCTCGAGCACCTGATACCGGGCAGCCTGGCCCGGGCGATCCTCGGTACCCGCGCCAGCGGAGCCGAGATCGCGGCGTTCAACCGGGCCAACGGCCTTGACCATCCGCTGATCGAGCAGTACCTCGCCTTTCTCGGCCGCCTGGCCCGCGGTGACCTCGGCTATTCTTACCGGCTGAACCAGAGCGTCGACTCGCTCGTCGTGCACCAGCTGCCGAACGACGTCGTGATCGTGGGCACGGCGCTCGTGCTGGCCCTGGCGATCGCCATCCCGCTGGGCCTCGCCCAGGCGGTGCACCGGAACCGCGCCGTCGATCACGCCGCGACGTCCGCCGCGTTCGCGCTCTACTCGATGCCGTCGTACTGGCTGGCGATCCTGCTGATCTCGGGGCTGTCGATCGCCGTCCACGCGCTGCCTCCCGAGGCGCCGCAGGCGGCCGCGGTCGGCGGGCTGCTCGCCGACCCCCTGGCCCTGGTCTTGCCGGTGCTCACCCTCACCCTGGTGAACGTCGCGCTGTTCAGCCGCTACATGCGCTCGGCCGCCATCGCGACGCTGGCCGAGGACTATGTTCGCGTGGCCAGGGCGAAGGGCCTGCCGACCCGGCTCGTGCTGAGCCGTCACGTCGTCCGCAACTCGCTGATCTCGGTCACGACGCTCGTCGGCCTGTCGTTCCCGGCGGTGCTTACCAGCGGCCTCATCGTCGAGTACGTCTTCAACATCCAGGGAGTCGGGCTCACGTACTACACAGCCGCGGTGAACGCCGACTACCCGGTCGAGCTCGGCATCACCGTCCTGGTCGGGACCGTCACCGTGCTCGGCAACCTCCTGGCGGACATCGCCTACGCGGTCCTCGATCCAAGGGTCCGCTATGACTGACGGCGCCCGGCCTGCGGCCGACCCGGCGCTGCGGTCCTTCGCCCGCCATCGCCTGGCGCTGCTCGGCCTGGCCGTCATCGCGGCCCTGGCGGCCTTCTGCTTCCTCGGGCCGCTGGTCTACCACACCGATCAGGTCCACGCGAACATCCGGCTCACGAACCTCCCGCCGGGCAGCGGCCGCCCGCTCGGCACCGACGACAACGGCTACGACATCCTCGGCCGGCTGATGATCGGCGGCCAGGCCACGCTGGAGATCTGCTTTGCCGTGGCCGGGCTCGCGACGGCCTTCGGCGTCGTCTGGGGCGCCGTCTCCGGCTACACCGGAGGCCTCGCCGACGCGATCATGATGCGGGTGGTGGACATCGCGCTGGCCATCCCGGCGATCTTCGTGCTCATCTACCTGGCGTCGGTCTTCCGGCCCACGATCGCGCTGCTCATTCTCGTGCTGTCGCTGCTGTCCTGGCTCGGGCCCGCCCGGCTCGTCCGCGGCGAGGTCCTCTCGCTGCGCACCCGCGAGTTCATCCAGGCCGTCACGATGATGGGCGGGAGAAGGCTGCGCGTCGTCGTGCGGCACCTGATCCCGAACACGCTGGGGACGATCGTCGTGAACGCGACCTTCCAGGTCGCCGACGCGGCCATCCTGCTCGCGACGCTGAGCTTCCTCGGCTTCGGGCTGCCGCCGCCCGCGGCCACCTGGGGCGGGATGCTGTCCCAGGGCACCACCTACCTGCTCGACGGCTACTGGTGGGAGGTCTACCCGGCCGGGTTCGTGATCATGCTCACCGTGGTGGCGTTCAACCTCGTCGGCGACGGTATCGCCGGCTCGCTCGACGCCCGGCTCCGCCCGGCCTGACAAACTGCGGCGCTGAGGAGATTCGGTGCCAGGTCTCGCGCCAGCGGCCGCGCTGAGGTAACTTCCGGGCATGCCTACAGCCGACATGAACGGAACCGAGATCGCCTACTGGGACAGCGGCGGCGAGGGCCCTGTGGTCATGCTGAGTCACGGGTTCCTGATGGACCACACGATGTTCAGCCCGCAGCTGGCGGCACTGGCCCCGGAGTTCCGCGTGATCACCTGGGACCAGCGCGGGTTCGGCGCCACCGGCGCGCCGGGCCCCTTCACCTACTGGGACTCGGCCAGGGACGCGCTGGCCCTGCTCGACCACCTCGGCGTGCCTCGCGCGGTGCTCGGCGGCATGTCGCAGGGCGGCTTCTTGTCCCTGCGCGCTGCCCTGCTGGCCCCCGAGCGGGTCACGGCGCTGGTCCTGATCGACACCCAGGCCGGCCTGGAGGACCCGGCCGCCGGTGAGAGCTACGAGCAGCTCGAGGCCATCTGGCTGGAGCAGGGTCCGGCACCGGTTCAGGAGCTGGTCGCCTCGATCATCCTCGGGCCCGGGCAGTGGGATGACTGGTTCGCCAAGTGGGCGACGCTGGACCGGGCCCAGCTCACCCTCGCGTTCCGGTGCCTGATGGACCGCGACGACATCACTGCCCGGCTGGGCGAGATCACCTGCCCGGCGCTGGTGATGCACGGCACCAGTGACGCCGCCATCCCGATGGCCCGGGCCGAGACGCTGCGCGACGGCCTCGGCGGCAAGGCCGCCCTGGTGCCGATCGACGGCGCCGGGCACGCCTCCAACTACACCCACCCCGAGCAGGTGAACCCGCACCTGCTCGGTTTCCTCCGCTCCCTCGGCGGCTGACCCGGGCAGGACTTCACGCGCGCTTAACCGGTGGGCAAGCGGGCAGCCGAGCGCAGCGGGATAGGGTCGGTAACGTACCCGTTCCGCGAAGGAGCCTGAAGCAACGGTGAGCAGCGAGGCGGATCACCAGCCGGATCACGCGCCTGAATGGTCGCAGGCCGACGCCAGTAGATCGCTCTGGAGGCCCGCGAGACGCTGCAGCGCGACGGGACCGCAGCGCGCGTGGTGTCCATGCCGTGCGTGGAATGGTTTGCCGAGCAGGATGCTTGCTACCAGGAGGAAATCACAGCTCAGCAGGTGGCTCTCGCGGCCCGGACCAGCCTCGCCCGGCTGGCCACCGCGGCGAGTCCCGTGGGAGCGGCCAGCGGGAGCAACGACAAGGAGTGGAAGCCATGAATTCGGGGTCTGACGACGCACTGGCCCAGCTGACCGCCGCGGGGGTGGCGGTATGGCTCGATGACATCAGCAGGGAACGCCTGTCCACCGGCAACCTGGAGATGCTCATACGGGACATGCACGTGCAGGGAGTGACGTCCAATCCCACGATCTTCGCGAAGGCGATCTCCAGCGGCTCCGCGTACCAGGACCAGATCGCCGACCTCGCGGTGCGCGGTGTCGCCGTCGACGAGGCGGCCCGGGCGATCACCACCTACGACATCCGCTGGGCCTGCGACGTGCTGCGCCCGGTCTACGAGCAGACCGCGGGCCTGGACGGCCGGGTCTCCCTCGAGGTCGATCCGCGGATCGCCCGGGACACGGCCAAGACCATCGCCGAGGCCCGCGCCCTCTGGTGGCTAGTGGACCGGCCCAACCTGTTCATCAAGATCCCGGGCACCGCCGAGGGGCTGCCCGCCATCACCCAGTGCCTGTCCGAGGGGATCAGCATCAACGTCACGCTGATCTTCGGGTTGCAGCGCTACGGGGAAGTCATCGACGCGTTCATGGCGGGCCTGGAGAACGCGGCCGGCCGCGATGTCTCGCAGATCAGCTCGGTGGCATCCTTCTTCGTCAGCCGGGTGGACACCGAGGTCGACGAACGGCTCGACAAGCTGGGCACGCCCGAGGCCCAGGCACTGCGCGGCCGGGCCGCGCTCGCCAACGCGCGGCTGGCCTACGAGCTCTACGAGGAGAAGTTCTCCACCCCCCGGTGGTCGGCGCTCAGCGCGCGCGGCGCCCGCACCCAGCGGCCGCTCTGGGCCTCGACCAGCGTCAAGGACCCCTCGTTCGCCGACACCATGTACGTCGTGGACCTGGTCGCGCCGAACACGGTGAACACCATGCCGGAGGCGACGCTGCACGCGACCCGGGCCCACGGCACGATCCACGGCGACACGATCCACGGCACGTACGACGAGTCGCGGCAGGTGTTCGAGCAGCTGGAGCGGCTGGGCATCAGCTACGACGACGTGGTCCAGGTACTGGAGAACCAGGGCGTCGAGAAGTTCGCGGCCTCGTGGAACGAGCTGCTCGCGACGATCAAGACCGAGATGAGCTCGGCGGCGGGTAGCCGGTGAGCCGACCCGGCGGAGGAACACCCGTGATCACGAATCCGCTGCGTGATCCTCGCGACCGCAGGATCCCCAGGGTCGCGGCCCCCTGCGTCCTCGTGCTGTTCGGCGTGACCGGCGACCTGGCCAGCAAGAAGCTGCTGCCCGCCATCTACGACCTGGCGAACCGCGGCCTGCTGCCGCCCGGGTTCTCGCTGGTCGGCTTCGCCCGGCGGGACTGGGAGGACGAGGACTTCGCGAAGCTGACCCATGACGCGATCAAGGCTCATGCCCGAACGCCGTTCCGGGAGACGGTCTGGCAGCAGGTCAGCGAGGGCGTGCGGTTCGTGCCCGGCGAGTTCGCCGACGACGAGGCGTTCGACCGGCTCGCCCAGACCGTCGCCCAGCTCGATACCGAGCGCGGGACCGGAGGGAACTACGCCTTCTACCTGTCGGTCCCGCCCAAGGCCTTCCCCCAGGTGGTCCGGCAGCTCAAGCGGTCCGGGCTGTCCACCCCGCCGGAGGACGCCGACGGCCGCGGGTACCGGCCGTGGCGCCGGGTGGTGATCGAGAAGCCGTTCGGCCACGACCTGGCCAGCGCCCGCGAGCTGAACGCGATGCTGGAAGCGGTGTTCCCCGCGGACTCGGTCTTCCGCATCGACCACTACCTGGGCAAGGAGACGGTCCAGAACATCCTGGCCCTGCGCTTCGCCAACACCCTGTTCGAGCCGATCTGGAACCGCGGCTACGTCGACCATGTCCAGATCACGATGGCGGAGGACATCGGCATCGGCGGCCGGGCCGGGTACTACGACGGCATCGGCGCGGCCCGCGACGTGATCCAGAACCACCTGCTGCAGCTGCTGGCCCTCACCGCCATGGAGGAGCCGCTGTCCTTTGACGCCGACTCGCTGCGCGCGGAGAAGGAGAAGATCCTGTCCGCGATCAAGATCCCCGAGGACCTCACGGTGGGCACGGCCCGCGGCCAGTACGCCGCGGGCTGGCAGGGCGGCTTCGAGGTGCGCGGCTACCTGGAGGAGGATGGCATCCCGCCCGACTCGACCACCGAGACCTACGCGGCCATACGCCTGGAGATCGACACCAGGCGCTGGGCCGGGGTGCCGTTCTACCTGCGCACGGGGAAGCGGCTGCCGAGCCGGATGACGGAGATCGCGCTGATGTTCCAGCGCGCCCCGCACCTGCCGTTCTCGAGGACCGACACCGAGGAACTCGGGCAGAACGCGCTGGTGATCCGGGTGCAGCCGGACGAGGGCATCACCGTCAGGTTCGGCTCCAAGGTGCCGGGCTCGGCGATGGAGGTGCGCGACGTGAACATGGACTTCGCGTACGGCGAGTCGTTCACCGAGTCCAGCCCCGAGGCGTACGAGCGACTGCTGCTTGACGTGCTGATCGGCGACCCGCCGCTGTTCCCCCGCCAGCGGGAAGTGGAGCTGTCCTGGATGATCCTCGACCCGATCGAGGAATACTGGGCCGGGCACGCCAAGCCCGAGCAGTACCCGGCGGGCACGCCGGGCCCGGCGAGCGCGGACGCGCTGATCGCCCGCGACGGCCGGGCCTGGCGGCGGCTCTAGCCTGGGAGGCACGATGATGATCGACCTGACGGACACCACCACTCGTGCCATCCACGACGCTCTCACCAGGGCGCGGGAACAAATGGGCGGGCCGACCACCGGCATGGTGCTCAACCTGATCATCATGACCGACGAGTCGGCCCAGTACGACGCGGTGCGCGCGGCGAGCCAGGCGGGCCGTGAGCATCCCTGCCGGGTGCTCGGGGTGATCGCCAGGGATCCCGGCGCCGAGTCGCGGCTCGACGCCGAGATCAGGACCGGCGAGGGCGCCCCGGGGCAGACCGTGCTGCTGCGGATGTACGGGCCGATGGGGCGGCACGCGGATTCGGTGGTCATGCCGCTGCTGGTGCCCGACACCCCGGTCGTCACCTGGTGGCCGCGCAGAGGCCCCTCGGTGCCGTCCGGCGATCCGCTCGGCATGCTCGCCCAGCGCCGGGTGACCGACGCCGCGGCGGCCCCCGAGCCGGCCGAGGCCCTGGCCGCCCTGGCCGCCGGCTACCGCCCCGGGGACACCGACCTGAGCTGGACCCGGGCCACGACCTGGCGGTCCGTTCTGGCTGCAACCGTGGATCAGCCGCACGGCGAGATCACTGGCGGCTCGGTGGCCGCGGAGCCGAGGAATCCGAGCGCGGACCTGATCGCGACGTGGCTGACCCAGCGGCTGAAGGCGCCGTTCACCCGTGAGGTGTCCGAAGGGCCTGGCATCACCGAGGTGCGGTTCGCCGTGACCGACGGGGACATCACGATCGCCCGGCCGGACGGGCGGACCGCCGTCCTCAGCCGCCCCGGCCAGCAGGACCGACGGGTCGCGCTGCACCGCAGGGATACGGCCGAGCTGATGGCCGAGGAACTGCGCCGGCTCAATCCCGACGAGGTCTACGGCGAGACGCTGGCCCGCTTCGCCGTCGGCGCGGGGGGGTAACGTCATCGCCGCGCCGCCCCAGGTCCTCATCCACCGTGACGGAGAGCTGCTCGCCAAGGCGGTGGCGGCGCGGCTGGTGACCAGGCTCGTGGACGCCTGCGCAGCCCGGGGGCATGCCTCGCTGGTGATGACCGGCGGCCGCATCGGCACCCGGGTGCTCGCCGAGCTGGCCGCGGCCCCGGCCCGGGATGCCGTGGACTGGCGGCACGTGGACATCTGGTGGGGGGACGAGCGGTTCCTGCCGGCCGGAGATCCCGAGCGCAACGAGACCGGCGCCCGGAAGGCGCTCCTCGATCACGTCGATGCCAGCCCGGACCGGGTCCATCCGATGCCGGCCTCCGACGGCCCGGACGGACCGGATCCGGAAGCGGCCGCCGCGCGTTATGCGGGATGGCTGCTCGACGCCTCGCGCCCGGAGGATCACAGCCAGGTCCCGTCCTTCGACGTGCTGCTGCTGGGCATC
>Ga0209648_10000299_pt1 | contig 36892 bp, 29 predicted proteins | sample GraSoi2013_115cm_FD_185830 | JGI IMG/M metagenome (GOLD analysis project Ga0209648, IMG submission 185830) | Grasslands soil microbial communities from the Angelo Coastal Reserve, California, USA - Sample 9_17_2013_115cm (SPAdes) (version 2) | ecosystem: Environmental > Terrestrial > Soil >...
CCGCTGCCGCCAAGAGAGTCCAAGTATTGAAAGAAATGAGCCTTTGCATATTTCGCATGCCTGGCAAAACAACGACAGATTGTGTTAAGAACACGCGTCCATCTTCACTATTTTATTGCCTATCTACTGCGTGACTGAAGTCATGCCCTGTTACGAATCTTTTTTTGGAAACAGGCTCTTTGTGTCGCCCCTCTGGGGCTCGGTACTTTTCCACCTTACCCAGGCCTTACGGCCTGGGCTAACTTATGTCGCGCCTCCGGCGCTGTCTTGTTGTCTTCCTTGCATATGGAAATGCGTTGAACTATGACGGCTAGTAGCGCAATCCTTTAAAGTTGGAACCGGCCTTTTAAGCGTCCGCGGGTTGTTTTGGTACGACTCGAAAAACCTATTTACTGTTACAGCAAACCAAAAACACCTACGCCGTTTGTCGTACCCACATAGACCTTGCCATGAGCGATGGTGGGCGTGATGAACTTGTTGCCTGCGCCAAAGTGATCGCGTCCGTTAGCCGCCTGGTTGCTGTTGTACAACTCGCGCGTGAGATTGGTGGCATCGTATGCGTGCAGCACGGCGGGGTTGCTGTTTTCCGCGGACCACACAATGCCGTTGCCGCCGCCATTCGATGAGATGCTGGGTGTGGTTCCGGGAAAGGGAAAAGTGATGGAACTTTGCGAGGAAGGGGAGCCAGCGACACGGGCGTTGGCGATTGGGAAGGCCTTCAGCTTATCGCCTACCGCGCCGTAGTAGATAACGTTATTGAAGTAGGCAGGCATGCTGAACACCTGACCGGCAAGGCTCCCTGCCAGGTCTTGGTAAATCCGGCTATTGTCGGCGGAGTTGAATTTCCCCATATTGTCGCGATCAACCACGTAGATGTGGCCGTCCTTTCCCGCCCCGACCGCGAGATGGCGCGTTACTCCGCCGGCGTCCTGCAGGTCGGGCAGCACCAGGGCGCCGCCGGATCCCAGATCTTCATCCACGGAGTTTTCTGCCGCCACATTGAACGGTGCAAAGTAGTCAGCCACCGCCAGTTGGCGGTTGGTGGTGCTGATCTTCAGAAAGCTGTTACCGAAATTGCCCTGAGAAGGGAATCCCTGGGCATTGAGCGTTGTGTCAAACGTGCCATTCGCTTGCAGGGCAATGATATTGCCGTTTGAATCGGCGGCCGGCCCGGCGCCGCTGTTCCAGAAGGATCCTTCGTTTCCGTTGGGCGTCAAATTGAACACGGTGGTCTGAACCAATGTGTTCTGGTCGTAGCTGATCAACCAGCCAGTGTACGGCCGATTATCGCAGTGTGATGACCACGCGGTATACACCACGCCGTTCAGCAAGAGCAGCCCCGGTCTTTCCTTGTACTGCCCGGGATCGAAAACCACCTGGCCTCCACTGCTGTTGTCCCCGATGCCTGGGAAACTGGCGGTGATAGTTCGCGGTCCGCCGAACTCCTCGCTGCCAGTCGAGAGATCGAGCGCGTGCAGGCGCTGGAAATACGTTCCCCCGTTCTTGCTCATGGCCACGACATACGCTGTTCCATGAGGGCCGGCGCTGCGATCGATCACCGGCGTGGCTGTGATTCCGATCTCGGGCGTGACCTGGCTGCACCCGTGGTTGTCCGAAGGACTTTCGCCGGCCTGAAGCATGGACACCTGCCACACAATGCTTCCCGAGTCGGCGTCGAAGCTGTAAACCGTACCGTGCTCAGTGGCTACGAGCAGCAGATTGTGATTACCCAGGTTGGAGACATAGAGCGGCTGGGCATCGACCTTGCCGTCCACCGAGAGCGTGCGCAACAGTCCAAAGGATGTGGCGTTGACGTTGGCCGGAGTCAGGATCGTCTCACTGGACATCAGGCCGGTGCGGGCGTTGTCATTGTGGTAGGTCAAGACGTCATTGGCCTGGCTGGGAACAGGAGTTGGGCTGGGAGCGGGAGTTGGGCTGGGCGTTGCTGTAGAAGTCGGGCTCTTGCTGGGTCCCATGCTACATCCCGAGATCGCCAGCACGACAGCCAACAAACAGATGTGCCATCTCACTGCGGCGGGAAGCCTCCTGCCGCGACGGATGAATTGGATGGCCGCTGAACAGCTCATGAACTTACCAGAGAAAAACGTAAGGGAAATTGAAGACTATCGCGACCTGGGCGGAGTTGCCAGATATTCTGTCTCAGCCCGGGATATCGGAAGTTCCTGACCTTTGGGCTCAGGCTGAGTTAACCAAGTTGTTTTCTGGCAAGAGTGTCATTCCAACCCTGAGCTCGCCGAAGGGGAGGAATCGGCTCCCGCAGGTTTTACGGCGCGAGAGCAGCAGGAGCAGATCCCTCACCCACTTCCCCTTCGGCAAGCTCAGGGTTCGGGGTTCGGGATGACAGGTTAAAGCCAGATTTGCCGGCGAAAAAAGCTACCTCGCCGCCGTGGATCCAGCAGTGATACCTGCGACGGCCTCGGAATCCTTCTGAGTAAACCGTTCCCGCAAGACTCGTTTGAGAACCTTGCCGGTTGGATTTTTGGGAAACTCGGCGATCACGTGAATCTGCTTTGGTACCTTGAAGCTGGCCAGGCGCGTGCGGGCGTAGGCGAGGAGTTCGTCTTCCGTCGGCTTGGCGCCGGGCATGGGCACGACGCAGGCCACGACCTTCTCGATCCAATACGGGTCGGGAAGACCGATCACGGCGACTTCGGCAACGCCGGGATGTTGCGAGATGGCCTCCTCTACTTCTTGACTCGACACGTTCTCGCCGCCGCTCTTAATCATGTCCTTCTTGCGGTCGAGGAAGTAGAGCCAGCCATGCTCATCGCGATAAGCCACGTCGCCGGTGTGATGCCAGCCTCCGCGGTAGAGCGCTTCATTAGCCGCGGGATCTTCGAAGTATCCAGGAGAGATGCAGGGACCGCGCACGACGATCTCGCCGGGTTTGCCCGGTGCGACGTCTTTCATCTCTTCGTCTACGATCCGCAGCTCCAGCGGCAAGTGCTGCACGCCGATGGGATCGGGCGCGGCCAACATGTCGCCGAGATCGGCGGCAGCGGTCGATGAGCCGAGCGCTGTCGTCTCTGTCTGGCCCCAGCAGTTGACCCATTCGGCGTTGGGCGCGAGTTGGCGCCAGCGCTGGAAGACTGGAGTCGGCAGGTATTGGAAGACGAAGGGATGGGTGAGGCTGGAAAGATCGGCGGTGTCGATGTTGGGTAGCTGCAGCAGGCCGACCCAGACCGTTGCCGGCAGAGCGACGGTGTTGATCTTCTGCACGGCGATGGCGTGCAGAATCGGATCGGGCTTGGGCAAAGGGATGACGATGCTATCGCATCCCGAAGCAAAGCAGGAGAACATATTCACCAGTCCGGCGATGTGGAACATAGGCAGCGCCAGCAAGTAGCGACGGGAACAGTCCATACCGAACTCGGCGTAGGCCGCCAGCAAGTATGCGTAAAAATTGAGCTGAGTTAGAACGACGCCCTTGGGCCGCGCCGTGGTCCCGCTGGTAAAGATGATGAGAAACGGAGCATCTTGGTCGACGAAATGCTCGGCTGAGCTGCCGTCTTGCGCGGCAAGCGAGGAACGGAAGTGGTCGTCGAGGATGAACCGAATCGCGGGACTGCGATTGACCTTGGGAAAGAAAACGGGTTCAACGAGCAAGGCCTTCACGCGCGTCTTCTCAAAAACGTAATCCACGTCGTCGGCGGTGAACATCAGGTTGATTGGAACCAACACGGCTCCGATGCGGGCGCAGCCAAAGAAGATCGCGACGTACTCGGGCGAGTTCATGGCAAAGAGAGCGACAGCATCGCCGGCGCCGATGCCGCTCGCGCTCAGCAGCCGGGCCACGCGGTTCGCCATGGCGTCGAGCTCGGCATAGGTGAAGTCGCGGCCCTGGAAATGAATAGCTCGCTGGTGCGGAGAGCGGGCGGCGCTGCGCCGGAGAGCGTCGCCCACGTTGAAACGATGGATCAAGTTGTATTCGAGTTCGGTGATCGCAGGCATTAGAGCTTCTCTTCTTTTGCCAGAATTTCTTTCATGATCTCCGACGTGCCGGCGCCGATGGTGTTCAAACGCACGTCACGCCACATGCGGCCGATGGGGTACTCGGTGGTGTAAGCGAAGCCTCCCATGATCTGCATGCAGTCGTAGGCGACCTTCTGCGAGAGGTCGGACGTGTACAGCTTGGCCATGGTGATTTCCCGAACGGCGCGCTTGCCGCGGTTGACCAGATCCAGCGCATGATAGGTCAGCTGGCGTCCGGCTTCGATCGTGGTGAGATGTTCGGCAAAGCGATGCCGCCACACCTGGAAACTGCCGATAGGAGTTCCGAAAGCTTTGCGCTGGCGTCCATAGTCGATCGCGTAGCGAATGGCTTTTTCCATCGACGCGACCGCGCCGAGGGACGCGACCAGGCGCTCGCCCTGGAAGTTCTCCATGATGTAGTAGAAGCCCTTGTCTTTCTGGCCAAGAATGTTGCGCGCGGGAATACGGCACTCGTCAAAAAAGAGTTCAGCGGTATCCGAAGCCAGGTTACCGATCTTCTTCAGTTTCTTGCCGACCGAGAAACCCTTAGTCGCGGTCGGGAAGAGAATCAGCGAGACGCCTTTATGGCCTTCAGCGCCCGTGCGCACAGCAAGAACGATAAAATCGCAACGCGTGCCGTTGGTGATCCAAAGCTTTTGGCCGGAGATGACCAAATCATCGCCGTCGACTCGTGCGCGCGTCTTGATGGCCGCGACGTCGGAGCCCCCACCAGGCTCGCTGATACCAAGCGCGCCGATCCACTCGCCCTTCACTGCGCGGGGAAGGAATTCGGCCTTTTGTTCTTCGGTGCCGAGCTCCTGGATCACGGGGATGGTCATATCGGACTGCACCAGGAACGCCATGTTGACGCTGCCGCTGTCCGACGCGCGGAGCGATTCGACGTAAGCCGCGGTCGCCCACCAATCCTGCCCGCTTCCGCCCCACTTGGGATCAATGCGGATGCCGAACATGCCCAAAGCTCCGGCTTTGTTGAACAACTCGCGGGGGAAGATACCGGCCTCGTCCCACTCCGCCGCATAGGGAGCGATTTCCTTCTTACAGAACTCGGTGACTGTCTGGCGGATGAGATCGTGTTCCTCGGTGAAGTAGGGGAACTCAGCGGTTGGTTGCTGAACGGTTTGCGTTTGCGTCGACATGGGCATCCTCCGTGGATTGAATCTCGACCAACATTTGCCCAGGGGCAACAATCTGGCCCGGCTTGACCAGGATAGCTTTTACCACACCATCCATGTTGGCTCTAATAGTTTGCTCCATTTTCATGGCTTCGAGGGCAATAAGTGGATCCCCTACCTTGACCGCTTGGCGTTCCGTAACCAGGATACGCAGCACCTGGCCGGGCATCGGCGAGTTGGCGGACTCCTGTGATCCGGCGCCGGCACGTCGCGGATAACGCGGCAGCCGCGTGACTGTACGCTGGACAAGGTTGGAATGTACGAAGTACTGATCGCCGTGCGGGCGAATGTGGAACTGGTGTCGAATGCCATCGACACCGGCATCAACTCGGCCAGGCTCGACGTGCAGAATTTCCACCGAAGCCTCGGCCTTGTGCGATTCGACTTCGCGGCCGTTGATGGAAAGCTTCATTGCCGGGCTGGGATAAGGATTGTTGCGGAAGCGGACGGGAATCGAAGGAAGGATCTGGCGCTGAGCATGCTCTGTGTGCTCGATGTAAGCGGATGCCACTGTCGCGCAGATTTCGTCCTTCGCTCTTCCGGCATCGTCGTAGGCTCGAGGCGGCAGATGAAAGCCGGTGTGCGCGTTCCCGGCGCGAAAGTCGGGATGCTCCAGCACGTCGATGAGAAACTCGCGGTTGGTGGTGACGCCTTGCGCCGCGAGGTGCTGCAGCGCGAACACCAGCTTGAGGATCGCCCCGTCGCGGTCCGGAGCGTGGGCAACGATTTTGGCCAGCAGGGGGTCGTAATGGACTCCGATCTCGGTTCCTTCCTCCACACCGGAATCGACGCGAACGCCGCCGATATCATGCGGCGGTTGCCAGACGTGAAGCGTGCCAGTGGAAGGAATGAAGTTGTTATCGGCGTCTTCGGCGTAGAGCCGGGCTTCGATAGCGTGGCCCGTGCTGCTCTGCGGCTGAGCCGGCAACTTGCCGCCCTGGGCGATTTCGATCTGCAGCCGGACGAGATCAAGCCCGGTGATCATTTCGGTGACAGGGTGCTCGACTTGAATGCGCGTGTTGACCTCGATGAAATAGAACTCACCGGAAGGCGCCAGCAAGAATTCGACGGTGCCGGCGTTCGTGTAGCCGATCTTGCGGGCCAAGGTCAACGCGGCTTCCGCCATTCGCTTTCGAAGCTCGGGAGTCACGGCCGGAGACGGGCTCTCTTCAATGATCTTCTGGTGGCGGCGCTGGATGGAGCAATCGCGCTCGAAGAGATGAATCAGGTTGCCGTGATGATCGCCCAAGATCTGAATCTCAACATGGCGCGCGCCCTCGACGTACTTTTCGATGAGTAGAGTTCCATCGGCAAAGGCGCGCTCAGCTTCGCCCCGAGCGGCGGCGAATGCTTCTTTGAACTCCGCCGCGCCGCGGACAATGCGCATGCCACGCCCGCCGCCTCCAGCCGAGGCCTTAATAAGGATAGGAAAGCCGAGCTTCGAGAAATCGCTCTCCGTTGCCGCGGGTACCACGGGAACGTTAGCCTCTCGGGCGATCTTACGGGCTTCGGCCTTGGAGCCCATCGCGCGGATCACGCTAGAAGGCGGTCCAATGAAGGCAATGCCGGCTTCCTCGCAGGCAGCGGCAAAATCCGCATTCTCAGCCAGGAAGCCGTAGCCAGGATGGATCGCGTCAACGCCGCTGCGCTGGGCCGCGGAAATGATCGTCCCAATATTAAGGTAGGAATCGCGTGCAGGCGCTGGTCCGATCGGAACTGCCATGTCCGCCTGGCGGACGTGGAGGGCGTCGCGGTCGAAGCCCGAATAGACCGCGGCGGTTTCGATGCCCATGCTGCGGCAGGCCCGCATGATGCGCAGGGCAATTTCGCCGCGGTTTGCGATCAGGATTCGGCGGAAGGCGGTCATAGGTGGCAACAACTCACAGAAGCTGCGGTCGCGTCTTTTGGGTATTTAGAAGCCATCTCACAAATAGGCCTTGAAAGGGCACGGCTTCAGCCGTGCCGTTGCGAGCGGGGAGAATTGCGGGCTTCAGCCCGGAAAAGCATATCCGTGTTGAACACGAGGGGCTGAAGAGCGTGTGTGAGAACTGGCTGACACATCCAAAAGGCGTCATCCCGAAGCCCGTTAGCGAGGCCTGCCGAGTAGGGGTGAGGGACCTCGCGTTTGTCGTGGAATCGAATCAAACACTTGCCAACCACGAGGTCCCTCAGGGCGACTCGCCCGCTGAAGACGTCGCGGGCTCGCTTACGCCCTTCGGGATGACGATTTCTAGTTCTCACACACCCTCTGAAGCCCGCAATTCTCTTAGCTCTGCAACGGCACGGTTTCGCTTCGCTCTCCCATGCCTGAAGGCATGGGCTGAAGCCGTGCCCTTTCAAACCATATTTATCAGACCAGTTCTAGTATTTGGTTTGATCCAATACCGACTACCAAATACCAATTACCGCGTCTCTGTGCATCAAGAGAGCGCGTGTTGCGAAAGCGACAGTACATTTCCATCAGGATCTTTGAACCAAGCGACTTTGCTTCCGCCCGGCGCGCTCCAGACTCCCAGCTTGTCCTGAGCCATTCCTTCGAATCGCTCAAAGACAACGCCCCGGCTATTCAACTCCGTGACCGCTTTTTCGATCGCGTCCACTTCCCAGCCCAGGATGGTATAGCTAGCGGGAGTGAACTTCTGCGGCTTCATTTTGACCACGCGCAGCATAGTTCCGTGAGCGTCAAAGATCAGAGCGAAGGAATCGTCTTGCAAGAACTTGAAACCGAGTCGATCTCGGTAAAACGCTTTCGCCTCTTCCGGTTTGGTTGTAACGATAAAAGCAACAACTTTATCGAGCTTCAAGTTCCACCTCTTCGGCTAGTGCCGGAACACGCCCCACTCCATGGTGCCTTGGACCGGCGCATTGTACGCTGCAGAAAGTGCGATCGCAATGACGGTGCGCGTGTCACGCGGATCGATGATGCCATCATCCCACAGCCGGGCGGTAGCGAAGTAGCAGTCCGATTCGCGGGCGATCTGGTCTTCTAACATTTTTCGCCCCAATTCGAGCTTGGCTTCGTCGATCGGCTGGCCGGTCTTGAGGGCGGCTTCGCGCTTGATGATGTCCATCACGCCGGAGAGCTGCTTTTCGCCCATGACCGCGATGCGGTGGTTGGGCCAGGTGAAAAGAAAGCGAGGATCGTAAGCGCGGCCACACATGGCGTAGTTGCCCGCGCCATACGAGCCGCCGACCATGATGGTGATCGCCGGCACGGTAGAGTTCGAGACAGCATTGATCAGCTTGGCGCCGTTGCGAATAATGCCGTCTTCTTCATACGCGCGGCCGACCATGAAGCCGGTGATGTTCTGCAGGAACAACAGAGGGATGTCCTGCTGGTTGCACAGCTGGATGAACTGCGCGCCTTTGCCCGAGGATTCCGACATCAGCACGCCGTCGTTGCCGAGAATGCCGATGGGAAAGCCATGGATGTGCGCGAAGCCGGTGACCAACGTGGGCCCGTATTCCGGTTTGAATTCGGAAAACTCACTGCCGTCGACGATGCGGGCGATGACGTCGCGAATCTCAAAGGGCACGCGCACATCGGCCGAGGCGATGCCCAGAAGTTCATCGGGATCGTAAACAGGTTCTTTGACCTGGTGCAGATTGGGGACGGCAGGCTTTGGCCGGTTGAAGTGGCTGACGATCTCGCGAGCGATGCGAATTCCATCCAGTTCGTCTTCCGCCAAATAGTCGGAAAGCCCGGACTTGCGTGAATGCATCTCCGCGCCGCCGAGCGATTCTTCGTCGGAAACTTCACCGGTCGCCATCTTCACCAGCGGCGGTCCGGCCAGAAATACCTGAGCCTGCTTTTTGACCATCACCACATAGTCGGACATGCCCGGCAAGTATGCGCCGCCGGCCGTCGAGCTGCCGAAGACTACCGAGATCGTCGGAATCCGCTCCTTGGATCGCCGGGTCAGTTCTCGGAAGCCGCGTCCGCCGGCGACGAAGATCTTGCTCTGCACGGGCAGATCGGCGCCTGCAGATTCCACCAGCATGATGCTGGGTAAGTGGTTGATGCGGGCAATGTCGGCCAGGCGCGCATTCTTCCACAAGCCAGCTTCGCCGGTGGCGCCGCCTTTCGCCGTTGCTTCGTTGGCAGTGATCAGGCACTCGCGGCCGCACACCAAGCCCACTCCGCCGATCACGCCGCCGCCGGGAAACTCATTCTCCATGCCGTGTCCGGCCAAGGGCGCGATCTCGAGGAAGTACGAGGCTTCGTCCAGGAGCATCTCCACGCGGTCGCGCGGCAAGAGCTTCCCGCGTTCTTTGTGGCGCTTTACGTACTTTTCCCCGCCACCTTCGGTGGAACGCCTGAGCTCCGAACGAAGACGCTCCACAGCAGAACGCATGGCCGCGTAATTCGCCGCATATTGGCTGGATTCGCGGTCGATCACGGATCGCATGGCCGGCATGCGTCGTACTATACCAGTCTTAGTTCTTTCGCCACACTGGTCCGTTCCCTCCTGACCCAGGGGTTTAGTTTGCGCGATCAGCTGCTGTTGCGTAGGTTGTGAGCAAAAAGTTGGCATTACGGCGGTAACCGGCTAGCTCAGCCAGTAAACTAGTAGCGAATCGCTCGGCCGACGCTTAAGAAAAGCTCAGAAAGGTTGGTCGCAGGAGTGCAACGTGAGGTGCCGGAAGGTGTTGAACTATGAAATTGCGCAGCGCTGCTGATGGTCTATGGTATGATATGCAACTTCAGGCCAGAACTCGTTCGTTTCCGCGCAGTTGCATTTGCGAAGCGCGAAGGCTTTGGAATACTATTTTTGGGAAAATTCCTGGTAAATCAGTTAGCAGTGCGGGCTGATCGTGCTGGCCCCAACGGAAGAACGGCTAAGAGGCCCCCCGACGCAAAAACTCTGTGTTTTCTGCGTTGCAAGCCGCCTATATTACAGTGTTCAGACTTTTGTCTCAGTCGAGGTATTGAATTCAAATCTGTAGCAGATAGGGAGAGCGATGAACGTCCTTATAACGGGTGGCGCAGGTTTCATTGGGTCGCACTTAGCAGAACGCTTATTGACGCGCGGTGATGAAGTTCGTGCCGTAGACGACCTTTCGACTGGATCGGCGGAAAACATTCAGCATCTCAAGACGGTGCCGGGCTTCCACTGCTTCATTGACACCATCACCAATCATCGACTCATGGAAGAACTGGTTGAAGAAGCAGATATCATCTACCACCTTGCCGCTGCAGTAGGCGTGCGCCTGATCGTGGAGAGCCCGACGCGGGCCATGGAAACGAATATTCGCGGCACCGAAGTTGTGTTAGAACTGGCGGCCAAGAAAAAAAAGCGGCTTCTAATTACCTCGACGTCGGAAGTGTATGGCAAGCGGAACCATGTTCCGTTCCGAGAAGCGGATGATCTGGTTTTGGGGCCGCCCGATAAGGGACGATGGAGTTACGCATGCTCCAAACTGATCGACGAGTTTCTCGCGATTGCGTATTGGAAAGAAAAGGGCGTACCCACAGTCATCGCCAGGCTCTTTAACGTGGTTGGGCCGCGGCAGACTGGGCGCTACGGAATGGTCATTCCCAGCCTGGTCAAGCAAGCCTTACGCGGGAGCGAGATGACGGTCTATGGCGACGGTTCGCAGAGCCGCTGCTTTACGCACGTAAACGACGCAGTCGGGGCATTAATTGCCCTGGCGGAATGCCCGGACGCCAACGGGGAGGTCTTCAACATCGGGTCGACCGAGGAAGTCTCCATCCTCGATTTGGCGCACAAGATCAAAGGAATGGCCGCTTCAGAGTCTCACATTGTTCTCATTCCATACGAAAAGGCTTACAAAGACGGTTTTGAGGACATGATGCGGCGCGTTCCCGACTTGAACAAAATTTCCGAGACCATCGGCTACAGGCCGTCGATGAACCTCGATGAAATTCTGCTGAGCACAATCAAGTATCACGTCGAAGAGTCCGGGTTCGCCGTCAAGAACGGCCATCGCAAGGCGGCAGGGGCCGCGGCCGGACACTGACGATGCACACCTCCTGAGCGGCCCACACAACAGGCCAGGGGTACGGGTCTAGACGCAGGTCGCTGAGGCCTGGGTTTCGTCCGCGGCTAGGACATGAGTGTCTCAGGAGGCGGCACAGCCGGATGCATGTTAAGATTTGAGGACTGTCGTCGCTGTTAAGCTGCGTCGTAGGACTCGGTAGCAACAGGCAAGCAAACAATTCCGAAAAACCCACGGGATCGTGACGGCCAGTGAGCTGAACCGCAAAAACTCTAGTAAGCAGTATTACCTATCCAGCGCGGAGACAAGCTCTGATAAGCTGCTCGAAGGCCTCGAGCTCAACTGATATTGAATTACTTGCTTTTGCGGCAGGGTGAGATAGCATTGTCAAAATTCGCTTTTATCGTTTCTCTTGTCTTTGGCATTCAGACTTGGGCACCGGCGCAGACGGCGACGAGCCCCTTTCTTCAAACTCTGGGACAAACACCGGAAAACCAAGCAACCACGAGCTCGCAGTCCGTGACAGGACAAATACCGATCCAACTGCCGCCTCGTATCGAGCCCGGGACCATCACCAACGTGCCTCCGGGGCAGGACCAGGCAGAGTATGAACGGGAATTGCAGCAACAACGCCAAATTGGGGCGCGACCGCTGCCGAGCCCTACTCCCGCTCCCGAACCGGACATCGAGTTTCAGGAATTCGTGGCGAGTGCGCTAGGAACCAGGCTCTCGATTTTCGGCCAAAACCTCTTTGAAAACGTGCCCTCTACGTTTGCGCCTCTGGATCGCGTCCAGGTCACCCCGGACTACATTGTGGGACCAGGGGACGAGCTGGTAATCCGCGCCTGGGGGCAGATCAACGTGGATTGGCGCGCCGTCGTGGACCGCGCGGGCGCCATCTACATCCCGAAGGTTGGCGTGTTCAACGTTGCCGGAACAAGGTACGAAGACCTGCACGATCAGCTAACGGGCGAGATCGGGCGCGTTTTCAAGAATTTTCAGCTTAGTGTGACTATGGGCCGGCTACACTCGGTCCAGATTTTTGTTGTCGGCCAAGTGAAGAAGCCGGGGACCTACACTGTCAGTTCCCTGAGCTCTTTAGTGGACGCGCTCTTTGCTTCCGGTGGTCCATCCAAGCGGGGTTCCGTACGCCGCATTCAACTGAAACGGGATGGGAAGACTGTTACCACCTTCGATCTGTACGATCTTATCGTGAACGGCGACAAGACCAAAGACGCCAAGCTTCTCCCCGGCGACGTGATTTACGTGCCCCCGGTAGGACCGTTGGTGGCCTTAGCGGGAAGCGTGAACGACCAGGCTATTTTCGAGCTGAAGGATCAGACAACGTTGTCCGATGTCCTCGGGTACAGCGGCGGCCTGACCAACACGGCTGAAGGCAATCACGTAATGGTGGAGCGAATCGATGATCATCGTATTCGCCGGGCGGAGGAATTTTCCCTGAATCAGGAAGGTCTGGCGCGCGAATTACGGGATGGAGATGTGGTCCGCGTTCTGCGCATCTCCTCCAAATTTGAGAATGCCGTGACCCTCCGCGGCAACGTTGCCGTTCCCGGACGCTATCCCTGGCATCCAGGGATGCGCGTGCATGACCTCATCCGCGATCGGGCTTTCCTGGTGACCGATGACTATTGGAAGCGTCAAAACCAGTTGGCTGTAAATGCCCGTGCCGGGGAGTTTCGCCTGAGTGGAATCGACCTGAAGAACGACGTGAAACGGGTTTCAGCGGAGATCAACTGGGACTACGCTGTTGTTCAACGATTCGATCCGCAGGGGCTGGCTCCGCATCTGCTGCCCTTCAATCTGGGGAAAGCCATCGAAGGCAACGACCAAGACAACCTCCCGCTGCAGGTCAATGATGTCATTACTATCTTCTCCCAGGCCGATCTTCAGGTCCCCATCGGAGAACAAAGCAAGTTTGTGCGTCTGGAAGGCGAGTTCAAGGAAGGCGGAGTTTACGAGATCGAGCGGGGCGAGACTTTAAAACATCTCATCGCCCGCGTCGGAGGGCTTACCCCGCAGGCGTATCTCTACGGTTCCGAGTTCGATCGGGAATCCACGCGGGTCGACCAGCAGCAACGTCTCGACCAATACGTGAACAGTCTCGATCAATCGGTTCAGCGGAATGTCGCGTCTGCCGCCTATCTTAGCGATCCCGCCGCTGCCAGGGTTCAAGCCGAAACCGACCGTGCCTTGGTGGAGAGGATGAAAGGGCTGAAGTCGACCGGCCGCATTGTGCTTGAACTCAAGCCCAACGCCGCCAGCGGGGAGGCGCTGCCGGATCTGGTTCTCGAAGATGGCGATCGGCTGCTGGTTCCATTTCGTCCGGCAACGGTCAACGTGATCGGATCCGTCTACAACAGCAGCGCCTTCATCTTCAAGCCGGGCAAGTCGGTGTCTGACTATCTGCGGCTTGCTGGAGGCCCTACACGCGGCAGCGATAAAGGCCGGGCCTTCGTGGTCCGCGCCGACGGTTCTACAGTCAGTAAACAGCAGAATTCTCTGCTGACCGGGAGAAATTTCGATTCTCTTCGCCTCATGCCCGGCGATACTATTGTCGTACCCACCAAGCTTGACCGGGGAGCAACGCTGAGGGCTTTCCGGGATTGGGCGACGATATTTGGTCAGTTGGGGCTGGCGGCGGGCGGAATCCGGACTTTATTCCCCTAAGCAATTTGCGAAGGACATGACGCAATTTTTACAAACGTGAGAGCGGCCGAGGAGCCGAGATGGTTAGCATTTCTTTTTTGAAAGCTGCGACAGAATTGCTCGCGCCCATGGAGATGGACACATGCCCTTGACAATCGATTCCAAGCACCTGAAGGAGATCATCGTCATTTCTCCCCAAGTGTTTGGAGACTCGCGAGGATTCTTTATGGAGACTTTTCGCGCCGATCAGTTTGAAGCGTTGGGGCTGCCGACCGAATTTCCCCAGGATAATCATTCGCGCTCCAGCAAAGGCGTGCTACGAGGGTTGCATTTTCAATGGGATCCACCCATGGGCAAGCTCATGCGAGTGACGCGGGGCTCGGCGTTCCTGGTTGCCGTCGACATCCGGAAAGGATCTCCCACGCTGGGGCAGTGGTTTGGCCTTGAAGTCTCAGCGGAGAATAAGAAGCAGGTCTGGGCGCCGTACGGATTTGCCCGTGGTTTCTGTTCCCTCGCTGACGATTGCGAAGTGCAGTATAAATGCACCGGAGTCTACAATCTGCGAGGAGAGGCTGGCATTAATTGTGCAGATCCGGCGATCGGCATTCGCTGGCCGATCGAGCCGAGTTCAGCAGTCATATCCGAAAAGGACCGAAAGGCGCAATCGTTGGAGCAGTGGTTAGAGTCACCGCTCTCCGATAACATTACCTATCACACCAAACTGGCAAAGGAGGCTTGATGCGCATCCTGGTTGCAGGCGGCGCTGGATACATCGGCAGCGCGTTAATACCGAAATTGCTGGAACGAGGCTACGACGTCGATGTCGTGGATTTGTTCTGGTTTGGAAACTCGCTTCCTTCCAAAGTGGGGCTCGTAAATCAGGATATTTTTGACTTGCAGACCGGCGATCTTCAAAAGTACGAGCAGGTAATTTTCCTGGCCGGGCTGTCCAATGACCCGATGGCGGAATTTTCGCCGGCTAAGAATTTCGTGTTCAACGCTGCTGCCCCCGCTTACCTCTGCTACATCGCCAAACAGGCAGGCGTTCGACGCTACATCTACGCCAGCTCGTGTTCCGTATACGGGTATACCGAGAATGAATTGTTTGATGAGGACCGTCCCGTAAGCTCGGCTTATCCTTACGGCATTTCTAAGCTTCAAGGCGAGCGTGCCGTGCTGCAGCTTGCCGACACGGGTTTTTCTGTCATCGCACTTCGCAAGGGTACTGTGTCCGGTTTCAGCCCGCGCATGCGCTTTGATTTGATTGTTAACGCCATGTTCAAATCTGCCATGAGAGATGGCCTCATCCGCGTCAATAATCCCGCGATTTGGCGGCCTGTCCTCAGCATCGAAGACGCATGCATGGCCTATATACGTTGCGTAGAAGCAAGCGAGTCAATCTCCGGGATCTTCAATGTCGCTTCGGGCAACCATACCGTAGGCGAAGTCGCCGACGCAGTGAGAGGTACGATAGAAAAAGAGTTGGGGACAAAATTGGCGTTGGAAATTAACCATATCAAGGACATTCGTAACTACAAGGTTTCCACGGAACGGGCAAGAAACGTGTTGAGCTTCCACGCTCAGCACGACGTTCGCTCCATCGTCCGCAACTTGATCGAGAAGATGGGCCAATTCAATGACTGGGATAACCCGCGCTATTACAACATCCAGGTATTCAAAGCGCTGGAAGAAACCGCCGAGCCCAAAGCAATGAGTGCGGCAGCGCGATGAGAGTTGCGTCCATGAGTGCTGGACGGGGTTGTTTGGGATATACAGTGAGGAACCTCGCAATATCCGACTTCAAGATAACTCCCCAAATAGGTGTGACCCAATGAAAGTAGTGGTCCTCGGCGGGGACGGACAACTGGGCAGCGATATCGTCGCTGCATTTGCTTCTGGAGGCGCGGCGGTTATGCCTCTCACCCACGCTGACATTGAGATTTCATCTCTAGAGTCGGTAAAGAACGCGCTGAATGGCCTGCAGCCGGAGCTTGTCGTCAATACGGCGGCATTTCATCACGTGGAGAAATGTGAGGCCGATCCCGCTTTGGCTTTTGCTGTCAACAGCCTGGGCGCGCTCCACGTAGCCCAGATCACGGATTCACTCGGCGCAAAACTGGCCCATATCAGCACAGATTACGTGTTCGATGGCACAAAGCAGGCGCCCTACTCGGAACTTGACGCCGCCGCCCCTCTGAATGTGTACGGCAACTCTAAGCTCTCAGGCGAGTTTTTTGTCCGATGCTCTAATCCGCGTCATTTTGTGCTGCGTGTGTCAGCTATTTACGGCTCGCACTCCTGTCGTGCTAAGGGTGGATTGAATTTTGTCGAGCTGATGCTAAAGCTTTCCCGGCAACGGGAAGAAGTCCGCGTGGTTGACGACGAATTTGTGACCCCCACCCCTACCGTTGAAATTGCCAGGCAGTTGGTGGCTCTGAGCGGGACATCCGAATACGGTCTCTACCACGCCACCGCCGAGGGCAGTTGCTCATGGTACGAATTTGCACGCGCCATCTTCGATTTGACCGAAACAAAAGTTCGGCTAGAACGCGCCCGGCCTGGAGAGTTTCCTGCCAAGGTTCCTCGCCCGAAATACTCCGTGTTGGAAAACGCAGCCCTGAAAAGCAGGTCTCTCAACGTTTTCCGAGACTGGAGAGACGGCCTAGAAAACTACCTCGCGTACCGGCAAGTGGCGCGTATGAGCACTCATGCTGGATAATTTCGTGTCAACTTCGGTCCTCAACGAGACTCTGAAAGATGCCCGCGGTTTTGGACAGGTGGGACCATAAGGGGAGTCAAGTGCGAGACACTAAAGCGGAGCGGTTTGGGTGGAATGTGAAATGAGCGACCACGGGACTCTGACAGAAGATGAGCCGGCTATCTTGTCGTCTCTTGAGGATCAGCTAATCCGTTCCAGCGGGGTGATCAGGCGCGCTGTTCAAGGTGGTAAGGCTCTGCTGATACGGCAGGCCCTTGTCTATGGAATAAATATTTTAGGTAGCGTGATTCTCGCGCGCTTGTTACCACCCGACCAATTTGGCCTCTACGGAATTGTACTCTTTGCCGTTGCCTTTCTAGGCATTTTTGGCGGAACTGGATTTGCCGCAAACTTGATCCGAACCGAGGACGAACCTTCCACCCAGGACATGAGAGTAGTCTTCACGGCACAGCAACTAGTGGTGGGTCTCCTCTTTCTGCTGCTTTGGATAGCCGCACCATCTCTTTCATCGCTCTACCGAATGCCGGAATATGGAAAATGGTTCTTCCGCATGATCGGTGGCGCGTTGGTGATGACCTCATACATGGTCATGCCGCAGGTACGGATGGAGAGGGAGCTCGCGTTCGATCAGCTCGCAATCGTGGAAGTGAGTCAGGCCGTTGTTTTCAATCTCAGCGCTGTCTTCCTGGCTTGGATAGGATTGGGTGCTCTAAGTTTCTCGACTGCGCTTATGCTTCGTGCGGCGACAGGTGCTCTACTCGCACACGAAATCAAGCCTTGGGATATGGGAATCGAGTGGCATCCCCAGACGTTGCTCCGACACCTTCATTTCGGGATCTCTCTTCAAGCCGGACAATTCGTAGCGATGTTGAAAGACAGCATTTCGCCGCTATTCGTGGGGCTGTTTCTGAGCACAGCCGATGTTGGGTATGTAACCTGGGCATCCGGCCTTACTGCATATGCAGTGTGGATTCTGATGCCCATGCAACGCCTCTATCTGCCGTTCTTTGCCCGCCTTCAGCACGACCCGGCCCAGCTGCGTCGGGTTTTGTCATTCGCGCTTTGGACGGCCAATCTGGTCGCAGCCCCGCTCACGATGGTCACTTTGGCCCTCTCCCGCCCGATCACGATCCTGATTTTTGGGCAGAAGTGGCTGGCGGCGCTTCCTCTCTATTATCTCCTTTGTTTCGGAAATCTATTTGTGCCTTGTTCCACACCTCTGCTCGGTGTACTGAATGCCCTCGGACAGTCTAAGAAGACGCTCGGTATTTCAGTTATGTGGATGGTAGCAACTTGGTTGTTTGGCGTTCCATGCATCCTTCTGTTCGGGCTGAATGGGTTCGGTATCGCGATGATTGGCGTGCAACTCACAAGCCTGGTCCTCTTTTGGCTGGTATCGCGTGTTTTGCCCGGCTCTCTGCTCCCATCATATTGGCCCTCTTGGCCGCTTGCGGGAGGTGTCGGCCTTTTGCTTTTCCTGGCGCAGTTTGTTCTTCCGATTCACAATATATCGTGGCTCTCCTGCTACGCAGTCGCAGGGATCATCGTCTACGGCGCGGTGCTGTGGTTCGGATACCCGCAAAAGGTTCTGGTCGTTGTTAGGCTATTCAGGGGTCCCGCATGAGGCAGCGAATAAGCGCGATCATTCACACTTTGAACGAAGAGCGGAACATAGCGAGTGCATTGCGATCGGTCGTGTCGTGGGTTGACGAAATCATCGTCGTTGATATGTACAGTGATGACAGCACAGTCGAAATTGCACGGGCGTTCGGAGCCAAGATCTTCCTTCATGAAAAGACGGGCTTTGTTGAGCCTGCTAGAAATTTTGCCCAGGAGAAGGCGACTGGAGACTGGATCATAGCTTTGGATGCCGATGAGATCATCCCACCTGAACTCAGTCGAGAACTCATGAAGATTGCGGAAGATAACCGCGCTGATATCTGCTATGTACCACGACTGAACTATTTTGGCGGATTTCCTCTGCTACACAGTGGCTGGGGGCCTGAGCAGGACAAATTGGCACGCTTCTACCGCAAGGGATCATTTGTCCACCTTCCCACTATTCACAGTCATCCGCAGCGCCAAAATGGTTGCCGAGTGCTTGAGTTGAAATATCGTCCAGGATTTGCAATCATTCACTTCAACTATCAAGATGTTTCACACTGTATTGACAAGCTTAATCGCTATACCGACGTGGAATCGTCTCAGCGGAGTCAGAAAGGCAAACGTTTGCGCGCTGTCGCAATGACGCTGTCGCCATTGTGGGAGTTCACGAACCGGTACTTCCGATACCAAGGATTTAGAGACGGATGGCCTGGCTTTTACTATTCATTCTTAATGGCATTCTATAAGATGACACACGCAATGAAGCTACGTGAGATACAAGTTGTTGGCTCGGCCGAGAAGGTGCGCGGCAAGTATAGTGCAATAGCAGAAGAATATCTCGCCGGTTACGAGTCTCCACTGAATAGCAAAGAGCCCTAGCAGGGTGCTGAAAAACTCACTTCAATTCGGCAGGCAACACGTGCTAACTAGCGCGATTGATGCGTCGCAGGCGACAGTCGGGCATGTCTACATAGTTGTGCTCAACTGGAATGGCTGGCGCGACACCATTGAATGCCTGGAATCAGTGTTGCGGCTGGATTATCCGAAATACCGAGTCGTGGTGTGCGATAACGCCTCTTCCGACGGTTCAATGGATCAGATTCGGCGCTGGGCACGAGGCGAAATCAAGGCAGAAGCCAGGAATCCCGCGCTCGCGGCGCTGACCAGCCCACCTGTTCCCAAGCCGATCCAGTTCGCTGAGCTTCCTCCAGCGGGAACGAGGACTGACTGCGCGGCGCGCCTGCTTTTGATTCAGACCCGAGCCAATCTGGGCTTTGCGGGCGGCAACAATGTAGCCCTGAGGTATGCCCTAAAGCGCGGTGACTGGGACTTCGCCTGGCTGCTCAACAATGATACGGTTGTGCGGCATGACGCCCTCTCGCACCTGGTGCACCGTATGAGAGAACGCCCTGAGGCCGGAATTTGCGGTTCGACGCTTCTTTACTACGATGATCACTCGAAGGTGCAGGCCTGGGGCGGTTCCGTATACAACAAGTGGTTTGCCCGCGGGGGCCATATCGGCAAACTTGCCGATGCCGGGCATCTGCCTGAGGCGGAGGAAGTCGAGCGAAAGATGGCCTACGTCGTAGGCGCTTCTATGCTAGTTCGCAGATCGTTTCTGGAGCAAGTTGGTCTGATGGACGAGCGATACTTCTCTACGTTCGAGGAAATAGACTGGGCAACTCGGGCCAAAGGAAAGTTCGGATTGGCATACGCCCCAGACTCCATCGTTTATCACCGGGAAGGCGCCGCGACCGGGGCGCACCGGGCCGCTTCCCGGCGCAGCGCATTAACTGAGTTTTACACATCGCGAAATCGCGTTCTCTTTACCCGTACCTATCATCCCCTGGCATTGCCTAGCGTTCTGGCTGCCGTCGGCCTTAGCGCAGCGCACCGGTTGGTGAATTTGCGCTGGCAGAACCTCAAAGCTCTGATTTTAGGGGTAATTCAGAGCTTCAAAGCATGGGAGCGAACGAGTCCTGACAACCATCTCCATTAACGGCAGATTCCTGTCGCAGCCCATCACCGGCGTACAACGCTATGCTTACGAACTCGTTCGCGCATTGGACGTGCTGTTGACCAATGGAAGCATAGACAGTGAAGGGATTAAAGTGGAGCTTCTCGCCCCAAGGAATGCAAGCACCATGATTCCGCTGCGCAACATCAAGCTCAAATGTGTGGGCCGTTTGTCCGGGCATCCCTGGGAACAGCTTGACCTAGCCGCGCACTGCAAGGGAAACCTTCTTTTCACGCCATGCGGCGGGGCTCCTGTCATCCATGATCTGCATGTCATGACCCTAGCCGACGCCGCAGTATTCGCCGCTGCCAAGGCCTATTCGTGGAAGTTTTCCACATGGTATCGGTGGTTGTACCACCGAATAGGCAAGAAGGCCCAATGCATTCTGACCGTTTCAGATTTCTCAAAGCGCGAACTTCAGAAATGGTGCTCGATCCCGCTTGAGAAGATCACAGTGACGCACGCGGGCTGCGAGCACATCCTTCGCACGGATCCTGATCGATCCATACTGGACAAGTACGGGCTAAACGAGCGGCCGTTTGTCCTCGCAGTAGGATCGATGAACCCCAACAAGAATCTGCAGGGCATTGCCGAAGCCATTCATCGTCTGCGCTCGCGGCAGCTCACGTTTGCCCTGGCTGGCAGTGTCAATTCCTCCGTTTTCGGCCAACATGCTCCCCTCCCCAGCAACGTGGTACGGTTGGGATTTGTTACTGATGCGCAGCTTCGGGCCCTCTACGAAAAAGCACTATGCTTTGTTTTCCCGTCTTTTTACGAGGGCTTTGGACTCCCGCCCCTCGAAGCGATGGCGTGTGGTTGTCCTGTTATCGTTTCTCGCACCGCGTCTCTGCCCGAGGTGTGTGGAGATGCAGCCGATTATTGCAACCCGAACGATCCGGCTGACATTGCTCAAAAAATCCAAGACATCACGGAGGATGCCGGCAAGCGGCGCCAGTTCGTTGAGAAGGGAGCACTGCGCGCCTGTCTCTTTACCTGGGAGAGAGCCGCTCGGGGCGCCTGGAACGTTCTTAAGCGTGCGATCGCAGCATCACGCTGCTAGCGTCTCCCAACAATGGGTCCGTGCGGCCTCCTCGAATCGTTCCCTTGTTCAAAGCAAACAAAAGAATCCACCACAATGGATCACCGTGGTACTGGTAAAAGATGCCGGACCACAAAAAGATAATCGCTAAAGACCCGAACTCGTATCTCAACAGCAGAGGCCTGAAGAGCAGGAATAGCAGGCAGAAGAGAGCTATTACTCCACCCTGCACTGCGAAAGATATATATGTACAATGAAAATTGCCGTATTTGTTGCCTGGAAAAAAGGTCTTAGTGTACTCGTACTCGGTTCCCCAGCCTACACCGATCAGAAACACTTTCGGATCCCCAAAAAAGGTCTGGATGCCTGCTTCCATGACTCCGAAATGTTCGTAGTTGGACCAATCGCGCTCAAAAAACGCCTGCGATGCGTCGTGCGTAAAGTCGCGCGCGGACTCGCTTGCAGTCAGATATGCAGCTCCAGCAGACAACAGAACGAATGCTGCTAAAGAGATCCACAAAAAGGCCCTTTTCTTGTTCTTGATTCTCTGAAACATGATTAGCAGCAATAGTCCAATCGCCACTGTTCCGGTACGCGAGATTGTCAGGCACGCGAGAGCCAGCCCTGCAAGATAATAAAATACGCCAAGGCGCTTCTTCTCTGGCAACGCATCTCCCGCGAGGTAGGCGAAACCCAGTATTAGAATCAGCATAACGGATGCACGATTTGGATCGGATATCAATCCACCTGGCCGGAAAAAAGTTCCCGCCGTTTTTATCGAAAGGGCCTCCAGGTATTTTGGGAATTCGACACTTGAAATGGCGCTGATGATCTGCGCTGTCACTGCAGCAATGTCAAGCAAGATAAAAAGACGCGTGCTCCGGACAATCATCAGGTGGAGTGACTTCCGTTCCTTGTCAACGAATAAAATGGAAAAAACAACCAGCCAGATGCCGTAGACGAGGCGGGCCGGCGCGACGTTTAGCGCGTCATGGCTTAAGAATACAAAGGAGCTTGACATCAGGCAAATTAGGCTTGCGGCTGCCAGCACAGTCACGTCAAAACATTCAGCAGGAATAGCTGGGCTTGCATAAGTGGCGACGGCTATGGCTTCGAAGATGACTACTGAAAAATAGAGCGCGGAAAGTAACAGGAAGGGAGTGAGTCGAAAATCACCCGAGAATCCGAAGACGTCAAAGACGTCGATAGGAGCCGACACCAGACAGGCGAAGCCTATCCAATGGCGGATTGTAGCAATCGGTCCTGCTTGTGCGGTGCCTGAGAGATTCATCTTCACACGGCTCTTCGCCAAAAACTCGGGGTAATACGAACTCGGTTGATTATAATTGCAATTTATCATCTCCGCGACCTGAAGAAAGCTACGGAAAGGTCACCGAAAAACTATTCGTGAGATCCTAGCAACATGCAAATTCCGCGCTTGAATTCACGGACGCGGGATGCGTGTACGGCTACATTCCAGTAGTCGAAGGAGAAGTCTGTGGATAAGACCGACAGCCAATGGAGGCGCTTTGGAGAGCTTGATCCTTATTTTGGGGTTCTGAGCCATAAGCGTTTTCATAAAGAGAGGCTCACTGACCAAAGTATTGCCGAGTTTTTCCGCTCTGGCGAAGAAGATATAAGCCGGACTTTTGACTTCATTCGTTTTAAGGTTGATCCGAACTTTGCGCCAAAGCGAAGCCTGGACTTTGGCTGCGGGGTCGGCCGACTTCTTCCTGCGCTTGCGACTCGCTCAGAAGCCGTGGTCGGATACGACATCTCCCCTGGTATGCTGGCTGAAGCGCGAAAGAACTGCACCGCCGCAAACATATCTTTATCCCCAAGCATTGAGGGTCAATTTGACTTCATCCATTCCAGGCTTGTGTTCCAGCACATTGCGCCGCGCCGCGGAGAAAAGATATTGGCTGACTTGCTCAAGCATCTACGGGGCGTCGGAGCAATTCACTTCACTTATCGTTCGCGCCATTCTTTGCTCGGGAAATGGGCTCGCTTTTTGCGACGTTTGGCTCCATTCCCGCTTAACGGGCTATGGAATCTTGCCCAAGGCCGGTCCTTCTCCTATCCGTGGATGAGGTTGAGCGTTTACAACCTGTCGCGGGTGCTTGCCGTTCTACGCGATGCGGGGTGCCACGCCATACAGGTTCTACCTTGCGACCAAGGCGCTATGGACGGCTGCATATTTTTCTTCAAACATGACTAAAAGTCCAAATCGCAGCAACTATGTAAGTACTGCGCACAATCGGCGTTGCCCCAACATAACTTGCTGCTAACTCCTGGGTTGCCCGCCAGCCAGCTCAGATTTTCCGCCATGGTACAATTTGCTGTCATGAAAGTCCTTCACATTGGCAAGTTTTATCCGCCTCGCGTCGGCGGAATGGAGAGCCATCTCCAAGAGCTGGGTGCACGTCTCAAGGCCTACGTGGACGTGGAGATTCTGGTTGCCAACGAGGCTCTGCACCACGAGAGGAGCCGGGTTGATGGATTGCAGGTCACACGGGTCCCGAGTTTTGGCGAGCTTGTTTCTACGCCTCTGACCTGGGGACTCTCACGGGAGATCGCCAGATCCGACGCGGACATTGTTCACCTTCATGCCCCAAATCCATTGGCTATGATGGCATTTCTCCGCTCCGGATATGCCGGAAAGCTAGTTGTTATTCACCACGCAGATATCGTTGGACGTAAGCCGCTCAAGAAGCTCATCTGGCCTGTATGGAAAAGATGCATGGACAAGGCTTCTGCAATTATCGTTTCCTCCAGGACTTTGGCTGAAAACTCCGAGGAGCTTGCCCTTTATCGAAACAAGTGGCGCATCATCCCCTTTGGCCTGGATTTCGAGTCTTTGGAAAATGTTTCTGAGCAGGAGATCGAAACCCTGAGAGCGCGGTTTCCAGGCCCGATTATTCTGTATGTTGGGCGGCTCGTACCTTACAAGGGCCTCAAATACCTTATTGATGCCATGCGAGATGTTGACGCTACACTGCTCATCATTGGCAAGGGGATTGGAACGGGACAAGAGGAGACGCGGCTTAGACGAATAGCCAAAAGCCTCGGAGACAGAGTGAGGTTTTTAGGCCGGGTTCCATCTTTGGGTCCTTATTACCGGGCGGCAGACCTCTTCGTGCTGCCGTCGTGCGGGCGAAACGAGGCCTTTGGTCTTGTCCAGTTGGAGGCGATGCATTGCGGTCTGCCGGTAATCAACACATCGCTACCCACCGGGGTTCCGGGAGTTTCTGTCCATGGAGTAACCGGCCTAACCGTGCCGCCGCGTAACAGCCGCGCCTTGAGTGAGGCAATTTCGGTCTTGCTTGCCGATCCTGCCTTGCGCGCCCGCTTCTCAATCAACGCACGCGAAAGAGCGAAGCTGTTTACTATTGAATCCATGGTCACGCAAACCCTTGCCGTTTACGAGGATGTCCTGTCCGATAAGTCACAGAGGGAGGCCGAGAGGGCCACCGTGTAGATTGCACTCTATTTCCACTCAGTGGGACGGGCAGCTGCAATTAGGAAGCAGAAGAAAATTATTTGGTAGCGGGGAAGACAAGAAGCTCACCTTTATGGGACGCCAGGGCAGGAAGTACCTACGCTGTGGTGCGAAGATGTCGGCCATCGCCTGGGAAAGCAAATATATCTACATCGGCTACTTGGTAACGCTCAAATTTTCGTCCATTCAATGAGTGCAGAACGGCATCTGAGCAGCCCGCCACAAGACGGTCGTGGGTTTCCACTAATAGGAGCCTGCAAGGCGGAACTGCACTCTGCTCGAATATGGCTTTCTCTGATCCCTCAATATCAACCTTGAGGATATCCACTTCTGCGGCCAGCGAGGACAACGGAATGCCTGGAATCAATCCGCGTGAGGATTCTTTCACCGTGAAGGCCCAAGATGACACAGCACAATTTTCTATTTCGAGATGTGCTTGTGTAGGCCACGCAGCCGCTGGGATGGCGGTCACGTTTGGATAGGGGCTCGTGTTTCTCTTGAGCAGCTCAAAGTTCCCTGCATCCGGCTCAAGTGCAATGATTTTTGCTTCGGGAAAAAGATTGGCGAAAAACACGCTGGCTAGTCCGATATGCGCCCCTGCGTCGATGATGGTTTGAGGGTTACGTAAGGCGCGGACGGCAGCATGGTCATAGTTGCGCTGGAGCAAAACTTGGTTAAACGCCCCAAGGTCACCAAGGTTGTTTCTACGCACAGTCACGGGATATTTGATTCCCGGAACGGATACAACGGCATATCCGGCATGCCTTACGTAGAGGGAAAAGGCGGTCGCAATGCCAAGGGAGCGTGCACAGCGCAACGTGGCACGTGGCATCAGTTCATAGCCCAGTAAATTCATAGTGCCCATTCTATCAGTTCACTCTCCTGCTCCATCTCGCGGAAGGCCTAAGGAAGTTGGCGAGGGTGAGCAGAACCGTCATTTGGCGTGGGCGAACCTCTCGCACAATATCCCACGCAACAAAGGCCAGCCTTAAGACCAAGAACACGATCAGCCAGAACCAAGATGCCGTTCTGGGGTCGAAGACTGTGCTACATTGGCGAAATAAAATCGAGGCAAGTCTGCGGAGCCATATGTGAGTCGTGAGCGCTTCCTCCTGACCCCTGTGCTATGACTTCAAAAGACTCTTTCCCCAGACGGCTTTGAGAACTTGCAGCCTTTCCCGCTCTTCGGGACGGTCTTGGGCTCGGGAGAGTCCGTGCCGGAATAAAATCCATAGGGTGACTAACAACAACCATGCAAGCGTTGCGGCGGGACCAATGATGGACAACTTCGGAAAAGACTTCCGGTCGGGCGGGACGGCGGGATCAACCACCTGAATGAGGGAACCTTCACGGGCTTCGTCGAGCTTGGCAACCTCGAATTGCTTGGCGAGGAGTTCAAAGATTAACTCGTAGTACTTTACGTCTCGCAGTTTCCTAATGTAGTTCATCCCCGCCTCTGGGAGCTTACCTCTGGGAACGATAAGATCGGAGTCAGTGGCAGCCTGCGATCCCCCGAGCTGCTTTAATTGGCGCTGCAATTCAACGAGCTGCTCCTTGGCTACCAGGAGGTCGGGGTTGTTTTCGGCCGCGAACAGATTCATCCCCCGAATCTGGACTTCCTTCGCTGCAATCTGGGCCCTGAGCGTGGCCACAGACTCTATCAAGGCCCTCGCCTGGCTATCCAGCTGAATCATTCCGCTCGTCTGCTCGGCGGTCTTGAGCGCCTCCTCCGCGCCGCCTAGGTTGTTCTTTGCCTGTTCGAGCTGTTGTTCGAAGAATAACCTCCGCTGGGACGCCTCGGTTACGGCAAGGCCGGCGGAAAACTTCTTGTATTCTTCCACATAGGCGTTGGTCATCGCCGCAGCGCGTTCCGGATTGCGATCAGTGATCGAAATCCGAATGAGTCCGTCTTTCAAGTTGTTTTCGATGTCACAATGGTTCTCAAATACCTTGCGCGCATCGGACACCCGCTTCTGGTTGTAGAGCTGCCTCAAGTCGAAGCGTTGGACCATGGCTTCCTCAACGCTGCGGCTCTTCAGGAGAGCGATGGCCAGATCATTCGGATTCTTCAATCCTCCTAAGCCCAGGCCACCGCCGGCGAGGGCTCCCAGGGACCCGAGACTGCCCAACTGAGACAAGAATGTGGCGCTCAAGGAAGAGTTTTGCTGTGCAGGAAGAATTGTGGTCGTTGCCGTGTACCGATTTGGGATCACGAGGCAGACGATCACGGCCAACACAGCCACCGCAAGTGTAGATTTGACGATGAACCCTTTCCGCTGACCGAGCACAATGAGCAAATCAACCAACGAAACTTGGTTCTCCGACTCGCTCCTCTGCAGAGTCAATTCCTCCGGTTCGGAGGGAATGAGCAGATCATGATTAGGATCAATCGTTTGCATCACAGTGCCCCGATTTTTAACGCGAGTCGCCCTGCGGGATTAAGTATCCGCCAGATTCCCGAATGGACAGAGCCATATCGACGCGATCGAGCCAATCAGTGTCTCTGTATTGTACCTTGAATCGCGCTGATAGACGGAACGGGAAACGATGAAATCGAGGCTCCCCCAATCGGAACCATCCGTTTCAGACTCGTGTGACGAAACGGGGCTGCCTCCTGTTGCGGTGCAGAAAGGAAATCCAACGCTGTGTGATAGCATGTTGTATCCGTCATCTTAGGACCTTTGGTTCATATAAAGAATGCCGGTTAGCTTTGGCGCGCCAGCGATGTTTCAAGGATATCACACATGAGTTGGCCATCCCGAGCTAGCGAGGTGTGGTCATGGCTTTCTGCGCCGTGGGTGCTGGCGTGACCAACCTGGCCCCGGTAACGCCGATCGAAGCGGTCACAAAGGCTTACTAGCTTCCTTGAGCCGCCTCAATCCCCAGAATATCCCCCATTGGTTTGTTTTTAGCCGATGCGAATAGTTTAGGGTTGCGCGCGCAGCTCTGCTTGTGGCAAGGTAGAAAACCTGATTTAACAAGGCTTGCTGGAGAGCGATGACATCAACTGGAGAGCAGACCGAGCGGTGTGGATCTCGATCCCGCTCTGCCCACGTTGTTAGCGCCTGGTGTCATTCTGCGTGGAAACGAGGGCTTGACGTCTGCGGATCTGCCCTGCTGCTGACCTGCTTGCTGCCTCTGATGATCGTGGTTGCGATTGGAGTGAAATTGACCTCCCCAGGGCCTGTACTCTTCCGGCAGCGCCGCCCCGGCAAGAATGGCTCGGAGTTTGACATCCTCAAGTTCAGGACCATGGTCGACGGTGCAACCATTCCTGGTCCTGTTTTAACCCGGGCTGCGGATCCGCGAGTAACCTGGTTTGGCCGCCATATCCGGAAGTGGAAGCTTGACGAATTCCCGCAACTCTTTAATGTTCTTCGCGGAGAGATGAGCTTTGTGGGTCCCCGCCCGCAACCGACCAAGCTTTGGAAGCAGCGTTCGATTCAAAAGGAAGCAGCGTGTGTTCTTTCTGTTCGCCCTGGGATTACCAGTCAGGCCACACTGAACTTTCGCAATGAAGAAGAGTTGCTGGCGCCGCTAACTCCGGAAGAAGTAGAAGAGGTGTATATGACGGCAATTATGCCCTTGAAGCTCAAGATGGACGTCGATTACCTTCGCAACGCCAGCTTTGGTCGCGATTTGCGCGTCATTCTAAAAACCGTGTTTCGGATATTCAACCCCCAGCCGGAATACAATGATGTGTTGATCAAAGAACATTTGCCGCATATGGCAAGGATGGAATCGGCGGTTAAAAAAGAGACTGCGTCACAGAGCAAAGGCACTGCCCTTTAATTCCCCTGTTCCCGCCTAAGAGCAAGAAACGGTCAGGCGCTCCCTTGCCGGAAGATGATCCGAAGCGCCGTCGTGCTGATATCGCCAAAGCAAAAATGATTCTGGATTGGGAGCCGATTTTCCTGGGTCAACAACATTGTCACTGACCTGACACAATCGCTGTAGATTGGAGGAACCATCATTTCAACAGTGTTCTTAGCCCGATCAGGGCTTGCACAACGGATTGGCCCACGAACGCACCAGAACAGCAAGCGGCTTTTTACGAAAGATTCTTGTTGAGAGATCCTCGACCGCTGCTGTTTGCCAAAAAAGTCCCGAGGCTCGGGCTGAGTACCTGATAAGATTGTGTCCTTGTATTCCGATCATCATGGGCATTCATTCTGTCTTGCGAATAATCCTGCTCGCTACTCTATTCGTGGTTATTGCCGATCCCCCGGCTGGCGGCCTGCCTCCAGGGAAGCCCCGATAGCGCAACGCCTCGAAAACCGCTGGCCAAGGCGTGCGTGTCGGGCGAGTGCACTTCCGACGGCGGAGGTGCGACAGCTCCTTCCCAACGGCAGGGCGCCGATGGCAGCCTGCCTCCTGAGTGCGGTCTCGCTGGCCTTGCCTAAGTCCAAGGTCATCGAGTCATCCATTATCTTGTTCGACACAGTTTTCACGTGCTTGTTGCTCCTTCTGTGCCGAGCCTCCAACCGCATCTTCGATGACCTGTTTGGGAAGCCGAGTCTCCTAGACCTGATCGTGAAGAGGCTTGCCAGTGGGTCACGCGTTCAGGCGGCCCGGGAAGGAGATCGCGTGCTACCCGCCGACCAACTGGTGCCGGAACAAGATCCGGCTGGAGACCGTGAAATGGAAAGAAGGCCAAACTGAAATCTAATAACCGAGCGTCGCCTGCAACACCGTGCCGCAGAATGGCGGCGGAGCGCGACCTCCCAACGACCGCCTTGCATAAGGCTGAGACCTTCGTCACGGAATTTGAGCATCATCTTCTACGTTTCTAAGCGGTCTCGTGCGCTGCTACTCTAAGCGGACAGGTCTCGGTCTATGGTTTCCTTCTCAGCGGTTGGCAGTTTGCCGACGCTGGCAAACGGACTTCGGGCGGGCCTCAAGAAAAAGCGGAACGTGCCGCCCGGCGCGTTCCGCCTTCATGTGTCTACTGCACGAAACTGAGAACTCCGTTGGGGGTCCCGGTAGTGGTGTTATAGTTGTTGTGGGCAGTGTTGACAGTTCCACCAGCTATAGCTATTCCAGTGCTGTTGTCAAAAAGCGACACAGCGGTGATGTTGACCGTGCTCAACCCACCGGCGAACAGGCCGAGCGTGTTATGGGTGACGCTTGAGTTATAGACTTCCAGGGTAGACGTGCCTCCAACAGTAACTATTCCCTGCAAACCAGTGTTACCGTTTCCAGTGACCTCGCTGTTAAACACTGAAACCTTACTGAAGTCCTGGGCAGCAACACCGAACGTATTGTCTGCAAAAATCGAATTCGTAACCGCCACCGCGACGTTGGTGGCGGAATTTTTTACCAGCAGGCCGGCGAAGCCGTTATTCTCAAGGACGCTGCCTGAGATAAAGGCGTGTCCGCCATCAGATTTCTCAATGTCAATGCCGTTTTGCGAGAAGCCGAAGATCGTGCAATTCTCGATATGCAGGGTCTTGCCGCTGATCCATCGGATGCCGTTGATTCCAGCGTTGCCGCTGTTGCTGCCATTCCCCAAAAGGCCATCCAACCTGATGTTGCGGATGATCACCACATCGGTTGCTCCAGGCGCGACCACGATTCCATTCGTGCCGGCGACCAGAACCGAGGCTACCTGGCCTCCTCCACCGTCAAGGGTAATGGATTTCGTGATGGTAACAGCGCCGAAGCCGCCTGGATCCAGCGCGTCGATCTCACCGCCTGCGGCGGTCTTGGAAATTGCGCCCGCCCATGTCTTGCACGGTGCCGTGCGGCTGCAGGGGTTGGCATCATCGCCGACACCGGAAACCCAGGTCCGGCTGGCTTGCCCGTACATCATGGACGCGCCAAGTACAACAAACGCAAAAATACTTAGTGACTTTCTCATTTGCTTTTCAAAGCTCCTTTTTTTCGCGATAAAGTGCTGGCTAGGAAACCCGATCAAGGGTCACGAAGCTGGGCCGAAGGGTATTGTTTCGAGGGGGTAGTGTGAGATATTAACAGACCGAATCAAGGTTGCTCGATTAAATTTCTCGCGAACGAGCGGTGCTAGGATCCGCAATGGAATCAGCAGCTTAAAGTGCCGCGATGCTTCTTTTCCCCAAGATCAACAATGAAAAACTCTTAGATTCCTTTTGCGTCTTGTCTGAAGACTTGCACGCCTGTGCCTGTGGCTCCAGGCGTGCGCGGACTGATCACATCCCCAATTCTATGGGTTGTGAATCATCTCTATACTAGACATATGATTAACGCCCACCGTAGCGGACGCACTTGCGTTCACCGTGGTTCCAAAAACGGAGCCTGAAACATTGGCCGTGCTAGTATCCGCTCGTTGGTGTGTGCGGGTAGTAAACGGTCCATTCGTTACCTCCTGCTGCATCGTATGAAGCACCGTCGTCTGCGCATCGTTCTCCGTAAATTGGAGGTTAATCGCGCCGGCAGGACCTGCGCCACAAGTCAGCGTGAAGGGGCTCACCAGGAGCAGCGTACAGCTTTGGCTGAAGAATACGGTAGGATCCAGGGTTGTGGTGTCGATGCTTAGAGCCAGGTTGTGCGTGTTCGTGCCAGTAAACGCGGTGGGCGGGATAGGCCCGAACGCATTGGCAAAGGTGATGCTGCTGAAATCGGCCGCTATGGTGAAAGAGGAGTACTGAAGGCTGGCGGTGGCTCCGCTGCTGGTCGTGAGCCCGCGCGACACCGACAATGTGAAGCCCGAAAGACTTGTGGATTGTGAAAGGCTGCCAAATTCTCCGTCCGAAACGGTCCTAAACACGGTTGTCTGGCCCATCATCGCCAGAGGAAAGCACATCATTAAACACACGATCGCTGTAACTACAAATTTTTGTCTCATATTGAGTTTCTCCTTGCTCCCTTGTGTGGGAGTTAGATTCCTGGGTCAATATGGGCTGCCATGGGTGGACGGGAGGGGGGGCAGACGGGATTGTAGGCTAGATGCTGCAGAATGGCAACCAAAATATCCCGACAATTATCCTTGGCTTCTCAGCTTGGATCATGAGCACTACAAGCATTGCCAAGCGCCGTCGGCGCAGCAATCAGGTTCTCTTCAAACAAGGAGATTCCGGTTGAAGGTTTTTCCATCGCTACTGCAAAAACTTGCATAGGGCTCGGGCTAAGTCCCTGATAAGATTGTTTCCCTGAACTCCGATCATCATGGGTACTCATACTGTCTTGCGCATAATCCTGCTCGTCTTTCTATTTATAGTCATCGCCCGTCCGCAGCCGGCGGCCTGCCTCCAGGAAAGCTCTGATAGCGCAACTCCTGGAGACCGATTGGCCAAGGCGTGCCTGTCGGGCAAGTGCACCTCCAACGATGGAAACGCGACAGCTCCTTCCGAGCGGCAGGGCGCCGACGTCACCAATGAACCGGCTGACGCCGGCATGACGTTCAAAAAGGTCTTCCTGAATCTCCCCGGGGACCAGAAAGCGATCTGGACCAGCCCGTTCCGTTTACGTCCAAATGATTCGTTATGGGCGGTGCCGATGGCCGGCGCCGTAGGTGTGCTCATCGGAAGCGATCAACACAGCATGGTGCGAGCACGCTCCAATGCTCTTGCCATTAGCCGAAGCGACAATGTCGCGAACGGCGGAGTAGCGGCGCTGGTGGCAGTGCCTGCCGCTATGTACGTTTGGGGAAGCTGGCAGGGGAAGTCTCGTGCGCGCGAGACCGGGTTGCTCTCCGGCGAAGCCTTGATCAACAGTTTCGGGGTCAACGAAGCGCTCAAGGTCGTGTTTGCGCGAGAGCGGCCGACAACCACCAACGGGCAAGGCAAGTTTTTTAACGACGTCGGCAACGCATCGTTCCCGTCCGCGCATTCCATGTTGGGCTGGACTGCGGCCTCGGTGATTGCGCACGAGTATCCCGGCCCGTTGACTGAAGTCTTAGCGTACGGAACGGCCACTGCTGTCAGTATCAGCCGGGTTACCGGCCGCCATCATTTCCCCTCCGACGTGGTGGTGGGCGCAGCTGCGGGGTGGCTCATCGGTCATCAGGTTTACAAAGCTCATCATGATCCGGAGATTGACGCGCCGGCCTACGGCTCGTTCGTGTCTGGCCCCAAGGAATTTGATCCATCCAAGCTGGGTTCGCCTTATGTTCCTTTGGACAGCTGGGTCTATCCAGCCCTGGAGCGTTTGGCCGCGATGGGTTATATCAAGAGTCAGTTTACCGGGTTGCGCCCTTGGACTCGCCGCGAGTGCTTGCGCCAAATCGATGAAGCTGAGTATTTCGCGCAAAGTCTTCCCGAAGACTCGGGTATCACCAAGGTCATTGAGCAGCTTAAAGCGGAATTTAGCGATGACGGCCAGTCCTACCAATCGCTTTCGCTTGATTCTATCTACACTCGATATGCCTACATTTCGGGCGAGCCCTTGCGCAACAGCTACCACTTTGGCCGGACCATCTGGAACGACTTTGGACGGCCCTTCGATCAAGGCAGCAACGCGTACACAGGAGCTTCGATCAGCGCAGTGGCCGGACCGTTCTTCTGGTACGTACGTGGCGAATACCAGCACGCGCCCGGACGCGGAGCACTCAGTCCGGCCCAACAAAATACTGTCAACACACTGGACAAGAACACTGGCCCAACACCAACGGACCCAGCCAACCCAATAGGTCCGGCTGCGGCGCCAGTTTCCGCGATCGACCGCTTCTACCCGCTGGATATGTATGCCGGCCTGCAGCTCGGTGAATATGCCGTCACCTTCGGCAAGCAGAGTCTGTGGCTTGGTCCCGGAGAGAGCGGGGCGTTGATGGTCAGCGACAACGCCGATCCCATGTACATGCTTCGGCTCTCGCGCACCACGCCGTTGATCTTGCCCTGGATCTTCCGCTACGTGGGCGAAATTCGCGGTGAGTTCCTGTTCTCCAAACTATCGGGGCATCAGTTTCCGGCACGTCCGTTTTTTAATCTGCAAAAGTTCAGCTTTCATCCCACAAAGAACCTGGAGATCGGATTCACGCGCTCTTCGCTCTGGGGTGGAGTCGGACATACGTTTACCGTCCACCGGCTGATAAGAAACCTAGTTGCCCTTGGCGATACCCCGAATGGACCCTTTAACCAACCCGACGACATCGGCGACCGCAAGTCGGGGTTCGATTTTTCTTACCGCATTCCCGGCTTGCGAAACTGGCTAACCGTCTACAGCGACATGTACAGCGACGATGATCCTTCGCCTCTCGCCAATCCGCGCCGCGCTGCGGTCAACCCCGGGTTCTACGTCTCGCATCTTCCCCTAATCGCAAAATTGGATTTCCGCGGAGAAGTGACTTCAACCCAGGTCTTGACCGCCACCGACAAAGGCGGACAGTTTCTCTACTGGAACTTCCGCTATCACGATTCCAACACCAACAAAGGGAATCTTTTCGGCAACCAGACGGGCCGCGACGGCAGGACCTATCAGGCCTGGAGCACTTATCACTTCTCCGCCAACACCAGCTTGCAATTCAGTTATCGCACCACCAAGGCCAGCTCTCTGTTCCTTCCTCGCGACACCAGCCCGACCTTCGTGCCTGGCGGCGGTACGCAAAGCGACGCCAGCACGCGCCTGCTGTGGCAGGTCCGTCCCAACTGGAGCGTCGATGCCTTTGTGCAGTACGAACGCTGGCTGATCCCGCTGCTGCATCCCACGGCTCAAAAGGATGTCACCGGCAGAATCCAGCTGACCTACACGCCGAAACGGGGCATCCTTCTGTCGCCAGGTCGCTGATCCAGCTGGGGTGAGGCCAGTAGTTCGATGCTTACGACCGGATGCAGCTCGCTCACGCCGGGCCGCGTCCAGATTCGTGTCGATGCGCTGACTTCGTAGTTGCAATGAACCTGTTTAGGATATTGCGAGTGGCTTGCTGCACCGCGGCGTTCGTCCACTTTGGATGTGCTCCAAAAGTATTGAAGTCGTCCAGTCCCCAGTTCCACTGCATGGAACCAGTAGCAACTACTGTGGCGCCACTGGCCCAAGGATAAAACACCATGTCGGCGTAAAGACTTTCTCCCTTGAAGTTTCGATACGGCGAGTGAGCTATCCGCTGTGTTCCTGGAGCAGCGTGTCTGAACAGTTGATCGGCTTCATAGCCCAGGAGGCCGGGCAAGCGATCTCCGTTACTTAATCCCGTATTTTCAAACACCCAGCTAGAAGCGTCTTCGACGACCAGGTCCTCTTTTTGCCAGAAGAAGCTACGATACATAACGCCCACCAGCGCATCTTCAGGCCGGTTGACGGGACTTTGGCGGAATTGTACGGTAGTACGCTTTCGCACCCATGGCGGGTTTTGGTTTGAGCTTATTGGGTCGAGGAGGTTCTTATAACACACGATCGTTCGGTCGGATGCTCCGCTAAGGTTCCCCGCTCCATCCGATGTCTCGGGGGGCGAACTAGGCTCAAAACGGATCTGAAAAAATGAAGCGTTCGCACCGAAGAATCCCAAGCTTACACCAGCGTCTCGGGCGGCCTCTACATTGTCACGCATCTCCCATGACCAGTATTCATCGTGACCTACTGAAAGAAACCCCTTGTGCGACAGAAGGAGTTGACCGCGGCCATGGGTGTCCACGTCGGTCCAATAGGTCACATCGTACCCCTCCCGCTCGAGGAACCGAACCATGTGGTATTCATAACTGAAAAACTCCCCTGCGCCAAAACCCCGTCGGTAGGGCCGATTGAACGAAACCATATAAGCACGCGGATCCGTGTAAAGCGACCAGCCGCCCCAATCGTTGTAAGCCGCAAATGTTGTTACGCTTGACTGAAACAGAAGATCCGATGGGCGCTCGTCATCTCGCACGACGAAGCTGACATAGCTCTGCTTCCCGCTCGCTCCGCCGGTGAGTTTAACGATGTACACCCCGCTGGCCCAGTCCGTAGGGTCCGAAGACTTCGGAATGTGCAACACGTAAGGGTCGTCCCATTGACACTCCAAGAGATGCGTGACCGGATCTGGTGAAGGCATTGGCTGCTGCGTCCCAGTGCGGACGACGGAGGGCATCATGAGCCGACCACCCATACCTCCATACCATCCCATTCTGAATACCTCGACCGTGTATGTCGGCTCTGCGGTATCCACAAAGATACCGATGGCTCCGCCGCGATTCACACTGGTCAATGAAGCAAAGCCTTGAATCTCACGATCTCTTGCTGCATGTTTGATCTGCCACCCAGTCGTGCCCGGCTTGGCATTCTCTGCCTTAATCGCCCAAGGCGACGCGAGCGATTGGCTGAGACTAAGCGCGGTTCCACCACACCCGGTGAGACCGCCGACCGGGGCCATGATGCCGGCAGATGTTAACAGACCCCACTTGACCAAATCACGCCGCGAAATGTGGCCATGCGATAGAGTTTTGGCGATCTCGGAGCCGTTCCTACACGCGCTTTCAGCGTCATGCAATCGGCGCAGGTCGGCGTTTGGTGACACCCAGATACCGTCTTGCCCATCCTTTTTATCCTCCACCCTTCTCCTCCAACGTGGACTGAATCAGAACTAAGTCGGAATTTCCTTTCTTGACTCCAAAAACGGGAATGACTATACACTGCATCGTCTGTCGGGAAAAGATTTCGCCCGGCCGATGAACTGGCGGCATTGCCGGAACCCGTCGTGGTGAGATAAGATGCCCGCAGCGGATTACATTGCCCGCGAAGCCCGTACGAAGGTAAAGCAAGGTGGAAAAAGTGCTGGGCGTGGACTGCAGATTCGAGTTTTCAAGTATGTTTCTGCTCGAATTTCGATGACGATGGCTATTGTGCCCTCCACAGTCTGCGGCACAGAGGTTAGCCAGGTAGTTGAGGTAAACTTGCGAGCCCGGCAGGATTCGAACTTGAGGCGATCAGCAGGCGTGAGCGAAGCGGGAGCCTGCTGCCGAAATCCCGAGCCCGCGAAGCGGGAGAGGGACCTCTCGCAAAAGGCTCTCGAGGTGTGATGGCGAGCCCGGCAGGATTCGAACCTGCGACCCTCTGCTTAGAAGGCAGATGCTCTAGTCCAACTGAGCTACGGGCTCCCTGCGAAGTTATTTTAGCAGCGATAGGTCTGCAGAATCTTACCGCTGATTCACGCCGATAAACGCTGATCAAAAAGACTAGGAACAAACGAGGTGAGATAATCTCACCAGCAGACACGGAGATATGACAGGTGCTTATCCGCGTTCCTCCGCGTCAATCCGCGGTAGGGTTTACTCTCCCATCAGCAATGCACAATTTTCTCTGACTGGATACCCTTGGT
>Ga0209648_10000301_pt1 | contig 36763 bp, 29 predicted proteins | sample GraSoi2013_115cm_FD_185830 | JGI IMG/M metagenome (GOLD analysis project Ga0209648, IMG submission 185830) | Grasslands soil microbial communities from the Angelo Coastal Reserve, California, USA - Sample 9_17_2013_115cm (SPAdes) (version 2) | ecosystem: Environmental > Terrestrial > Soil >...
CAGGCAAAGAACTCGGCACGCTGAACGATTCCTACTCTTCAGTGGTGCCGAAACACGGCGTGGTGTTTCTCAAGATCTCAAAATAGTGCTGTCACGATCGCTGGCTCTACGGCATGGGGATCGCAGTGTGCCTCGCGTGCGGACGACTCAATATAAGGTCAATCAGGGTATGATTCGCCGGGTTTGTCCAGTAACCGTGGATGTCGCGGAACCACGGCATCTGAGGCGATTTCCGTTCGAGCGGCTGTTTGATTCCGCCGCCCCCCACGTTGTATCGCACAATGTTGAAACCCAGTCCCGGATATTTTTCTTCTCCCACGGAAATGTCGCTGGTCCTATATATGAGGTCCGCGTATATGCCGGCGTTGCGGGTGCCCCCGATAGCGCGCGCCCACCATGCAGGTGAGCTGCCCCAGCCGTCCCAGGTGTTCCACGTTTTGGTGGGATCCACGGTGGCGGCAATGGAGGTCGCTGAAGAGTGCTGACCGGCGGAGGGAGCAACAGTGAACACTGCTTCAAGCAGGAAAAAAAGAATGATTGCTCGATTCATAGGCTCTCCATCTCAACCCGACTTCTCACTCAATCTCTTTACCTAGTTCCGGAATCTTCTTCCCGCTCGCAGTTGATTTCTTGGCAATCAAGATCTCCCGCGCAATAAGTGCCAGAAGCAATGGTAACGTATACGGGCTTAAGCAAAGATTCACGGAACCAACGGCTCGGGAAAGGAGTGGGATGAGTGCCACTAGACGTGACTTTATTCGGGCTGCGCTAGCCCTGGTGGCGTTAGATCCTGTTCACGGGCGGCTCGAAGAAATTGAATCGCATTTCGAAGGAAGAGCGGTGCTAGACAGCTCACCAAATCAACTGTGGTACTCAAAACCCGCAGAGCGATGGTTAGAGGCCTTGCCAGTCGGCAACGGCCGGCTGGGCGGCATGGTGTACGGAAATATCGAGAAAGAGCGGATCGGACTTACGGAGTCGACGATCTGGTCCGGTGCACCAGGTTCTTCTGACGAAATTCCGAATGCGCTTGAGTATCTTCGAGAAATCCGCAACCTCATCTTTCAAGGCAAGTACCTGGAAGCCCGGACGCTCTGCAAAGAGCATATGCTGGGCCGGCCGAAGTCATTCGGAACAAACTTGCCTTTGGGCGATCTGGAACTCGCTTTCCGCCCGTCGGTTGATGCAGAACTGTACCGCCGCTCGTTGGCTCTCAATGAAGGCATCGTCTGCATCGAGTACACGGCGAATTCACACCGCTTCTTACGGGAGATCCTGGCATCGAATCCTGACAACGCGATTGTGGTTCACCTCACCTGCGATGCCCCCAATCAGATCACCTTTAGTGCGGCAATTCGGAGTGCGCTGCCGGGAAAAGTCATCGGCCTTGGCGAGGACACACTCGTCTTCCGCGGAGCTGCATTCGAGAAGATCCACAGCGACGGCAGCCACGGGGTTGAAGTCGAGAGTCGCGTGCAGATTCGGCAGGAGGGAGGATCGCTCTTCTCTGATGGATCTTGCCTCCACGTCCAAAGTGCGAATGCCGTCACTCTGCTTGTGGTTGTAGGCACAAGTTATCGAGGCGGTGACGCCCAGAGATTGTGCCAAGGTGCCCTGGAGCATGCAGCATCAAAGAGCTACGTCCAGTTGCGGCGAGCGCACATAGGGGATCACGAGTCGCTGTTTCATCGAGTCGAGATCGATTTGGGTTCGAATCCAGGGGCCGGCAGCACACCCACAGACAATCGGCGCAAAGCGCTGGCCAGCGGAGTAAACGACCCTGAATTGTGCGCTTTATTCTTCCAGTACGGGAGATATCTGACCATTGCGGGCTCGCGGGCCAACTCGCCTCTTCCGATGGCTCTGCAGGGAATATGGAATGACGGTCTTGCTTCCAGCATGGGATGGGCCGACGATTTCCATCTCGACATTAACACCCAGCAGAATTATTGGGCGGCCGAGGCATGTAATTTATCAGAATGTCAGAGACCATTGTTTAGTTTGATCGAGGGTTTGCGAGAAACGGGAAGCCGCACCGCAAGAGCCATGTACGGTGCGCCGGGATGGGTAGCGCATACGGTTACAAATCCATGGGGATATACGGCGTCCGGCTGGGGATTGGGGTGGGGGATCTTCGTAACCGCAGGGATTTGGATCGCTCTGCAAATGTGGGAGCACTATCGGTTTAGGAAAGACGTCGTGTTTCTGCGGGAGCGCCTCTACCCTGTCTTCAAAGATGCAGCACAATTCTTCCTTGCCTACATGGTTGAGCATCCAGCGCACGGATGGCTGGTGACCGGCCCGTCGGATTCTCCCGAAAACTCCTTCATCACGCCGGGAGGCGGAGTGTGCAGTGAATCGATGGCACCGACCTGCGACCGGGTTCTCGTTTATGCGCTGTTCAGCGCGTGTATGGAAGCATCTACCGTGCTCAAAGTGGATCCTGAGTTTCGCCGCGAAGTCGAGAGCGCCCGGGCAAAGTTGCCGCCTTTTCAAATTGGCAGGCACGGACAGTTGCAGGAATGGCTGGAAGATTTTGAAGAGGCGGCACCGAACCACCGTCACATGTCCCACCTGATTGCTCTCTATCCGGAGAATCAGATTTCGCCTTTTACGACGCCTGACCTCGCGAGAGCCGCCGAGGTCACCATCGAGCGGCGTATCCAAAGTCCCAACTGGGAGGACACAGAATGGAGTTGGGCGAACCTCGTCAACTTCTATGCCCGCCTAGGGAATGGAGATGCGGCTTACCATCATCTACGTGGGTTGCTCTCAATAGCGGCAGACGACAACCTGTTGACCTACTCTCGCGCGGGCGTCGCAGGCGCAAAAGAGAACATTTTTGCGATTGATGGCAACACCGCCGGAGCAGCGGGAATCGCAGAGATGCTCCTGCAGTCCCATGGTCCGGAGATTCATCTATTACCCGCGCTCCCATCAGCCTGGCCTGATGGCTCAGTGAAAGGTCTTTGCGCTCGCGGAGGATTTGAAGTGAGCCTGTACTGGAAAGATCACCGACTTCAATCGGCGACTCTCACTAGCCAGGTCGGGGGAAGTTGCCCCGTGCGTTACAAAACGCACGTTCTGCACGCGACGGTCAAGCCAAATCGGGAATTGCGCCTCGATGCGAAATCGTTTAGATGAATTTCCATCAACAGAATGGTAGTACAATTGAGCAAATGAAGGAGAGTGCCTACCAAAAAGCCCGCTCTCATTGAACCAGTTGAGTTTGCAAGGCAGCCAAGTGTAGGCTGCCCGAGCAATGTCTGCCTTCTTTTTCTCTGTGTGTGTTTCTCTCTCTCCGAGATGGCTTCCGAACTCGCGCTGCCCTGCAAACCGAGGTTTTTGCCCTGCGGCACCGGTTGTTGGTCTTGCAGCGTTCCAACCATGGCCGACGTGTTCGCTTGCGTGCGACTGACCGGATACTGTGGGTTTGGCTCTCGCGTCTATGGGCTGGCTGGCGATCCGCCTTGGTGATCAGGGCCCGTCCCACGGTATCTCAGGAGCTTCGTGATCTCATCCGAAGAATGGGTCTAGTCAATCCTCGCTGGGGCGTGCCGCGCATCCATGGAGAATTGCTGAAACTCGGCATTCAAGTGTCGCAAGCAACCGTCGCTAAGTATATGGGCCGGCATCGGAAGCTGCCGTCCCAGACTTGGCGCATTTTCCTGAAGAACCACATGGAAGATCTGGTGGCGGCACACTTCTTGGTGGTCCCAACAGTTACTTCGAAGACACAGCTACACTCGTACGCATTTGGCTCTCGACAAGGATGCGCCGGTCCCACGGAGTGTCCAGCGGCCGGAAACTGGCAAAATAGTGGAGCTACCGCAGGTTGGAGGAATCCACCATCGATACGAGCGGCGTGCGGCCTGAACCGCATCAATTTCCGCATCTTCAATTTTATTCTATCCAGCCGAGGGTCATCGTTTGCCCGCCAGCACGCTGCTCGCAGTGCATTTTTCAACCAGAACGGACTTATGGTAGGGACAGATATCCTGGTAGCGGGCCTCAGGCTCAGCGGGCCAGGGTAAGGCTTCCAGACGGTCATTTCCTCCTCAAACCTGAGTTGAGCTTGAACGATAGCCTAACAGAATAGTTACGAACCCTTCTCACGCCTGACGCTCAGAGGAGCGGACTAGAGCGGGTTCCATTTTCCATCATTTTCCAATTACCAGGAATCTTGTTTCTGCTAAGTGCCGCCAGTTCAGCGTGTTAGGGTTTACTAGAGGAAGCTTGGGAAGCTCCCGTTCTGCCATTGAACTACGCCCGCTCATTGTTTCTGATTGTACTTGCGAATTACCTATGGGTCCAGGCGTTTGATCGATTCATTGAGTCAGGCGCGAAAGCTCCCCGAATCGGTTTTCGAAAAGAAAAACAAGATGAATCTGCGCGCCTTGATCGGGCATGACTTGCTTGGACAGCAGAATATTGGGGCATCGGCATGAGCACTTAGCGTGGGGGACCGGGCGAGGGCGAACTCACCTTATAGCGATTCATTTTACGATAAAGGGTCATCCGCGACCAGTGTAGGGCTTTTGCCGCGTCGGTTTTGTTCCAGTTAGAAGCACTGAGCACGCGTAGCAGCCGAGTCCGTTCAGTGGTTTGAAATGGCAGGGATCTTGAAAATTGGCGGAAAACTTCCACGGGCAAATCGACGGCGCCTTCCGTTGTGTGCGGCAAGTTTACAAAAACAGCCTCGATGAAGTTTCTAAGTTCCCTTACGTTGCCAGGCCACTGGTAGTAGGAGAGAAGGTCCAAAGAGGCGGGCCGAAGGCCTGCGACATTTCTTCCAAATTTGACGTTGAAATGCCGGATGTAGTGGTCGACCAAGGGAGGAACGTCTTCAACGCGCTCTCGCAACGGCGGAATCTCAATCCGCAAAATATTCAGACGAAAGTACAAATCACTGCGGAAACCACCTTGTTGGATGGCGGATTCTAGATCGCGGTTGGTGGCGGCGAGAACGCGAATATCGAGATCCTGGCCTTGGCTGCTGCCGAGCCGGTAGATACGCTTGTTCTCGATGGCGCGAAGAATCTTGGCCTGGACGGGTGCGCTGATGTCGCCAATTTCGTCGAGAAAAACCGTGCCGCGATGGGCGACGGCTAGTTTGCCGTCATACGGCGCTTGAGCTCCGGTAAACGCTCCGCGTTCATAGCCGAATAGTTCGCTTTCGATAAGCGAATCGGGAATCGCGGCGGAATTGAGGCAGACGAAGGGTCGATGGCGCCGGCCGCTGTTTTCGTGAATGAGCTGGGCGACCAGCTCCTTCCCTGTTCCTGTTTCGCCGGTAATCAAGACGCTGGTGTCCGAAGGAGCGATGCGCCGAATGTACTTTCGAAGCTCACACATGGCGGGGCTGTTACCCACAAAGGGACAGGTTGTGTTCGAAAGACTTTGGTCTTCTTGCGGCGAGACGGGGGGGTCGGCGCCTTCTTTGATTTCGCGGACGGCCTCGGTCCATTGTGAAGCGGTCCAAGGATGCCGCAGATAACGATTGACGCCGGCATGGAAAGCGTCGATGGCCAGGGATTCGCAACTTTCGTCAGCCACGAAGAGAATCGGCACCTTTGCGCACAAGGCGCGAGCGTCACGGACAGCGCGGATTGCGGCGGCGCGATCATTTGTGTGCGAGACGACAATTAGATCGGGCGCGCCAGAGACGAGTGCCTGGGGAGAGACCTCGGACACGGAATGCACGCCATCCATGTCTCCTAGATTGAAACCTCCCGGATGTCCGAGAGACGCAGAGCTACGGCCACTTCCTGTGTGTACCCAAAGAATCCGGTAGTGCGCCATGAGCACAACCTGCAAACAAACGACAATGCGACTACGCCGAGGGAAGCCGCTGAAGCACTGCGACGCCTGAGAATCCAAGACGACATCCGACGGATTAGTTTCCTTGCCCCACCGTCTCGGGTTGGCGATCAGTGAGAATTCTCGAGTTGAGTGCTTCCGAACCTGGCTGCGATGGAAGGACGGGAAACATTGTAATAGTGCATGAATTGTTTCTTTAGTTTCAAGGTAAGGTACAGAATTTAACAACTTTTCCACAGGTGTGAGCTTTTAGTTGGCGGCAGGGTCCCAGCTGGGCGCCATCGGGCCCAGGCCTCGATTGAGTGTAAGCATGTGTCACATCATCCAGAAGTGTGATGTTACACCGGAGGTCATTCTGCTCCCTGCCGTTATGAGGAAGACGCGGCCCGACTGTAACAGTAGCCTGTCGACACTTCGTCCGCTTGGAGATGGTGCCTTGCCTGCTGTCCTTTCCTAAATGCCTGCATTTTCAGTGCTCTGACCGAGTTAGCGGCTGCGCCGGCCTTCGGTCACGTGTGTGCACCCAGTGCAGGTCGATCAAGGAGGAATCTACTATGGGTACTAACCCTGCTGCTCCAGCTCCGGGCGCTGCCGCGGGCCCGCAACCGTGTCCCGTTCCTAACGACTTGCAAAAGAAAGTCGACGAGCTCGAAGGGCTAAGTAAGAAGCAGGACCTTACGGATGCCAAGCTGCAGCTTGCCGAGATCAAGCAGATCAACGGCGATGTGGACAAAGCGGAAGCGAACTACAAGCAGGATTACGAGACGATGCGGTTTGCGCTGGCGCAGGACCGGCAGTATGCCCAAAACCGCACGCAGCAGATTGACTTAGTTGTTTCCCTAGCAGAGAAAAAGATCATTGACGGGATTGTAACGTGTGTGACCGACCAGGTTGCGTACCTGGAAGAGCAATGGAAAAACGCGCGGCCGAATGTCACCAAAGCGCAAACCGACCTGGCTGCCGCAAAGATCAAACGGCAGGAAACAGAACAACCGTATCGAGATGCGCTGGGCTACACAGCGAACCAAAAGGATTTGGATGCGCTGCAGACGCAGAGCACCAAGCTTATCGACGCGAAGAATTTCCGGGGCGCTTACTTCCTTGTCGAGAAGGACATAGCCGACGATTTGGGAGTCAAATTGCCAACGCCAGGGGACTACAACGCGAACCTGGAGAAGCTCGCGCTTGCGTACTTTACAGCTCTGGACGCGGAACGCATGGCACAGACCGCATTCGACCAGGCGAATACAGACCTACAGAAAAAGAAAAAGGCGTATGACGACGCCGACAGCGGGCGCCGGGACAACATCATCAAGCAGATCGGTGACCAACAATTCACACAACCCGCCCCTGCAGCAGCGGCAGCAGCAGGAGGCGCGGCGGATGGAGGGGCGGCGGGCGCAGGTGGCGTTGCTCCCGGGGCCGGAGCATCCGGAGCAAAGGGGGGCTGACTGACCAGAGAGTGGTTGCACGGGGATCGCACAGCCATGGCCGAAGAGGACGTTGACTGGTCGCAGTTAGGAACGGGGGAATACGCAAACTATTTCCTGGTGGAGCATGACTTTGTTGCGTTTTATCTGGATTGCGGACAGCTGGGAAACAACGAGCAGAAGACAAAAGTGTACAGCCGGATTATTACGACACCGGTGGGAGCGCTGCGGCTGTTAGATATCTTGAGCAATGCGCTGGCGGAGTATCGGCGACGATTTGGAGAAATCCGGGATGAAAGCGGAATGATTGTTCTCGAAGGCGGCGAGGAGAAACCGGGATGAGCTCGAGCGCGGTCATCAACGAGGTCAGCACGCTCCTTCGGGCGCTGCTTGAAGACGGGCTGAAATCTCCAGCCAACCTGAATCCCTCGGTGGAACTGTCCAATCCGGCTGATGAGACGGACGAGAAAACCCTGTCGATCTGGCTCTACCAGGTTACTCCGAATCCGTATCTGCGGAACATTCCGAATGTGCGGACATCGGATGAGGGCGAGCGATTCCCTCCCCTTTCGCTAGACCTCTGCTACCTGCTGACTCCCTCGCTGAAGAACGAAAGTGCGAACCAGGCGACGCTGGGCCGGGCGCTGCAAGTTCTTTACGACAACAGTATTTTGACGCTGCACTCTGGGGACGACGTTGAAGAACTTCACCTGAACATCTGCCAGCGCTCGATCACGGAGCTTGCGGAAGTATGGGAAGCACTGCAAAAGCCGTACCGGCTTTCGGCTTGCTTTGAGGTTCGAATGGTGCAGATCGACTCCGAGAGAGTGCTGCCAGCCGGTCGAGTCCGAGAGCGGAGCGTGCAGTTCAAAGAGAAGCCGGTGGAGGCCATCGCGTGAATCCCATCGTGACCCGCGACTTCGAAGTATTCAAACCGGCGTCGGTTTACGCGACGGGCGCAATCGATCTTTTCGCAGCCGCACGGCTCCCGAGGGATGCGCAGAACCCAGCGCGGCCTGCGCGCATTCCGCCGATCCTTGGTGACTTCAAATTTCTGCTGACCAAACGGGTTTCCGCTCCGCAAAGGGATTACCAACCGTCGCTGGAGTTTGTGACGTCGACAAATCCAGGTGGGTTCATTCTGCTGAGCGGCAATACGCGAGTGTCGCCGACACAGCCAACGCTACCGCTGGCGGCGGGCCGGTATCACTGGCGCGTCGAAAGCGACTTCTATCAAGCCAATGAGTTTGAGGACGACTGGCCACCCGCACTGGTCTATGACCAAGCGAAGGACCTGCAGCTTTTGCCGGGGCCGGCGTATCCGTTCCCGGATTTGACTCTGAAGCAACGCGAATTGGTAACCACGCTGGTGCGGGGCAGCTTCTTTTCGGGGCCAGGCGACCCGGCAAAGGCTGGAACGGTGGAGCTCATCCTCCCCGCGCTGCCTGCGTCGTACGCGGCATTTACAAAATGCTCGCCGGACAGCCAAGGCAACTGGGTGCTGGTGTTGATCGAGAAGCATAAAGAGGATCCTGCGCCAGATTTTGCGCACGCGCGGGTGCGCTTCCAACTGGGCGCGAACCAGGATGACGTAGCGCTGGCGATCGTACCGGGCGCAGAGAATGCAATTCGTCAGACGGCGCTACGTGGACGGGTAGTGGGTGGAAGCGGGAGGGGGATTGCTGGCGCAAGGATCACGACGTCACTTGGCGGCGTCGAGTCGGCGACGAAAGCCGATGGGGAATGGTCGCTATATTTCCGTTTAAGCCAGGGCAACGCGCAGGTGCAGGTGACAGCGACAACGGTGGACGGGCGGACGGCCCGGCAAAACATCCAAATTCAGCAAGGAAAAACTTTGGTTTTGCACACGATGAAAATTATCTAGCACAAGAAGGAGAATGCGATGCCCGAGTATCTAGCGCCTGGAGTATACATCGAAGAAGTGAGCACCGGCCCGCGGCCGATCGAGGGTGTCAGCACCAGCACTGCGGGTTTTGTCGGCGAGACGGAGCGCGGACCGACGCATCCTGTTCTCGTTACTAGCTGGTCGAACTATTATCAGTGGTTCGGCGGTTACGTCGACCGCAACCCTGGCACTCCGAACATTTTTCTACCCTACGCTGTCCGCGGTTTCTTCGACAACGGCGGACAACGCGTATTCGTGGCGCGGTTACTCGGCCCGGGATCTGTTGCGGCTAGCGGCGACTTGGGAAATTGCCTTGTCGACGCTATAGGAGAGGGCGCCTGGGGTAAGAATTTATTTATCCTGGTCAAGCCAGCGAGCTTAGCGTTCGCTAATCCCACATGGTTTCGGATTCAGGTGCTCTATTATCGTGACGGCAAGCCCAATGATGCGGTCGACCCCACTGATCCCAACAACCTGGGCAATCCAAAAAGCTACTCACCGGATGCCTTCGAAGATTTCGATAACCTTTCCTCCGTTTCCACGGACTCCAATTTTGCGATAACCGTCATCAACGCAGGCTCGCAACTTATCTCCGTCGCAACCTGCACCGCCCCCCCGAATCCGGCGCCCTTCCCCGGTGTTCAGTTGCAGGGAGGTGTCAGCACTCCCGCGACTCTCAATGAATTTCTTGACGCGACTCAAACGGATCCGGAGAAACGTCGCGGCCTCGCGGGACTCTGCACAATTCGGGAAATCTCTTTGCTTGCCGCACCAGACGAAGTTGTCGTCCCCAACCTTCGTGAATCAGTCATCCTCAAGTGCGAAGAGTTGAAGGACCGTTTCGTGGTGTCCAGCTCCGATGGAAATATTTCCAACTTCCCACCTCTTCAACCGCCTCTTGATTCAACCTATGGCGCATTCTACTACCCCTGGGTCCGCGTGCTCGCCCCGCACACCGCCGAAGGCCACCGGCTGATTCCCTCTGCTGGCCACGTCACCGGAATCTATGCGCGCGTGGACATCGACCGTGGTGTGCACAAAGCCCCGGCTAACGAAGTCTTGCGCGGGATCCTGACGCGCAACTTGAACAACAACAAGAAGCCACTGGAATTCACCCTTGGCAAGCGTGAACAGGACATCCTCAATCCCAAAGGCGTCAACGTCATCCGCGACTTCCGCACGGATGGGCGCGACATCCGCGTTTTTGGCGCTCGCACCATGTCCTCCGACTCTATGTGGAAATACGTTAACGTCCGCCGTTTGTTTATCTTTCTCGAACAGTCCATTGATCGCGGTACCCAGTGGGCCGTCTTTGAACCGAACTCCGACCAGACTTGGGCGGCCATCCGCCTCTCCATTTCTGCTTTCCTCCGTACCGTTTGGCGCAACGGTGCTCTCATGGGCACCACAGCCGACGAAGCCTTCTTCGTCAAGTGTGACCGCACCACCATGAGTCAGGACGACATTGACAACGGCCGTTTGATTTGCCTGATCGGTGTAGCGCCGGTCAAGCCCGCTGAATTCGTTATTTTCCGTATCTCGCAAAAAACTCTCGAGGCCGAACAGGCATAAGGAGAAATTGAAATGGCTGGTACTTCGAGCAGAAACGATCCGTTCCTTTCTTTCAATTTTATTGTCGACATTCAAGGCATGAAGGCCGGCTTCTCTGAAGTCGGCGGCTTGAGCACAGAGACGGATGTCGTCGAATACCGGAACGGTGACGAAGACATCACCGTCCGCAAGCTACCCGGAAAGCGCAAGTACACCAACCTCACCTTCAAGCGCGGCTTCACCAACAGCAAGGATCTTTGGGACTGGCGCAGAAAGGTGATGGATGGCAAGACTCAGCGACTCCCCGGAACCATCACTCTTATGGATGAAGCCCGAAAGCCGGCGCTCGTCTGGAAATTCTTTGAAGGTTGGCCAATGAAGTGGGCTGGCCCCGCTTTCAACGCCAAAAACAACGAGGTCGCCATCGAAGAGATGGACATCGCCGTCGAGGGCCTCGAACTGGAGTAGTTTCCCTTGCCCCTTTACCACACTCCGGGAGTCTATTTCGAACGCAAGGACGTGAGTCCCCTCGCGATCGGACTCCCGCGCGCAGATATCACTGGGTTCGTGGGCATCACCATGCGCGGTCCGCTCTTCGAACCGGTCAAGGTCGAGACTTGGAATCAGTTCGTTTCAATCTTTGGAGATTTCATTCCTTCCGGTTATCTCGCCTACTCCGTTTACGGTTTTTTCGCGAACGGCGGCCGCACCGCCTGGATCTCCCGCGTCGCCGATCCCGCTAAGTCAAGCGTCGCTTCCGGCCACTTTGGCAGCGTCAGGATTTCCGCGGGTTCTGCCGGGTCCTGGGGCAACGCGATATACGTCGAGCCATTTATCTCTGGCTCGGAAATTGTCGCTATCCTGATCCGCTTCCCCGACGGCACCGAGCAATTTCTTCGGCCCCCTTTCCTCCCTACAGCCACTTCCACCGTAGAGAACCTTTACGGCATCGCCCAGAACGACATCGATACCAGCGCTTCCGTTCCTCCCTTGGTCGTGCCCCTTCTCATCGACTTGCCGACGACTCTCCCGCAACCCGGTTACTTGACTGCCGGAACCGATGGGCTCGCCTCGCTCACGCCTCAACATTTTCTCGACGCCTTCGACTCGTTCGTCAAGATTCCGGAAATCGGGATTGTCGCGGCCCCTGACCTGATGCCCAAACTGCATGTCCTTCCTCGTTTTAAAAAGCCGCCGGCGAGCTGCTGCTTGCAGCCAGGCCTTACGCCACCTCCACCACTATCTCTTCCCACCGATACGGAGTTTCCTCCGGACTTCTCCTCCGGCCAAATCCAGGATTTGCAGATCGCTCTTGCCGCTCACGCCCAATCCCTGCGCTACCGTTTCGCTATTTTGGATGGCAGCACAGAGCGCGACAATCCCGACTTCGCTATTCTCTGGCGCAGATCGCTCCCCAGCTCCAGCTTCGCGGCCGTTTACTATCCCTGGCTTTACGTCGACGATCCACTCCGTCTCACTGGATTACTCCGCGCCGTTCCGCCTAGCGGACACATGGCAGGCATTTTCTCTCGCAGCGATCTGCGCAAAGGCGTTCACAAACCTCCGATGAACGAAGCGCTTGGGGCCGTGACGGATGTCCGCTTTCCCGTTGACGACACCCAGCACGGTCTGCTCAACGATGAAAACGTCAACGTCATCCGCACCATGCCCGGCCGCGGCATTCGTCTGATGGGCGCCCGTACCCTTTGGGTCGAAGATCTTTTGTTCCGATACGTGAATGTTCGCCGCTTGCTCTCCACCATTGAGAAAGCTCTCGAGCAATCCCTCAACTGGCTGGTCTTCGAACGCAACAATCCCCATCTCTGGACGGAGATCGACCGCCTCGTCCGCAATTTTCTGGAGATGCTCTTCACTCTCGGCATGTTCGAGGGCGCTACCTCAGAGGGCGCTTACTACGTCCATTGTGACGCCACCACCAATCCACCTTCGGAGACCGACCTCGGCCGCGTCATCTGCGAACTCGGCGTGCAACCTCCCTATCCCGCCGAATTTGTCGTCGTCACCATCGGCCTGACCAGAGACGGCGTCCAAGTCCGCGAGGAGAGAGAACGCAATGCCTAACACCGGCAATAGAAACGATCCCTTCTTCTCTTTTCGTTTCACCATCACCTTCGACGATCTCCCCCCGGGAGGTTTCAGCGACTGCGGCGGCCTGCAGATGGAGACAGAAGTTCTCGATCGCCCCGAAGGCGGCTTGAACAATCACACCTGGAAATTCGCCACCCGCTCGAAACAGTTCAACCTCGTCCTCAAGCGCGGCATCGTCAACAAGGTTCTCTGGGACTGGTATCACGACATCACCATCGGAAAAATGAAGTTTCGCAACGCCACCATTCTCGTTCTCGATCCTTCTGGCTCGGATCAGCTTCTTGAATTTCAGGTTTCCCAGGCCTTCCCCGTTAAGTGGCAAGGCCCCGACTTGAGCGCCGGACAAAACAATATTGCCGTCGAGTCCGTCGAGTTTGCCCATCAAGGCCTCGACCGGAGAAAGTGAGCGACCTATGCCGCTGCACATTGAAGAGCTGACCAGCGAAGTGACCGTGATCGACGGTGACTCCATGCTCTCGGAGAAGCAGAGGGAAGCGATCGTACAGATGGTTCTCAAGCGGCTCGGCGAGAAGGCCCGCGACGCAGAACGCAGAACGCGAGGCACCGAATTGCGCAGGCAGGCCGGCGCACCTCTGGAACCTTAGCGAGCGAATCGGACAGGCGGAACTATGCCCTTGGCCAAAGCCACAATCGAGATTGACGCGAACGATCGAGGCCCTAATCTGCCTCCGATCATCAATGTTCAGTTCAATCCCTCCGAGTACACCCTCACCAAGGGCGCGCAAATCGCGGAAATCGCCATTCCGGGTATCGATGCTCCGGTTTTGCAGTTTGTCCGCGGCCAGACCCAGACCCTCTCCATGGAACTTTTCTTCGACACCACACAAAAGGGTATGGGTGAGCACCAAGTCACCGATGTTCGTACCCTGACGGAGCCCGTCTTTCAGCTCGTCAAGATTCAAGCTAAAACCCATGCGCCGCCGCGTCTACGCTTTTCTTGGGGGCAAGGACTGTCTTTCCGCGCCATCGTCGACAACATTCAGCAGAAATTCACGCTCTTCAATCCCGTCGGGATTCCCTTGCGCGCCACCTTGACCGTCAACTTCAAGGAATACCAGACACTCGAAGAACAATTGCAACGCCTCAATTTGCAATCCGCCGATCACAGCAAGAAGCGTCTCCTCAAGCGCGGCGACACTCTAGCCCTCATCGCCTATCAGGAATACGGCGATTCCACAGAGTGGCGCCGCATCTTTGGGGATCCGCGTAACCTCGAGCTCATCCCCGATCCCCGTCGCCTCCAACCCGGCGTTGAAATCGTCATTCCGAGCATTCCCACCACATCCTCCACCGGAGGTACCGCCTGATGGCCTCCACTCAAGCTATCCCGATCTACTCCGGTCAGGATTTTTACGTTCCGGCTTTCGAAGTGAAGCTGCAGGGCCGTCCCGTTGGCCAGGACGTCATCAAGGACATCCTTTCCGTCTCTTATAAGGACAACATTCAGGAGTTCGACACTGTCGACATCACCATCAACAACTGGGACGCCGAGAAGCGCGCCTTCAAATTCAGCGATTCCGATCTCTTTGATCCCGGCAAAGAACTTGAGTTAAAGATGGGTTACTACGGCAGCAGTGGTCTGCGGCCCATGTTGAAAGGGCAGATCACTTCCCTACGTCCTTCCTTCCCCAATTCCGGCGCCTCGACGCTCACCATCAGCGCCCTCAATACTCTTTACAAGTTGCGCACTAAACAGGAATCGCATGTCTACGAGGATCTCACGGACACGCAAATCGCCCGGAAGATTGGCTCTCGCCTGGGAATTCAGGTCAGCGGCGAAGACTCCGGCGAACAAAAGCTGAAGTATCTGATCCAGGACAATCAGTACGACATCATTTTCCTTATGGGCCGCGCCCGCCGTATCGGTTACGACCTCTTCATAGAAGAAAAAGACGGCCAGAGCACCCTCAATTTCAAGCGCTCCACCGACGTTCGCCGCCTCACCTACCGCCTCACTTACGGAAAATCTCTCAACGAGTTCCAGCCAGAACTCACTACCGTTAACCAGGTTGGAAAAGTCACCGTGCGCGGCTGGGACGCGGCCCAGAAGAAGCCCATCAACTACACCGCCACACGCGACCAGATCGTCACAAAAGGCGTTGGCGCCAAGGGCGGCCAGTCAAAGATTGATCAATCATTCAAAGACAAGGCCGAGATCGTCGCCACTAAACCCGTCGAAAGTCAGGCCGAAGCCGAATTGCTCGCTAAACAGATCCTCGAAGGCATCGCAAAAGAAATGGTCAAGGGTACCGGATCCATCGTCGGCCTTCCAGACATTCGTGCCGGCGTAGCCCTCGAAATCGACGGCCTTGGCGATCGCTTCAGTGGTCGCTACTTCGTCGTAGCCACCACCCACACGATTGGCGACAGCGGCTACGCCACTCAGTTCGAATGCCGGCGAGAGGAACTCTAGATGCAACACGTACAGCGGGAAAACGGCATTTTGATCGGCGTGGTCACCGACCTCAAAGACCCGGACGGGCTCGGCCGTGTGCGCGTCCGCTTTCCTTATTTGGAGGATCAGCTGAGCACCTGGGCCAAGATTTGCTCCCCCATGGCCGGCAAGAATCGCGGCCTCTTCTTCCGTCCCGAAGTCGACGACGAACTTCTGGTTGCTTTCGAAATGGGCGATCCGCGCCGCCCCTACGTGCTCGGAGCCCTTTGGAGCAAGACCGACACTCCGCCCGCCGACGACGGCAACAAAGAAAAAAACAATTGGCGCTTTATCCGTTCACGCTCGGGCCATGTCTTCAAATTTGACGATACCAACGGTGCCGAGCGAATTGAACTCATCGACAAGGATGCAAAACTCAAACTCGTCATCGATACCGCCGGCGACAAAGTGCAGATCGTCTGCAATTCCGGCAGCGTCGAAATAAAAGCCTCCTCCGGCAAAATTCAGATTGACGCTAGCACTGCGGAAATCAAGACCTCCGGCGACATGACCCTGCAAGCCGGCGGTCAAATGACCATCAAGGGTAGCGTCGTCAACATCAACTGAGGAATTGACATGGGACAACCGGCCGTAAAACAAGGCGACAAGATTACCGCGATGGACATCCATCTCATCCAGCCGCCGGGCACCAGTCCGCCCGTCCCCACACCCCATCCTTTCAGCGGCATCATCGACGGCAGCCTCAGCAGCAACGTCAACATCATGAACATGCCCGCCGCGACCGTCGGCAGCACCGCCACCAATACGCCTCCGCACGTCCCCATTGGTGGCACCTTCGTCATTCCTCCGTCCAATCGCGGCTCCATCATCAAGGGTAGTGCAACGGTCTTGATCAACAACAAGCCAGCCGCTCGCTCCGGCGACACCGCGCTCACCTGCAACGATCCGGTGGACGCGCCCGTCGGCACGGTGGTGGCAGTAGGAACGGTGCTCATCGGTGGCTGAACAAGATCCACAATTTCTCGGTACCGGCTGGCCCTTCCCTCTCAAACCGGATGCCACCGGCAGCTTTTTCTTCGTTTCCGGACAAGAAGCCGTCAGCGAAGGCATCGAGATTATCCTGGGCACGAGTCCCGGTGAGCGGCAGATGCGCCCGGAATTCGGCTGCGATATTCACGAGCTTGTCGGCGAAGCGAATACCGCGGCTCTACGCGGTATGGTGGCGCAAAAAGTTCGCACCGCGCTGAGCCGCTGGGAACCTCGCATTGACGTGCTCGACGTCCGCGTGGACTCACCCGACGAGCGGAAGAACCAGATCAACATCGCCATCGACTACCGCATTCGCGCCAACAACGCCATTTTCAATCTCGTCTACCCATTTTTTTTGACTGAAGGAACTCAGCTCTAGGAGTCCGGGATGCCGCTTTCTAAACTGGAACCGATTCTCGACGATCGCACCATGGAGGACATCTTCCGCGATCTTCGCCTGCGTATCCCCCGCTACAACAAGCAATGGACCAATTTCAACGACAGCGATCCGGGCATCACTGTGCTTCAGCTGTTCTCCTGGCTCTCCGAAATGATGCTCGCCCGCATGAACCGCATCCCGCTCAAGAACTATATTAAATTCCTTCAACTGCTGGGCATGGAGCTTGCCCCGGCAAACCCGGCCACCGCTCACCTCACGTTCTTCACCAAAGCCAATCAGATTGCCGATCCCGTGCCGGAGCGCGCTCAAGTCTCCGCGCAACTCTCGGACGGTGGGCTCCCCGTTATCTTTGAGACCACTCGCGCCCTGGATCTCATCCAAGCGCCCCTCGCCGTCGTCGGCGTCCTCAACAACGGCAACCTTGTAAACGTTACCCCCGCGAACGACAAGCCGGACACGAAATTCCGCCCCTTCGGCTGGTTCGCGGGACTCGGCAGCGCCCTCTATTTCGGCTTCGACAAGGTCGAAGGACTCGTGCCCTTTCCGGAAGAGATGACCTTCCGCGTTTTTCTTCCTGTAAGCCTGATGCCGCCTCAATCGCAGCGCACCAACGCCCCTGCGGTCCAGTCGCCCGTCACCATCGTGTGGGAGTACCGTCCGCGCGACGGTGCCGATTGGGAACGATTAAACCTCTTCGAGGACGAAACCGGCGGATTCCTTCGCGAGGGTTATGCTCGCGTTGAAGGGCCGCGAGACATCACCCTTTCCCTGGAATCGCGTCTTGGCGCTGATCCGCGCTATTGGATCCGTGCGCGCATTGACAGCGGCAGCTATCCGGGTGGCGTTGGCCCGGAGATCGATTTCATTCGGCCTAACACCGTGCTGGCGGAAAATCTTGTTACCGTGCGCGCCGCCATTCTCGGCGAAAGTGACGGCCAGTCCGGCGAAACCTTCCAACTTCCGTTCGCGCCCGTGCAGCCCGGTTCACTTTCCATCATCACCGAGCAAAACAATCAAACGGAACCTTGGCGGAGAGTCGACGATTTTCTTAGCGCCGGCCCACAGGACACCTGGTTCACGCTGAACGCTACGGAAGGTTCCATTCTTTTTGGCAATGGTGACCACGGACGGATTCCCGAAGCGGGCGCGCTCATTATTGCGGATTCCCTTCGCTACGGCGGCGGCGCTCGCGCCAACAATGCCGGCGCCGGCAGCATCACCGGGATGCTTTCCGTTATTTCCGGCGTCGACAAAGTCACCAATGAGCGTCCCGCCGTCGGCGGCGGGGACGAGCAATCCCTTGACGACCTGCAAGCTATGGCTCCCAGCCGCTTGAAACGCCGCGACCGCGCGGTCACTCCGGAAGACTTCATCGCGTTTGCCAAGGAAGCGGGCGGCGTCACAAACGCCACGGCAATCGCTAACGCTCATCCGGATTTCCCGGGCGTCTCTGTGCCCGGTGCGGTCACCGTCGTCATCGTGCCGGATACCGGTGGCACGCCTCCTCTTCTTTCGAGTGATCTCATCGCTTCTGTCTGTTCCCGCCTGGAGCCCCGTCGCCTCATCACCACCGAAGTGTATGTCAAAGGTCCGGAATACAAAGAGATTCGCGTGGAAGCGTTTGTCGAAGCCGCCCCCAGCGCCTCCTTTGATTCGATTGTCCGCAACGTCAAGAAGGCCCTCGGCAAGCTGCTTGATCCCAAAACTTGGATTTTCGGAGCCGATCTCCACCCGACAACAATCTTCAAAATTGTTTTGGAAGCCGATCCCGGCATCGAGAGCGTTCGCGTTCTGAATCTTTACGTCGATGGCCGCCTTCGTGAAGGTCTCGACCAAATCCAACTGAATCCAGGTGAGCAGCTTTATGGCGGCGAACATTTGATTGTGGTTACGCCAGCCAAGGATCGCTAGGAACTTATGCCCACGGACGTTCAAAAATCGTGGTTGCTCGGCGGTGGCTACGATTGGCGCGCTTTCGCATCGGCGAACGTTGACATCGACAAAAGCGCCGGGATTTCCCTGCGTAAAACCCGCGTAATTCCACCGCCTCCCTCCCCTAAAGCGATCCCTTCGCCACGTTACTTGTTCGCTCGCCTTGGCTATGACATCGATCGTGGAAAGCGCGAAATCCGCGCTTATACCCTGGACGGCAGACTCCGTCATCGCTGGGGCCCGCGCGATTCAGCCGGCAACTTTGTTCCTGCAACGGACTCTAACGCGTGGGATCCGGTGGATATAGTGGGTGACACTAACTGCGTCTTCATTCTCGAGCGCAATTATCAGACTGTCTTCAAACATTCCTTCGGGCGGGAATCTCTCTCGATACTCTTTTCCTCGGGCAACACCGATTCCCGTTGGTCCCGCATCAGCCTCGACGACAGCGGTTGCCTGCTGCTTTTCGATGACCTCAAGCCGAACGCTGTCTCTCGCTACAGCCGCACCGGCAAATTCCTGGGCATTCTGAAAGCTCCCTGGCCCCCGCAACCCTCCACTGCATCCGCGACCCCATTGCCAACTCGCGAACCTCCCCCAGGCGAAACTCCTTTTTATTCCACCGACGGCTATTGGATGAGCAAGCCTCTCGACAGCGGCATTTACAACTGCCCCTGGCATCGCATTGAAATGACACTTCCCCAACTGCCGCCCGGCACGCAAATTGACGTCCAGGTCTTCGCCTACAAGACTCCCGATCTTGCTCCACTGAATATGCGCGATCCTCGTTGGATCTCCACGTACTCCGTCGTCGCGCCCATCCAGCCTCCTCCCGTCCCTTTTAAGTCGGAGAAATCGCGCGTCGATGAGTTTCTGATTCAAGCCTCTCCGAGCCAGTTTCTTTCCATTCTCATCAAGATTCATGGCGACGGCTTTACCACTCCGGTAATTCAGAAACTGCGCGTCCACTTCCCCCGCGAGTCCTATCTCTCCTATCTCCCTCCTCTCTATTCCGGGAACGAACCCATGCGTGCGTTCCTGGACTCCTTCCTCGCCGTCTTTCAGACCGAATGGGACGAATTCGACCAGCGCGTGGACGATTCCACCGCGTTGTTCGATCCCGCTGCGGTCCCCGAAGGTGTCCCGATGAACTACCTGGCTAGCTGGCTGAGTTTGTCCCTCGAGGGCACGTGGACCGGCGAGCAGAATCGTCTTCTTCTTAAAGCCGCTCCCAAAATCCAACCGCTTCGCGGGACGGCTGCGGCTCTGCGCGCTTACGTCGCGGTCTACCTGGAAAATTTCGCCGGCGTTTCCCCCGATGCCCTCTCTCAAACCTCCTTCCCTGCCTTTCTGGAAGGCTTCCGCGAACGCCAGTACCTGGAGCTCTCGCAAACCAGCAGTAAGCTCGGCCATGCTCAACCCCTTTGGAGCGACTCGGTCGTGAAGCGACTGCAACTCGGCGGCATCGCTCAAGAAGGTCAGGTCGACCTCGTTTCCACAGGCGACCCCCAGGACGACTTCTTCCAGCATTTTGCCCATCGCTTCCGCGTTTATGTGCCGGCCGCATGGGTGCGCACCGCGGACCAGGAGAGTCTGATCCGCCGCGCCATCGAAGCCGAAATGCCTGCTCATCTCCGATACGACCTTTGTCTTGTCGAAGCTGGTTTCCGCGTTGGCATTCAATCCACTGTCGGCCTGGACACCATCGTTGGCGGTTTGCCGCCTTGGCGCCTTCCCTCCGAGCCTAATCTCGCGGCTCCGAGCCTTCCTCCTCTTAATAGGCTGGGGTACGGCACGGTCCTCTCCTGCATTCCCGGAGCGGGGCCAGCGATTCTTGATGGCAAAGCTCGAGTGGACGGCTGGATTTTGGATTGAACTGAAGGAGAACCTCGAATGGACGCCTCCAAGAAAGATTGCTGCAAGCAAAAAAGTGATTGCGACGAATTGATGCTCGAGCGCATGCACTATTTCATGGGCCGGCACTTGACGGCGCGCGACTTCACCGACGAGCAAGCCTACCATCGCAGTCACCGGCTCTTTCACAACCGCATCCTGCACGGCTGGGGTGTGGTTTGCGGGCTAAATGTTCGCCAGCACCCTCAGGCCCAGTGCCACGACCGCTACGTCGAGGTTTCCCCCGGAATCGCTCTGGATTGCTGCGGCCAGGAACTGATTGTGGAGTGTTGCGCATCATGCGTCGCGCAGAAACTTCCGGAGATTCCGTGGAAAGACTACAAAGAGACTCACCCACTTCTCCTTCTTTGCCTTTCGTATGAGGAATGCAAGATCGATCCGGTGCCGGTGCTGCACAACGAAGGCGATTGCAGCAATGCGAAGACCGAGTGCGGCCGGTACCTCGAGGGCTGGAAGCTGTGCTGGCACTGGATTGCAAAATCCGAGTTGACTAAATACCGGTGGGACAATCAGTACGGCGAGTGCCCGCCCGACCAGCCGCCCTGCGGCCAAACTAACCCGCCGCCTCCGGGACAATCCTCTCCCACCTCACAGCAGCAGGGTGCGTCAGCAAAAATCGGCCACCCTCAAGTCGCTCATGGTGAGCCATGTTGCAAAGACGATTGTGGAGATCCATGCGGTGAGGGTTATCACAGCTGCGTCGAGCCCAATTGTCCGCCAGGGCACTGCGTTCCGATCGCGCTGATCTGCGCCAAGCCAGGCCAGCCCGTTCTGGACAACCAAATTCTTTTACGCGGGCGCCCCGAGCTTCCTTACGGACCGCAACGGCTCACCCACATCGTGCAAATCAATTGGCCACATGGCGGAATCATTAGCCCGGCATGGTTCCGGGATCACGACGGCCGTTTAACCTTGAAATTCGACCGCAAGCTTCAACCGCAACCTGAGAGTGAATATCCCGGACCGAGCGGCGTCAACGAGGCCACATTCGTCGTGCAGGTCGGCGAACTGTATGAAGATCTGGACTTTGTGCCGTTCTGCGAGCCGCCGCACCTTCTGGGCAGTGGCTGCGAAGCGGAATACCACGTTGAAAGCCGCAAATTTCACCACGAGCACTACGACTTCCTCGAAGACCACACGCTCTGGATCACCGTTAAGTGTGATTTCCTCTACGACTGCCACGGCGTCCGAGTGGATGGCAACAACGATGGCGTTGCCGGCGGTACGTTCGAGAGCTGGGTCTCCGTCGTTTCCGAGGAAAAATATGAACAATTGAAGAAGGAAGGGAAGCTATGACCACTGCACAAATGGTCCAGAACATGGCCAATCCGTCGCACCGCTGCAGTTGCGGCTGTTCAGACTGTCAGGGTGAATGCTGCAGCCTTGAATGCCTTATCCGCCCCAATTTCTTCTGCGGGCAATTACTTACGGACCGCGACCTGAAAGTGTTCGTCGACTGGGTCTCGGCAAAGTCGGCCCTGCAGCGATTTCGCGAGGGCTGGGGCGTCGTTTGCGGTCTGGAGACGACTTGCAGCCACAAGGACATGGAGCACAATCGCGTCTATGTCGGCGAGGGCTACGCGGTGGATTGCTGTGGGCGCGACATCGTCGTCTGCGAGCCGATTTGGTATGACTTCCAGTGCGACGCCGTCAGCGATCCCTGTTGCCGGGAGAAGAAGGTCAACCCTTCCTACCGCCCGACGATTTCGCAGCGCACGCCTCCTCCCGGTACCGCCGTTCTCGGTTCGATCCCATGGGAAGAACTTCGCGCCTTCGAACTTTGCCTCGTTTCCGATGAACAGATGAGCGGTGGCCAGCGGGCCATGGTTCGTGGCAATTGCGCGCCCATGGACGACTGCCAGTTCACGCGTGTCAAGGAAACCGGGAAACTAGTGGCCAAGGAAGTGGCCGACCCGTTCGCTCCCGGCGTCTCTCATAACGTTGATGTGTACCGGCAAAAGCTTCGCGCTTTCTGGGAAGCAGTGCAGAGCAACAGTGCTACACCTCTGAGTCTACTGACGTTCCTGGCCGGGACGCTGCACAGCTTTTGCTTCATCGAAGACTGGCTGTGCAGTCTTTCTGCTCAGACTGGCCCCAACTGGCGGCTGAGTGTCATTCCCTACATCATTCAAGACTTCCGGAATCACTATTTCTTGTGCTCGTGTGTTTCCTGCGTGGGCAATCCCTGCGACGGCGATGGCGTACCGCTGTCCCGGGTCTGGATCTGGGACCGCAGGGACGCTAACTGCAAGATGTGCAAGGTCGTGTACATCGAATCTCAGCCTCCTTACCGCCGGCCGCTTTCGCGCGCTTGCCGTCCCACGGAACCAGGGTGCCTCGATATTTCGCGCTACATCTGGCGGGACAAGGACGAAGTCCTCGAAGAACTCCGGCGCATGGGATACGACAACATTTCGCAGAAGGATTCAGGCGCAAGTGATATTTCTGTCCTGGAAAAAGAAATCTTGTGTATCCGGCACGGAGACAAGGCGCTGATGCACTACTATCCCGATCCTTACGGAACGCTTCGCGTCTTGGCCTTCCAGGCTTTGTAACATTATGAGCGTCCCTTCGCGCTTGCTTTTTCGTGAACGTCAGTTGCTCCGCGCTGCCGATCTGCAGACCGAGCAGCAATACCTCCTCGGCCTGGCGGGTCGTCATCAAGTAGCTCCTCACGCTTGGGGAATCGTGCGCGGTCTCTCCATTTTACTGCAAGGCGACGTGGCAACGGTACGGCCTGGTCTAGCGATTGATGGGTACGGCCGCGAGCTCGTTGTTTTTCAGCCGGTGCGACTCACCTTTTCCCAGCAGACCTCGCCACAATACGTTTACCTCTACTATTGCGAGCGCCCGAAAGGCGCGTGCGGATCGGTCCCAAATCCGCGCTTCCAGGATTCCGCGGAAGCGCAAGTCAGCGCAACGGCTTCGCCAATTCCCAGTGACAATCCCAATCTAACCTCGGCGACGGCTGCCGGCGGCATCATCGGCGCGGTCCCGTGGCCGGTGCTTCTCGGGATCATCAAAGCGCGCAGGGACGCGAGCTTGCACGTTCATTATTCTCATTGCGTCTATACGCGCCTCCGCGCTTCACTCATTTGTTCTCCTGCGGGTGGCACCGTCGTACGAGTGGGCCCGGAGAATCTTGCCGATCCATATAATTTAGGCATTTCGTTACGAAACGCCGCGAGTAATTTTCAGAAACGATTTGCCATTGACCGCGATGGCGATGCCATTTTTTGGGGAAATCTGATTCTCACCAGCGCCCAGCGCGGCGCCTTGCTGCCGACGCTAATCGATGGTGTCTTTCTGAAGGTGCAGGTCAAACCCAACGCTGCCGGCGTAGTTCGCGTGCAAACAAGCTTCACGCCCTCCACTATGACTCTGCACTTTCGCGTCAGCGGTACGGCTCAGGGGACGGCGGACGATATTCTGAAGCTCGACATCTCATTCTCAGCGACGCAACGGAAACAGGCCATCCGAAACTTCAACAAGAGTTCATCCTCGGTCGTTTTAAAAGAGGCCGATCTCAAATCCCAGAAAAAGAGTGCTGGGCTCCGTAGATTGTTTGCAGGTGTGCCTCCGCCCAAGCCTGCCACACCGGTCCTTGATGATCGCCTGCTGACGGTCGATTTCACAGGCGCGGACCTTTCCTTTGTTCCGGAAGACGTTCCAACACTACTACCTTGCGATTGCCTGACGCCAGTAGACCATCCGGAATTGCTACCGGAAGGCTTCATATTTCTCCCTGGCGCCAATCCTCCAGCGCCGCCGGCTCGTGACCTTTACAGCCTGCATCAGGAACCGAAGGACCAATTACCCTCCGATGAACTTCGAATCTCCGGCGGAGCCAAAAAAGACGGCGACTTTAGCCGCCGCATCGTTGTGTCGGGTCAGAATAAGAACGGTTTTATTCCGCTCCTGGCTTTTCGTGGCAACGGCAGCCTCGCGCTTCCAGGGGATCTTTCCACCGCAGCCGTGGCATCTCACCTTCTCTTCGTTGTTGGAGGAACCGCACAGCTTCCGATCGTCAAACCAGATCCTCGCGATCCTCTCTTCAACTATCTTCTTGTGCTCGCGTTTATCCAAGGCATCATGACCGCGAGCTCTCAGTTAGTAAAGGTGGATTTTCCAAGTTTCCCTACCTTCTTCGAAACAAACCAGAACTTGGACTATATGTTCTCGCTGCAAAACCTGAGCACCACCGAACCGCTCAAGCCCGACAAGTGCTCCGAGACAATCGTCACGAATACTCTTTCGGTTTTTGGGACTGTTCCATTCACCACGACCTTACAGCCTTCTGCAGGTCCGACGGCTGTACAAGTCAGTCATCCGCCCGGCCAACTCCCCGCGGGAGCCACTTCCCTTCAGGTGGAGATAGATGTCTCCATGAAACTCGGCAATCTGAGCGTTGCCGGCAAAAAACGATCACCAACAGTTCCCATCCTGCCAAGTCCGGCGGCGGATCTTTCCGGTTTGACCGACCCAATCCCACACGGAACACAATTTCCAGTTGCCATAACAAATACATCTCCCGTTGATTTGGTCCTGACCGTCGCGCAACTGACTGCGCCGGGGGCTGTCCAGAATCTTCTGGGCATCGGCAGTCCACCGCTGACCGTGCCGGCAGGCCAGTCAATAGCGCTGCCGGTCCAAGCTGGGGCGCCCGCTGCCGCTGCTGCCAACGTTCAATTCACTGTGCAGATCACTTACCACTGGATGTTTGCGGGCAGTCCCAGCAGCAACAGCTCTCTCACGTTTTCCAAGACCGTCACGGTCAGCTGAAAGCGAGGCGCATCGTGGACAACTCAACTCTGCCATCACGCGTTCATTATTTTCCGCAGCAGTATTTGCGACGCCAGGACTTTTCCGACGAGCAGGCTTACCAGGTAGCATTGCGCCGCCGTCATAACATCGCTCATCACTCCTGGGGAATCGTCATCGGTCTGGACCTCGCGGTGGAAGAAGGTCAACTTCTGGTTCGTCCCGGCTTGGCGATCGATGGTTACGGTCGCGAATTGTTTCTCCCGGCGAAATTTCCAATTTCGACCGGCGAGTTCACGCGCCTGGGCTCTAATCGTCTGGATGTGTGGCTCAACTACGACGCCATTCCCGGCTCGCAACCGCCTCCCGGATATCTCTCGTGTGATCCTTCTCATCCTGACGCGTACTATCGCACCGACGAAACGCCGCGCATTTCGCTTGAGCGCGCGCCGGTTAGCCGTGTCAGGCCGCGCCAGCCAAAACCGGTTCCCCCGGCGTTAGTCAACTCTCCTGCCCAGCTGTTGACTCCGGATGACCCCCTCGTCCTGTGGCCTGTTTATCTCGGCCGGCTCAGCTTCCAACCGGACGAAACCGATCCGCTAAAACAGGTTCTCATCGACGCTACCGATCGCCCCTACGCGGGCATCGTTGCCGAAACCATCGACCATCCCGCGAACGCCACTCGGGTTGAAGTCGGCCGCATCTCGGACCGTCCGGATCAGCGGACTATCGCGGGCACGACGGTTACCTACAACAAGACTGCCTCACGAGGCTTTGCCGTGTTCGTTCCGCCCCCGGACGCCGATCCCCAGGCCGCCAGCATGCAGCTCGACCCGCGCTTTGAGATCGATACCAGTGGAAAGAATTTTTTGCGCGGCGCGACCACGCTACACGGAAATCTCGAGATGGCCGGTGGGTCCGTTCAGTTCACGGATCCCGCTCATGTCGATGACACCGTCATACGCGCCAACCCATCTATTTATCGTGCCTCGGTAACCTCCAATGATGAGCTGCGCATCGATCTCGGCGACCTTTCCAAGAATCCTGTCTTTGTGATCGGATTCACCGGCGACGACGGCACTTTTAGGCCGTCTTTGAAACTCACCTACGTCGTCCCTGACGCTTCGCCCGACCCCCAGCCAATCGTAACCGTCTATGGGGACCTCGTTCTCAACGGCCTGGTTCAGTCGCCAGACGTTATTTTTCGTTCGCTGAGCACGGAAGCGCTCAACGCTCTCATTTCCAGTTTCCAGGCGGGCGTGATCGCCGCCGGCGGCCACTAGCTCTGGTTTCACAAGGAGGTGCGTCATCCAGACGCGGATCGGTCGGCTTCATCTCGCTATTCGAACGCCGCGGGTGTCTCCAGGGGTGACCGTGGCCGTCCATTCGCTCGAGCGGGTAGCCCGCGAGCGAATCGAGGAAGTTTGCGACCGTGCGTTTGAAGAAACTTTTCAAAACGATCCTTCCGTGTTTGTCGTCCGCAAGGTGCAAACCCATGTGGCGGTGCTAGCCCCGCCGGCGGCTCTCGAGTCCCGCCTCGCTGAGCAGTGGGGCGCTCGTTTGTGCGCCTCAGTGGTTCGCGTGATCGCTTCGACATCGAACGATGAAAACGTCGTTCGGTTTGAAAATCAGGCGGCATTTGTTTCCAGCTTCCTTTCCGATTTCGTTGCGGGAACTGCCTGGGATCACTGGTATCACCGCGCGTTCCGCGTCCATCGGCGGCTTGCAGTTGACGAGGCCATCCTCGCCGTGCTTATCGAGAACCAGGATTGTCTCAGCCAGATCTTGCACCGTCTGGCGAAAGCCAATGCCCTGGACGCGGTGCTTCATGCTCTCGGGCCCGAGGGACAGCATGTGTTGTGGACTCGCGTCTCTCGCCTGACCTCTGGTCCGTTGTCCGAAGATGCGCTCCGTATTTTCGTCCACAGCGCTTTTGACCTGGCTGATTCTCTTTCGGTATGGGCGGCTTCCCCCCCCTCGGAGCGAGATTTCCTTCGCGGCTATCTCGTTACCCATCCGGCTGGCCCCAATTGGATCGAACCCTCTTCGCTCGCTTCCGCGGTGGCCGACGTTTTTCGTGTGCTCCTCCGCGATGGCTGGCTGTCGATCCCAGATGCCTCCCACCAAGATATGCTGGCCAAGCTGGACTCAGCTCTCAATTCTTCCTACGACTGGTTGGACAAGTCTTATCTGAAGAATTCTCTCGCTGCGCTTCTTTCTCCCGCATCGCCGGAGAGAATCGTGCGCTCCTCCACGCTTCGTCCTCCACTTCCCACTCCAGCGCAACTGCGCCTGCTTCGTTCTCTTCTTGCTGCCATCCAAATTCGGCGCTGCCATTTGGAGCCTGCTGATAAGTCCGTCCATTCGCACCTGCTGCGCATTCTCGCCGCGCTCGCCTCAACCGAAACAATTGCCAGTCAGGCCACCATTCAGCTCATCGAAAGCATAGTGGAAGCGTGGGTCACGCTGCGGACTTCCGCTGAAGGTGATTCTGCTCTGTTGAACTTGCGCCGTGGCCAACTTCATTTCCTTCTCACTCGGTTATCGCCTTCCGAAAAGATCCGCCTTCAACCCCATCTTGAATCGGTCGCCAACGCCGGCGAGCCCGCCATCGCCGTTGTCGAAGAACTTCTGCGACAGTACCCTTCCATCCCGCAGGCGCCGGCTCTTGCAGAAATCAACTCGGCCTGTGGCGGTCTCTTCCTCCTGGTTCGAACGGTTCAGGACCTTCGCCTCTCTACTTTGCTCAAAGAGAGCGGATTCGATTCGCTTGAGCCAATGCTGGTGGCGCTTGCCATTCGAATATCTGGTCCGGCGGCGGCCCTGGACGGCAACTTCGATGCCGGGGCAGCCCTCTGGGCTGGCATCAAGGCGGAGGAATCCTCTTTTCATTTGTCGCGCCTGGCAACGCTTGCCTCTCAGCTGTTTCGCGACAACCTCGCTGAACTGGTCGCAGCCCAGCGACTGGTCGAAACATTCTCATCGGCGGACTTCGTGGACCAGCCGCTTCCCATAGCCCTGCCTCCAGAAGTTGCGAACGTTGTTGATTTCGCGGCTGCTTCTTTGCTCCACGGTTGGGCGCGGTGGCTTCCTGGCCTCTCTCGGTCAAGTGTTCGCCTCCTGCTCGAACAATTCGTGCGGCGCTCCGCCATTCTTCATCTCTATTTAGACCGCATCGAGGTAAGTCTTTCACCCGGCCCGCTCGACGCAATTCTGAAAATGGCCGGATACCTTTCGGATTCGCCCAATGCTTCATGGCTCGGCAATCGGTTTGTCCGATTCCGGACCGCTTCTTAGGTGAGCCATGGAAACCATGACCCTTCCCGATATCGTCCTTCGCGGTCCTTACTTGCAAAGCATCGACCATGTCCACGATGAACTCACCCGCATCGAGCTCCTCGTCCGAGCTCAAGTCGTCCGCTGGCAAATGTCCTCCGCTTGCGCCGGCCCAGAGCGCGACTGGGGCATGGTGCTGGTCTCCCGCGACGAAGTGGACCACTACTTGAAATCTTCCATCGAAGCCCCCGGTACTCTTCCCGCCGCGGTCTGGAAGTGTGTCAAGCCCTGGTGGGATCAAGCCGATCAGCTCCGCGCGCAGATCGACAAACACTGCAAGAACCATCCCTCCCATGATCTCCGCCTTGACGCACTCACTGCTCTTTTCAATCTCAGCTCCTCCGAAAAAGACATCCTTCTCCTGTGTCTCCTCGCGGAATCCGGCGAACGCTTCCGTCGCCTCTTCGCCTACCTCCAGAACGATGCCTCCCGTCAAACGCTCAATCTCGATCTCATCGCTCAAATTCTTCGCGATTCACTACCTTCCTCCGCCAGCGTCCGAGATCTCTTTACTCCCTCCGCGAATCTCCTCCGCCATCACCTTCTCGTCGTCAACCTAGACCCCGCTTCCCCCGATCCTCTCCTCTCCCGTTTCGTCCGCATCGACGATCGCATCGCCTCCTATCTTCTTGATTCCGATGCGCCGGACTCCCGCCTTTTTGGAATCCTGCAGCCTTCTAGACATTCCGTCGTCGAACCCATCTATGTCCGCGAAGACGCCCGCGAACTTCTTGAGCAGCTTCCGGAGTCACTGTATTTCCGTCTCCGTGAACAGCACGAAACTGTCCGCCTCTTTCTTTCCGGACCCGATCCCCGCCTCGCCGCAAAAGTCGCTCGCAGTGTCTCCGTAGCTCTGCAACTTCCTCTTCTCGAATTCGATGTCGCCGCCGCTCTCCGCAGCAATCAGCCCTTTGAGCTGCTTATCGATCTCGCTTATCGTGAAACCCTTCTCGCAGGCGCCGCCCTTTTCTTCCATTCCGTCGAACCCATTCTCGCCGCGGATGCCGATCGTTTCCGGTGGGATTACCTCCAGTCCTCGGCCGCTTCCTTCCCCGGCCTCTCCATCGCTGCCGCCGACTCTCTCGCCATTCCGTCCGGCTCCGTCAGCGACGCGCACTTCTGGGTCGTCGATCTGCCTTTGCCGGACTATCGCACCCGCAGAGCCCTTTGGCTCGGCGAATTGCCTCTCCATGTCGACTCCTCACTCACCGATCCTGATCGCGAACGCCTGGCTTCCGATCTCGCCTCCTCTTTTCAAACTACTCAAGCCCAGATCGAAGACGCTCTCCTGGGCGCTTCCAATCTCGCTCGCCACGAATCGCCATTCGCCTCGCAATCCGCTCCCAATCATCTTTTCGAAGCCTGTCGCCGCCAGGCCAGCAAGCGTCTCGTCACCTTCGCCCAGCGCATCGAACCTCGCCCTTCCCTTTCCATCTCCGATGTCGTTCTTCCCGAACCCAACAAACGCCAGCTTCTCGATCTGCAGAATCGCATCCACTACCATCGCGAACTCCTCAGCCGTTCCGGACTAGACGACTCCATGCGTCTCGGCAAAGGCATCCTCGCCCTCTTCGCTGGTCCGTCCGGCACCGGCAAAACCATGTCCGCCGAGGCTCTCGCCAGCAGCCAATTTGTTGATCTATACCGCATCGACCTCTCCGCCGTTGTCAGCAAGTGGATCGGCGAGACCGAGAAAAATCTCAGCCGCATTTTCTTTGAAGCCGAGAGCTCGAATGGATGGCTTTTCTTCGATGAAGGTGAAAGCTTGTTCGGCTCCCGCGGAGATATTAAGCACGCTCAGGATCGCCTTATGAATCTTGAGGTCAACTATCTCCTCCAGCGCATCGAGGAGTTTTCCGGCGTCGTTATCCTGGCCACCAACTACCGCAACAATATCGACGACGCTTTTCTTCGCCGCATCCACGCCGTTGTCGAATTTCCTCAACCCAATGCCCAGTTCCGCCTCGCCATCTGGAAAAAGCTCCTCCCTTCCCCGGAGCTTCGCGACTTCGACGATCAACAACTCCGCAAACTTGCCGCTCGCTTCGAAATCTCCGGCGGCAATATTCGCAACGTCGTTCTCGACGCCATGTTCCGTTCTTACGGTACGCGCTCCAGCGTCCTCACGCTCCGCCATCTCGTCGACGGCATGGCGCGCGAGTGCCAGAAACTCGGTCGCCCCATCCTCGCTCCCGAGTTTGGCGAGCAGTTTTACGCCTGGGTCGTCGAGGACATTCTCGATCCCAAGCCCATCTCGAATGCGGTCGTCACCTGATGGCAATGGCAGAAAAAACGAAAGCGCACGAGTCTCGGCATCTCGAGAAGCCGCACACGCATCCTTTCGCGCGCGCTCCCCTTGTTCCCACGCACCAAAAACTCAAGTCCGAACTTGGCCCGCCACCACAGACCGCTACGCCCGCCGAACGTGCCCGCGCCAGCATCTCCCTGCAACATAGCGTTGGTAACGCCCGCGCCGCTCAAGTCCTCCACAGTGATCCACTCTCTCCGCATGCAGCGCCTCTCGCAGCACAACCTGCGCCCCGCAAATTTCCAGCGGAGCCGACAAAGTCAACCACTCACGCGGCAACTCATCCCGCAATGGTGCACCAGCAAGCGAGAGAGACTTCGGCCCCTCAGCCAGCTCACGCTCCGAAAGACAGGGCCATCGCCAAGATGGGAGCTCCACTCGCTCCCGCAGCTCACCACCCCATTCCTCACGCCATCCACCACACAACTCCTCACACGGCTCATCACGCTACGTCTTCAGCCGCTCCCCACTCCGCCGCGGCGACTGCCCACGCAGGCAAACCTCACCCCGGCCACCCTCACGCAAAATCCGCCGATCATTCCGCCGCGGCCCACAAGGAAGTGCCTACGCACGGCGACAAACACGCCACCTCACCGTCAGCTCACGCCGCCATAGCTCCTGCCGTTCATGCCCTGCATCACCGAGCCGCCGTTTCACGCAAGCATCCCTCGCCCGGAGCGCCCGTCGCCTCCGCCCAATCCTCCGCGAAGATCCCAGAGACGGAAAAGATGCGCGGCGGAGCGGCTCAAACCGTCGAGAATCTCCACGCCGCCGACGCGGAAAAGATCCGGCGCGACGAATTCAAAACCAAACTTAAAGAAGCCATCGAAAAGGCCACTCCCAAGCCCACCACCGAATCCCAAGCGGACAAGGTGATGAAAACGGGTGCCACCGAAGCCAGCGGCGCTTTGCGCGGTCAATTGGCCACCGAGCGCGACGCCGCCGCTGGTCCTCTCAAATCCGCCTCGACCACCGAAGCCTCGGCCTCGGACCAGCACGCCGATCCAAAAACCGATTTGCACCCCGAGACTGTTGGCGCTCCTCCCGCTCCCGTCTCCGCCGCTCCCATTGTTCCCGCACCGCTCCCCCCCGAGCAACTCGACTACTCCTCCGATCGTGCTCCCACCGATCGCGCCATGGCCGAGGGTGGCATCTCCAAAGAGCAACTCAAAAAAGGCAATGAGCCGGAGTTCAACAAAACCGTCGCCGACCGGGAAAATGTCGAGAAGAAAGAAGCCGCTGACGAGCCGAGCTATCGCAAATCCGAAGCCGTCCTTCAGGGCCGCGCTCATACTGCCGCGGATGCCGTCATCACTCACGGTCTCTCCTCCTTGCATGGCGTTCGCGGCTTGCACATCGGCAAAGTTGTCGGCCAACAGCTTGGCACCTCCACCAAGAACTCTATGGAGCGCCAGCGAATCACGCAGAAAATCGCCAGTATCAAGGACCAGGCCCACGCCGATGTCACAGGCATCCTGAAACTGATGGAGACGGGCGCCACCACCATCTTTGAGGCTGGCCTCGCACGGGCCGAGCAGGCCTACAAAGACACGTTCGAAGACGCCAAGGGGGGCCTCGGTACTTGGTTAACCACCTGGGGCAGCGATTGGGAAGAACTCATCGAGAATTCCCTCGGCAAAGCGCGCGTCGAGTATCTCCATCAGGTGGACATCGCCATCGACGACGTCGCCAATTTCGTAGATACCAGCCTCAAGGCCGCAAAAAAACGCGTCGCCGACGCGCGCACCGAAGTCAAAAACTTCGTGAAGGGCCTCGACCAGAGCGTCCAGCAATTCGGCGAGGAGGCCCTTCATAAGGTTTCGGCAGACTTTGACGCCATGGATTCGGAGATAGACCAGCATCGCGATGCCCTCGTCGATAAACTCGCCCAGCAGTACAAGGCCTCCTACGAGCGCATGTCCGCAATGGAGGAGAAACTTCGCGAGGAAAACAAGTCCCTCTGGCAGCGCATCTACGACGCCACTGTCGGTCTCATCAAGAAAATCCTCGCCTTCAAAGACATGCTCCTCAGCATTCTCGTCAAGGCCGCCGACGTCGTCATGGACATTATTTCCGATCCCATCGGTTTCCTCGGCAACCTGGTTTCCGGCGTCATGCTCGGCCTCAAGAACTTCAAAGACAATATTGGCGCTCATCTGAAAAAGGGTCTCATGGACTGGATCTTTGGCGCTCTCGGTGGCGCCGGCCTGAAGCTCCCAGAGAACTTCGACCTCGAGGGCATTGTCAGCATCGTTCTCCAGGTCCTTGGTCTTACCTACGCCAATTTCCGCGCCAGGGCCGTCGCCATCGTTGGCGAGCCCGTCGTCGCCGCTCTCGAGCAAGCCGCCGAAGTTTTCAAGGTCATCCTCTCCGAGGGCATTCCCGGCCTCTGGCGCTTCATCAAGGAAAAGTTGAACGACCTTAAATCCATGGTCCTCGACGCCATTTTTGACTTCATCAAGGAACGCGTGATCATCGCCGGTATCACCTGGGTCATCGGCTTGCTCAATCCCGCTTCGGCCTTCTTCAAAGCCTGCAAAGCCATCTACGACATCGTGATGTTCTTCATCAACCGCGGCTCGCAGATCATGGCCCTCGTAAACGCCATCATCGATTCCATGGCCGCCATCGCCAAGGGCTCCATCGGCGTCGCCGCCAAGTGGATTGAAGACGCCCTCGCCAAAGCCATCCCCGTCGCCATCGGCTTCCTCGCCAGCTTGCTCGGCCTCGGCGACATCAGTGGCACCATCAAGCAAACCATCGAAAAGGCCCAGGCGCCGGTCAACAAAGCCATCGACTGGGTCATCAACCTCGCGGTCAAAGCCGTAAAGGCCGTCGGGAAGTTCGTCGGTGGCGCGCTTGGTAAGCGCGACACCGCTCACGAGGACGACCCCGAAAAAGCGGCGAAGATTCAGGCCGGCTTGATCGCCTTGCACGCGGCGGGGGCTTCCGCGGCCCACGAGGGTGAACTCTCTCCCAAGGAAATCTCGAGCACAGTGAAGAAGGTCAAGTCCCAGCATCCTGTTTTCAAATCGCTCGCGGCCGTGCCTAAAGCCGATGGGTGGGAGTATGAATACAGTGCCAGCGAAAGTCGCCGTGAACCCTCGCCGCTACGTCGCCATTTTGAGGACGAGGAGGTGTATCAAATCATACGAGACGTGGCCAATCTGAGATTCGGCAAAGCGTCCAAGATTGCTGAAAAGCAGTCTAAGGCCGGGGACGAGTCTCTCGTGATCAAGCCGGGTCAGCAGCCCCTCGTACTTGCACCCAAGATACTTACTCGGGAAGATATACCTGAAAAGGGGAAGACCGTACGTATCGACGTGGGTGACGCGCCGGTCTTTGCAAAACAAGGGATTGGACCAGGCAACCTCATCGTCGCAGGCTTGGGCAAATACAGGGAGATCGCTGCTGAATTCGAGAGGCAAGGTTGGGATGGTCCGAAGGTTCATGCCTTGGTCATGCATGAGCTCAAGACCGGTGAAGGTCCTCTACCCATAAAGCGCTTCACCGCCCTCGTCTTCGGTGTGGAACCCGCTCGGCTGACGGTGGCGGGTGTCACGGGCCCATTCAGCTTGATAAGCATGGGTAAGGGCGAATCTCCGGACAAAATGCTTGGTCGCGAACCCGAGGGCAAGGAGCTACCAATTGGGGGTGGTAAAGATCCGGTTTCCATGGAAAAAGCCGCCAAGGCAGGTCGTCGGGCCGACGAGACCATAATCGAAGGTAAATCCTTCCCCGAAGGTACCAAAATCCAGGAGAGAACCGAGGAATTCGTTCAGAGAGTCGTGGACCTTACATACAATGTGTTGAAGGGCCAGCCAATCAAGTCGCCGGATACGTTGCGACTCCGAATTGTCGACCTGCTCGAACAATTCGACAAGGCTGCTGGAGTCCGTAGATGACTCATGTCGTCTTTAAGATCGGTCCGCTCGAGCAAGGCGCTGGGGACGTTTACGCTTATTTTGTCTATCCTGGGGATGTCGATCATCGAGCCTTCTTTGGCCATGATGATTCCTCCGTTCTGTCAGAAATTCTCGGCGTCTACTCGCCGGCCGAGTTGGCGTGCGAACCTCAACTCTCGGCGGCAGCTTCGCCACTGGGCATAGCCAGCCGGGAACTCACTCCGGACGAAGCCAAGCAAATCGGCGTCATGGCGTTCGAACTGGCGTTTCCTGGCCAGTTTAACCACATACACGCAGCCGCGTTTTTTCAACTCGCCGCGGCAAGCAAGCTGTTTTTCGAATCCGCGCCTTGGAATCGGCCGTTCGCTCGCCAGACAATTGGTATCGCTGCGACCGGAAGTGTGAAGCGCAGGCTTTCCGCTCGCATTCTTGGTTCGAAGGGCGCGTCGGTTGGACTCGCCCTCTACCCAAGTTCCCAGGCGATCGATCGAATCATTGACCTTTTTGAAGCTGGGAAATTTGAAGAAGCGGCGGACATCGAAACGCTGGGCCTCAGCCTTGAAAATGGCCCGCCGTTTGCAATCGACGCCATGCGCCGTGCTTACGGATTGCTTAAACTTCCCGCGCCACTAAGAATTGAGGCGGGTAAACGCGCAAGGTTGGACGATCTAGATTTTCTGCTGCTGGCGGCAGCTCTTCGGGCCGTTTCAGTGCTATCGAGTGAGAACAAAGAATCGAATTCTCAAGTACGTGTCGGTGAATCAGAAATCTTAGTTATGGCCTATCTGTTATAGCGTGAGCCCTGAAATCGGCTGTTGCATTGCTTCGACGCAATCGCGTTGCATCCATTTCAGAATCTCCTCAGGAAACTCGAACTGTTGTAGCAACGTGATTCTGTCACCCTAACGGCAACATAAAACTGTCACCCCCGCAAGGGTCCGGCGAGCGCGGCGTGTATTCCGCGGGGCTAAGGCATGGAGGTAAGCCGGCTCACCGGATCATGAATTCCAGCACGGAGGTACGTATGAGAAAAAGAGAACACATTCTTTTGGGCGGCGCAATTCTAGGCCTGGCACTGGGAGCTTCTCTCGCGTCGCGCGGGGCGGCACCTGGCGCAGAAGTCAGCGAACTGAAGGTCACGATTCGCGAATGGAACGTGCCCCACAAAGGGCGCGCATCCGCACGATCCGGCGGTCGGGCCGGATGGCGCGCTGTGGTTCACGGAACAGATGGCCAACAAACTGGGGCGGCTTGATCCGGCTACCGGAACGTTCAAAGAGTATCCGCTCGTTGAAGGGAAAAATTCGGGTCCTCACGGGCTGGTGGCGGACAAAGACGGAAACATCTGGTATACGGCGAATTTTGCCGGTTACATCGGGAAGCTCGATCCGCGCACGGGGAAGGTGACGGAATACAAGATGCCGGATGAAAGCGTGGATGATCCTCACACGGCTGCCTTTGATGCCCGCGGAATCCTCTGGTTCACGGCGCAAGGCGGGAACGCTGTGGGCCGGCTCGACCCGCGTACAGGAAGGATCGAATTAAAGAAGGTGCAAACCGAAAACGCACTGCCGTACGGAATCCAGATCGACAGCAAGGGAGTGCCGTTTTTTTGCGAACTCGGCACGAATAAAATGGGCAAGATCGACCCCGCGACGATGGGGATCACGGAGTACAAATTGCCAGTGGGAGCGCGGCCGCGCCGGCTGGCGATCGCCGCTGACGACAATATCTATTTCACGGACTTCAAGGGTGGAAATCTGGGCCGGCTCGATCCCACTACCGGCGCCGTAAAGATGTGGGCTTCTCCCGGCGGTCGCGATTCAGGGCCCTACGGCATCGCGATTACGCCGGATGGAATGGTCTGGTACAGCGAATCGGGAGTAAAACCAAACACGATCATTCAATTCGAACCGAAGACCGAAAAATTCGCACGCGCCACGATT
>Ga0209648_10000302_pt1 | contig 36691 bp, 26 predicted proteins | sample GraSoi2013_115cm_FD_185830 | JGI IMG/M metagenome (GOLD analysis project Ga0209648, IMG submission 185830) | Grasslands soil microbial communities from the Angelo Coastal Reserve, California, USA - Sample 9_17_2013_115cm (SPAdes) (version 2) | ecosystem: Environmental > Terrestrial > Soil >...
ATCCTCATCGGATTCCCGGTTAACAATAACTGGCGACCCCCTCCCCTGTTTTTCATAAGTGTTCATTCTAAAGGGAGATCAAGTCCTTTGTTTTGATACACTTTTGGAAGTGTTCATTCTAAAGAAGATACGGGGCATTCGTGCCGGTATCCCTGTATGAGCATCTCGTCCAAGAGCAGAGGCAGTATAACATATTTACGTAATTTGTCAATTACTAGTTGTAAGTGTTTTGTTTGCTTTGAGATAGCAGGTGAAGTTTTTCAGCCACCATACTTAGCAATGCAAAAAAGACGGAACTGTGGGTCTGGGGGGCGGCGGGGACGCATCAATCGGGTATAACTTGAATCTACAATGAAATCAATAGGAAGGGGGCGAGGGGGCCGAAGCTATAGAGCCCCTCGCCTTCGGTAAACCCTTTGCCTAGAAGCTGAACGCCCGGGACTCAATGACTCATCCTGAGACCGTCCGAAGGCTCCGGAGTAAAGCACCTCCCAAAGCGTTAGAAGCTGAATCTTGCCGACATCGTGACGGTACGGGCTCCAAGAGCAGAAGTATCCCTGCCGAAGCCCGGGGCGTTAATGTCGTTCACGATCCTGGTTGGGTCGAAGTTCAAATTGTTGAACAGGTTGTAGGCATCAATGCGGAATTCAAACTTAGCGTTTTCGCCAAGCACCGGTATATTAGGCAGGCCAAAGGCCTTGGCCAGCGTCATATCCACGTCCCTGTATCCCGGCCCGTTGAGGGAGTTGCGGCGTATGCCGGTCTGGGGAAGAGCGGTTCCGAAGTTAGAGCCTTTGTAGGCAGTGAAGCAATTGGTTGTTTGAGTCGGCGAGCAAGGTGTGGGCGCCGAGAAATACGCCGCGCCACCCTTGGAATAGTTCGAACCAGTCTTGAATTGATCGTTGCTGGTGCTAGAGCCCGCGCCGCCCAGGTAGGCAGTGGGGAGCAGTTGCGTATAGTTGCAAGCACCACAATAAAGGCTTCCGCTTCCTCCAAAATTCACCACCGGACTCCAGGGGAATCCAGTGTGAAGATTGAGGATGCCGCTGAGCGACCAGCCGCCAGCGACCTTTTCCATCCAACTCCTGCTGCCATGGAAGAAGACCGGCTGCCACATGCCAAAGAGCTTGAACGCCTTGCCGACGTTGTAGTCAGAGCGTCCGTAATTCAGGCTGAGGTTATACGGGAAGTACTGTTCCGTGTACGGCGCGGAACTAGTGTCCATGGTCTTGGCCCAAGTGAACTGAGCATCGGCCATAAACTGGCGCGAAAACCGATGCTTCAATTCAGCGAGCAAGGCATTGTAGTTCCCGCGGCCATTCACACCCCAGTAGTCGCCGCCACCGATCTGCGGGTTCAGGGTGTAGCCCAAGGTCGCAGGGACGGCGTTGGGGTTCTCGTGAAAGTAAGTGTTACGCGACAAGCTTCCCTGATATCCCAGCGACGCTACGAAGTCATGACCCAGATCGTACTGGGCATCCAGCGAGTAGTGATGGGTAAGCATAGTCGGGAGGTCGCGAGGGAAGATGCCGACACCGACCGAGCCGGATGTGGGTAGTCCATTCGAGCCAAAGGTCGAAACCGAGTTGGGGTTCGCCGGATAACCTAAGAGTGAGTGCACATTTGACGAAACGGCATATATAATGCCGCAGTTCGGCAACGGCTGCACACAACTCGAGGGGTTCGGGGTGTTCTGGGTGAATGACGGAAAGACCACCAACCCGGGATTGCCTGCAATATTGGCTGAAATGGCGATTTCTTCCTGGTTGTAGTTCAGGCCGTAACCGCCGCGAATCACCAAGCGGTTCTGGAACTGATGGCCGAACAGCGAAGTCGGGCTCCAGGCAACACCGATCTGGGGCCCGAAGTTCCCCTTCTGCGCGTTCCAAGAATTTCCCTTCCGAACGGTCAGGCCAGTCAGGTAATTCGCCCCGGCGCCAGGGATGGCCACAAACATGTTGCCCTCCTTGGAGGAGAGCGGACCAAAGTAAGACCAGCGCAGTCCCAAGTTGAGGGTTAGATTCCTGCGAAGTTTGAAGTCATCTTGGACAAATAAACCCCAGATGTCTGTGCGGTCGTCCTGGCGAAGCGTCGTCGGTGCCCCGGTAAAAGGATTGAAGCCACCCCCTTCGTTATGCGGCGCATCGTTGAGGAAGTCCCACAGGTTGAAGAAGTTGTAGCTTGGCACGCCGCAACCGGCGCAGTCGTTCAGATAGAACAGGCGGGTGACTTCACCGCCAAACTTAATGGTGTGGGGGCCGTAAATCTTGGTGGCGACATCCTTGAAGCTGTAAGTCCACTGATTCAAGATGCTGCCGACATTAGGTCCAAAAGAATTTGGCGCACCTATACTGCCAAGATTATCAATGAAGTCAGACGGAAGGCCAATCGGCGACTGGGGGTTGGAGCTGACCTCATTCCAGCGCCATCCGGCAGCATTCACGCGAGCTTCGTTGAGGAGGGTCGACGAGAAGGTGTGGTTCCAGATGGCAGAAAACGCTTCATTGATTTGCGAGTGATGGAAGAAGTTGTAGGCTCGAGCCCCGCCGTTAAGAAAACTGGCTGACTGTGGAACGTAGTAGATCGCAAAGCCGATACGATCCTTAGCGGTGACATCCGCATCGAGGCGGCCATTGTACTGGGCTTTTGAAGCGGTGGTCGCGCTCGAGGTTTGGTAATTCGCAATGTCGGCCACGGTGCCTAGATTGTTGGCGCCCCCTTTGCCGTCGCCGCCGGTGCCGGGGGTCGTGGGACTAGACCAGCCCATGTCCTGGGTACCCAAGCCTGTCGTCAAAGGCGTGCCGATATTCAGCCCCTGGCCCGGAATCGTTTTGCAGTTTACCCCTTCCGCCAAGCCGGCATTGGCGCAGGTGGAAGGATTGATTCCCGTGCTGACGACACCAGAACCAGGGAAGGTGAGATACTTCGCGGCGATGCTTCCGGAAGGTGCTAACGCGGCAAAAGCCGGGGTTTCGTACCATCCGTTGCCAGTGCTGCTGGAGTTGGGGTTGCGAACCGTTTCATAGTTGAAGAAGAAAAAGACCTTGTTCTTCCAAATCGGGCCGCCGACGCTGCCGCCGAACTGACTAAACCTGTTTTCATCTCTCAACACGCTAGTGTTTGTGCCATTGAACCGCTGAAAAGCGTTCAGGCCCGGACGGTGAGCATCAAAGAAGAAACTGCCGTGGTACTGATTGGTGCCGCTTTTGGAAATGACCTGAATCTGGGCGCCACTGAAGCGTCCATTCTCGGCATCATAGCCATTGGAGACGACTTTTATTTCTTGAATGGAATCTTCAGACGGCGTGATGATTGTAGTTCCGCCCCAGACGGCGCTCGTCGTGCTGATACCGTCAATCGTAATGCTGTTGTTTTCATACTGCTGGCCGGCGGCCAGGGCCTGCGGACCGTTTTCCGTTTGAAAAATCCCTTGGTTCCCGCCGGTTGCCCCGGGGCCCTGTGTGCCGGGAAGATTTTGACCCCCACCGCCATTTCCCTGCGCGCCATCGCCGAAAACGCCCGGCGCCAACTGGATCAGTTGAAAGGCATCGCGCCCGAACGAAGGCATATGTTGGATTTGGTTGCCGGAGATGGTGCCGTTGACGGAGGCGGTCTCTGCATCGATTAGTGGAGTCGAATCGCCGTTCACCGTGACGCTTTGGGTGACCTCCCCAATCTCAAGCTGGATATTCAAGGCGTTTGCTTGCTCCGAGATGACCCCTACGTTCTCGAGGATCTTCTTCTTGAAGCCCGTCTTCTCGATGGTGAGGGAATACCTGCTGGGAGGAAGGGCGTTGAAGTTGTAAATTCCGCTGTCGTCACTGGTAGCAGTAAGTTTCTGGCTGGTTTCGAGATTTGTTAACGTGAGCGTCGCTCCCGAAACAACTGCTCCGGCCGGATCGGTCACGACGCCTTGAATAGAGGCACGATACTGCGCTTGGGCTGCTGCGGCAAAAAACACACCGCAAACCAGCAACAACGCTACCCGGATAAAGAACTTGGATAGGCTCATGAGTCGCTCCTTCACCCCAATCAGAATTCTCGACACGGCCTAGCACCGCGAGCTAAATCGGTTCACTACTGTTGCGGGGGAGTCTAAATCATCGCATTTTCAAATGTCAAGCAGTATTGATTTCAATCCTAGTTCACGTTTGAGGCTCCGCTGCCCGATCGAATTTCGTGGGCGTCTCAACGAGATACACTCGGGGGGCGCCGACGTCACCCAGCAGCAAGAGGCGGTCCTACCCATCACTAGCCCTGCGGGTCTCTGGCACGCGCCAGGTTTCTGTCGGGATCTTGCCTTGCGAGATTGGCGACGAACCTTAGATGAAAAGTTATTAGAGCGAGCAAAGAGCAGGACTTTGACGCACCGGCGGAGACACCTAAGGTGCGAGTCAGCGTTTTTGAAATCTCTCGCGGAGGAGCCTCGAAGCTTCGGACCGTGTCATCTTTCTGACGCGAATGCCATTACGCCCGCTTTCGAAGAGTGACTTGCGAACCGGCTTCGGGTATTGCGTGTGAAATACAAGGTCCCAAAGCCCGCTGGTGATCCCGTAACCCATGGCCATCCCGCGCGGACTATGATGATACAGATGGTAACGCTTGAGATGCCGGAAGAAGCGATTGCGAAACTTTCCGAAATGCAGGAAATAGTGTATCCACTCCTCGCCGACGTAGCTTTGAACGACACCCGCAAGCAGGGCGGGCAGGGCATAAACGGGAAAAAGGAAACTGAAGGGCGTGGCCACGAAAAAGAGCGGCAAGATATCCTTCAGCTCACCGCTGATGTGCCAACCGTCAAAAGGTCTCTCATGGTGTTCCCAATGAAGAGGGTCGAGCCGTTCGTGTAGAAAACGGCGAATGAAGTCTTTGCCTGGAGGAAAGCGGCCGTGGAGGACGTAACGGTGAAAGAGATATTCCACCAGGCTCCACACCGGAATGCCAGCTAGATAAAAAAACATTCCGATCCATGGATGCGCGCTGCGTAAACCAAGCAGAGTCACGATCAACGAGTACGTTGTGTAGAAAACCGTCAGTGGATAGAGCCTCCGCCGTGCAATGCGGGATTGTTCGCGTTTGTAGGCTGCGAACGAGCCTTCCATCGGACGATAGCCGGTTAAGGCTGGCGCCAATCCTGTAGACACTGATAACCTCCTCAGGAAAGGAATCCCACTCCTGGCACTTCGTATGCTGGATTCCGGCTTACTCGAAGCTGCCGGTCACGCCCTGGAAGCCGTGCATCGCCTGTTTCCAGAGCCACTTCATGACGCGAGCAGCGCTGTAGCAGTAGGCGACGTTATAGCCGAGCGTGGAAAAACATTGTGGCTCGCATCCTTGCTTCATTTCCGCGAGTTGTTTTAGATCGAATTTCTGATTTTCGACCGTGCCCCAATCGTATTTCGCGTTGTACATGGGGAAGCATGGCGCAAGAGTTCCGTCCGTGCGGATAATCAACCAGTTCTGTCCGGCGCGGCAGCCCCAGTGTTCACCGACACCGCGCATGAAGCCTTTCATGTTCTGCAGACGGGGAATGGAATCGACCATCTTCCAACCCTGCCGTTGCTTGTCGATGAGCCAGTCGAGCAGATCGTCGACGACCGGGAAGTCCTGCGGGCGAATGTAGGTGTCATTCTCATGCAAATGCTTGAAGTGATCTTGCTCCATCATCGGCGCTTCGTTGATGTGGAAGGTGATGGAGATGCCGTTGTCATGCGCGATTTTGGCCAGCTCTTTGACGTCCTCGATGTTTGTGCGGCAAATGTTGGTGTTGAAAAACACGGTATAGCCGTAGCGGTATTGGAGTTTGACGAGATAGTCGAAATAGGAGCGCACGTGTTCCATGGCTTTCGGCAAGCCGGGCTTTTCCTTGATGGTGTCCACGGCGAAATTGATGGTGGCGATTCCGGCGTCAGCCAGGCGGTCGGTTACTTCCGGCCGCAGAAGGCGCGCGTTGGTGGCAAGGTAAACCCAGAAATCCTTCTTTGCGGCGTAGTACACGACCTTGTGGACGAAATCGGGACGCAACAGCGGCTCGCCGCCTGTAGGGGCGAGCACCCGGCAGGGCGTCGTGTGCAACCAGTCGATCGCGCGCCGCGCCGTGTCTTCGGTCATGCCCTTGACGCGATTGTCATACGACCAGCAATAATGACAATCGAGGTTGCATTTCCATTCCGTAAAGAGGTAGGCGATGATCGGCTGGAAGTCTCCTGGAAGCACTCGGGACTTGAAATAAGGAAACATCCAGCCTTTCATGGTCTTCAGGATCTTGGAAGCAGGCCAGTGACGCTTGCCGGTGCGAACGACGGCTTCGTGCGCGGCAATATCCTGCTCATCGAGATCATGAAATAATTCGGGATATTGAGGAAACACGGCTGGGGGCAACGTCTCGGCTTTCCTCAACTCTTGCCGGTGCGGTGTCGGATCGTGGGAAGGTTGCTGCAGGAGTTCGTGTAGAGGGACATCGAGCCGGAACGGCTGACTGGGCAAAGTAGGAAACTGCTGCAATTCAGACATAGCGCCTCCGAGTCTGCTTGGCCCTCCGTGGTGGACGGGCGGCAGAAATTACTTTTGCACTTCACTCACTCACAATTTGATTCTCGATCCGCGCAAAGAGACACAAACTTTTTAAGAGAGACTGTTGCGTTTCCTCTTTTCGCGGCGAGAAAACACTGTCGAGACATATCTCTGCACCAGCCATCGAGTCTCCGCTCGAAAAAAAGTACCGTTCGCAAGGATGGAATTGTCATTCCGTGTAGCGCATAAGCAGGACTCCAAGAATGATCAATAGAAGTGGCCAGGACTTGATGAAAACGGCTTGCCAGCGAGTGCGCAACTCCGACAATCCTTTCACAACGCCGACGCCCCCGCCGACGATCGCAAAACCGAGATGCTCGGCCTGAATACGCTTCATCACGGTCATGTGGTCGACTCCATGCATCCCGCTGTGGTGTTCGTGAAAGAGGAGCATTACGGAGCCGAAGAGGGCGAGAGCCGGGAATATCCAAGAAGCCCAGGCCGATTTCAGAACGCCGCGAGCGCGTTGAATCTCAAGGGCGCCGAGAATGAGTAAGATCACGGCAAACGTCTTATGCTGCAAGTCTTCTAGATTATGTGTGAGGCCATACCACCAACTCTGGGGGCCGAAGGGCCAGAGTTCTGTGTCGCTGAACACCATGAGGAAGAGGCCGCAAACCAGAAAGCAGGCAGGCCATGCGAAGCGGGTCAAGGGCCAGCGTTGGCGCAGCTTACCTTCCCCAAGAAGGAAAAGACCGGCAAGGATTACAAGGAATCCAGCCAGATGATGATTAAACTCACTCTCTTTCTTGTTCTGGGCGAGGATGGCCTGTTGCATCGGGCGACTTTGCGCTTGGTCGTCCATCGGAACGGACATATCCATGCCCTCGTGCCCGGCGTGGGCTGAGTTTGGGGAAGAGGCATGGGGAGAGACCTGAGCGGCGCTCAGCGCGAGCATTGCCGCCAAAAGGACCCCAGCCGCCGCAAACTTGCCGGATATCTTTCGGTAAGTCATTGCGATTCTCTGTGATTAAGCTTTGGGAAGAGAATACGGCCCGGTGTAAGCCGGCTGAGTGGGCAAAGTAGGAAACTGCTGCAATTCACACATAGCGCCTCCGAGTCTTCTCGGCCCTCCATGGTGGACGGGCGGCAGAAGTTACTTTCGCACTTCAGTTCCTCGTCCTTTGATTCCCGTCACGGGAAAAAAGACACAAGAAAATTTGGAGTGAGCCTGCCGTGTTCAGTAAGGCCAGACGTCAAATCGAATATCGCCGAGGGATTTGCGTGAATCTTGTATCTTTTTGTTCCTAGCAGATATCTAAGCAACGTCGGACTAGATCCAAGCGGATTAGTTCGCGCGGGCTGACCTCTGGAACTCGAGCTTGACGCCAGGCGTGCGCCCGCGATTACAAAGCGGCTACCACTTGTGGACAAACTGACTCCGACCGTGCGGGAATGAATAATCCAACTTACGCGCTCGTCACCGGCGCTTCCCAGGGGTTGGGAAGAGTCTTTGCACGTGAGCTTGCGGCGCGCAAGCAGAACGTGGTCCTGGTGGCCAGGTCGAGAGACAAGCTGGAAAACCTGGCCAATGAGTTGCGGAGCTCCCAGTCAGTTTTGGCCGAAGTACTCGAATTTGATCTTACGTCTCCTTCCGCGGGCTCACGCATCGTTCAGCAACTACACGATCGAGACCTTCAAGTAGACCTGCTCGTGAACAATGCTGGCTTCGGCGTCCGTGGAGACTTCCGGACCTTAACCTTGCAGCGTCAGATGGAGATGCTGAGCTTGAACAACGGTGCCGTCGTCGAACTCACGTATTCACTCTTACCTTCGCTGATGAAACATCCTCAAGCCGGAATCATTAACGTCTCGTCTACGGCGGGCTTTCAACCGATTCCCTACGCGAGCCTATATGCAGCGACGAAATCTTTTCTAACGAATTTCTCGTTGGGGCTTCAGGAAGAACTCCGATCGAGCAGAGTGAGTGTGGTCACGCTCTGCCCCGGCCGGATTCTTGCGGAAGGGCACAACGGGGAAGCGAAAAACGGAAATCGAAAGTTTGGCTTCGTCTATCAGTTGCCCGAGGACGTCGTGCGAGACGCCTTGGAATCGTTGGCCAGCGGCGGGGGACTTGTGATCCCCGGTTTTGTAAATAAGCTGAGCATTTTTGCGCAGCGTTTGATACCACGCCGCGCAGTCCCAGCCCTTGTCGCAAAAATGTCTCGGCAATGACCCTGCACACTTCCCCGGAAAATGGCAGGACTCATTGCCGAGACCCGAGAGTACTTCCGACTGGTTGTGGTGTACGCAAATGTCGTGTTTTCAATCAAATGATTTGCCCCTGGGAATCTGCTCGTACGTCTGCGTGCCAGCGATTCAAGTGTGAGCGCAGTTATCTTGTGTCCTTCTGGTTTTCCCACGCATCAGAGGTCTTACGAGCGAAGGAGCCCCGTGAGTCAATAGCGCATCCCGGCGGCGTTGTCCTTCGTTCTGGAGGCGACGGGGAAGTTTTGCTCGGAAAGGGGCACTGAGGGGGAATTGGCGGTATGTGTCATTTTGAACAGTTTAGGGCGCTGCAAGCCGCCAAACTCTTGCTCAGCGTTTTGCTGGTTCTTGCCCTGAGCGTTGCCGTAGGCGGGGCGCGCGCGCAGCCAGCGCAGGGAGAACCAGCACAGTCCCCCAGCGGAGAGATCCAGGGCATAGTGACAGTATCGGGCCAACAGGCAGAACCAAGTTCTCTCGAAGGCATCCGCGTAGAGCTGAAGGAGAGCTCTCAAGACTCTCAGCTCCTTACGACGCTTACGGACTCCACAGGACACTACGAATTTACGGGGTTGCTCGAAGGCACGTATACCCTTCGTGTGATCCAACAAGGCTTCAAGCCGTTTGCAAAGACGATTTCACTCAACGCGGATAAGAATTCAGTGGTCGACATTGCCCTCGTCCTCGACACCGTAGTGGAAAAGGTGGAAGTCAAGGAACAGACCGCAAGCCTTCCGACAGAGAGTTCTTCTCCGGCTTCAACCATCAATAACGCGCAACTGGAGACATTGCCGCTGGCGCAGCAGAAGTTCCGTGACGCGCTCCCTATTGTTCCGGGGGTGATCCGCACGCTTGACGGAAAACTGAGTGTCAGGGGCACCTCCGAGAATCAAGGAATGCTGCAAGTGGATTCGGCAAAGACGGTCGATCCGGTGACGGGATCATTCGCGATCCCCGTCCCCATCGACGCGATTCAGACCGTCAATGTCGACAAGACTCCCTTTAGCGCTGAAAACGGGGGGTTCTCCGGTGGGCTGACGGTTATTGAAACTACGCCGCCACCGAGCGACTGGTTTTACAAAGTGAAAGATTTCAACGTCAGCCTGCGCGGCAAAAACGGTCACTTCGTGGGTATCTCGCAAGCCACACCGCGGGTCTCGTTTGGAGGTCCGATTGACGAAGGCAAAGTGAGTTTTTCTGAAGTGTTCGAATATGACGTCAGAAGAGATCCAGTGCGCGGCCTAGCCTGGCCTAAGAACGAAATCAAATCGCAAGGTTTTAATTCCTTTACTCGCGTTCAGGCCGTCCTGTCTCCGCAACACGTGTTCAACGCCGACGTGAATGTTTTTCCGATGCGCACGGAGTTCGCCAATATTACCGCGCTCGTGCCGCAGACCGCGTCCTCGGATTACGACCAGAAAGGCGTTTCGGCAGGAATCTCAGACCTTCACAGCTTTCGCTCAGGAGCATTGCTCAGGATCGCATTGCGCTATACGAGGTTTGAAAGCAATGCCCACGGTCAGGGGCCGGCGGACATGCTAGTCAATCCCGAAGGATGGGACGGGAATTTCTTCAGCTCCTGGACTCGAAATGCGAATCAGTTTGAACTATATCCAACATTTCAGTTTGCCCCAAAGAAGTGGCTCGGTCGGCACGAGTTCAAAATTGGCTTGGACATAACACACCGGTCGTATGACGGGAATAGCTTTTCGCATCCGATTCAACTATTGAGGCAAGATGGCACGTTGGCCGAGGAGATCAGTTTCGCGAGCAACGGGCCGCTGGGTGCCTCGGCAACGGACGTGGAAGAGTTCGTGCAGGACCGATGGATGGTGAACGACCATCTGTCGATCGATGTGGGAGGTCGGCTGACTAGCGAGACCATTGGGCGGGCTGCGGCCTTCGGACCGCGTGTCGGCTTCGCTTACTCGCCCGGGAAAAACCAGAAAACTGTGTTTCGTGCGGGAGCAGGACTGTTTTACGACCGCGTTTCCTTGTTGGAAGCAGACTTCGTCCATAATCCGCAGCGGACCCTGAGCTTTTTTGATGAAGCGGGTCAACGCATCGGATCGCCTACTCCTTATGTCAACGCCCCGATCGAAAACGGAGCCGGAACGATTCCTACACGCGTACGGTCAAAACCCGACACGAGTCCGCGGAGTTTCGTCAGCAATGTCGAAGTTGACCGCCAATTGTGGGGCAACGCGGTCGTCCGCGTTAGCTATATTTACAGCCAGACGCGGAACCTCTTCGTCGTGAATCCCGTTCCGGGCGTGTTCGGAAGTGCTGGCCTGATGGGCCTCTTTCCTACAGGCCAAGCGAATTACCATGAATTCGAGGCCACGCTGCATGTTCAACCTGTTCATTTCGCTGACCTGAATGTCTCGTACATTTGGAGCCGGGCGCGCGGTGACCTGAATACCGTATCGAACATTTTCCTTCCATTCGAGCAACCTGTGATTCGCCCGAATGTTTCCGGCATCCTGCCTTCGGATGTGCCCCATCGGGTGGTCAGCTGGGGAGTGGTCCACCTCCCCTGGTCGCTGACCGTGAGCCCTGTTGTTGACGTCCACACAGGTTTTCCCTACTCCAACGTCGATGTTCTCCAGAATTACGCAGGGGTGCCGAATGGTCCGCGCTTCCCGACTTTCTTTTCTCTCGACGCACAGGTTTATAGAGATTTTCATCTGCACCTGCCTCTCATGGAGCACGGGAGCCGGCACAAGGTTCGCGTCGGCCTGTATTCGATCAATCTCACGAACCATGGCAATTTTCGCGAAGTGTACAGCAATGTGACTTCGCCATTCTTTGGCAGGTTCACTGGTTTCCAGCGCCGCGTGGATGGCTTCATTCTCAGTTTCGCAGACTGAGAGCATGGTGTGGATCCGGGGAACGGAACGCAGAGTGCAAAGGGAGGACCTAGGCTATGGCAATTCAGGTTGGACGGTGGAAAAGATGGGTCGTCATCGCTTCTGTCTTGGGAGCGATTCCAGTGGTGTCGATTGCGCAAAGCCAGAGCTTCGCCAGCCAAACAGCGGAAGCAACCCCAACGGGCTACACAGCCCCAGTGAGTCTGACAGGCGACGACATCGTTGCAAAAATGCTTGAGCGCAACCGCCTGCGAAACGAGCAGTTGCGGCGGTATTCGGCCGTGCGGACGTACGTGATCAGAAACCTTGAGGGCAAACTGGCGGCGCAGGCGGTAGTACGTGTGGACTACGAGGCGCCCGACAAGAAAACGTTTAACAAGACGTCGGAAAAAGGCTCGGGGATCGTGCGTCACTTGGTGTTCGACCGCTTGATCCAGAGCGAGGCCGAGACATCTTCTGGCCGGGAGCACCACAACAGTGCGATCACGACCGCGAACTATACGTTCACGCTATCCGGTGAAGAGGACGCCGGCCCGTATCATTGCTTCGTTCTCGATGCCGCTCCGAAACGCAAAGACAAGTATCTGTTCGAGGGGAAAATTTGGATCGATGTGAATGACTTCGCGATTGTGAAAATCGCCGGGCATCCTGCTAAAAAACCGTCTTTCTGGATCAATCGTGCAGACTTTGTCCGGCAATACCAAAGAATCGATGGTTTTTGGCTCCCTTATCTTGACGAGACGTCCGTTGAAGTGAAGCTGTACGGGCGAAGGGTATTCACTGTTAATCATGAACAGTACGTGATCAATCCTCCTAATCCTCTTGAGGCGGAAACCGGAGACACAGGCGATCCAGATTAGGGCTCCGGTGCTTAGTGTGAGGAGCCAGGACCAGCCGACCTGAATTTGCGTGTCAAGAAAACCAAAGGCGCTCCGATCAGGCAGGCGCAGCCCAGCAGCCAGAAGCAATCAAGAGATGCAAGGAAAGAAGCCTGCTGCTCCAGGATCCGGCCGAATTGCGCGTGTGCGTGGATCGACGCGTCGGCGGCAGAGTAACCATGCTGCGCAAAATACGCGGACAGGTTTTTCAAAACCGCCTGGTAGCGCGCGTTCAGCGGAGTGGCGTTAGCGACCAGCACGGAACGATGGAATTGCGTGCGGCGCGCCACGACCGTAGTCACAAACGCGATGCCAAAGCTCGCTCCCTGGTTCCGGAACAAATTCGTCAGACTGGACGCTTTGTTGTTCTTCTCTTTTGGCAAGAATGAATAGGCGAGCTGGCTCACGGGAATGAAGAGCGGCGCGATGCCCAGGCCCTGAACCGCGCGTGCAAGCGCCTCATGCTTGTAGTCCGTGCCCAGGTCGAAACTCGCGTAGTACCACATGCTGAGAGCGAAAATACAGTAGCCTACTGCGATCATCGGCTTCACGCCAACTTTTGGCAGGAGCCTCACCATGACCGGCGCCAACACGACGATCACCATCGCCCCGGGACCGAGGACAAGCCCCGCGTCGGTCGCGGTATAACCGTAGAGGCTCTGGAGCATTTGTGGAATCAGCACGGTTGATCCGAAAAGCGCGAAGCCGAACAGGAAATAGAAGAAGTTGGCGATGGCAAAGTTGCGTTCGCCGAGAAGCCGAATCTCGACGACGGGATCGGGGTGCCGCCATTCCCAGACTGCTGCAATGACAAGGGCGACAACCGCCACAGTGAAGAAAACCAGGATGAAATTGCTCTCAAACCAGTCTTCCGTTTGGCCGCGGTCGAGCACGACTTCAAGGCAAGCAAATCCCAAGGCGACGAGCAAAATGCCGAGGCCGTCAATCTTGAGCTTGCCAGCGCGGCGCGCCGCTTCGACCTGACGGATGAACTCTGGCGGGTCTGAAACCAAACGCTTAGTGAGAACCAGCGAGAGTATTCCAATGGGAATGTTGATAAAGAAAACCCAGCGCCAACTCCAGTTGTCGGTGATCCAACCGCCCAACGGAGGACCTATCGCCGGTGCGGTGACAATGGCCATGCTGTAGAGGGCAAATGCCGCCGCCCGCTTGTTCGCTGGAAATGTGTCTACCAGAATGGCTTGCTCCACAGGCGCAAGCCCGCCTCCCCCAACGCCCTGCAAGACACGGAAGAAAATCAGCAACCCCAAGCTGGGCGCTAATCCACACAACAAGGAACTTGCCGTGAACAGGAGCACGCAGGTCATGTAATAGCGCTTACGACCAAAAACGCGGCTCAGCCACGCGGAGAGCGGCAGCACAACGGCGTTGGACACCAGATAGCTGGTCAGCACCCAAGTGCTTTCGTCGTAGCTGACCGCGAGACCCCCCGCGATGTGGGGCAGCGCGACGTTGGCGATGGCCGTATCGAGCAACTCCATGAACGTAGCGAGTGTGACGACGACGGCGACGATCCAGGGATTGATTGCAGGCCGCTCGGCAGCCACGTACGGGACAGGAATGGAAGCCGCTGCAGAGCTCATACAAGTTCCGGCGCCTTTTTGATGCAACAAGAGACCGTTCGGTCGCATCTCAACTTCTGGTACAATGCAATTAGCGACCAGTTGGTCGCAGGACTGGTTTTGAGGAATCTAAGTGCGCAAAGGCGAGCAGACGCGACAAGAAATCATCCGCAAAGCAGCGCCCCTGTTCAATCAGAGAGGGTATGAAGGGGCTGCCCTGTCCGACCTGATGCGAGCGACAGGACTCGAAAAAGGCGGGATCTACCGGCATTTTGAAAGCAAGCAACAACTTGCGGAGGAGGCTTTCGACTACGCCTGGAAGTTGGCGATGGATACGCGCTTTGAAGGCACCCAGGAGACCTCCAATACAGTTGACCGCTTGAAGCAGATCGTGCGCAACTTTCGGGACCGGCGCGCCGGTCTGGTCCCGGGAGGATGTCCACTGCTGAACACGGCAATCGATTCTGACGATGGAAATCCGCAGTTGAGGGGGCGAGCCCAGCGGGCCCTCACCTCCTGGCTCGGCCGTCTAAGAACCGTTGTCGAAGAAGGGCAGCGACGCGGCGAAGTCCGTGGCAATGTTGATTCCCTGGAACTGTCTACATTGATTGTAAGTACGCTCGAAGGAAGCTTGATGGTGAGTCGTCTGCAGCGAAAGGAAGACCCGCAGGATCTAGCCTGTCGTCATCTCGAGGATTATCTCGAGACCAGCGTTCGCGCGAAGAAATCGAAGACTCGGACGGGAAAGTCATGAGTACTCCGGAAACTCCATTGAAACCCGATTTTAGGACTCGGGCTAAGACGAACGATGTAGCAGTGGCCCGTCTGATTGGATTCGAAGCGAAAGAAATTGCAAATGGACGAGCTACGGTCATGTTGGCAGCTGGACCACAGCACGCCAATCCGATGGGGACGCTGCACGGCGGGATTCTTTGTGACATTGCTGACGCCGCTATGGGAATGGCGTTTGCGAGCACACTTGCAGCGGAGGAATCCTTTACAACGGTGGAATTGAAGATCAATTTCTTTCGGCCCGTGTGGGAGGCTCGCTTGCAAGCCGATGGCAGAGTGGTGCGACGAGGCAGCGCTACGGGATACGTGGAGTGTGAAATCAAGGATGAAAGCGGTCATTTGATTGCCAAGGCGTCTTCGACGTGCATGGTGTTGAGAGGCGACCGCGCCAAGGGACGCTAGGCTTCCATAACCCATGTCGATGATACAAAACATTCTGTTTCCTGTGGATTTCTCGCCATCCTGCGTTGCGATGGCTGCCTATGTGAAGAGGGCGGCCGTTATTTTCGGAGCCAGGGTGGTACTGGTTCACGTCTTCGATATTTACAGTCATGACGCATTCCAACTCTATGTGCGCCCACTTTCCGAGGTTGCCGAAGAGCAGCAGAACGTTGCACGAGACAAACTCGATTCGTTCCTCAAGTCTGAGTTTCCAGTCGGTGAGAGCCCGAGAGTCTTGCTGTCTGGCGATGCCGCGGCACAGATCACTCAACTTGCCCGGAAGAACGAATTCGATCTCATCGTCATGCCTACACACGCTGGCCTCTTTCGCAGGACGCTGCTTGGCTCCACGACCGCGAAAGTGTTGAACCATGCGGACTGTCCGGTATTGACCACGCAGCACGCGGAGACCATTTCACCAAGGCAGCTCGAACACCGGGAATGGGTCTGCGCCATTGGCTTGGACTCAGATTCGCACAGGGTTCTTCGATACGCCAGCCAGGCTGCGGAGTCCGTCCACGCGAATCTCACCCTCGTTCATGTGATTGCGACGAGCCCGCCTGAGCTGCGGGTCGGATTGGATTTGGAGGAGCGCCTCCTGTCGGCGAAAAAGGAAGCTGCGAGCCGCCGCATCGAGGAGTTGCAGGCCGCCGCTGGTTCGCGCGCTCTAGTCCGCATCGCCAGCGGCTCGATTAAACATGAGCTGACCGAGCAGGCGCGCCGATTGCGAGCGGATGTGCTCGTGATCGGAAGAAGTCCGCAGTCTGGCGCGCAGGGGCGCCTGCGGGACCTTAGCTACGCGGTGGCGCGTGACGCTCCTTGCCCTGTACTGAGCGTCTGATAGCGAGAGCGCTGTCTACACGTCGTATTGATTCCTGGCAATCTGAATTTCTTCCTGATTTTGTCCGGCCCAATCTCCCGGCTGTCTAATCGGTTTCAACAGGTCGAATCATCAGGCGCGTACAAGCGTGACGCCGAGCTCGTTCCGGACAATAGGCGCGACGGCGGTGCCGAGGGTCTCAATGGCGTCCAACATTTTTTGGTGCGGAAGCGTCGAAACACCCATTTGGAATGTGACGCGGGAGATGCCGCCGAGAACTTCATTCACATAAAGGATCTTTTTCGCGACCGTTTTAGCGTCGCCGATCAGCAGCGCGCCGGTAGGTCCGCGCTGGGCGTCAAATTTTGCACGTGTGGCGGGGGGCCAGCCGCGTTCCTTGCCGATTTCGGTAAAGGTGTGCGCATAGCCTGGAAAAAATATTTCCGCGGCTTCGTCAGTGGTGTCTGCCAGAAAGCCAACGGAGTGAACACCTACAGTGAGCCGCTCAGGCGAATGACCGGCGCGGCGCCCAGCTTCGCGATAGAGGTCTATGAGCGGGCGGAAGCGTTTAGGCTCACCGCCGATGATGGCCACCATAAGAGGAAGACCGAGCATACCCGCACGAACGAAAGATTCGGGCGTGCCGCCGACACCGACCCATATAGGCAGCGGATCCTGCAGCGGGCGAGGGTAGATTGCCTGGCCAGTAAGAGCGGCGCGGTGCCTGCCGGACCAGTGCACTTGCGTGCTTGCCCGGATTTTTAGGAGAAGATCGAGTTTTTCTGCAAAAAGCGAGTCGTAGTCTTCGAGGCGCAGGCCGAAGAGAGGGTAGGATTCAATGAACGAACCGCGACCGGCGACGATTTCGGCGCGGCCCCGGGAGATGAGGTCAAGAGTAGCGAACTCCTGAAAAACGCGAACAGGGTCCGAGGCACTGAGAACCGTGACGGCGCTGGTGAGACGGATATTTTCCGTACGCGCGGCAGCAGCGGAGAGGATCACAACGGGAGCTGAGTCCAGGAACTCCGCACGGTGATGTTCGCCGATGCCAAAGACATCCAGGCCGACGCGATCGGCAAGCTCTATCTCTTCCAGTAGGTTGTGCATGCGCTCCACGGGGCTAAGCGTTAAGCCCGTTGCCGCGTCGGAAATGGCTGCTGCGAAACTGTCGATTCCGATTTGCATCTGCGTGGCTCCTTCAAGGCAATGTTTATTGGATTGCTCAGCGCCCTCGGTTGTTATAGTTCATTTTGAAAGTTTTACTCATCCCGACGGACGATATGGCGGCCTGCGGCCTGCGAGGCGTCCCCTTATGCTTTGATCAGAGAAACTTCCAACTCGATTTTCAGATTGTCGCCAACCAGAAATCCGCCGGTTTCCAGCGCCGCGTTCCAATTAAGGCCGAAATCGCTCCGCTTGATCCTCGTCGTTGCCGAGGCGCCTATCCGGGCATTCCCCCAGGGATCCTTTGTCTCCGCCGACGGGACTTCTACTTTCAGAACCACCTCTCTGGTCACTCCGCGGATCGTCAGGTTACCCTCCAATCGCAGTTCGTCGCTATCCAGTGCGCTCTTGCTGCTCTTGAAGGTGATGGTTGGGTATTTCTCGACATCGAGGAAATCCGCGCTCTTCAGGTGCGTGTCACGGGCGGCTTCCAGCGTGTTAATCGTATTCGCGTCGATCACCACTTCGACGCTCGAAGCAGTGGGATTCTCCGGATCGTGTACCACCGTGCCTTGCACGCCGCTGAATCCACCTCGAACATTGGTGATCATCATGTGGCGGGCAACGAATTGCGCAGTGGAGTGCGCCGGGTCAATCTTGTAAGTCGTTTTCATGGAATTCCTTTTCTTGCCTTCGAGGGCTGGAAAGAATATCTTGACATCAAGATAGATGCACGAAGCGCCACAGAAGATACATCAGTAAACGGTGGGACATTGCATTGCCAATGTATCTCGACATCGAGTATTATGAGGCGACCTAGCCAGAAGGAGACTATGCGGCTAGTGGCACGAATTCCGAAACCGAGCGGCGAAGCGGCAACTCGCGTCTGGTGGGTGCTGCGGAAGGCCGCCCACGCGATCGAGCAGAATGCTGTTCGCAGCATCTCCGCGTTGAGCCTCGGGCTTTCGGAGTTCGCGGTATTGGAAATGCTTCTTCACAAGGGTCCGCAGCCGGTGAATGTCATCGGGAAAAAGGTTCTGCTCACCAGCGGCTCCATCACGGCAGCCGTCGACCGGCTGGAATCAAAAAAGCTGGTCCGCAGGACTGCCGACACGGTGGACCTCCGCGCGCGCATCGTTCAGCTCACCGAGACGGGGCGACGCTTAATCGAGCGGGCTTTTCAGCAACACGCGACTGACATGGAGGAAACCATGGCCGTATTGAGGTCCAGTGAACGAACAGAACTCGCGCGTTTGCTTAAGAAAGCCGGGATGTGGGCGGCTGCCCGGCTGGAAAGCAATGATGATACAAGGAAGAACTAGCTTGTCCTCGCCTTTTACAAGCGACTCGTCGCCGTGCTCGGGGAGTCTCCGGGCATTCGTCCCGAAGACGTATTTGTGACATAGGCAACTCCGAAGCCTCCGCTCATTCTTCCTTGTGCCAGGTGGAATCTGGGTCATAGGTGGTCATCGCTTGAGCAAGCTTTGTTGTGTTGGGACCAAGGTCCTTTTCGTTGATGGTTCCGGATTCATCGACAATAAAAGTCATCACGCCCAAGGAGCGGTAGTCGACAGGGTAAGCGACGAAGGCGAATCCTGCGCTCATTTTGCCATCGACGATGTAGTTCTTGGCTCCACCCGGAGCATGTGATCCTTGGCTGGTGAGGATCCGGAACATATACCCATTGAACGGAACATGCTCGCCAACCTGGTCGGTTGGAAGATTTTGGCGCGCGTAAGCAATGAGAGGGTTGATCGGGCTATCGAACTCATCATCAGAGCCGCGCCAGTACAGACCGTTATGCAGGCCTTCATCGCTGACCAGTTTCTGGGCGAATTGCTTCGGAAGTTCACCTGGCGGACGCGCAGAATATTGCTTTTGCGCCGCGACCAAATCGCGGCACGCTTTCATGGCGGCAGTTTCATTTCTGCCGACGCGCCGGAATATGATCTCGTCTTTGCCCGCAGCCGTGTCGAAATACCACGAACTGTCGCGGTTCACCAAGGGAATCGGAAAATGCCAGTTTTCGGTTCCGACTATCAGGGTTGTTGTTCCGTTCGCCTCTGTGACGAACCGATGCATCTCCTGATATTTGACGACGAAAGCTACCCGAGTATCCAAATCTTCCTCTGAGTCGCCGGAGGAGAGGACATCCTTCCCGGCTGGTCCGAGGATGCCCAATGCAGCTTGTTCGTCCTCAGCCTCCATTGCACCAAAGAGAGCGCGACTGGCATCTTCGGCAGAAGCAAAGGTCCGCTGTCCCGGTTGCTGGGCAAACGTCGGTGCAGACGCACAGCCCAAGGAAAGTGCGAACAGAGCAGACACGCCAAATCGAACAAGTCTCTTGCATTCAAGTTGAACAAAAATCGAAATTCTGCGCAGCATGGTATTCCTTTCTATTCTTGAATTCTCGCTACGTTTTACTTGTTGGTGTTCAAAAGCCTTCATAAACCCTCACCAACAGCAGCTAAGCGGCCTTATTGGCCGCGCAGCGTGCCTGGCGGGATGTCATCGCGGCGGGCTAAGTCCGCCAGGGCTTCCAAGTCCGTTTGCGCTTCGTTTACGCGCTGCTGAAGGATTTCAATACTGGATTCGGGAGTGATGCCTATGTCGCCGTCATCAAGATTTACTTCGGGCTTCTTCAAGCGCCTGCTGGTATTGACGAAGCTGCGCCTGCCGGTATTCAAGTTCGCCGCGTAGCTTCGCTGCCTGCTTGGCATACCACTCGGGATCCCGCGTCTTCGCGTAGGGCGGAGACATTGCGGCGGGGGTTGAGTCTTCTGCGGTATTTGGTTGACCGACGATTGAGATGGGGCCTAGAGGTCTGAGTTTTTCAAGGTCTTCGTTCGTCCATAACACACTGTTTTTTTCCAGCCTCCCCGCGCGCGGCTTGTTTGCCGCGCGCAGAGGAATGGCCAGGGTACTCAGGGTCATTGAGATAGTGAGCGAGAAGGTCAGATAGCGATTCATTTCGTTCCCCTTAATATTTCGCCGACGGGGCGGGAGGAAAATGCTGGAACATTTTGTTCACGCCCTTGTCGAGGTTCTTGGTGTTCTTGTCCGCGTTGTCGGAGAGCGTATCGCTCGATGAGCTTCGCCAGATCAATTTCTCCGTCTTGGCATCGAAGAGATCGACGACTAAGGTACCAACCGTGTAGGTTTCAACGGTTGTCGTTGCGTCGCCGAATCCCCCGAATCCCCTCCAACGGCGGCCTCCGCCGAACCCGTTATAGAAGGTATCCAAGATTTGTTGATTTTGAGTGGTCTCAATGGCAAAGACCTCAACGTCGCCTCCCGAGGGGACTTCCATCCAACCCTTTGCCGCAAGGGCGCTGTTCACCGCACTCTTGATTCGATCGACCATGAGCGGGTCTTTCGTCTGGACCTTTTCCCAAGAGTAAGTTTTGTATTGGCCAAAGTTTGCATTGTGGTCGTAGTCGGTCTTGACGTGCTGAGCGAATGAAACACTCGCCAAAGCTAGCGTTAGTCCGATGGATGCTGCGATTCTTGATATGAACTTCATACTTCCTCCTAATTGTTCGTTTGGTTTGTTGGTGTTTCACCGAATGCATTACTGCAGACCATGCCAGTGACGGGCGCTTCACTGTGCGTTTGCCTGGACTCCGATTCGCCCCCAAGCGTGTTACTTGCCGCCTTCACGTCCTTGTTGCGCTCCGCAACCGTGGTCAGTCTGGTCACGGCGGCGGCGGCGGTATAGCGCACAACTCCGTTTTTGTCCGATAATGCCGGGACAATGGCGTTAAGGAGATCGGCATTTTCCCGTTTGGCAATAGCGAGGAGTGCCGAAGCCCGGACGATCCAACTCTTGTCCGAAACGGCACGGACCAGCGCTTGACCAACGCGCGGGTCTTGATCCTTGATGAGAGCCCTGGCTGCCGCCGCTCGCACGGGCGACGTATCATCCTTCCTCACGGCCTTTACCGCCGAGAACCCCATATCTGCAAACGGGATGAACCCGAGGCCTTCCTCGAGGCCAAGTTCCGCCATCTTTTTCCCATCTTTCAGTGTTTGCATCTGCTGGGCGACTAGACCCTCCCCAGATTTGCGCTCGCCGGTGAGCACGTCGTAATAAACCTGATAGCCTGCCGGGTCGTTAAGAACCTCTAGGGCATGGGCCGCAGCCAGCGCCACCGCTGGTTTTTTATCTGAGAGCGCCTTCTTCAATTCTGGAGTGGACTCTTTAGACCCCATTAGTCCCAATGCGGTTGCGGCGGCGGCCCTGACCTCGGGCTTGCGATCTTGCAAAGCCGTCTGCGCCATTTTCGTGGCTTCGGGGTTGTCTGGGAGAAGTCGTAGCGCGCGCACGGCTTGGGTCCGTTTGCCGGTGCTCTTCTGATTCACGCCAGCGTGCAGGATGTCCCAGGCTTGCTGCTGAGGAGTCTCAGCAGCCAGTGCCCCTACATGCGCCATGAATACCAAGAGCACCGCGTATCTTGGTGTCGCCCCGATTAGGCGCTTCACTGTTCGCCATGCTGTCAGTCGTTTTGTGCGTGGATTCATGACCTTTTAGCTCGCTGGCCTGGCTGCGGTTTCTCCGGTTTGGTTATTGGGTCTAGGCTGCGGCGGAGCCGACACTCCCAGCCAACCGCCGCCCAGAGCTTTTACAAGAACAATAGTGGCAACCATGCGTTGCCCACTGATCTGTGTGGCCACACGCTCGTTGGATAAAAGCGTGGTTTGCGCAAAGACGACATCGAGATATCCGACGAGCCCCGCCTTGTATCGGTTCATGGCGATTTCTTCTGCTCGTTTGGCGTCGTCCACGGCATCGCTTTCCGATTGCGCCTCACCGGACAGGATGCGGAGAGCCGCGAGTTGATCCTCGACTTCTTGGTAGGCAGTGAGGACAGTTTTTTCGTATTGTGCGAGCGATCCTCGGTAGGCGGCTTTGGCTTGATCCACGTCAGCACGAATGCGCCCGCCATTAAACACTGGCGTTAGGGCCGCCGCTCCTAGTGAGGCGATGAAATTTTGCCAATTGAAGATGCTGTTGGTATTGGTGCTTTCAAACCCGGCGTACCCGGTGAGCGACAAATGGGGCAAGTAAGCTGTTCTTGCAACGCCGATCTGTGCGGTAGCAGCCGCGACGTAGCGATCGGCTTCGGCAATATCCGGCCTTCGCGCGAGGAGGTCAGAAGGAAGGCCGGATGGTATGGAAGGTGGCAGGCCATCGAACGGCGCCTTCGGCAAGGAGAAGTCCGACGCGGCACGCCCATCGAGAACGGCGATGGCATGCTCGAGTTGCGCGCGTTGGACGTCCAACGCTTGAGACTGGGCCTTGGTCTGATCTAAGAGGGTCTTTGCTTGCTTTACTTCGAGTTCGCTGTTCAGGCCTGAGTGAAAACGATTGGTCGTCACGTCCAGCGCTTGCTGCAGTTCTTCAATCGTCGAATCGAGAACGGCCCGTTCGGCGTCATTTTCGCGCAAACTGTAGTAGTCCAGAGCCACACCGGCCTCCACTGACAAGCGCACAAAACGGAGATCCGCTTCAGTGGCTTGGTGTACATCACGCGCGGACTCCAGGGAACGCCGCACGCGGCCCCAGGCGTCGATTTCGTAGCTGAAGAAAAGAGGCAATTGAAAGTCGTTGTATGTGGCCGCCCGACCGTTGGTGTTGCCGTTGTTCGGGCGGTTCTGAGCTTCGCGAGTTCGCGACGCGCTCGCGCCAATACTGAGCGTGGGAGATAAGAACGAACGCGAGTATCTCGCCGCAGCTTCCGCCTGATCGACTCGCGCCACGGCAAGCCGGATGTCCTGATTGGCTGCATCGGCTTCTTTTTCAAGGCGATCCAGTACAGGGTCGTTGAACAGCCGCCACCAGTCGCTATACGCAATCGGCGTTATCGCGCTCACTTGAGTTGTCTGAGCGGACGATTCTTTGAATTGCGTTGGCACGGGCGCAGAGGGGCGCTGGTACTTCGGCCCCACAGCGCAGCCGGAAAGTGACGCCACCATGACAAGGCCAATGGCTACGGCACTCGATCGGGCGGCGAAGATTCGACGGCGCGTCGTGGATGAAGTCATCGTGATGAATCTCGCGGGAAGCATGTTCACTCCTACTTTCCGCCAACCTGTGTGGTCTGAACCGCTACCGACATTCCATCGACAAGATAGTCAGGAGGATTGGCGATCACCGCGTCTGGCTGGCTTACTCCACTGAGGATTTCAACGCTGTTTCCGAAATCGCGGCCTAGAGTGACCTTCCGGAGTTCAACGTGATTTTGGCTGTTCACTACGCTGACTTGTGGCCCTTGGGCTTGAAAGAGAATGGTGTTTCCTGGGAGCACCAACGGCACGACCTTTAGCGAGAGATGGAAGTGGACTTGGGCATAGGCGCCAGGAAACAGCTCACCTTTAGGATTGGGCACATCCACTTCCGCAAGCAGCGTGCGCGAGTTCACGCCGATGGCGTGACTGGTTCGCGCGACGGCGCCGATGAACTGACGGTTAGGGAGAGAAGCGACCTCCATCGAGGCGCGCACGGCGGGAGCAATAGCTTCGCTGTACACCTCGGGAACATTGACGTAGACGCGCATGGTGGTGATATTGGAAATGCGGAAAAGCTCCGCACCCAGACCGCTGTTGCCGGCGTTGATGAGGTCACCCACCTCTGTTTTGCGAGCGGTGATCACTCCGTCGAAGGGCGCGTAGATCTTTTCAAATCCCTGCAACTGTTCGAGTCTGCCCACTTCCGCGGACGCGGCTTGCACGTTTGCCGTTTGCGAGTTGAGGTTCTGATTGTTGTTGTCAACTTCCTGCTGCGAGACCGAATTTGATTTGATCAGTTCGCGGTACCGTGCCGACGTTACTCTCGCAAGCTCGAGGTTCGCCTGCGCCTGGGCCAGCATCGCGCGAGCGTGATTCAGTTCCTGGTCAACCTCAGGCGCTTCGATCACCGCGAGGAGTTGGCCTTTTCGTACGTGTGCCCCGATATCCGCGTTCCATGTGCGAACGTAGCCGTTGATACGGGCATAGATTGGCGATTCTGAAAAAGCTTGAACCGTGCCGGGAACCGTCAGGTCCGTAACAGGGCTGCCAAGTTCCGCATGAATGACGTTTACATTCTGGAGCGCAAGAGCCTTCGTGGTCGCGGCGAGGCTCTGGTTGCTCGCGCGGCGCGCATAGGCGGTGACAAACGCAGAGCACGCCAGCAAAGCGGGGATCACCAAGAACCACAGCAACCGTTTTCCATTCGAGCGCGGAGCTGGCTTCTGCGGGACTGTGCCCGAAGTTTCTTGTTCTATCGCTACGGAAGTTTCTAATTGTTTAGTCATAAAGTCCTCACGAATTCTGTGCAACCAAGTCTTGAGATTTCTTCTGTCCGCGCACCATGGCGAATACAACTGGAACAAAGAAGAGAGTTGCGATGGTGGCGAACAGCAGTCCGCCAATAACCGCGCGGCCGAGGGGCGCATTCTGTTCGCCTCCTTCGCCGAGTCCGAGGGCCATGGGCACCATGCCGATGATCATCGCGAGAGCGGTCATCATCACCGGCCTCAGCCGTGTGGAGCCGGCCTCGAGGGCCGAGCGGAAGGCATCCTTCGTGTCAGCAAGCCGTTCGTTTGCAAACGTGATGACCAGAACGCTGTTGGCCGTGGCCACACCGATGCTCATGATCGCGCCCATCAACGACGGCACGTTCAACGTCGTGCGCGTCAAGAAAAGCATCCAGCAAATGCCCGCAAGTGCTCCTGGCAGCGCGGTGATGATGATGAAAGCCTCTGTCCACGACTGGAAATTCACCACGATGAGCAGATAGACGAGCACGATGGCAAAGACCAGTCCGCCGAGGAGTCCGGTGAAGGAAGAGTGCATGGTGGCAACCTGACCGCGAGTCACTAGCGTGCTTCCCGCAGGCAACTGCTTCTGGGCTGCGGAGGTGATTCGCGCAATGTCCGCTCCAACTGCTCCCATGTCGCGACCTTGTGTGCTCGCAAAGATGTCGACGACCGGCAGCACGTTGTAATGGCTAACGACTGCAGGCTCATTCATTCGTTGCATCGATGTCAGGTTCTCAAGGAGCTGTGGTGTCGCTTGGTTTCCGGCGTTGATGGGAATGCTTCCAAGAGCGTCGATGGAGTCGATGTGGTACTGCGGGGTCTGAACGGCCAGGCTGTAGACCACGCCGTTTTTCGAATTCAGCCAAAAATTGGGAGTTGTTTGGAAACTGGAGCTCAGTGACACAAGAAGGTTGTTCGCCACGTCGCGCTCGGTGAGTCCGACTTGCTGCGTTTTGGTGCGGTCCACCGCGTATTGCAACCTCGGCTGATCCAGCGCTTGTTGTATATGGACATCCACCGCGCCGGGCACGGAACGAATCTGGTCCGCCATTTTGGACGCAACGGCGAAATTGTTCGCAAGATCCGGACCCACGATCTGAATATCGATGGGAGCAGGCAGACCGAAATTGAGAATCTGGCTGACGATGTCCGCGGGCTCGAAGAAGAACGATGTCCCAGGGAAATCCTTGGGAAGCTGTTCGCGCAATTGCTCGACATACTGGGCGGTAGGATGATGCTTGGCTTGAAGCGATACCAGGATCTCCGCGTCAGCGCTGCCGATTGTGCCACTGTTGCTGTAGGAGAGATTAATTCCGCTCGTCGGAAGGCCAACGTTGTCGAGAATGCCCGCAAGCTCCAAAGATGGAATCTGCTGCCGAATTACGGCTTCAATCTGATCGCTGAGGGCGGCGGTCGTCTCGATTCGCGTGCCGGTCTTCGCACGGACATGCAAACGGATCTGGCCGGCGTCGACCGATGGAAAGAAATCTTGGCCAAGTAGGGGAACCAGAGTGAGACTCGCAACGCAAAAGATGAGAAAGCAGATGGCAAAGGCGCGCCGGTGCTCCAGGCATAAACTGAGCAAGTTCGAATACTTTCCGCGCAGAGTCTCGAAGCCATGCTCGAAGCGATGGTGAATGCGCGCGAAGAAGTTCGGCTGCTTCTCCGACTCAGGGTTCTTGCGCTTTTCCACTTCGGAGCGCAGCAAATACATCGTAAGCGTGGGAATGAGCGTCCGGGAGAAGAAGTACGAGGCTAGCAGAGCGAATACGACAGCTTCGGCCAGAGGAACGAAGAGGTAGCGTGCCACGCCCGTCAGGAAAAACATCGGTACGAACACGATGCTGATGCTCAGGGTGGAAACGAGCGCAGGAACCGCGATCTGTGCAGCTCCATCCAGGATGCCTTCATGGAGGTTCTTGCCTTGGCTGAATTGCCGCTCGATATTCTCGATGGTGACCGTTGCATCATCGACTAGAATTCCCACTGCCAGCGCCAGACCGCTCAGAGTCATGATGTTGATGGTTTCTCCAAGCGCGCTGAGAATCAGAAGTGACGTCAAGATGGACAGCGGAATCGAAATCGCGATGATCAAGGTGCTCCGCCAACTGCCCAGGAACATCAGGATCATCAGCGACGTCAGCGCAGCGGCAATCGCTCCTTCGCGCAGCACACCTTGCAGCGAAGCGCGCACAAACAACGATTGGTCGAAAAGCGGGCGTATATTTAACTGCGATGGCAGAGTGGCTTTGATTTTCGGCAATGCCGCGAAAATATTGGACACTATGGCCAAAGTGGAGGAGTTTCCCGCTTTCTGGACAGTGAGCAGGACGCCTCGCTGCCCGTCCTGCCTCACTACGTTGGTCTGTACGGCATAGCCGTCACGCACATTGGCGACATCGCGAACGTAGACGGTACCGCCATCGATGACTCTCACGGGGAGATCGTTTAATTCCTCAACCGTTAGGGGATTCCCATTGAGGCCGATGTTGTATTCCGTCTTGCCGATCTTTGCGGTCCCGGAGGGCAGCACAACGTTTTGCGTATTGACTGCATTAACCACATCCATCGGCGACAGGCCCTTCGACAGCAACTTCTGCGAATCGATGTCCACCATGATCTGCCGCACCTTCCCGCCGTAAGGAATTGGAACTGAGGCGCCTTGAATCGTGGCGAGCTGCGGGCGAATGAAGTTCAAACCCAAGTCGTTCAATTGCTGCTCGGAGAGACCTTTCCCGCTCAAACCCAGTTGCAAGATGGGAACGGAAGAGGCGTTGTAGCTGATGACCAGCGGAGGTGTGATTCCGGCGGGGAACTGCTTCAGCCCGACCTGCCCTTCGGCGATCACTTCAGAAATGGCGCCATCAATATTCGCCGATGGTTGGAGAAACACTTTGACTACCGCCACGCCATTCAGCGACTGCGATTCGATGTGCTCGATGTTGTTGACGCTGGTTGTGAGCGACCGCTCGAAGATAGAAACAATGCGTGTGCTCATTTCAGCAGGCGCAAGACCGGAATAGGTCCAGATCACGCTGATCACCGGTATATTGATATTCGGGAAGATATCGACCGGAGTGCGCAGGAGAATTACCGGGCTGATGAGAAGAAGCACGAGCGCCAGTACGACGAATGTGTAAGGACGTGATAGCGCGACTTTAACAATCCACATATCAACCTTCTTTTTGGCCATTGGAGTTCGACTGCCCGGGTGAAAGTCTGATCATTCGCCAGCCGGAGAGCCGCGCATCCAGCGAATACCCGCCGGGACCCAGCAAAGCGAGCGAGCCCGAGAGGAAAAACACGACGGCGAATAGAAATGCCCACGCGTCCATCGCGCTTCCTGTCAGTACTTGGTGATGGCTGGCATACACGGCTGCTCCCGCTGTGCAAATGGCTGCAACCCAGCCCGCCAAGGATGTCCGCAGACCCAGCATCAACAGGATCGCGCTGGCCACGAGCACCAAGCCGAGAAGCAGAACTCTCGTTGGTTCGGATGACGTCCCTGTGGGGGTTAAGAGGCGTATCGCCTCACCGACTAATCCGAGTCCGTCGACCAGTCTCAACACGATCAGAGCTAATCCGACGCTGCCACCCGGAAACCTCGAGTAAAGCGAGGATGGTTTCAATGCAAGCAGACCCATCTCACTCCTCCCCTTTTTCGGCATGTTCTTCTCCCACATGTTCCTGAAACGCCGCCAAGAGCTCCGCAGCGCCGTCCTTCGGACTGCGGTCTTCGGGAAGGAGGAAGATTTGGCTACACCGCGAGCACTGGTAGGACATAGGCTCGCCCTGAATCCAACTGGCCACCACGAGGTGGGGCTTTCCATTCGCCTGCATAAGTCTGCCTCCTGCGACGCGAACCCTGTCGAAGTGCTCGCGTCTGAGGCAAAGTTACGCGTGTCGCAACGGCGCTTAAACGCCAAAGCGGGTGTTTAGCAGATAGCTATTTCGGGTGTATGGATGGGTACTCGGAAGCAGGTTAAAGGTGGATGATGCCTCGGCGCAGGGCCATCGTAACCGCCTCGGTGCGGTCGTTAACTTGGAGTTTGGAAAGAATATTTCGCACGTGCATCTTTACGGTGTCTTCCGCGATCGAGAGCTCGCTGGCGATTTCTTTGTTTCGTTTACCGGCGGCCATGAGCGACAACACGTCAAGTTCGCGCGGGCTGATCGCCTCGTCAGCCAGGTGCTCGGCCAGCTTTTGAGCTAGCGCGGCAGGAAGGCGCCGTTTTCCCGCGTGAACGCTGCGGATGGTTTCCAGAAGTTCGCCGCGAACGATGCCTTTTGCAACATATCCTTGCGCTCCTGCTTCCAGCGCGCGTTGTATGTCGACGTCCCCTTCGTGGGAACTCAGGACGATGATGCGTGCGCTTGGAAACTTATTCCTGATTTTCTTGATTACGTCGAAACCGCTCATGTCGGGCAACTGCAGATCCACGAGAGCCACGTCTGGGCGTAACTCGAAAAATCGTTCAAGCGCTTCGCCGCCAGTTGCAACAGCCCCTGCTAACATCATGTCCGGCTGTAGATTAATAATCGCTGCTATTCCGTCCCGAACGATAGGGTGGTCGTCCACGCATAACACTCGAATCTTTTCGCCGTCCTTCATGAATCTGTTTCGTCCTTACCTGTTTGGGAACTGTTTTCAGTGGCAACGCTCTGCGCTACCTTGCCCGACTTCGGAGCTCGAATTCCAATCCTTTCAGCTACGTATTGCCATTTATCTGCCAGACGCGAACCGGAACGTGGCAAACCATCACCGCAAACGAAATGTGCCGGAACGGACAAATCCACTTCTGTGCCTTCGCCGACGCGACTTCGGATGGAAATACTACCTCCCAGGCGGTCCGCTCGCTCTTTCATCCCCGCCAATCCGTAGTGACCTTGACGCCCTATATTTAAGATTTCCTCGTTTATGCCAGAACCATTATCCTGAACTCGGATACGGAAGTGTTGGTCGCTATAACTCAGAAGAACATGAATGTTGCGGGCTTTTGCATGCTGAAGCGCGTTTGTGATTGCCTGTCTGCCAATTTGCAACACGTCATTACCCGTAGTCGCGTTCAGTGGGTGTTCGCGCCCCTCTACGATGACATCAATCTTAGTCCCGCCGGCGCCAACCAATTCATTTGCGAGTTGCGAGAAGGACTTGACCAGATCAGCGGCACTCAATGGGGCTGCTCGTAGGTCATTGAGGGCGCGTCGCCCTGCATCCAATGCGGATTTGCATAATCCCAGAGCGCGTGCCAGCGATTGCTTAGCTGGCAAGTTGGCTGGCAACAACTCGTCGGTAATCTCGACTTGCAAACTGATCCCCATGACGTCTTGAATCAAGCTATCGTGCAGCTCCTGGGCGATGCGGGTTCGTTCCTTAAGACGCTCTTCGAAGCGCTCTCGCAAGTGTGTGGTCACTTGCCACACACGCAGCCGATAGGCGCCCAAACTGAGAATTATTAGAACTACGACACAGAGCAGACGAAACGACCGCGTTTGATAGAACGCCGGAAGCAAATCGAAATCGATAGTGGCGCCAGCCTCATTCCAAACACCGTCGTTGTTGGAAGCTAGCACTCGGAAACGATACACGCGAGGCCGCAGATTCGTGTAGAACGCCTGGCGTCGCGTACCAGCATCTCGCCAGTCTGAATCAAAGCCTTCGAGTTTGTAGCGAAACAGAACCTTCCGCGGCTCTGCAAGACTTAGTGCCGTATAGTCGATCTCGATATCTCCGGTCAACGGCCGCAATCGAACCGGCCGCGTGGCGTCAACAATTGAGCGGTCGGCGACCATGCGCTCGATGTAAACCGGTGGGACCACCAGATTTCTCGTCAGGTCTCGCGGATCAATAATCGCAACACCTTCCGAGGTCCTGAACCAGAACTTGCCATCGCTTGCTCGAACGGCGGGCGATTGCCAGCCGCGGTCCGGGTTGCCCTTCAGGCCGTCACCATCGTCGAGAAAGCTATAAGCCACGCGATGCGACGGGTCTCGCACCGCCTGGTCCAGTTCGGACCGACTGACGCACGCGACTCCGGTGCTGTAACCGAGCCAGACTCGCCCTTCGTTGTCCGAGACTATCCATAGCACACGTTCACCAGGAAGGCCGTTGGCTATGTTCCAAGTCACAAATCGCTGACCGTCAAACCGACTCAGTCCGCGCTCGGTCCCAATCCAAACAGTAGCTTTTTCGTCGATGTGCACCGAATTTACGGATCCACTCGCCAAGCCATCAGATTCCGAGTAAAGATGAAATCGGTTTCCATCGAAGACGACAACGCCTCCCTCATTGAGTCCGAACCACATCATTCCTCTACTGTCTGCACCTGCTGCAAGAATCGATTTCCACTTCAACAAAGGCTCGTTCGAAAAATCGGTGATACGGCCGTCGGCCCAGCGGTAGAGTCCTTTGCGAGCATCAAATAGCCAGACGGCGTTTTTATGATCCTCCGCAACTACTGTAACGTTTTGGAGCTGAATTCCCGCAGGCATCGGAAGGCTCGCCCACTTACCGTCTTTCAGGCTCATCACACCCAGATTTGTTCCAGCCCACAAACTGTTTTCCTGGACCATCGACAACCCCATGACGGCGACACCCTTGAGGTACAAATCGCGGTGCCCGCCATCAATTCGATTGGCGCCAATCGATGTCGAGGCCCAGATTTCTCCATTTGGACCGGCAGCGAGTGCATCGACATTGTCGCTTGCCAATCCTTCACGCCGCGTTAAGGTCGCAATTTTTTCGTCGCGAAAACGGTTCAGCCCATTTTGAGTTCCAACCCAGATGTTGTGTTCGCGGTCCTCGAGAAAGCACCATACACGCGCCGCCGACAGCCCGTCGGACTCTGAATACGTCTCCATCTTCGTCCCATCGCGGAAGCCTGCCCGCACCCGAGCGAGTCCCTCCCCGAGGGTCCCGATCCATGTGTCTCCGTTGCTGTCGCGCACCACCGTGTGGATGTCGAGACTCCTTCTCTCCAAGTCAAGGCCGCTGATGATCTGCCCTTCATTTACGGGCCGCGTAGATCCGTTCGATCCTGTAAGCCAAATGTCCCCTTCTGTGTCTTCACTTATCCAGAATTTGCCTTTCGCTATTTCCAATGGCGTGTCCTGCGCGTTGCCGGAATCAAGACGCAGAACCCGGTTCTGTGTCGTGAACCAAATGGACCCACCTCTGTCCTGAAGTGGTCCGGACAAGAGAGTCCCAGGTAGCGCGATTGCAGTGCCAATCTGTTCTAGAGTTGTTGCGCGGAATCCCATCAGCTGATTTGCGGTGCTCACCCAGAGCGTGCCATCACGATCCTCCAGCATCGCTTCTATCTGGGATCCAATGGAAGACGTTGCTAAATCGTCCCCACGAATGTGACCGACGAGGCCAGCCGCAGTCCCGATCCACAGACTTCCATCCCGCGCCGCGCACAGACTCCGCACGGCGCCCAATAGTTCTGTATGGCCAGTCGTGGGACGCCAGTGGACAAAGCGGACGCCGTCAAACCTGACAAGTCCGTCCGTCGTCGCCAGCCAAAGGTAGCCGTCCCGAGTCTGCGCGATCGAATAGATAAATGCGGATGGAAGTCCGTCTTTGTGAGTCCACACAGTATGCGTGTACTCAGTGAGGGGCTTGCTAGAAGCAGATGCCTCGGCCTGCGAGGCAAGCAGAACCCAGCACACGACCGCGCAAAACGAACGTATCAGACTGGCCGCCAAAAAAGATCGCATGTCACACGCCTATCCGATATTACCCCTGAACTATGACAATTCATCGAGTCTGGATTCCCCAAGTCCAGTCTGAATGTCCAGAAGTCCCGTTGCGGGAAGTTTCGAGATGAGAATGGGAACAACTGTGCGGCAGTAAACTAGGCTAAGGAAGCGGCTCAACTCATCACTATAAAGAAGAAGGGCACTTAGAGGATTTTCCTCGCAGCATCCATGCTCGCGGGCTCAGGGCTCTTCACAAAAGAAAAAGGCCGGACGCCTGTGTCCGGCCTTGGAATCCCAGAATTGGTTGCGGGGGTCAGATTTGAACTGACGACCTTCGGGTTATGAGCCCGACGAGCTACCAGGCTGCTCCACCCCGCACGTCCACTATATCGGACGCGTAAGCTCCCGTCAAACGACTTCAGACTGGGGCGATGATTTGGCGATTCAAGGAGGAAATGTCTACCACTCGTTGTAAGGCGTGTTCTCGAAGGGTGAAACTCGCGCGGAATTCGAATGGACATCGACCATTCCAGTGCTCGATTGCTCCGGACTCAGGACCACACTGTCGTATTGCGGAACCCAGTCCGCCGTACCGGTCATCGGATCCTTGGGAACCATTCGGAGGTAGCCCGCCTGCACCAAATCTTCGAGGGACTGTGGCGCGGCCTGCTTGTCGAGCGTGTAGTTATCGATCGATTGGCGCATGGCCTGCAGGTCCTGCTTCAGCGTAGCTTCTCTCGCGCGCACAACAGATTTCTCATAACGCCCAGCGGCGATGCCGATCAAAATCAGAATGATGGTAATAACGATCATCAACTCGATGAGCGTGAATCCTGCTTCCAGCAGGACGCTTCGGCGTTTCCGCAACGCCGACTTGCCGGTCCGCATTTGCGACAGCTTTTTCAATTCAAAACCCTCATTCGAGCTACCAATCTGAATACTTCGTCGCATCGAGCGCCGTGCCTATCGACTTCGAGTATACGTCGAACACATTCTTCCCGCCCCAACTCGTCGAATCCGCGTCGTCCTGAACGGCACGCAGTCCCCATTCGGCCTGCCCTGTCATGGGGTCTACGGGAATCTTGCGCAGAAAACGAATCTTCCGGTCACTGCTTGCGCCGAGCTGCACTCCCTTCACCAGTGTTTCCAGATCTGGTGGATAGCCTTCGCTCCCGATTTCCACGCGGATCTGGTTCCGGTCGGCCGCATCTTTGTAGCGGTCGATGGCGTCACGCACCTCGCGCAGATCGCGCCGAAGTTCAGCTTCTCTCTGCCGAATGATGGAATACTTCGCGATGGGCAGTGCAGCGGAAGACAGAATCATTAGAATGGCGCAAGCAATGATCAACTCCAATAGCGTCATCCCTGCGTCGGCGGAATATCGCCCCCGTCGGATTCGTCTGCCAGTTCGTCCCCGGTTTGAAGTGTTGCTCAACATCGCTCGCACAATTCGACTATGGCTGGACTTGTACTGTTGCCTCGCTGGTCACCAGCGGGATCAGGTTCTGCTGGGAATCTTTCGCATTCACCTGCACGATCGACAGGTTCGATGAGCCGGGCGCCAACCCCTTGACGACGATTCCGATCAGAGTTCCGCTCCCACTCACTCCTGCTGTGTTCGGCCCGCGCGTCGCCGAAATAATCGACTGCCCTTTATCCTTGAAGGGCTGATGCACGATGGCGATTTCCTGCGTTCCTCCGGAGAGGAATCCTCCGTGCCGAACTTCTTCTACGCTGATTACCGCCGGGTTGTACTGCAGCAGAAGCGGGATCGAGAAGAGATCATTCACGTTCTCAACCACAACCCCGATCGTGGCCATCTGTCCGGCCTTCAAGGACAAGCTCTGAGGTTCAAAGCGAAGCTTGGCAGTAGCAGGTCCTTGAACTGCCCCAGCAGCGGGCGCCGTCGCGCCAGGACCTGGCGCGGGAGCTGCCGCTCCCATGTTCTGATTCGCAGCCGGCGGCTGAGCTTGCGCAGGAGGAGGTTGCTGCACCGGCGCGTGAATCTCGCTCTCCCGCTTCACTTGCACGTTGGTTTCGGAGCCCGAATAGAGCGGCCGTAGATTCGCCTTCGTCCATTCTGGGATTCGCACGATCCGCGGCGTCAGAACGATCAAGACTTCGTCTTCTTGGTACTCCTTCTTGTCGTGTGAGAAGAGATATCTCAGCAAAGGGAGTCGCGCCAAGCCCGGCCAACCTTCCAGTGTTTTGCTTTCCGTCCGCTGGATCAAGCCGCCCACAATATTAACCTCGCCTTCCTTCAAGCGGATGTCATCTTCGATGACCCGCTGACTGATCACAGGCTGCGTGATGCCGCCGATGCTCACGTCGCTAGTATGCGAGGAGACTTCCACCTTCAATTTCAGGCTGACGTCGCGATTCGGGTGCACGCGAGGCGTCAGATCAATAGTCACGCCAACATCCTGGTAGGTGAACTGGGTATTCACAAGAGGACTGATGCCGCCCGCGACTCCTCCGGCGACTCCGCCGAGCCCGGAGGAAAAACTGCCCGTGGCAATAGGGATGCGATCCCCAACCTTCAATTTAGCGGTCTGGCCATCAATTGAGCGAATTTCCGGATTCTGGATAATCTTGGTGTTCGTATCAGTCAGGACCGCATTTGCCGTCAGGCTCGGGAGGGTAACCGCGTAGGAGCCTCCATTCAGGTGGCGCAGTTGGCTTAGGGTGAGATTGCTAGTCGTGCTGCTGCTCGAGCTGTTGTTCGGGTTGATCTCGATGGTGGCCTTTTGCCCCGGAAGGATACCGAGGTCCCGCAGGCGGTCGGTGCGCGCCTCCAGCACCTCGACCTGCACCACCACTTCGGGCTTGGCCTTATCGATGTCGCGAATCATCTTTTCTGCGAGCAGCAATTTGTCGGGTGTGTCCCGCACAATCAGGGCGTTCTGCGAGTTGACCTGCTGAATTCGCTTCAAATCCAGCAACTGCCGCAGACCCGTCTGAATCTCCGTCAAATCTTGCGGAGACACTGTATTCGAAACATAAAAGGTTCTTACCACTTGCTCTTCGTAGTCCCGCCGTTTCTGCGGCTGATCCGGAATCACGAAAATGATATTCTCAGTCACTGGCTTAACGAAAGCCTTGCTTTCCAGCTGTGCGATTTCCAGCGCCTGTTGTACTGTCACATTGTTCAATTCCACGGTGATGCGCCGGGCAGGGAAATCCGGGTCATACACCACTGTCAGCCCCGCCAGTTTTCCGATCGTGTCGAAGACGATTTTCGCGTCATTGGACATCTTCAGACTAAAGGGAGCGTGCAACGTGGGCTTCATCTCCGGCGGTAACGCCGCCAGCTGTGCTTCGTTCGGGTCAGCAGGCGGTTCTGCGGCCTCGTCGGCTGCGCGGTTTTTCTCCGCGATCATTTCGACCGTCTTGCGCAATTCCTGGTCCGCCACCGGGCTCGACGGGTCGATACCCTCCGCTCGCTCGAATTCTGATGCGGCGCCCTGCAAATCGCCTTTTTTCCGCAGCTCCAGGCCCGCTTTCACATGCTTTTCGCTGGCCTCGAACCGAATCGAATTCAGCTTGATCTTATAGGACGCGTTGTAGGGCTCCTTCTTGACCGCTTTTTGGTAGAAGACGAACGCGGAGTCGTAATCCTGAATCGTTTCCGCTTTTTTACCTTGGTTGAAATCGGGTTGGCCCTTCGGACAGCCCGCTGCGAGCAATCCGAAACCAACACACAGAAATAGGCTTCCCCATCTGCGCATGCACTCTCCGAGGCCTCGACACGAAGCCTTTGCAGTTTATCACTCGCTTTAGAAGCCCGGCAAGGACGCTTAGGTTGGCTGCCTCCGTATGCAGCAACTCTGCTTTGGTCGGGAGTGACAAGGCTTACTGCACCAGTTATCATGGAAAGTTGTGGCCAAGCCTGCCAAAAAAACAGAGAAGTCCGCGAAGTCCGGCGAACAGATCGTCGCCCAGAACCGCGCGGCCTCCTATAACTACCATATTCTTGAGAAACATGAGGCCGGCTTGGTCCTTCATGGCACCGAAGTCAAGGCTCTTCGCGAAGGCAAAGCCAATATCCGCGATGCGTATGTCGAGTTCAAGCCCACCAGCGCTTGGCTCGTTAACGCTCACATTGCACAGTACTTACCGGGCGGCCCTTGGAACCACGAGCCTTTGGGCGCTCGCAAGCTTCTCCTTCACAGGCGCGAAATTGACAAGCTTTCCGGACGCACCGAGTCCAAGGGTTTGACCGTCATCCCTTTGAAGATCTATTTTCGTAACGGCATCGCCAAGGTCGAAATCGCCCTGGCGCAAGGCAAGAAGTCTTGGGACCGCCGCCAGGACGAACGCACCAAGGAAGCTCGCAGGGAAGTCGAACAATCCATGTACAACA